>Ga0308160_10005231_pt1 | contig 13607 bp, 9 predicted proteins | sample PhyFR1_FD_201036 | JGI IMG/M metagenome (GOLD analysis project Ga0308160, IMG submission 201036) | Phyllosphere microbial communities from UC Gill Tract Community Farm, Albany, California, United States - DLSLF.R1 | ecosystem: Host-associated > Plants > Phyllosphere > Unclassified | place: USA...
GGGGCGCCGACCGGGATGATCATGAATTCCTGGATGTCCAGGTTGTTGTCGGCGTGGGCGCCGCCGTTGATGACGTTCATCATCGGCACCGGCATCTGCATCGCGCCCGAACCGCCGAAGTAACGGTACAGCGGCAGGCCGGCTTCCTCGGCAGCGGCCTTGGCCACGGCCATGGAAACGGCCAGCATCGCGTTCGCGCCCAGGCGGCTCTTGTTCTCGGTGCCGTCCAGGTCGATCAGGGTGCGGTCCAGGAAAGCCTGTTCGTTGGCATCCAGGCCCATGATGGCTTCGCTGATCTCGGTGTTGATGTTCTCGCAGGCTTGCAGCACGCCCTTGCCGAAATAACGTTTCGGGTCGCCGTCACGCAGTTCGATCGCTTCGCGCGAACCGGTGGACGCACCCGACGGGACGGCCGCACGGCCCATCACGCCGGATTCCAGCAGCACATCGCACTCGACGGTCGGATTGCCGCGCGAGTCAATGATTTCGCGGCCGATGATATCAACGATAGCACTCATGGTTCTTCAGTCTCCAGAAAGTAGGTAATCGACACAAGCGCATCCAGCTGCAGACGCACTTTGAGTTAGCTGATGAACGTCGCCCCCGCGAAGGCGGGGGCCCAAGTTGGACGCGTTATCGAAACGCTCGCAACTTGGGTCCCCGCCTTCGCGGGGACGACGTTTACCTGTACGTGGTACTAATTTGTTATTTGAAATTCGACTCGATGAAACCAGCCTTCTTGACGATCCGGTCGATATCCACCAGCGTCGTCAGCAACTCCTTCATGCGTCCCAGCGGCACCGCGTTCGGGCCGTCCGACAGCGCGCAAGCCGGGTCCGGGTGGGTTTCCATGAACAGGCCGGACACGCCGGCGGCGACCGCCGCGCGCGACAGCACCGGCACGTGTTCGCGCTGGCCGCCCGACGAGGTGCCCTGGCCGCCCGGCAGCTGCACCGAGTGGGTGGCGTCGAACACGATCGGGCAATTCGATTCGCGCATGATGGCGAGCGAACGCATGTCCGACACCAGGTTGTTGTAGCCGAAGGACGCACCGCGCTCGCAGGCCATGAACTGGTCCGGCAGGCCGGCTTCCGCCGCGGCGGCGCGCGCCTTGTCGATCACGTTCTTCATGTCGCCCGGCGCCAGGAACTGGCCCTTCTTGATGTTGACCGGCTTGCCCGAACGCGCGACGGCGTTGATGAAGTCGGTCTGGCGGCACAGGAAGGCCGGGGTCTGCAGCACGTCGACGATGCTGGCCACTTCCGGAATCTCTTCCTCGGTGTGGACGTCGGTCAGGACCGGCACGCCGATTTCCTTGCGCACGGCGGCCAGGATCTCCAGGCCCTTGTCGCGGCCGGGGCCGCGGAAGGATTTGCCGGACGAGCGGTTGGCCTTGTCGAACGAGGATTTATAGATGTACGGGATGCCCAGCGCGGCGGTGATTTCCTTGAGCTGGCCGGCGACATCCATCGCCATCTGGCGCGACTCGATCACGCAGGTGCCGGCGATCAGGAAGATCGGCTGATCGAGGCCGACGTCGAATCCGCAAAGCTTCATGCTGCTGCTCCTTGTGCCATACCGTAGTTAGCGACGTCCGCGTGCTGCGCGGCGTCCTTGTTGTTGAGTGCCTGGTGCGCCAGGGCTGCCCGGATGAAGGCCGAGAACAGCGGGTGGCCGTTGCGCGGGGTCGACTTGAACTCCGGGTGGAATTGCACGCCCATGTACCACGGGTGGGCATCTTTCGGCAGTTCCATGATTTCGCACAGGTCTTCGTTCGGGGTCCGCGCGGACACGATCAGGCCAGCTGCTTCGACCTTCGGCAGGTAGTGATTGTTCGCTTCGTAGCGGTGACGGTGGCGTTCGGTCACCAGGTTGCCATAGACTTCGGCCGCCAGCGTGCCCTGGTTCACCGCGCAGGTCTGGGCGCCCAGGCGCATGGTGCCGCCCAGGTCGGAATTCACGTCGCGCTTCTCGACCTTGCCGTCGTGGTTCTGCCACTCGTTGATCAGGGCCACGACCGGCTGGTCGGTTTCCGGATCGAACTCGGTCGAGTTGGCGTTCGGCAGGCCGGCCATGTGGCGCGCGTATTCGATCAGCGCCACCTGCATGCCCAGGCAGATGCCGAGGTAAGGAATCTTCTGTTCACGGGCATGGCGCGCCGCCATGATCTTGCCTTCCACGCCGCGCTTGCCGAAGCCGCCCGGCACCAGGATGGCGTCGTACTTGCTCAGGTGGGCGCAGCCGGTGGTTTCCAGCTCTTCCGAGTCGATGTACTCGATGTTGACGCGGCTCTCGGTATGGATGCCGGCGTGGCGCAGCGCCTCGGTGAGCGACTTGTAGGATTCGATCAGGTCGACGTACTTGCCGACCATGCCGATGGTGACTTCGTGCTTCGGATTTTCCAGCGTGTGGATCAGCTTGGTCCACATCGACAGGTCGGCCGGCGGCGCTTCCAGGCCCAGCGCTTCCAGGATGATGTCGTCCAGGCCCTGGTCGCACAGCACCTGCGGCACTTTATAGATGGTGTCGACGTCCCACACGGAAATGACGGCCTGCTCTTCGACGTTGGCGAACAGCGAGATCTTGGCGCGCTCGTCGTCCGGGATGCGGCGGTCGGCGCGGCACAGCAGCGCATTCGGCGAAATGCCGATCTCGCGCAGTTTCTGCACCGAGTGCTGGGTCGGCTTGGTCTTGAGTTCGCCGGCGGACGCGATCCAGGGCACCAGGGTCAGGTGCACGAAGGCGGTCGACTTGCGGCCCGAACGCAGCGACAGCTGGCGCGCGGCTTCCAGGAAAGGCAGGGATTCGATGTCGCCGACGGTGCCGCCGATTTCCACCAGCGCCACGTCGACGCCTTCGGCGCCGCGGCGGATGTAATCCTGGATCTCGTTGGTGATGTGCGGGATCACCTGCACGGTCTTGCCGAGGTATTCGCCGCGGCGTTCCTTGCGGATCACGGATTCATATATCTGGCCGGTGGTGAAGTTGTTCACCTTTTTCATGCGGGTGCTGATGAAGCGCTCGTAGTGGCCGAGGTCGAGGTCGGTTTCCGCGCCGTCGTCGGTCACGAAGACTTCGCCGTGCTGGGTGGGGCTCATGGTGCCCGGGTCCACGTTGATGTACGGGTCCAGCTTGAGCATCGTGACTTTGAGGCCGCGCGATTCGAGGATCGCGGCGAGGGAAGCGGCCGCGATTCCCTTGCCCAGGGAAGATACGACGCCGCCAGTGACGAATACAAATTTGGTCATTGTGCAGAAGGTGCCGAATGGCACGCGCGGGAAATAGAAATTATACCTTAAACCTGCAAATACTTCTTCAATACAACTTGGCAACTTCCTCGCTTGGCGGGCTTTCGTCGGCCGGCTCAGCCGTATTCGTCGCATCCATGCAGCAGCTGTGCGCAAATCGCATTGCAATAGTGACAAAGCAGTCAAGCTGTGCCTACACTGGCGTCTTTCTCCGATACCAACACTTACGCATGATTGGCGGACTACCAGACATGAACGAACTGATCGACAAGGACAGCCCTGCCACGCCGCTCGCGACGGATCCGCTGCCCGCGATGCCGCAGGCAGGGCCGCTGGCCCCGGCGTTTTCCGGCAGCGGCGCCGAATACTTCCGCATCTGGGTCGTCAACCTGCTGCTGAGCGTGGCCACCCTGGGCATCTACTCGGCCTGGGCCAAGACGCGCCGGCTCCAGTATTTTTACCGCAACACCCAGCTGGCCGGCGCCAGCTTCGACTTCCGCGGCAATCCCAAGGCCATCCTGCGCGGCCGCCTGCTGGCGGTGGCGCTGGTGGCGGCCTATCACTACGCCTTCGGCTTTTCGCGCAGCACCGGACTGGTCGTCGTCGGCCTGCTGCTGCTCGGCCTGCCCTTCATGATGCGTTCGGCGCTGCGCTTCCGCCTGTCGAACACCTGGTACCGCGGCCTGCCCTTCGGCTTCGACGGCTCGCTGGCCGGCGCCTACGCGGTCTACCTGCCGCCGGTGGCACTGGTGCTGACGCCGGGCGTGCTGGTGGCCATGGGCGTGGATCCGAAGCTGATCGGCGGCTTTTTCCTGCTCTACCTGTGCTGGCCGCTGCTGCACGGCGCCATGAAGCGCTACCAGCACCGCCACCTGATGGTCGGCGACCAGCGGGCGGACTTCCCGCTGTCCTTCGGCCGGCTGGCCCTGCCCTACCTCCACGCTTTCCTGCTGGGCCTGGCCGCGCTGGTGGTGTTCATCGCCGTCGTGGCCGTAACGGCCGGCATCGGCAAGAAAGGGGGTACGATCGGCAGCGTGACGCTGGTCGTCGCCATCGTGCTGCTGTATCTGAGCTTCCTGCTGCTCGGCCCCTTCGTGCTGGTGCGCATGAACAACCGGGCCTGGTCCGCCACCGCCTTCCCCGGCATACGCATCGGCTCGCATATGACGGTGCGCGGCTACCTCAAGCTGCAAGTCGTCAACGTGCTGCTGACCCTCCTGACCCTGGGCCTGTTCCGCCCCTTCGCCGCGGTGCGCACCTGGCGCTACCGGGTCGCGCACCTGGAGCTCGACGCGCCGGACGGCTTCGAGCAGGCGACCCGGAGCGTGCAGCGCCGCCCCGACAACGCGGCCGGCGACGGCGTCGCCGATTTCCTTGGCGTGGACCTGTCCTGGTAAAGGTGACCTGATGATCGATGCCATCTTCTTCGACGGGCGCAGCGCCCGCATGCAAGCCGTGCAGCTGGATATCGGCCAAACGGACACCGGCACGCTGACGGTGACGGCGCCTGCCTTCCAGCGCAGCTACCGGGCGGACACCGTCGCCCTGTCCGAACCCTTCGCCGCCGCTCCCGCCATGCTGCGTTTCAACGACGGCAGCAGCTGCGAAGTGCCGGCCGGCGCGGCGCGCGACAGCCTACTGGCGGCTCTCGGCTACCGCAAGAGCGCGGTGGTGCGCTGGCAGGAACGCTGGCCGGCCGCCCTGCTGGCCCTGGTGCTGCTGGTCGCGCTGCTGGCGCTGGCCTGGTTCCGCGGCATCCCGCTGGCCGCCGAACGCATCGCCGAGCGCCTGCCGGCCTCGGCCGAGATCAAGCTCGGCCAGGCGGCCCTGGCCAGCCTGGAAAAACAGGGCTTGCTGGCGCCATCGCGCTTCAGCGACGAACGCATCGCCGAGATCGAAGCCCTGCTGCCAGCGGTCGCGCCAACCCACCCGCGCATGCCGCTGCGCCTGCTGGTGCGCCGCGCCGACCGGCTCGGCGCCAATGCGCTGGCGCTGCCGGACGGCACCATCATCGTCACCGATGCGCTGGTGCGCATGGTGCAGCAACAGAATGTGCTGACCGACCAGGGCAAGGCCGAACTGAGCGCCGTACTGGCCCATGAAGTCGGCCACGTCGAACAGCGCCACGCGGCGCGCGTGATGGCGCGCTCCTCGCTGGCGGCGGCGCTGTCGGCCTCGCTGTTCGGCGACTTCAGCGCGGTGGCCGCCGGCCTGCCGACGGTGCTGGCGCAGATGCAGTATTCGCGCGCCATGGAGCGCGATGCCGACGCCTATGCCATCGCCGCGCTGCACCGGCGCCATCTCTCGGTGCGCCACTTCATCGACGTCTTGTCCGAACTCGAAAAACAGGGCGGCGACATGTCGCGCATGCCGCGCTGGCTGAAAAACACCATGGCGTATTTATCCACGCATCCGGATACCGTGGAGCGCATCGCTCGTCTGGAAAGCGTCGCGGAGCAAGAACCGCATGGCGCGGCGGCGCAGGAGTAAACCATGCCGTAGTTGCACCGAATTGTGCATGTTTGCCATGACAACTGTTGGCCTTATGCACCACTTATAAAGAATAATTCCACAAAGTAACTTTGTTTTCCATTCTAAACGTAGAATCCCAGAACACGAATCTTGGATGCTATGAAAGGGTGGTCATGGGTTTATTGAGTAACTTTAATATCGGCAAACGGCTGGGTGCGGGCTTCGCACTGACCCTGGTCATCGCCGTGCTGATCGCCGGCGTCGGCGTTGCCCGCCTCGAGCACGTGGCCGCCGAAACGGCCGACGTGATGGCCGAGCCGCTGGCCAAGGAACGCCTGATCACCGAGTGGTACATGAACATCTTCGGCGCCGTGCGCCGGACCGCCGCCATCGTGAAGAGCAGCGATCCTTCGCTGAATGCTTATTTCAAGGAAGACGCGGGCGCCACCAGCAAGCGTTCGGCCGAGCTGGTCAAGCAGATCGAAGGCATGATCGCGCCGGGTGAGGAAAAAGCGCTGTGGGAGCGCATCACCGAATTGCGCAAGTCCTACTCGCAGGCACGCGACGCCGCCGTCAAGGCCAAGACCGAGGACAACGCCGAACTGGCCGCCAAGATCCTCGACCAACAATTCACCCCCACCGCCAAGGCTTACCAGGAAGCGATCCAGCAACTGGTGGACATGCAGCATGCGCACATCGGCGCCACCGCCACCGGCATCCAGGACAGCGCCCGCAGCAGCGAACGCCTGATGCTGGTGCTCACCGCCTGCGCGGTCGTGCTCGGCACACTGAGCGCAATCCTGCTCACGCGCGGCATCGTCGGCCCGATCCGTGTAGCGGTCGAAGTCGCCGAGACCGTTGCCGCCGGCGACCTCACGCGCCGCATCGACGCCGGCGGCAAGGATGAAACCGGCGCCTTGCTGCGCGCCCTCGCCAACATGAACGACAGCCTGGTGCGCATCGTCGGCGACGTGCGCGGCGGCACCTCGGCGATCCACGGCGCGGCCGGCGAAATCGCCGCCGGCAACCTCGACCTGTCGGCACGCACCGAACAGCAGGCCGCATCGCTGGAGCGCACTGCATCCTCGATGGCGCACCTGACCGACACCGTGCGCCAGAACGCCGACAATGCACGCCAGGCCAACCAGTTGTCGATCGCCGCGTCCAACGTCGCTGCCGACGGTGGCGCCGTGGTCGACCGCGTGATCGAGACCATGGGCTCGATCAACGCCTCCTCCCGCAAGATTGTCGACATCATCACCGTCATCGACGGCATCGCCTTCCAGACCAACATCCTGGCGCTGAATGCGGCGGTGGAAGCGGCGCGCGCCGGCGAACAGGGCCGCGGCTTCGCGGTCGTCGCGGGCGAGGTGCGCACCCTGGCCCAGCGCTCGGCCGCCGCCGCCAAGGAAATCAAGGGCTTGATCGACGATTCCGTGGGCGCGGTCGACACCGGCGCCAAGCTGGTCGACCAGGCCGGCGCCACCATGCAGCAAGTGGTCGGCGCGATCCAGCGCGTGACCGACATCATGGCCGAGATCGCATCGGCGAGCCAGGAACAGACCGGCGGCATCGAGCAGGTCAATGCGGCGGTCGGCCAGATGGACGAGGCGACCCAGCAGAACGCCGCCCTGGTCGAACAATCGGCGGCGGCCGCCGGCTCGCTGCAGGAGCAGGCGTCCAGGCTGGCGCAGGCTGTCGGTGTGTTCAAGCTGGACCGGCCTGCGATGGCTGGCGCGCCTGTGTCCAAGGCGGCGGTTGTGCCTGCGCGAGTGTCGGCCCCGGTGCAGGCCACTCGCTCGATCGCCAAGCCGGTCCCGGCGCGTACTGCCAAAGCGCCTGCCGCCGCGCGTCCAGCCGCTGCCGCCGACAAGCAGGTTGCCGCCACCGCCGGCGACGACTGGGAAGACTTCTAAAACCTGTTCTAAAACGCCGCTGGCCCGGTCCGGCAAACCGGCAAGGCAGCTGCTCAGCCTTGCCGGACTCTCCAGCATGCACCCTGCCTTGCGCGCCCATCTCCCCTCCCCGTTTGTTCAATAAGGTTTGTTGCGTGTACGCACAAACTTTCATCAGCTCTATAAAAATTACCTTGAGGCAAAGTAAAATCAGGCTGGATAAAGTCATCGGTTTTACTGAGAGGAAGTTTGTATGTCTGCTTTTGAAAACATTGGTATCGGCAAGCGCCTGGGCGCCGGCTTCGCCCTGGTCCTGGCCATGACGCTCGCCATCGGCGGCGCCGGCATCTGGTACCTGAACACGATCGGCAGCGCCACCCGCAGCGCGATGGATGTGCCGCTGGCCAAGGAACGCCTGATGGCGCAATGGCATACGCAAACCTTCGGTGCGATCCGCCGCACCGCCGCCATCGTCAAGAGCTCGGACCCGAGCCTGGTCGATTTCTTCAAGGAAGACGGCGCCAAGACCTCGGGGCGCTCGACCGAACTGATCAAACAGATCGAACCGCTGCTGTCGAACGACGAGGAAAAGGAACAGTTCCGCCAGATCGGTGTTCTGCGCAAGACCTACACGGCGGCCAAGGACAACGCGATCAAGGCCAAGGCCGCCGGCGATACCGCCGAAGCCGCCCGCCTGCTGGAGCAGGAATTCATGCCCGCCGCCAAGGCCTATGAAGAAGCGCTGGGCAAGCTGGTCGACATCCAGCAGAAGCACATCGAAGCCACCGCCAGGGACATCGACGGCGCCATCAGCGGCAGCGCGCGCATCATCGCGGTGCTGTGCGCGCTGGCGCTGGCGGTCGGCGCGGTCTGCTCGTGGCGGCTGACCCGTGGCATCGTGGGCCCGATCCGCGCCGCCGTCGACCTGGCCGAAGCCGTCGCCGGCGGCGACCTGACGCGCCGCATCGACGCCACCGGCAAGGATGAAACCGGCGCCCTGCTGCGCGCCCTGCGCCACATGAACGACAGCCTGGTGCGCATCGTCGCCGAAGTGCGCGGTGGCACCAGCGCGATCCACGGCGCCGCCGGCGAAATCTCGGCCGGCAACCTCGACTTGTCGGCGCGCACCGAACAGCAGGCCGGCTCGCTCGAGCGCACCGCGTCCTCGATGGCGCACCTGACCGACACCGTACGCCAGAATGCGGATAACGCGCGCCAGGCCAACCAGCTGTCGATCGCGGCCTCCAACGTCGCCTCCGACGGCGGCGCCGTGGTCGAACAGGTGATCCAGACCATGGGTTCGATCAAGAGCTCGTCGTCGAAGATCGTCGAGATCATTTCAGTGATCGACGGCATCGCCTTCCAGACCAACATTCTGGCGCTGAATGCCGCGGTGGAAGCGGCGCGCGCCGGCGAGCAAGGCCGCGGCTTTGCGGTCGTCGCGGGCGAGGTGCGCACCCTGGCCCAGCGCTCGGCCGCCGCCGCCAAGGAAATCAAGGGCCTGATCGACGATTCGGTCGGCGCGGTCGACACCGGCGCCAAACTGGTCGACCAGGCCGGCGCCACCATGCAGCAAGTGGTCGGCGCGATCCAGCGCGTCACCGACATCATGGCCGAGATCGCATCTGCCAGCCAGGAACAGACCGGCGGCATCGAACAGGTGAACGGTGCGATCGGCCAGATGGACGAAGCGACCCAGCAGAATGCCGCCCTGGTCGAGGAATCGGCGGCTGCCGCCGGCTCGCTGCAGGAACAGGCGGCGCGGCTGGCGCAGGCCGTCAATGTGTTCAAACTGGAACAGCAGGCCATGGCAACGCGGCCAGCCGCCATGCGCATGGCGGCGCAGCTGAGCAATCGGTAAGCAACCAGCAATCTGTTGCTTGTACGCACGAACTTTCACTTAATCCACGAATATTACCGATAGGCAAAGTAAAATCAAGGCCTATATTGACGTTGCTGATACCGGTTATTCGTGAAAGGGAAGTTCGATGTCTGCTCTGGAAAACATTAGTATCGGCAAGCGCCTGGCTGCCGGTTTCGCGCTGGTGCTGGCGATGGCGCTCGCCATCGGCGGCGCCGGCATCTGGTACCTGAACGCGATCGGCGCGGCCACCCGCAGCGCGATGGACGTGCCGCTGGCGAAAGAACGCATGATCGCCGAATGGCGTACCCAGACCTTCGGTGCGATCCGCCGCACCGCGGCCGTCGTCAAGAGCGCCGACCCCAGCCTGGTCGCCTTCTTCAAGGATGACGCGGCCGCCACCGACGCCCGCGCAACCGAGCTGATCAAGAAGATCGAGCCGCTGCTGGCCGACCAGCAGGAACAGGCGCAGTTCCGCAAGATCGGCGAATTGCGCGCCACCTACAAGAAAGCCAAGGAAGCCGCGGTCAAGGCCAAGGGCGCCGGTGACGCCGCCGAAGCCGAACGCCTGCTCGAGCAGGAATTCATGCCGGCGGCGAAAGTCTACGAAGCCGCGGTGGGCGCGCTGGTCGACATGCAGCACGGGCGCATCGACGCCACCGCGCATGAGATCGACGGCGCCATCGCTGCCAGCGCCCGCGTCATCGGCATGTTGTGCGCGCTGGCGCTGGCCCTCGGCGTGCTGTGCTCATGGCTGCTGGCGCGCGGCATCGTGGTGCCGATCCGCGACGCCGTCGAGCTGGCGGAGGCGGTCGCCCACGGCGACCTGACGCGCCGCACCGGCGCCACCACGCGCGACGAAACCGGGGCCCTGCTGCGCGCCCTCGGCCGCATGAGCGAGAGCCTGGTGCAAATCGTCGGCGACGTGCGCGGCGGCACCGGCGCCATCCACGGCGCCGCCGGCGAGATCTCGGCCGGCAACCTCGACCTGTCGTCGCGCACCGAACAGCAGGCCGCCGCGCTGGAACAGACCGCGGCTTCGATCGCCCACCTGACCGACACCGTGCGCCAGAACGCGGACAACGCGCGCCAGGCCAACCAGTTGTCGATCGACGCCTCGCGCATCGCCGCCGAGGGCGGTGACGTGGTCGGCCAGGTGGTGGCCACCATGGGCTCGATCAATGCTTCGTCCCGGAAAATCGTCGACATCATCACCGTCATCGACGGCATCGCCTTCCAGACCAATATCCTGGCGCTGAACGCCGCGGTGGAAGCGGCGCGCGCCGGCGAACAGGGCCGCGGCTTCGCGGTGGTGGCCGGCGAAGTGCGCACCCTGGCCCAGCGCTCGGCGGCGGCGGCGAAGGAAATCAAGGAACTGATCGGCGATTCGGTCGGCAAGGTCGACGCCGGCGCCAGGCTGGTCGACCAGGCCGGCGCCACCATGGAGCAAGTCGTCGGGAGCATCCGGCGCGTGACCGGCATCATGGCCGAGATCGCATCTGCCAGCCAGGAACAGACCACCGGCATCGAGCAGGTCAACCAGGCCATCGCCCAGATGGACGAAACCACGCAGCAGAACGCGGCACTGGTCGAGCAATCGGCGGCGGCGGCGGCCTCGCTGCAGGACCAGGCGGGCAAGCTGGCGCAGGCGGTCGACGTGTTCAAGCTCGACCTCGGCCTGGCGCGCTTGCCCGCCGGCCGCGCGCCGCTGCGCCAGCTGGCGTAATTTGCGCTGAGTTGCGCTGAGTTGCGCTGAGTTGCGCTGCGCCGGGCTGCGCCTGCGTGTGCCTCCGAACGGAACTTCGACAGGCTCGGGTTATCCTTGCGTTTCGATGAGGAGATTTGAATGTCTTACGAGGAACGCGACGACTACGGCATGTACAAGAACAAGCACGGCAAGGGGCCGGGCCCGGAACTGATGGGCGCCCACACCCTGCTCGGAGACCATGTCCACAACCTGCAAAACGAGCACCTGGGCGTGATCAAGGAATTCATGATCGACATGCGCTCGGGCGCGATCGCCTACGCCGTGATGTCGAGCAGCCGCTTCCTCGGCCTCGGCGAAAAGCTGTTCGCGGTGCCCTGGCAGGCGCTGATCCTGGATCCGGCGCACAAGCGCTTCACCATGGACGTGCCGAAGGAAATGATCGCGAACGCGCCGGGATTCGACACCGACCACTGGCCGGACATGGCGGATGGGCGGTGGATGGGGGAAGTGCATGCTTACTTCGGGACGCGGGCGGCTTGAAACCGTCATTCCCGCTTCCGCGGGAATGACGTGCTTGCTTACTTCTTCGGCGCCATCAAATCCAGCAAGATCGCCGTCTCCGCCTTGATCGTATTGATCACGGTCGGCTTGAAGTCCGGCGCCCATTGCGGCGAGTGGGTGCCCGGCAGCGGCTGGCCGGCCTTCTTTGCCGCATCCAGACGCGCGCCGTCGACCGCGCCCACGTGCAGCAGGATCGCCTTCACGCCCGGCTGCAGGCCGTATTGCGAAAAGTCTTCCGAGGTCATCTTCGGCGGCATTTCCTTCACCCACTCGGCGCCGACGGCGCCCTGCGCCACCTTGACCATGCGTTCGATCAGTGCCGGATCGTTGTAGACCGAATCGGTGCCCGGCTCGACTTGCACCAGCGGCTCCTTCGGCGCACCGGCGGCCATGGCCTCGCCCTTGGCTTCGCGCGCGATGCTGGCCAGGATGCGCTTGCGCACTTCCGGCTTGAAGGTGCGCACCGACAGTTGCAGCACGACCTGGTCGGGGATGATGTTGGCCACGGTGCCGCCGTGGATGCTGCCGACGGTGATCACGGCCGGATCGATCGGGTTGTTCTCGCGCGACACCAGCGTCTGCAGTGCGAGCACGATGCGCGAGGCCATCACGACCGGATCGCGCGCCTCGTGCGGCACGGCGCCATGGCCGCCCTGGCCGAAGACGGTGATCTTGACCACGTCGGACGACGCGCGGAAGGGGCCGGCGTGGTACATGATGGTGCCCGAGGGCATGGTGGCGTCATCGTGGAAGGACAGCGCGTAGTCCGGCTTCGGGAAGCGCGTAAACAGGCCATCCTTCAGCATCGCTTCGGCGCCGTGCACGGTTTCCTCGGACGGCTGGCCGATCAGCATCAGGGTGCCGCTCCAGGCCTTGCGGTTGTCGGCCATCAGCTTGGCGGTACCGTACCAGGCTGACATGTGCAGGTCGTGGCCACAGGCGTGGGCCACCGACACAGTCTCGCCGGCGGCGTTCTTGGTGCTGACCTTGCTGGCGTACGGCAGGCTGGTCTTTTCCTGGACCGGCAGCGCATCCATCTCGGTGCGCAGCATCACGGTCGGGCCGGGACCATTCTTCAGGATCGCCACCACACCGGTACCGCCGACGCCGGTGGTCACCTCGAAGCCCAGGGCCTTGGCGCGTGCGGCCAGCTTGGCGGCGGTCTGGTGTTCGGCGAAGCCCAGTTCCGGATTGCGGTGCAGGTCCTGGTACAGGGTTTCGATGGCCGGATAGTTGCTGTTCAGCTGTTCGGCGAAGGGCGCCGGCAGTGGTGCAGCGTGGGCAAGCGAGGCGCCGATGACACCGGCTGCGAAGAGAGTATGGCGAAGGATGCTGGATGGCTTCATGGGTGGTTTGCTCGTGCTGTGAAACGGGAGGAAAAAGGAATTGTGACATGCCGCTCTTTTCAGCCTAACAGATCGTTCGCAATGAAACAATGTTCAATTTAACAATTATCATAGGCAGTTGTCGGATAATACCTACAAAATTGTTGCAAAATCATTTCCATGTGGAACTTTTGATTCCTTAGAGAAACCGCCCAACGCTACAATCGACGCTTTCCGGTTGGCCCCCTCCTGCGTGCCCTGCTCCCCCTCGAGTATGTCTTTCACGCGTGGCTCACCTTCTTTCGACCAAAGGACTGTTATGGGATTTCTTGCAAATATCAAGATTGGCAAACGCCTCGGACTCGGGTTTTCCCTGATCCTGGCGATGACGCTGGTGATCGCCGCCGTCGGCGCCATGCGCATGACCGAAGTGGCCAATGCCACCAAGGCGATGATGGCGGTGCCGCTCGCCAAGGAGCGCCTGATCACCGACTGGTACAGCCTGAACTTCGCCTCGATCCGCCGCACGGCCGCCAT
>Ga0308160_10005232_pt1 | contig 13607 bp, 23 predicted proteins | sample PhyFR1_FD_201036 | JGI IMG/M metagenome (GOLD analysis project Ga0308160, IMG submission 201036) | Phyllosphere microbial communities from UC Gill Tract Community Farm, Albany, California, United States - DLSLF.R1 | ecosystem: Host-associated > Plants > Phyllosphere > Unclassified | place: USA...
CCCCTGCAGATGCTGACGCTGACGCCCGTCGTCTGCGTCGCCGCCGCGCTCGCGACGTCCAAGCTGCTCAAGACCTACCTCGACCCGTACACGCCCGACCCGATCGAGGACCAGGCGATCAGCACCACAAAGGCCGCTGCCGCTCTGCTCGAGGACGAGACGAAGCCGGCGACGTCGTCGACCGACACGACCGCCGTCACGAGCGCACTTGCCAGCGGGAGCTCGACCCCGACGACCAAGAAGCCCAAAAAGAAGGCGGCGGCCGAGGCGGCGGCGGCTGTCGGTGCCGCCAGTCCGCTGACGACGACCGCCGACGGCGAGGTCGTCAAGGAGCTCCACCCGGAGGCCGCCGATTCCGTCGCCTCGTCTGGCCCGTCCAGCAAGCGCTCGACTGCAGCCAAGACCCAGCGGAGCGGCATCTTCGGTGCCGGCCCACGGCTGCTCGTCGCGACCAACGTGCTCGGCATGCTCTGCCTCTTTGTCCTCCACTGCACCTGGGTCACCTCGAACGCCTACTCGTCGCCCTCGGTCGTCCTCTCGACCCGCAACAACGACGGCAGCCAGAATATCATCGACGACTTCCGCGAGGCCTACTACTGGCTCCGCATGAATACCGAGCCCCACGCGGTCGTCGCCTCGTGGTGGGACTATGGCTACCAGATTGCCGGCATGGCCGACCGGCCGACGCTCGTCGACAACAACACGTGGAACAACAGTGCGCGGTCTTTGTTTCTCGCGCTCTCGCCCGCTGCACGCACAGGGCCTGGCCGTCGTCTGACTCATGCTCTCCGCCCCACGCAGCCCACATTGCCACCGTCGGCAAGGCCATGTCGTCGCCCGAGGAGATCTCGTACCCGATCCTCAAGAAGCACGACGTCTCCTACGTACTCGTCATCTTTGGCGGCCTCCTCGGCTACTCTGGGTGCGTCTCGACCTGCGGTCCCTTGCCCTGTGCGGCTCCGACTGACCGCTCTTGTCGACGGCAGCGATGACATCAACAAGTTCCTCTGGATGGTCCGCATCGCCCAGGGCGTCTGGCCCGAGGAGATCCAGGAGCGCAACTACTTCACACCGCGCGGCGAGTACAAGGTCGATAGCCAAGCGTTCGTCCAGCGATCCTGCATCGGTTTGAGAGAGGGGAGGCTGACCTTGCGTGCGTCTGTCCTGGCAGCTCCAAGGCCATGAAGGAGAGTCTGATGTACAAGATGTCGTACCACCGCTTCCCCGAGCTCTTTGGCGGCCAGCGGACGGTCGACCGCGTCCGGCAGCAGGACATCCCCGAGTCGCCGACGCTCGACGTCCTCGAGGAGGCCTTCACGACCGAAAACTGGATCGTGCGTACCCCCTGTTAGATTTCTCTCAATGCCTTCCGCCGGCTGATGACGGCTTGCGTCGATCCATTCAGGTCCGCATCTACAAGGTCAAGGACCTCGACGCGCTTGGCCGCACGCACAAGGCCGTCACCGCGTTCGAGTCGGGCAAGCGGCTCAAGCAGGCGATCCCCGCCGCCCCAGCAGGCTCGAAGAAGCGGCGAGCTGCAGCCTGATGAGAGGGCGCCGGCAGCTGGCTGCCCTCCCTTCTTCCTTTTCTGCAAAAGCTTCATGGACGAATGAAGCCCTGGTCCGATTCTTCGCTCTGCTGGGCGCGTCGCAGTGTGAACGGGCCTCGGGCGTCGCAGTGCCAGCCCGGCTCGACATCTGAGCCAACCTCTCAACGCAGGCCATGTGCCTTTGCCATGGTTGAATCTGGCCCGCCGTCGAGACGCGCTCATGTCGCGACACAACTGTGACGACGACCGCTCCTGAGACTCGGCAGGAACATCGACCACCTCTTTTTTTATTTTCTATCTTTCATACGGCGCCGCTCGATGCCGGGTCGGCTGCCTAGCTAGCGCGCTCATCTCAGCCACAGGCTACAGGTGCAGGCGGCCGCGGGGTCACGTCCCCTGACCCTTTTGCGAACTCTTTTCCTTCCTCCCCCGCTCGGTTGCCATTTCGAGGCGGCAGGCGAGCCATCGACGGCGACGCACCCGGCGTTGACCGCGAGGCGCCCGGTCGCAGGTCACCGCTCGAGCACAGCCCGCGTGCCGATCCGACCGCCCCTTTGCCCTCGCTCAGCACCCTCTTTGGACCGCCCTCATGCCTCAGGCCGGCCCCGGACAGAGCTGATCTCTGAGCACTGACCTTCTCTAGCTGGCAGCTCCCCAGGCATGCCGTTTTCGGTGGTGGGAGAGCCGTTCTCGGCTTCTCGTCAGACTTCCGCTGGCACCAACCGCCTTCGACCCGGAGCAGCCTCTACGAACCCGTCGCGTCCAAAAGGAAGCACGAGGGGACCGACCGCCCGCGCCCCGCACCCCGCCTTGCCTCGCGGGGCGCATTAATCCCTCAAGCAGAGGGGGCCACAGCCGGAGGCGACACCGCTCGCCCGTGCATGACCTCCCTCCCCTCCGGTCAGCAGGAAAAGAAAAGACGACGGCTGGCTTGCGAGCAGCCACAGGGCAAGGGGGTCAGCATCGCCTGCAGGGGCGGGCCGGATCCTCCCTGCACCGGATCGGGCCCGTCTTAAGAGAGCGGACCAGAGGGGGACGTGTCCTTCTTCCCTCGTCCTGCTTCCCTGCCCCAGGCCCGTCCTCCGTGCCCGTCTGCCGACCCGCTGCTCCTCCCCCCGTTCGCCTCGCTCGCCCCCTCCGTCGACACCCACCCCCTCTCGCTCGCCCGACCGACATGGAACACCAGGAACGCGTCGCCCCTGTCGTCAAGGGCTCGGCCCTTCTCTTCATGGCGTTCTCAGCCCTCGGTCAGCCCGCCTCGCTATGACGCTAATGGGCTCGAGTCTCCATGACTGACGCGCCCCTTCCCGCCGTCCATCTCGCCCCGATCCATTTCGCTTGTCCTCGGGTTTGATGCATTGTCGCAGGCATCATCTATTCCGACATCGGCACGTCGCCGCTCTATGTTCTGAACGGAGTCTTCCCCGCAGCGAAAGCGGCGCCTTCCCCAGGTGCGAGCCTCTGTCCCTCTCTTCTGCCGGCGGTAGCCGCACATCGATCTGACAACCGCTCTACCGATCTGCCGCAGAGGATACCCTGGGCGTCATCTCTGCCATCATCTGGGCCCTAACGCTGTGCGCTCTCGCCGAAATAAGGCTTCTGCTGGTCTCTGGGAAGGACGCCGACGAGCTCATCCCTGCCCCCCTCCAGGTTGCCGCTTATCAAGTACTCACTGATCGCCTTGCAATTCGGCACAGAGCAGGGTCAGCCGCCGTTGCCTTTTCTTCACCTCATCGAAAGCGTGTCTGACCGTCTGCTTCCCCTTTGCCTCCTCCCAGGCGAGGGCGGCTGCTTCGCCCTCTTCATCGGCCTTTTCCCACGCTCGCAAGAGTCGAGCGACGGCCGGGCCCTCACGCACTTCTCTACCGGCGACTCGGACAGCACGGCTCGCTCTGCAGCCGGCCAGGAGCGGTTCGGCTACCAAACGATGAAGCGGGCAAAGTGGCCGTTGATGGTCGTGGTAAGCGGCGAAGTTGCTTTTTGCTTGACGTGCGGTGATGCTCATCATCAGCTCGACCCCTCAGGCCTTTTTCGGCACCGGCCTTACCATGGCCGACGGCATCCTGACGCCGGCCGTCTCTCTCACGTCGTGCGTGTCGGAGAATGCCCGTCCGCTGTCCACCGCGTCATAAGCTGATCCGGCCGTCGGTCGACTGTCTTTCCTGCTCAGCGCCGTTGGAGGCCTCGCTGTCGCCCAGCCGTCCGTCATTGACCAAGTCGTCCCCATCTCGATCGGCTTCCTTGCCTTCATCTTTCTCATCCAGCGCTTCGGCGCGCACCGGATCTCGATCGGATACGCCCCGGCGTGTGCTGTTTGGATGCTGCTACTCGGCTCGACGGGCGCCTACAACATCTCGGCTCACCCATCCATCTTCCGCGCGTTCGACCCAAGCCGGGCCGTCATGTACTTTGTCCGGACCGGAAACTACGACGCCCTGGCCGGCATCATCCTCGCCCTGACCGGCGCCGAGGGTGCGCTCCAAGATCCGTCTTGCACCTCTGAGCCCAGCTGACCCCATCATCCTGTCGTCTTCCTAGGCATGTTCTCCAACCTCGGCAGCTTCAACGCGGTACGTCCACGAGTATCCGCCCTCGAGTCCTGTACGATCTCTCGGCTGAAGAAGTCCTGTCGCTCCTAATAAGCCTTCGATCCGCCTTGGGTTCGTCTTCGTCTACGTCAACCTGGTCCTCGCCTATCTTGGTCAGTCTGCCAAGAATGTCACTAAATGGGCCGAGCCTTGCGTCGTTTCTAATATCTTTGCAAATCCTGTTGCTCAGGCCAAGGCGCCAAGCTTATGACGGAGCCCGAACGAATCGTAGCCAACATCTTCTATGAGGCCATCCCGGGCGCGCGGAACGGCCCCCTCTTTTGGATCGTCTGGTCAGTCCCTGACTCTCGCGCATCGCCTGCCTCGCGGCCGACACTGACGACGATCGTCCCGCCTCACAGGATCTTTGGCTTGCTCGCTACCGTGCCCCTTCTATGCTCTTTCGCTCGATCGCCGCGCACAGCTGATCTCGACCCTTGCGTCACGCCTCCAGATCATTGCCTCGCAGACGATGATCACTGCAACCTTCTCGCTCGTCGAGCAACTCATCTCGCTCAAGGCCTTCCCGACCTTCCGCAAGACGCAGACGTCTGAAAAGTACCAGGGCCAGAGTAAGTTCACCGTCATCTGCGCGGGACATCCGCTCTCATACTGACGACCCGGGCCCCTCAGTCTACTTCCCAGTGAGTCGCTTTGAGCACTTGAGCCGTACGGTCGAGGAGTCTATCTGACGGCGTCTCAACCGATATCAGGCCATCAACTATGCTTTGATGGTCGGAACCCTCGCCGTCGTCGCCGGCTTCCGGACCTCGGCCAACCTCACCAACGCCTACGGATTCGCCGGTGCGCGCGCCGACCACTTCTGTCACCTGCCCAGCAGCGCCGAGCTGACTCTGATCGAGCGCGCGATTGCAGTCTCGGCCGTCATGCTTTGTACGACACTGCTCCTCACGCTTTCGATCGTCTTTGTGAAGGGCCTGCCCTGGCCTGTCGCGATTGCTTTCTTTCTCTTCTACGGCTTCATCGATGGTGAGATCCGGCCCGCCCTTTTTGCTACGTCGCCCAAGGTCGCATCCACTGACCATCTCGCTCTCCCCCGCAGGCGCCTTTTTTGGTGCCAACCTCCGGAAGGTCCCGCACGGCGCATGGTTTCCACTAGGCGTCGGATGCCTTCTGTGCGGCGCGCGCCCCGATTGAGAAACCCAGCGGTCAGACATAATTGACGCCCTCTCCTCTGGCAGGGTCGCCCTCATGAGCTTCTACACCTGGGGCCGGAGTCTCGAGGATGCCTTTGACGAGCGCAAGCGCACCCGCCTGTCGTCCATCATCTTCCGCCGGTCAACCGTCGACGAGAAGAAGCGCGTCGTCTTCGAGCCCGTCCCGGACGAGGTCTCGGCCGCGGCGAAATCGAACGACAGCGGGGACGACTCGGTGACGGAGGGGCCGATCGAGCTCACCAAAACTCTGACGAAGCACACGCCCAACGAGATCCGCTACGCTGAGGTCCACGGTCAGCACTCGCGGCAGGAGCGGCCGACGATCTCTGTCGACGAGGACCTCTGTGCGTTCGCCCTTGAGATCATCCCGCTCGAGCGACACCGGCTGACAGCGCTCCGTGCTCACAGTCCTGGCGGCTCCGAACGGCTACCTGGACCTACCGCGCGTCAAGACGCTGGCCGTCTTCCACGAGCAGGCCTCCAACTCGCACGGGTGCGTCGCGAGCTCGAACGCACCGATGCGATGCGCTAACCGGGCTGACTGTCCAACCTGCTATCGGCTCCCATCATCAGAGTTCCGCATGCCTTCTATGCCTTCCTCCGGCTCTGGCCCGCGCTGCCCCGCGTCGTCGTCCGTCCCGATCTTTGCCTATACTGCTTCTTGACCCATCGGCTGATCCAGCCGATCTCTGCTCCCAGATCTTCTGCTCCACGCGCGTCGCCGGCATCCCGCACGTCGCCCTCGAGGACCGCTACAGCGTCAGCCGGGTGCGCTCGCTCGAGGGCTTCTACGGCGTCATCGTCTCGGCCGGCTACCGCGATGCGCCGTTCGACATCGTTTCCGAGCTCCTGCCAAGGATTACGCAGCTCGAGCGGCTCGCCAACCCAGAGCACGCCCACGCCCGTATCGTCGAGATCGAGGACGCCGCCCGGAACGCAACCCATATCCAGCCGAACTTTGTCCTGCGCTCGATGCCGGTCCCCTTCCGACCGTGGCGGTGGCTCCGGCGCGTCATGATCGAGGAGCTCTACGGTCGGCTCAGGTTAGTCGAGTCCTCGCCGAGCTCTGTCGGGCTGTACCCAGGCGACTGACGTGCTCCTCCTGCAACAGGGTCATGTTCCCTGACTCCGGATCAGAGGAGGCCGACGACGCGACCATCCACGTCGGCGTCGTCGCCCACATCTGATCTGACCTTGCACCGTCCGACTCAAGCCGTGACCTTTGACTGCCCCTTCTCCTAGACATGCACGACGTCTCCTCCCTTCGATTAGTTCTATGGATGTCCCTCTCTCTGATTCGTATCTGCGCCAGCCGGTTAGCTCGTCTTCAGACCTTACGTGTGATGTAGCTCACGGATTGAAAGCACAACGCGCGGTCGTCAAATGGGTCTTCGAGATCGTGCGAATCTTCCCTCCCCCCTCCTCCCGCGACCGTCGTCTTGACCCTCGCCGACATGGCCAGCCTACTCTGCTGTCGGCGCCTCGGCTTCGAGGTCCGTGATAGCAGGAGCGTCGGCAGCGTTGGGGTCGACCGACACGGGCGCCTCTGTTGGGCTCGCCGACGTCGGGAATGGCAAAGACTTTCGTCGCTGCGGCTGGTGCGATCTGGGCGAGATGGTCTCGTCATGGTCGTCGTCGTCGTCGTTGTCGCTGCTGTCGCTCGATGACGAGGATGATGATGAGTCGGAGATCGCTGGGCCGGTTGACGAGTCGATCAAGAGGCCGTTCGACCGCCTTCCTTGACCTCGCTTTGGCGTCGACTCGTCAAAGTACGAGCCCTCGGCCAAGGCAAGATCATGGTCATGACGGCTCAACCGAGGACTCAGGAGCGCCTCGACCTCTTGGTCAAGCTGATCGTCCGCCGCGCCGAAAAGCGAGGCCGTTCGGCTCTCTGACGGGAGCGGTGTCGACTGCGCTTTGGGTGTGCTAGGGCCCGATGCGGCTGGCGTCGCCGCTGTCGACGGACCGCTCGAAAGCGGCAGGGGAGGGAGTGAGGTGAGGACGCTCCCCGCCTCCTTGAGTTTGCGAGCATCGTCGTCCCCTAGATAGGGGTCGGGCGAAGCCGAGAGCACCTGGGCGATGACCTGGTCGTCGGCCTTGGCTCCGAGCGTCGCCGTCGCCGAAAGTTCGGCGCGGAGGACGGTGCCCGTCCGGGAGAGAACAGTTGACCAGAGCACTTGCTCGGCCTCAAGAACCTGCAGAGGGATCGCCATCGTCAGCGGGCCTCCTGCGCGAGCCTCACATCGAAGGTCGGCGTCGCGCACCTCGTCGCAATAGTCGCCCTTGACGCGCTCCAGCTCCTCGATCTGCTCCTGTAGAACGCGTAGCGTCTCCTTGAGCATGCCGAGGTCCCTGCCACCCCCACCACCTCCAGCCGAGCCCTTCTTGGCACCGCTTGCTGCCCGGCTGAGCGGCGGCCGCAGATGGCCTTCTTCGGTCTCGCGGATCTTCTTCGTCCTTGTGGCGAGCGCCTGTGCGTAGGCCGCCGACCGCTCGTTGGATGCGGCATGGTAGGTGTCGCGCGTCTCGAGCAGTGGGATCTCAAACGTCTTGTACAAGCGGTCGGCGACGACGCGCTCGGTCGAAGCGAGAACGTAGTGGAAGCCGGCGGCCGCCTGGAGGCCCGGGCCGGAGTGGTCGGCGCCCTTGATCCTGGAGCCGGAAGGAGAAGGGTGGCGGAAAATTCGCACAGACGAGCAACAGGAAGGGTGAGATGACATCTCGTCAGTACGCTCTGCGACACAGTAGCGAGCCCAAGGAGGAGGTGGCGCCATCGGCTGCTCGCACCTCGAGCAGCTGTCGAGCGCGCCGGCGAGCGCCGCCGATGCCTTGGCCTTGGCCATGCACGCCAGTCGGAACTCCTTTGCCGCGGCGAGCAGGCAGTCGTGCGCGTCGAGGCTGGCGGCGATGTCTGCCCTGGTCAGAAAGCGCCGGTGTGGGCTCGTCGAGCTTCCCGCCTGGGCGACCGGAGAGGGGTCCGTCGGCGGCCGGGTCGAGGAGCACCGGGAGCAGTGCGAGGAGGTTGAGGACGCGCTCGACGAGAACGAGGACGACAGCGGCGGCCGGTCGCCGACGGCGGCAGTAGGAGAGGCAGAGGCCGACATGTGCGCATCCGCTTCCCGATGCTGGATGTTGTTGAGGGCTCGGAGGGAGACAGGAGGAGGCGGCGGCCCGACGACGCGCCGGCTGGGAAAGGCACTCACGCTCCGATTGGGATCGATTGCTGCGCGCAATTGCTGAGCCGAGCGCTCGGGGAATCCGGCAGGGCCGCAGGGCGGCGCAGAAGGGCCATCCGGCTGGACCCCCCTTCAACCCTCACCCTCCTCTCCTCACTCCCACAGGAACATACCCAAAACGATGGCGTCTACGACGGCCGGCTCCGATGACGAGAACGAGATGGGCGACGACGTCGCGGTCGACTACCGCCTGCTCGCCAAGCTGTCTGTCCCCATTGGAGCTCGACCCCGTGCCCGGTCCCGGCCTTCCTTAGCTGACAGCCTCGGTCTGGTCTGCGCGATGCCTCCTTCTCCAGGGGCAAGAAGAAGGACAAGGACGGGCAGATTGTCATTCCGAAGCGCGGCGAGAAGGACTTTGAGCCACTCGAGAAGGGCGCCAACGTCCAGGAGCGCGCCCTCCGCGACGGCCGCGAGGCCATGTTCGGCGCGCTCGAGGGCCTCCGGGGCGGCAACTTGTGCGTAGCCTCCTGTCCGAGGCTCATCCAGGACCGAGAAGAGGAGGTGGCTGACGAGTACTGATGATCGTCTTTTAGCAAGACGATCTCGCACGCCTGGCTGCAGCAGCCCTCGTCGCTAGCAACGACGACGACCTCGTCCCTGACGAGTTCGCTGCCGACGCTGCTCCTCATGCGAGGAACCCACTTCACGACCCTCTCGCACACGCTCCGGTCACCTCCTTCTCCGGTATCGAACGACGGTGCACCCCCTTCGCGACCGTCGACGGTCCTCCTACCCGAGGAGGCCCTCCACCTGCTCTCGCGCGGCTCGCTCGCCCTCTACGCCTCCCCGGCGCCGGCGCCGACGCTCGACCTTTCTCCGCAGGCGCCAACGATCGAGCACCAGCTGCTCGCGCCCGAGCACGCCGCACGCAAGCTGACGGTCCAGGAGGCGGCTGCTCTCTGGGCGGCCGAGGTCGGCGGCGGCCGCTGGGAGGTCTACGTCGGCCTCAAGCGGATGGGCTACGTCGTCCAGCGGGCGCCAAAATTCCTGCCAAAGGAGCTGCACCCGGCGACAGGCGGCAGGACTGGGCTGGGCGCAGCACCGCAATCCAATGGCTCATGGCTCGGCGCGGCCTGGGCCAGCTTGCGAGGCGCCCTCGGCCACCTCTGGACTGCCTGGTCGGGCGTTGTGTCGAGCGTGTCGCGCCTGCTGGGCGGGCTCTTGCCGTCGCTTGCGGCCAGCACTTTGACATCTTCTCGGGCTCGCCCGACCAGCAACGCAAACGCCAAGGAGTGGTCGACTCTCCTGTCGCAGCGGAGCATTTTGCCAGACAAGAAGTGGTCGTACAGTACGTTTTGGTGCGGCGTGCTCTCCTCTCGCAGAGCAGTTGCCTGACTTTCGCTTGTTTTCCGATCCGATCACAGCTCGCATCTTCAGCCGGCTGCGGATCATCCCCAATTCGGCCACGCCGTCGGCCGTCTCAACTGTTGTCGCGTCCTCGTCCAATAAGCCTTCTACGGGCCCGGCGCCAGTCGATATCTACTTCCACGTCTGGAAGCCGGCGTCCAACTACAAAAAGTCCAGCCCGCCGCCACCTGACTTCTACGTCTCGGTCGTCGAGTTCGTCTCGCTCGCGCGTTGTCTTCGGCCGTCGCTGCTTTCCCGTCAGCTGACGTTGACACTCTGTCGCTCGGATGACAGTGCCCGCGAGTCGCCACTGCCGTCGCTCGGCGAGCTCATGGCCATGCTCGATCAGACGCCAGACCTGCCTGAGCCTCCGGCACGAGGCGCACCCGCCGTCGCCGTTCCCGTCACGGCATCGTCAAGTCTTCCTCCCTCAGCAGCAGCCGACCGGTCTTGGCGATCGTTCCTGCCCTTTTCGTCTTTCGCCGAGTCGTCCAGCACCGGCTCGACGTCATCACCGGTCGACGAGGAGAACGTTCCGCCGCGAGGGGCAGGTCGCAACCCTATGCCCTACCTGAAGCAGGGCGATCGCAACGTCGTTGTCGCCGTCGTCAAGGACGGCGGCGTCAGCTGGATGCGCTTTGGCCGCGGCGTCTTTGGCCAAATGGCGATCCAATGAGCGGTCCTCTCTGACACTTGTCGTCCAGGGCTCGTGAGCGGACAGGATGGGCATGGATACAAGGGCTACAGGTCGCCGGACAATGGCCAGGCGTCGAGAGGTCGCGGACGGCAATCAGAGGAGATGATATGCCCACTGCATGCGTAAATCGTCGTCTTCTGTGGACCTGCGGTTCGGCACTTGAGCTGTCACGGTCTGACTGATCTCGCTCGATGTTCGCCTCGAGAAGTAAGATCGACGCACCGGCGTTGCGCACAAGTGTCGTGCTCAAGCAAGCCGGCTCGGTCCGGACATCTTTGAGCGCCGGCGGCTCTCGCCGGTGTTAACGACCGCCGCTGCTGCGAGACTCCTCGCAGCGCGGGCCTTGCTAGTCTGAACTTTCGTCGCCCGCTCGACTCTTGCGACACACTGAGAGACGACAGCGGGCAGATTCTCGTGTTGGCGCCGGGCACATTCGAGCAGCTCCACATTCGAGCAGCTCAAGCCGGGTGAGAATGTTGTCGGAACCGTCGGTAAGACATCAATTGGTATCAGTCTACCCGGTGCCGGTCTGTGCGACCAAAACACATCGCCAGGACTCAGGCCAGGACTTGAGGTCGATCATGCAAAAGTCCTCACAGCCGGTTGACGTCCACGTCCAGCTTTGTAAGAAGGTCGGCCGCTTGCTTGCGGACCTTCTCTTTGACGGCGATGTCGACCCGAGCGCGCTCGAGCCTTCGACGAGGGGCGCCGATGAGAGAGCAAAACGTCAAAGGGATTTGAGATGGCGGCGACGGTGGGGTTGACCGCGGGCCACTCGATCACCTGCGGCTCGTCCAATGACGAGGCGGACGAAGCGGAGGAGGCGAGGCCTGATTTGACTGTCGCTGTCGCCATGGTCGAGCTGCTATGCTGTATGGTGGGCAGGCAGTTGAGTTGGGATGGCTGTGATCGTCAAGAGGGAGGGCCGGCCGGCCGCGTCGTCAGGGGGGCGTGGGAAAGGGGCTCGAGCCAGGCGCTCGCGCCGCCCATGGCCGCCAGGCTTGCCTCGCGTCCGTCCTCTGGCTCGGCGGCTGCCCCTGCCGTGCGCACGCGGCTGCAAAGAAACGTGGCAGTCTCATACCAGACAGTCGAGCGGAAGTAAGAAAGAGGGGAGTGGGAAAAGGAGGCGAGGAACCCAGGCAAGAAGAGGCAGGAGGTCCACGCATGGTTGGGGGTTGGGATTGAGATTGAAGGAGCTAGGGACGCGTGGCAGCGGAGGGAGAGGGAGGTTGGGCGGGGGCAGGCGAGAGGAGGCGAGGCAAGCAGGCAGAGGAGGCGGGCGAAGCGGGTTTACTCGTCGGCGGGCTTGTCGGCGGCAGCCGGGGCGGCGGCGGCCGGGGCCTCCTCCTCCTTGGGCTCGGCCTTGGCGTCGTTCTCCTGCATGTCGGAGGTCCAGAGGGTGAGGTTGTCGCGAAGAAGCTGCATGATGAGCGTCGAGTCCTTGTACGACTCCTCGCTCAGCGTGTCGAGCTCGGCGATGGCCTCGTCGAAAGCCTGCTTGGCGAGGTGGCAAGCGCGATCCGCTGCAAACAGGGCCGAGAGGACAGGTCAGGCTCGCGAGGTCTGAGGGCACGGGACGGCTTGCGAGGACGCACGCGAGTTGAGGATCTCGTAGTAGAAGACCGAGAAGTTGAGGGCCAGGCCGAGGCGGATGGGGTGCGTCGGCGGGAGCTCGGTGACAGCGACGTCCGAGGCGGCCTTGTAGGCCTCGAGCGACTTGTTGGACGAGTCGGACCGCTTGTCGCCGGTGGCGAACTCGGCGAGGTACCGGTGGTAGTCTCCCATCCTGCCGTCGCACGGTAACGGGGCGGGGTCAGCCGGCGACATCTCTCGGCTGTCGGCAAGGGAGCAGAAACGCAGAAGACGCACATCTTGTGGTAGAAGACCTTGGACTCGCCCGAGGCGGCCGAGGGGATGAGGTGCTTGTCGAGGACCTGGAATATGGTTGGACGGCCTGTGTCAGCATGACGGCCTCTCAGCGTGCGCGGCCAGGAGGAGGGAGACGGACCTCGAGGATGTCCTCGCAGATCTTGGCGAGCTCGGCCTCGATCTTCTCGCGGTAGCCCTTGATCATCGTGACCTGGGCCTCGTTGCCCTTGCTCTCCTCCTTCTGCTCGATCGACGAGACGATCCGCCACGACGCCCGCCGGGCGCCAATGACGTTCTTGTAGGCGACCGAGAGCAGGTTGCGCTCCTCGACGGTGAGCTCCTGGTCGGACGAGGCGACGCGCTTCATGTTCTCGACCATCTCCTCGTAGCGCTCAGCCTGCTCGGCGAGCTTGGCGAGGTAGACCGAGTCCTCCCGGGATTCAGACATCTAAGGGAAAAGAGCAAAAGGACGTCAGTCGACCGCGCGCATGCGACGACTAGCAGCGAGGAGTGCAGGAGGCAAGCAAGAGGAGCGATGGCCGCGCGCGCGGGAGAGAAGAAAAAAAGAAAACACGAGAGGGGCCCGAACGAGATGGACAGAAGAGGCCAGCTCGGCTCGCTAGGGTGCCATCCGGTCGCCTCGCCGGGCATGCTCGTCGGCAGGGCTCCAAGCGAGGTCGACCAGCGCTGGGCTGGCGCCCGGCAGCCGGGCGGGTAGGCTGAGGCGGCCGGGAGTGACGTTGACGTCGCGCGCTCGGACGCCGCCCGAGCTCCAGCACGCGCCCTGCCTTCGAGCTCCGTGGCCGCCCCGATGCCGTTGCGTGTGAGCGGAGAGGAAGGAGAAGACGCAGACTCACTGCTAGAGAGTAGAAAAGTGGGGTGGGTGAGGGCTGGGAGGGAGTTGGGGGTCGACTGGAGCGTGATAAGACGAGCGGAGGCAGGCGGCGGAAGGGGATGGAGGTGAAAAGAGAGTTCCAGCGTCAGCACGACGTGCCCTTGGGAGACCTCGACCGGAGGCTCGAGCGGGGGAAGCGGAGAGGGGATGTCAAGGAGAGGAGGGCGAGGGCAGCCGGCAGGTGCAAGCTCGCTTGCAGGAGGGGATGAAAGGGGCGGCCGACCGAGGGGCCAGGGCAGAGGGAGGGA
>Ga0308160_10005233_pt1 | contig 13599 bp, 11 predicted proteins | sample PhyFR1_FD_201036 | JGI IMG/M metagenome (GOLD analysis project Ga0308160, IMG submission 201036) | Phyllosphere microbial communities from UC Gill Tract Community Farm, Albany, California, United States - DLSLF.R1 | ecosystem: Host-associated > Plants > Phyllosphere > Unclassified | place: USA...
AGCAGGATGTCGGGGCGGGTCGAGGTGGCCACCGCGAACATCAAACGGGTGGCCATGCCGGCCGAATAGGTGCGCACCGGCAGGCCGAGGAAGGGGCCGAGCTGGGTGAAGGTCTCGATGTCCTCCATGCGGCCGCGGATCTCGTCCTGGCCCAGGCCCATCAGCAGGCCCATGCGCTGGATGTTTTCGTAGCCGCTCAGTTCGCCATCCATGCCGGCGCCGAGCTCGAACACGGTGGCGATGCGGCCGCTGCGCAACACGCGGCCCCAGGCCGGCTGGTAGACGCCGGCCATGGTGCGCAGCAGGGTGCTCTTGCCGGCGCCGTTGTGGCCGACCAGGCCGACCGCGTCACCGTCGGCCAGGGTGAAGCTGACGTCGCGCAGCGCCGTCACGATCTGCACGCCCGAGGCTTCGCGCTCGATGCGCCCGCCGGTCGAAATGCTGACCAGGCGCGAGCGCAGCGACTTGGCGCGCACGTCATACACCGGGTATTGCACGGTCACGTCATGGAATTCGAGGCGCGCGGTCGTCATGGGCAGTGGGAGAAAGGCGGCTTCACAACCAGTAGGCGATGCGGTTGCGCTTGGCGTTGAACAGCCACAGCGTGAAGATCCAGCCGCCGAGCGCCAGCAGCACGGTGGTCAGCACCACGAAGCCGGGTGGCGGCGCACCCAGCAGCGGGTAGCGCACGATCTCGATCAGGTGGCTCAGCGGATTGAACCAGACGAAATGGCCGTTGAAGGGCAGGTAGCTGGGGCGGTAGAACACGGGACTGAGGAACATCAGCAGCGGCATTGCCGCGTTGACCACGTATTCGAGGTCGCGGAAGCGCGCCCCCAGCATCGACAACAGCAGGCTGATCCAGAGCAGATTGAGCGCCACCAGTGCCAGGCAGGGCAGCACCAGCAGCGTGGTCCAGGTGACCGGCAAGTGGAAGATCAGCAGCACCGCCACCAGCACCGGCAAGTTGTGCACGAAATTGATCAGGTGCTTGAGCACCATTTGTATGGGTGGCATCGACAGCGGCACGTTGAGGTTGCGCAGGATCGCGCTCTGGCGCCAGTAGGTGGTGGTGGCTTCGCTGATGCAGCCGCTGAGCAATTGCCACATGATCAGGCCGGCGGTGAGCGAGGGCACGAAGCTGGCGCGGTCCATGTGCAGCAGCTCGCTCCACACCAGGCCCAGGCCAAGGGTGCCGGCGGCGGTGCCGAGGGTGATCCAGAAGGGCCCCAGCACGCTGCGGCGGTAGCGCGCGCGCAGGTCGCCGGCGGCCATGAAGGCGATCACGTGCAGCAGGCGGGCGGCGCGGCCGAGGTCGGCCAGTGCCGGGCCGCCGGCGATCTTGCGTCCGGAAAGGATCATGGTATGCAAGCTGGTTGGCTGAAGCGCCGATTGTCCGGGAGCCGACCGGACGCCGACTGATCTTGCGCAATCCGGCTCGATTCCGCTGCAACCGTCCAGTCACCGGCGGCTCTGATCTCATGTGCGGCCTCGCGGCCGTCCCCGAGGAACCCTGGAGGAGAGGCGATGAGCGATTATCTGAAACAGTATGCGAGCATGCAGAAACTGTTCTACGACGAGACCCCGGCCTCGGTCGAGGAAATCGTCGGCAACTACGATTATCACGAGAACTTTCCCTACGAAACCCACCTGCTGCACCGCTACGGCGACATCCGCAAGCCGGTGCTGCAGGACCCGGCGCGCGCGCGCGGCTTCGAGATCGGCTGCGGCGAAGGACGCATGATCCGCCGCCTGGCGCGGCTGCTGCGCCAGGTCGACGGCGCCGACATCTCGGAAAAGATGGTGAGCGCGGCGCGCGCCCGCACGCCCGGTTCGGAAATCTTCGTCAGTTCCGGCACCGACTGCGGCACCGCGCCCTCCTCGAGCTACGACTTCGCCTATTGCGCGATCTCAATGCAGCACATCTGCGTGCACGATACCCGCGCCAGCATCCTCGACGACATGGTGCGCATCCTGCGGCCGGACGGCTGCGCCACCCTGCAATTCTTCTTCTCGAAGTACTACCCGTATTGCCGCACGGCGGCGCCGCCGGCCAATGAATCCTTCATGGTCGACGTGCACCACGTGGACCGCCTGCATGCGCGCTGGTTCGAGAACCGCTGGGATGCGGTCGGCACCAACAGCATGTGCGACGTTGCCTTCGGCACCCAGGACATTCCCGAGGTGGTCGGCGATTTCGGCCGCTGGTTCGGTTCGGTCGAAGTGTGGTTCCACGATATCTCGGTCGGCCGTCCCGAGCCGCGCGGCAACAGCCGGCCGCGCATCCTCCCTGAGATCCACCCGAACTGCCATGGCTGGGACGATGCCTGGTTCACCCACATGGCCTTCTTCCATTTGCGAGAACCGCGAAAATGAAGACCGGGGCTGTGGCGGCCAGCTGCTGCATCGTCTGCTACCACAGCAGGCCGGACCAGGTGGAACGGTTGCTGGCCAGCGTCACCACCGCCAGGCCCGACCTGCTGGTCTACCTGGTCGACAATTCGCGCACCGATGCCCTGCGCGCGCTGGCCGGGCGCTTCGGCGTGCTGTACCGCCATCAGCCGGACAATCCCGGCTATGCGCGCGCCCACAACTGGGCCCTGAACGCGGCGGCGGCGGCCGGCAGCCGCTATCACTTCGTGCTGAATCCCGACGTGCAACTGCCGCTGGACGGCATCGGCAAGCTGCTCGCCTACATGGAAGCGCATCCCGACGTCGGCCTGGTGGCGCCGCGCGTGCACTATCCGGACGGCCGGCTGCAACCCCTGTGCAAGCTGCTGCCGCATCCGCTGGAACTGGCCGTGCGGCGTTTCTTTCCGCTGCTGCACCGCTCGAGCGGGCGGCTGGCGCGCTATGAATTGCACGGCAGCGGCTACAGCGAGGTGATGGACGTGCCGGCGCTGTCGGGCTGCTTCATGCTGATGCGGGTCGAGACCGTGCTGCGCGTCGGCCTGTTCGACGAGCGCTTCTTTTTGTACTTCGAGGATGTGGACCTGTCGCGCCGGGTGGGCCAGGTGGCGCGCACGGTGTTCGTGCCGCATGTGGCGATTGTCCACGACTATGGACGCGGTTCCTACCGCAACTGGCGCTTGCTGTGGCACCACCTGGTATCGGCGGCGCGCTATTTCAACAAGTGGGGATGGATGCGCGACGCGGAGCGCGACCGCATCAATGCGCGGGCCTTGCGGGCCTCCGGCTTGACGCCGGGGCGTCCCTCGGGAACGGCCCCGGCCAAAACCGATTTGCAGCCTTGATTGCGGCCGTAATTGCGACCGTCAGGGGCGCGACGGCCAGGGCGGCCGCCGCAGGGGAGGTACAAGCGCTTCAGCAGCGCTGCAGCGGACGGCGCGCGTACCAGCCGAACACCAGGATCAGCAGGTAGCACACGGCCGGTACGGCCAGCGCCAGGCGCAGGCTCGACACGTCGGCCGCGTAGCCGGTGAGCAGGGGCACGATGGCGCCGCCGACGATGGCCATGCAGATCAGGCCCGAGCCTTCGGCCGCGCGTTCGCCCAGGCCTTCCGAGGCCAGCGTGAAGATGGTCGGGAACATGATGGAATTGACCAGGCCGATGGCCAGCAGGGCCCAGCCGGACAGGGCGCCGGTGCTGGTGGCGGACACCAGCAGCAGCGCGGCCGCGATGGCGCCGACGGACGCCAGCACCTTGCCCGGCGAGCAGATACGCAGCACATAGGCGCCCAGGAAACGGCCGACCATGGCGCCGCCCCAGTACAGGGGCACGTGCTTGCCGGCGGCTTCCGCGCCCAGGCCCAGCACGTCGGCCTGCATCAGGTAGTTGACGATCAGCGAACCGACCGCGACTTCCGCGCCCACGTACAGGAAGATGCACAGGGTGCCGAAGGCGAAGCGCGGCTGCTTGAGCAGGTCGAAGGCGCCGAAGATACTGCCTTCCGGGCTGGTGTGCTCGGTCATCTTGTTGCGGTTGATCCAGACCAGGGCGGCGACGATGGCCAGCGCGATGGCCAGGCCGATATAGGTATGCACCACCACCTGGCTCTCGGCCGCGCGGTAGCTCGAGAGCGCGGCACCCGTCAGGCTGGCCTGGTCGACCTGGGCCAGCGAACCCAGGATCAGGATCGCGCCGACGTAAGGGAAAATCGTGGTGCCGAGCGAATTGAAGGCCTGGGCAAAGGTCAGGCGGCTCGACGCGGTATCGGGCGCGCCCAGCATCGAGATCAGCGGGTTGGCGACCACCTGCACGATGGTGATGCCGGCCGCCAGCACGAACAGGGCCGCCAGGAAGGTGATGAACATGCCCGACGAGGAAGCCGGAATGAACAGCAGGCAGCCGACGGTCATGGTCAGCAGGCCGACCACGGCGGTACGCATGTAGCCGATGCGGCGCACGATGGCGGCGGCCGGCAGCGAGACCACGAAATAGGCGGCGAAGAAGGCCGATTGCACCAGCATCGCCTGGGCATAGCTCAGGGTGAACAGGTCTTTCAGCTTGGGGATGATGACATCGTTCAGGCTGGTGATGCCGCCGAAGATGAAGAACAAGGCGAACACGAAGACGCGCAGGCTGGCGACATTGGCGTTGCTGTTGGCGAGGGCGCTGCGGGGCTGGGCAGTGCCGGCGGGTTGGCCGATTTGCATGGGGAGGTCCGGTAAATGATGCGCTAGTTCCGCCCAGCAATTTTACGGCTGGGCCAAGTAGGAATAGTACATCGATTTGCCGGACCGTTGGCGGCCTGGTTAGGGCGTACACGCGTTCGCCTCAGCGAACGCTTAGCCAGACTACAGCTGCTGCAAGGAAATCGTACCTAAAGATGGCGTCGAGCAAGGCTCTTCATCGAAGGCGATGTCACCATCCGGATTGGCCACGCCATCGGTCTTCAGGTCGACGAATCCGAACAAATCGCGGTCCATCAGGTGCGAAGGCACCACGGTCGACAGCGCCGAGAAGATATTCTCCACGCGGCCCGGGTGTTTCTTTTCCCATTCACGCATCAGCTGCTTGATCTGCTTGCGCTGCAGGTTTTCCTGGGAGCCGCACAAATCGCAAGGAATGATCGGGAAGCCTTTGACTTCGGCATAGCGTTCCGTATCCGCTTCCTTCACGTAGGCCAGCGGGCGGATCACCATGTGCTTGCCGTCGTCCGACACCAGCTTGGCCGGCATGCCCTTGATCTTCGCGCCGAAGAACATGTTCAGGAAGAAGGTTTCGAGGATGTCGTCGCGGTGGTGGCCGAGGGCGATCTTGTTGCAGCCCAGCTCGTCGGCGACGCGGTACAGGATGCCGCGCCGCAGGCGCGAGCACAGCGAGCAGGTGGTTTTACCCTCCGGGATCAGGCGCTTGACGATGCTGTAGGTGTCCTGGTTTTCGATGTGGTAAACGACGCCCAGCTTGTCCAGGTAGGCCGGCAGCACGTCGGCCGGGAAGTTCGGCTGTTTCTGGTCGAGGTTGACGGCCACCAGCTCGAACTTGATCGGTGCGCGCTCGCGCAGCGTCATCAGGATGTCGAGCAGGGCATAGCTGTCCTTGCCGCCGGACAGGCAGACCATGATCTTGTCGCCATCCTCGATCATGTTGAAATCGCCGATGGCCTGGCCGACCAGGCGGCACAGGCGCTTGTGCAGCTTGTTGTTCTCGTAAGTCTGCTTTTCGGCCTGCTTGTCAGCAGGCGCATCGGCCGCGTGCACATCGGCCTCGCGCGCCATCGTCACTTCATTCATGCTGGATCCTTGATCTGGAATACTTCGACACCGACGCCTTCGCAGTCGGGATACACGTCGGGTTTCATGGTCGACACGCTCACCGCGCGCACGCGCGGATGGGCCAGCATGGCCTTGACCACGTCGTCGCACAGGGTTTCCTGCAGTTGCACGTGGCCCTGCGCCATGCGGCGGGCAATGGTTTCGCGCATGAAGTCGTAGTCGACCACTTCGTCCAGCTGGTCATCCTTCGGCGTCGATTCGGCCAGCGGGATGTACAGGTCGACATTGATCAGGACGCGCTGCTCGCCCTTCTTTTCGAAGTCGTGCACCCCGATGTTGATCATGACTTCGTAATTGCGCAGGAACAGCCGGCGGCAATCGCGCAGCTGGGGGTGGGACAGGGCGGACAACATAGGGCTTACCTTATTTAGTTAAGAACATCACGTCGCGTTGCAGGGGCAGCAGGTGCTGGCCGCCGTCGACCAGCAGGGTGGTGCCGGTCAGGGCCGCCGCCCTGGCCGCATAGCACACGGCCTCGACGATATCCCGGGGTGTCGAGGAGCGCCCCAGCGGCGTCACCGTGTGGGCGCGCTCGAAGCCGTCCTCGGTCTGCTCGCCCGACACCATGGTGATGCCGGGCGCGACGCCGACCACGCGCAGCTTGGGCGCCAGCGCCTGGGCCAGCAGCGTCGTGGCCGTGTGCAGGGCCGCCTTGGACAGCGTGTACGACAAAAAATCCGGGTTGAGATTGTACAGTTTCTGGTCCAGCAGGTTGATGACCACCGCCTGCGCGCCGTCAGCGACCTGCGCGTGCAGGGCCTGGGCCAGCAGCAGCGGCGCGGCGACGTTGCACTGCATGTGGGTGGCGAGCAGGGCCGGCGAAAATTCGGCAGGCTGGTCGTACTCGAACAGGGAGGCGTTGTTGACGATGCAATCCAGGCGGCCCAGCAGGTGCAGCGCCTGGCCGGGCAGGGCGCGTACCGCCTGCTCGTCGGCCAGGTCGGCGTGCAGTGCCACGGCGCGCCGTCCGAGTGCGCGGATCGCCTCGACCACCTCCCGGGCGTCGGCTTCCGACTGGCGGTAGTGGACGGCCACATCCCAGCCGGCCTCGGCCATGCCGAGCGCGATCGCGCGGCCGATGCGGCGGCCGGCGCCGGTGACCAGGGCCACCGGCGCATGGTGCGCATCCTGTTGCATTACGTGAGGGGTCGGATTCGTGTCCGTCATGTCATTACCGAAATGTTCTTGCACAGGCGCCGGGCGCCCTCGTTGTTGATCCGTGATGATCTTGGCTACAATGGCCGGATGTCCCTACCCGCACCGAATAGCGACGCGCTGGCCGCGTCCCAAGCACTGCAGCAACAGATTGCTGCCGAGATCGCCGACCACGGCGGCGCCATCCCGTTTGCGCGTTTCATGGAGCTGGCGCTGTACGCACCGCGCCTGGGCTATTACAGCGGCGGCGCCGCCAAGCTCGGCCAGGATGGCGATTTCACCACCGCACCCGAGATCAGTGCGCTGTACGGCGCCACGCTGGCGCGCGCGGCCGCCGCTATTATGGCGCAAAGTGGGCCCAACATCATCGAATTTGGCGCCGGCACCGGCAAACTGGCACGCGATGTCCTGAGCGCGCTGGCCACGCTGGGCGTGACCGTCGAGAGCTATACCATCATCGAACTGTCGGGCGAATTGCGGGCGCGCCAGCAGGCGGCGCTGGCCGATTTCCCGCAGGTGCGCTGGCTGGATAACTTCCCCGCGGCCTTCCAGGGCGTGGTGCTGGCCAACGAAGTGCTGGATGCGATGCCGGTCGATCTGGTCGTCAAGGACGCGGGGCAGTGGCGGCGCCAGCTGGTCACGGTCAGGGACGGGGCGTTCGCCCTTGTCAGCGAAGAAGCCGACACTGCCTTGCTGGAACAGATCGCGCGCCAGATTCCGGAAGCGGACGCGCTGCAGGACGGCTACCTGACCGAAATCCACCCGGTCGCCTGCGGTTTCATGCGGTCGCTGGCGGCCATGTACGAAGGCGGCCGCGGCGCCGCGATCCTGGTCGACTACGGTTTCCCGGCCCACGAATATTATTTCGACGAGCGCAGCGGCGGCACCCTGATGTGTCATTACCGCCACCATTCCCACCCCGATCCCTTCTATTTGCCCGGCCTGCAGGACATCACCGCCCACGTCGACTTCACGGCGATGGCGCTGGCGGCCCAGGATGCCGGCCTCGAGGTGCTGGGCTATATGAGCCAGGCCAGCTTCCTGCTTGCCGGCGGCATCGGCGAACTGCTGCTGCAGACCGACCCCGAGGATGCGCTGCGTTACCTGCCGCAATCGAAAGCGGTGCAGAAGCTGTTGTCGCCGGCCGAGATGGGCGAGCTGTTCAAGGTGCTGGTGGTCGGTAAAGACGTCGAGCTCGATCCGGCCTTCGTGCGCGCCGACCGCTCGCACCGGCTTTGATCGGTATCGATATCTTGCATGCTGGACACAAACCCGGCTATGCTGTATTGCGCTGCGGCCGGATGCATGGCTCTGCCGCGATTCCGCTAATATGAGTGACAGACGGGCACCCCAGGAAGCAAGACTCGACCCATGGCCAAGATCCACACCCACTATGACAACCTGAAGGTGTCGCGTCACGCACCGCAGGAAGTCATTCGCGCGGCTTACAAGGCCTTGAGTCAGAAGTACCATCCCGACAAGAACCAGGGCGACGAGCGCGCCGCCCGCATCATGGCGATCGTCAATACCGCCTACAACATCCTGTCCGATCCGGTGCGCCGCAAGGAACACGACGAGTGGATCGCCGCCGAGCAGTGGGAAGTCGACTGGCTGGAAAGCACCCATGGCGAGGAGGGCCACAAGCCGCGCGGCGATGCCCAGTGGGAACCGCAGCAGGTCGAGGCGCCGTCGCGCCTGCGCGTGCTGCGCCAGCCCGGCTGGTGGGGCGCGATGCTGCTCTGTTTCGCCGGCGGCGCGGGGCTGGCCTTTGTGCTGCTCGATCCGCCCAAGCTGCTGCCGAGCGCGCTGGCCTGGGCCGGCAAGCCGCCGCTGGTGTCGCCCGCATCGTCTTCAAACGCGTCTTCAAGCCCCTCGACAAGCGTGTCCGCGAGCCAGGCCGCTGGATCGACAACGGCATCGAACGCCGCACCCGACCCGCTCGGTGCCGACACCAGTAGCGACGGCTGGGCACGCCCGGCCGGCCAGACCGAGGCCCCGGCCGACATCAAGGCGCTTGGCGTGACCCAGCTGGTGGTGCCGGCGCGCACGCCGGATTGCGATACCGACCTGCAAAGCCAGGTGTCGCCCAATGGCGATCCGTGGCCGGCCCAGTCCGGCTACATCGACGGCTACCCGATGGGCAACCAGGGCGAGGAAATGCAGGTGCTGGTCGACAACAGCAGCAATCCCTCGCCGGTGCTGGTCAAGATCTACGACCTCGACCGCCGCTCCAACGTACGCCATGCCTATGTGCTGGGGCGCAGCAAATTCGTGATCGACAAGCTGTCGGCCGGCAAGTACGAGGTGCGTTACCAGAACATCGTGGTCGGCGGCGCCCGCGCCGAATGCGCCGCCGGCCGCCGCGCTGCGCTGCGCCAGGCCGCTGCCCAGCGTCCCGAATCCTGAGCAACCTACTGCCTGCCTCATGGGAGGAGTGTGTTTTTTAAGACACTTCCACTCACTAGCACTCACCAAGCTTTATTGAATTCAAGTAATTTGTTCCCTGGACGTAATATACTCGGCCAGAGGTGCGCCCATGCAGCGCGCCCGGCCCAACGCAGGCAACACGGAAAACCCAGGGATTATGAATGAACTTGACGGCCTCAGCGCGCTGATCATCGAGCCGCATGCCGGAATGCGGGCGACGATCCACAACATGCTTACCGTGTGCGGCCTGGGCAAGGTCGACCATGTCGGCGGCTCCAACCAGGCGATCAAGCATCTCGGCGCGCGGCCCTATGACCTGATCCTGTGCGAATACGCGCTCGAGGGTGGCCAGGACGGCCAGCAATTGCTCGAAGACATACGCCATCACAAGCTGATGCCGCTGTCGACCATGTTCTTCATGGTCACGGCCGAGGGCGATTACGGCAAGGTGGTCAGCGCCGCCGAGCTCGGCCCCACCGACTACATCCTGAAACCCTTCACCGCCGACCGTCTGCTGGAGCGCATCGCCCGCGCCCTGGAGAAACGCAATGTCTTCATGCCGGTGTACAGCCTGATGGAAGCCGGCAGCCAGCGCGAAGCCATCGATGCCTGCCTGGAAGGCGAAGCGACACACCCGCGCCACCTGATCGATTTCATGCGCCTGCGCGCCGAGCTGCACATGTTCCTGGGCGAGCCGGAGCAGGCCGAGCCGATCTACCGCAAGCTGATCGAGAGCAAGGCCATCGCCTGGGCGCGCCTGGGCCTGGCCAAGACCCTGTTCCTGCGCGAACGCTACAGCGAAGCCCAGGACATGCTGGAACACCTGGTCGACAACAACAAGAACTTCGTCGACGCCTACGACTGGCTGGCGCGCACCCACGAGGCGGTCGGCGAGCTGGACAAGGCGCAGGCGGTGCTGCATGACGCCGTCGGTGTGTCTCCCCACGCGGTGCGGCGCCTGCGCAAGCTGGGAGAAACCGCGTTCGAGGCGGGCGACCACGACACCGCCGAAAAGATCCTGAAGCAGGTGGTGAGCAAGGCCAGGTATTCCGAGTTCCGCGATCCGCAAGACCACGTGCGCCTGGTGCAGACCCTGGTGCGCAAGGGCGATCCGGTGCAGGCGGCGGCGGTGATCCGCGACCTCGACAAGTCGATGGCCTTCCAGAAGCACACCAATGTCTGCAGCGCGATCGCCTCCAGCATGGTGCACGAGTACACCGGCAACGAAACGCGGCTGAACGAAGCCTTGACGACGGCCCTGGCCGCCAGCAAGGACGCGCCCGAGCTGCGTCCGGAACTCAAGCTCGAGCTGGCCCGGGTGGCCATCGACAACCGGATGGAAGAGGGCGCCGCCGAGGTGGTGCGCGAAGTGATGCGCAATGCCCAGAACGGCGCCGCGGTGGCGCGTGCCATGGCCGTGTTCGAAAAAGCCGGCCAGGGCGAGCTGGCCCAGAAGCTGGCGCTGGAAAGCCGCCAGCAGGTAGTCGACCTGGTCGCCGGCGGCGCCGCCCGTGCCAGGGATGGCGACTTCAAGGGCGCGGTGGCGCTGATGCAGGAAGCGGTGGCCAAGCTGCCCGACAACCCGCAAGTCGTGTTCAACGCCACGCTGGCGGTGCTCAAGTATCTCGACAACAGCGGCTGGGACGAACGTCTCGGCCAGCAGGCGCTCACCTATATCACCACGGTGCGACGCCTGGATCCGGTCAACCCGAAACTGCCGGCGCTGGCCGGCCTGCACCAGCAAATCCTCAGAAAATACGGCAAGGGGCCGCAGGGCGCCCAGCCCCGGAAGGCGGGCTAAGCCATGAGCGCCGTTCCCTACGTGCCGCCGGCCTCCGCTGCCGCTTCCCAGGCGGCGCTCGATGCCGCGCACGATGCAGATGCCGCGGACCGCCGCCGCGTGCGCACCATCCTCTTGAACAAGGTGTGCGGCGACGAAGACATGTTCGCCCTCGGCAGCTCGGTCGGGCGCGTGGTGCAGATGGCGTCGTCGGACGACCAGGGCACCCACGATCTCGCCTATTACGTGCTGTCCGACGTCGCCCTGACCCAGCGCATCCTGCGCCTGGCCAACACCGTCAAATACCGCACCGCAGCCGGCAGTTCGGTGACCACCGTCTCGCGCGCCATCGCCCTGCTGGGCTTCGACAACGTCAAGACCACGGCGCTGGCGATGCTGCTGGTGGACGCGCTGGCCAGCAGTTCCCACGCCCACAGCGTGCGGGTGGAGCTGGAAGCCTCGCTGTGCGCCAGCCTGGTCGGGCGCGAGATGGCGCGCCACAGCTTTTACCAGGGCGCCGAGGAAGCCTCCATCGGGGCCCTGTTCAAGAACCTGGGGCCGCTGCTGGTTGCCTCGCATGCGCACGAGCGCTACCGCGAGATCAAGGCGCTGGCGGCCGGCGGCAAACACACGCCGGTGCAGGCCGCGCAGATGATCCTCGGCTGCAGCTATGACGCGCTGTCCGAAGCCGTGCTGGGCGAATGGAAGATTCCGGACGTGATCCTGCGCGCCCAGCGCGCGCTGCCGGATGGCGTCCTGAAGGTGGCCGTCAACCGCGGCGAATGGATGCGCCAGGTGGCCTCGTTCAGCCTGGAGGTGGCACGCATGCTGGCCCATGGCGCCGAGCCGGCCGGCACGCCGCAGGCGCAAGCCCTGCTGGCGCGCTATGGCGGCGCCCTGAACCTGAACGCGGCCCAGCTCGACGAGCTGTTTGGCAATGTCGGCCGCGAAATGATCTCTCTGCTGGAGAGCATGAACATGGAACCGGTGCCGCCCGAGCCGCCGGTCGGCGCGGGTAAGGACGGCGCCGAGGGCGGCTTGCCGGACGTGCTGCTGTTGGCGGCACTTGGCGCCGGCGCGGAAGAGCAGGGCAGCCACCCGAGCGGCAAGCCGAAGAATGCGCACGCGCTGCTGCTGGCCGGGGTGCAGGACGTGACCCAGATGCGCGCCTCGGGCCAGGGCCGGGTCAACGACGTGGTGCGCGCGGTGCTCGAGACCCTGTACACGGCGATGGGTTTCCGCTTTGCCACGGTGGTGCTGAAAGACCCCAAGGCCGGCCAGTACCGCGCCCGCATCACCTTCGGCGCCAGCGGGGCCGGCCAGGAAGCCGGCTTCGCCTTCCCGCTCGCCTCCAGCCGCGACCTGTTCCACCTGGCGATGGAGAACGACGCCGACCTGATGATCGCCGACGCCACCAGCCCGCGCATCCGCGACCTGCTGCCGGCCTGGCACAAGGCCTTGCTGCCGGACGCGCGCAGCTTCATCGTGCTGCCGCTGGTGGTGGGCAAGGCCCGCCTCGGCCTGTTCTACGCCGACCGCCCGCTGCCCGCGCCGGAGGGCGTGCCGCCGGACGAGACGGCCTTGATCAAGGCGCTCAAGGGACAGGTACTGGCGGCTTTGGCGGGCGGCTGAACGTATCAGTGCCGCAATTTCCCGTTAGCTTGTAAACGTCGCCCCTGCGAAGGCAGGGGGCCAAGTTCGATGCGCACCAATAGCGCAAGCAACTTGGGCCCCTGCCTTCGCAGGGGCGACGGTCGTGAGGGTAAGGGTTTTACAAGCACTGCCAACGCGTTTCTTCTAAATATATTCAACTTTCTTGTACTTCTCAAAAAACACCCTTGCGGACTTGCGGTTGGGTCGCTACAATCACGCCCCGAAGCAACGACACTATGTGAGCTAGATCAGAAGTACAAGACCTGGTTGACAACAAGTTGTTCGTTCTTCATACTCTGCGGTTCTTCGCGGTGGGGTGGCCGAGTGGTTAAAGGCAGCAGACTGTAAATCTGCCCTCTCTGAGTACGCTGGTTCGAATCCAGCCCCCACCACCAAAATTTATGCGTGGATCGTGAAGTAGAATCGAATAGTTGTTGAGTTGAAGAAGTGCCTCGTGCGGGTGTAGCTCAATGGTAGAGCTGAAGCCTTCCAAGCTTATGACGAGGGTTCGATTCCCTTCACCCGCTCCAGTTGTGCGGTGCAGTCATGTATCGCAAATATCAGCCCTTGTAGCTCAGTGGTAGAGCACTCCCTTGGTAAGGGAGAGGCCACGTGTTCAATCCACGTCAAGGGCACCAGAATTTGAACGGCAGTCGCAGAGCTCGACCGTCAGGCGTGCCTGGTAATCTCAAACATCGTTAGAATCTTAGGAGTCAAGAAATGGCAAAAGGTAAATTCGAACGGACCAAGCCGCACGTCAACGTCGGCACCATTGGTCACGTTGACCACGGCAAAACCACCCTGACGGCAGCAATCGCCACCGTCCTGTCGAAGAAATTCGGCGG
>Ga0308160_10005234_pt1 | contig 13599 bp, 19 predicted proteins | sample PhyFR1_FD_201036 | JGI IMG/M metagenome (GOLD analysis project Ga0308160, IMG submission 201036) | Phyllosphere microbial communities from UC Gill Tract Community Farm, Albany, California, United States - DLSLF.R1 | ecosystem: Host-associated > Plants > Phyllosphere > Unclassified | place: USA...
TACGAGTTTTATGAGAGTATCGGGAGGCCAAAGTATGTGATCGCTCCTATGGTCGATCAGAGCGAGCTTGTGAGTGTTCGATTGTCCATCGTCCTTCCAGCTTCACACACGCATCAGTCTTTGGTGACTCGGCTCTGGCAGGCCAGCTAATATGGTCTTCAATCTTCCAGGCATGGAGGGTCCTTTCCCGTCAACCTATCCCACCATCCTACCGTCCAGACCTGCAATCCACTTCCGCCTCCTCCTCTACCACCCCTCCCACCTCTCCTCCCACCACCGTATCACAAAAACCCACACACCCAATCGGAGGAGCTCATCTAGTCTACACACCGATGATTCATGCGAGGTTGTTAGTCGAACGAGAGGTGGTCCAGGGAAAAAGAGACGATGAGGTTTTTAATCGGGTTTTTGGTGAGTTTCAGGGCTGGGTGCTTTAGCACTGTTTGAGGGCCTTTCGGGTGGGATTTGGTCAGGAGGTGTGGGGGGGTCGCATTCGGTGAGAAGGGTCAGGCTGATTGGGTTTGGTTGTGGCCGTATGGTAGGTGAAGAGGGATCTGAGGAGAATCTCGTCGGGCTGGAAGTCAGCGATCGGCCGTTGTTCGTCCAGGTTAGTCTAGGCTTCCCTAAAAGCTCGTCGGTTTATTCTTTTTGAGTTGACTGATCGTGCGAGTCTCTTCATCCCTCTTCATCACGCCTATCATCGCTGTGCGTCTTTGCTTCCCACTGTATCTACGATCCCGAATGGCCATCTCTCCGGATGGATCGGATTACGAATGGTATGGCATTCGGATGACGGTCGATAGTTCGCGGCCAACGATCCGGACGTCTTATTACAAGCCGCGAGAAAGTTGGAGGGGCATTGCGATGCGATCGATATCAATTTGTGCGTAGCATCACCGTCTTCTCACTAAATCCGCTGTGGACCTTCGAGTATCAATGCGTGGAGTAGAGAGCGATGCTGATACTGAGCCTGTATGGGCGGACGGCGTGGTAGTGGTTGTCCACAGGGAATTGCGAAGAGAGGGAATTATGGGTCGTTTTTGCAAGATGATTGGGAGACCATCTTTAACATGAGTGAGCATCGTTCGACTTTCCCGGCTCAGTTCGGCGGAGCACTGAATTTCGAATATTGATTATGTTTCGGTACCTTGTTCGCATCGATAGTCAATATCCTCCACAAGAACCTTTCGATCCCCGTCACGGCAAAGTTCAGGTGTTTTCCTGATGTGAAGAAGACGGTCGAGTATGCCAAGATGATGGAAAAGGCTGGAGCGAGTATATTGACTTGTCATGGGAGGACAAGGGAGATGAAGGGGCAGATGACGGTGAGTGTATTCGTGGGGGTCTCTGATTCACGCAAATATGGAGTAGAGACGCGATGCTGAGACTCAGGATCTCTTGGGGGAACGCAGGGACTGGCGGATTGGAGGCATATCAAAGCGGTCAAGGAGGCCGTCAAGGTCCCGGTGTTCGCGAATGGAAATATCCTGTACCGGGAAGATGTCGATCGGTGTATCGAGATGACCGGAGTAGATGGGGTCATGACTGCCGAAGTGAGTGGCTTGTTGGATGTTCCGCTTGACGGGACGGGATCCAGCTCATTCATGCGATTTATCCATGCTTCCCAGGGCAATCTGTCAAACCCCTGTCTATTCGACCCAGCGGACTCGCCCTTGTCCCACCCCCCATCCTGGATCGTCGCAAATCACTACCTCGACATTGTCGAAAAGCTCAAGACCCCCACGTCCATGTCGGCCATTCGAGCGCACATGTTCCGTCTACTTCGAAGTGGAATCGAAAAACATACGCATGTGCGTGAGCGTTTAGCTTCAGGGAGCGGGAGTCTGCCGTTCTACCGAAGCATCGTAGAGGAACTACAGCCGTTGTTGGAGAAGGATATGGAGGCGGAGCCGATCAAGTCATTCCCACTACCATGTCATCCGGAGACGGGGTTGAAGAAAGTGCCAGCGTGGGCCTTGCAGCCATACGTTCGGCCATTGCCGATGGGCACGTACAAGGCAATCAGAGAGGCGAATGCGGGAGGCAAAAACGGGTCGGCGACGTCTGGGCCGATGGAGGATATGTTGACTGGAGGTACGGGCGAGGAGCGGGTGATAGCACAGGGTGAGTCGTTGGACGGACTAGCTTTGGTTGAAGGATTCGAATTGACTTTTACAACTCATCGCCGAACAGACGGAACGCTAGCTGGCCTGGCCCAACCACTACAACCAGAAGCGCAAAGTTGTCTAACTGGCCAGACAATAGACTGCAGAAACATTGCGGCTGCTAATTGCCCACGGACGAGCTGCTTGACGCATTGTCGGGCGCAGGGGGGACTCGAAGCCAAGCGAGCCGAAACAATGGAAGAGGCCGTCAAGCTGGCGCAAAGCGGCAAGCTGACGGGTCTGGGATGTGACGGCCATGAGGAAAAGGACCGTGCTAGGAAACAACGAAAGATCGAGCAGAAAAAGGCGTACCAGGCGTACAAGGATGTCAAGCGAACTAAACGGAATCGAGGGAAGAGCGCCGAGCTCAGCGATAGTGGCCAGCCGGAGGGTAAAAAGGTCAAGGTGGTCGACGTCGCGCCTGAAGAGGAGGCTGTGAACGCTTGAGCGGCAATCTTGCGTTGTACAGTAGCCATATCAAGCTCATATTACACTGCGCAAACGCGGCCCAAAGGTCGTTCCGCTCTAGCGTTACTTTTTCAAATTCACTCAGATTGAGAGATCTTCCAAAGACCGAGAACCTTAACAAGATCATCTTACTAGAGTGATCAGCATGGCGGGTATGAGAGTCCGATGGCGGGTATGAGAGTCCATCGATCGTCGACTCTTCGACATATCAAGAAAAGATTGCAGTTGTGTTGATGGTATTAGTCTGCCGTCTTCTCATCTTCACCCGAGTTACAATTCGCATAGTCTGAGAAACCATATTGATCGGTGCATGCTTCTGACATTGATTCAAGAACCCGATGATCCTCTTGTGGTAAAAACTTTTGGGGGGTCGTAGGGCTGGATCTGGAGAATGGGAGTACATCCACCTTAGTTGCATGATCTAACGCTAACTGGCCTCTTGGGTGCTTGACTCTGAGGAGGTATCTAGGGGTATCATCGCTTCCCCGGATCTGAGCACGTGCAGATCCTTCATCGCCATGCGCATCGCCTCGACGGCAAACTCGTAGTCTATTTTTGCCTGATCAAGATCACCTTTGCGTTTGCCGCTCGATATCGCTTGTAGGTTTTCTATGGCTGAGTCTAGGTTTTCTGCAGTGATGTTGAAGCACACTTCCTCTGGCTCAAGAGGATTCTTGATTTTGGGCCATGGATATACCTGGATAGCTGGGTGTCCGCCTTCAGCGGATGTATGCGGTAGCGGTGTGAGATGTTGTCCCACATCTGAGGAGGTTTCGTGGAGAGACGCTGGCGCGGTCACATTACTGGGGCCTATGCTTGTAGCTCCTTCATGAGCTACTTCAAGACGGTACAAGGATGCTTTCGGATGTCTCGAGATCCACGTCGCACACAGTTCCGAAATACTTTGAGCCAAGGAAGAGTTCTGCTGCTCCTTCGAGCGATCGTTGGTGAAATGTGAGCTCAAGGACATCTAGGCTGCGTTTGACTGAGTACAGGAGCTTCTGGCATATGATTGCAGTTGGTTCCAGTGGAAGATTCCTGCTGTAATCAATACGAAAATTTCGAGAAGACTGTAGAAACCCGATGTCAGTATTCAGCCTACTGACCACCCGTGCGGCGAGTTCAACCGCGCGGGTCTTCTATCCGAAACGAGGCAATCTCCTTTGATTCGACCCTTTGACGGATCACGTCATACGATCGAATAGTGGATCAGGATTACTCATGGATGTTTTTCAAAGAAGATGGTGCCCTTGACCCGACTATCAGACGCTTGGTCGATATCGCCAAGTCTTTCAATACGGTCGGTACATGAAAGGGGGCTGCAACGGGGCTTGGCTTGGATATCCGAGCGAAATGATTGTGGCCTGTTTCACACTCTGAGATTACGCTCCACATAAAGGCTTATACTGGTACTCCTGCGAAAGGTTTGCGTCAGACTTGATCTCTTCCTTCTTCGGTGTTTGCGAAGCTTAGATGTGCCTCTTCACGGTAGATTGCACATTGATCACAAGCGACAATTTGCTTGCTGATCGATATTTCAAAGGTCTATCGTGCAGTATCCCGAAGCTCATCGGTGGGTTGGCTCATCAGAGCCAGCTTCAGGATTCTCCTGATCGAATAGCCGAGGGCCTCCGCCTGATAGAACATACCGTACTCTCACCCAACTCGTGTATACAAGATATGAAACCCAATGATGGGGACGTGAAACGCGCGCACGCCGAGCCACTCCCGAGAGACCCGATGAAAAACACCAGCCGTCAAGCGAGGTTCGATCTCGTTTGGCTTGGCTGTCCGATTACCTGAGATTCTTGACATCATCCACTAATCCTTGACCTCAAGCTTTTACTCTGATCTGCTGGACGATCCAGCCTAGTAAGCCAGGAATACCTTTTTGTGCGTCGAGAATGTTCGAGAACCCTTCTTTCGGATTTGGCCGATGATTGTCAGATTGACTGGATATCGCAATCGTGAAATACGTTTGAAGGTGATACATCCACCTATTAACATGCCGTCAGTCTCTATACCCTTCTAAGGTCTTCCTGAGACTCAGCGATCGCACATTGAAAATATACCTCGACCGAATATGTCTGCCGGCGCAAACGACACCTCGATCCCCGCATCCCTCGTATCTCCACACGCGTTGACGTCGTACCATTCATTCCACGACGATCTACCACCTTCCAACGTTCCCGAGGGTTACAACCGGTTCCATCATGCCCTCAAGCCGGCGACGTTCCCGGATAATAGGATCGTAGGATTGTTGGCTTGTCAGCGGGATCCGTACCTAAGGGAGTTGAAGGGAGTTGAGGTTGTCGCGGCTCGCAAGGCGGTTCAAGAGCAGGACAAGACCAGGTCGAAAAAGAAGCCTAAGGGGGATGTCAAGCAGGATCAGGCTGGGACAGCGAATGACGGAGAGATTTGGGAGGTCGAGTTGAAAGATACGGTGTTGTTTCCGGAAGGTAAGCTTCAGGACCTTGCATGTATCTTACGGTTCGCTGTCAGCTAAATCATGACGTGGACAGGCGGTGGTCAGCCGAACGACACCGGAATTTTCCGGATTACTCCCTCCAGCTCGTCCGAACCCATCGAGTTACAAGTCGTCAATGTTCAGCGCCGTGGATTATCGGCAGTCCATCATGTAAAGATACCGAAAGAGCTCAAGGAATCGATCGAGGAGATTCTCAAGCCGGGTGTCAAGCTCGATATGCAGGTGGAATGGGAGCGACGTTGGGACCACGTCAGTATCCACTGAAAGCGAATATAGATTCCGCCTGTGTACATGATGCTGATCGTTTGGCGTCCCGTTTGGTTCTCGTAGATGACCCAACACACTGCTCAGCATCTCCTCTCCGCAATCCTGGATAATCACTATCAACTCCCCACCCTCTCATGGGCTCTCCCAGCACATCCGTCCACCGACCCATGTTACGTCGAACTTCCCCGAGGACTATCTCAGGCCGAAATCGATCACGTCGAGTCTCTTTGCAACGACCTGGTCACCCGGAATTGGGGTGCAAAAGGAGGAGTACCGGGAGTGGTCGAGGTAGAAGGAATACATGAGAAGGCGGATGTGAGGGTTTGGATCGAGAGTCGATTACAGTCGTCTGGAGACAGCTTGAGGCCGAGCGGGGCGGCTACGCCGGCTGAAGGGGGAGTGACGGCGGATGTTGGGAAGGAGATGGAAGGTTTGGGCTTGGGGGATGCGGGCGTGGCGGAGTATGGCGATCGGGAAAGTAGGGGTTTGCCGAAGGATTATGAGGGGGTCAGTTCAGATTCCGTAATGCTTGACCTGTGTGAGAATTGCTGATCTGTCCCATCACTTGTCTTGACAGGGCGTCATCCGGACCGCTGTTATCGATGGCATCGATCGAAGCTGTGAGTGGCAAGAATATGAAGCCGATTGCTACCCGACTGATGACCTCGCCAACCGAATAGTATGCTGCGGAACACAGTGAGTTGGACCTAAATTCCCTTGGAATATCGCCGGCTGACGTCATCTTTGTCCCGCAGTCAACCATTCCTCTCCAAGATCCAAATCATGCATGTCCTCCCTACCACGTCGGCCAAACCTTCACCCAAAGCTACCCGACTCTACATGGTCGCAGGGGCAAGAGCCCATCGTCATCTTCTCCAGACCTCACGACAACTCACTTTGGCTTCGACACCCCTGGGCTGTGCTCGTCATGAGGTGCCTATGCGGATCACTCAGCGAGAAGAACAGAGAAAGGAGGCGACGAGGCTAGACGGGAGACTGAGAGAAGCTTTGGCTGCTGCAGAAGGCCGAGCGGTGGAGTGGAAGCAGGCGGAAGATGGGACCTGGAAAGCCTTGGTGGAACGGGGCGAAGAGAGCACGCACGAATTTGGGTTCCTGCAAGCACTGGCCGATCACGCTACCGAGAACTTGGCTACCAAGATCTCGCCATCGGCCGATGGGCAGTCGCCTTCCTACCTCCTGGTCGTCGTGTCCAATCCAGACCCCCTCTGGCTCAACAAGACACATCAAACTGCCGGTGCGTTTCTCCAAATCACTTCGTCACCACCTGAGCTCGCCAAGACGACAGGTGATCAAGTGAAGGCTGCGTTAGATGGCCTAGGGGAAAAGGGGCGAGTGAAAGGGGGCGGTGCAAAGGGAAAATTCATGGGCAAGGTGGCGGGAGGGTGGTCTGCAAAAGATCGAGAAGCGGGATTATCTGGCCTCCACTTGACCTGATAGATCAGTCGCCCTATATCGCATGTGACGGTTCCGTGATCTGCATTAGATTCGGGAAAGTAGGCGATGCGTCGTCCAGCTGGCCTCTGGTGAGAATGTGGTGTCGAGCCAAAATAAAGAAACGTGCTCAGTCGATAGTCTATTAGCCTACTGCAACCCAAGGGGTCAGGTCTATGAGACTGCTTATATATGCTTAAACGGCACAGAGATATTGCGCATCGAGATTATAGACACGATACGGCTGTACGGTAGCGAAGGAAGACCGAAATGAGTGTCCCTGCGACCACTTCAATTGTGAGCGATATCGCTACTCAAAATGACATCTCTTGAGTACCTTCAGTTGAGTAAACACCACATAGGAGTGTGCTCTTTCTCGCAGCTTCTTGTAGGCTCAGGGGTATGTAATTCTGTGCCTTGCGCCTGATGCACTCATTGGTATTCTTATGATAGTCATTGCGAGGTAGATGATGCAGAGATGCGGTCAAACAGAACAAACTAATCGTATATTCGACTGGCTTCTTCCCCGGCTTCCCCTGCCGTTTTTCCCACTTGGTCGTTTACAGTCCCGCCATTCCCTCGCCGCCACTATCCACGTCCGGGGCAGTCCCGACTCGATCGACGTCCAAACCCAGCGAATTACTCGTTGTCATTCCCAGTCCCTTTAGCTCTGACGACCCATCGGAAGTATCCGTTCCAAAACCTTCTTCATCGTCGCTGTCACGTGGCTGATTTCCCTTCGATGCCTCCGAACCTCTAGGTGTGCCGAGGAACAACTTCCCTAGCCCTGCCAAAGCCACCCCGCCGAGACGTCGTCCGATCCAAGCTGTCTCTCTCCCGAATGGGACGAGACCTTCCCAGAGATCTCTTAGATCCACGAGGTCCCGGATGTACACGATCTTTCCCGCCTCATTGAACTCGACTAGAGTGTGGAGGTGGAGTTTGTAGCGCAAGACGTTATGAAGGACCGCGTGTTTGATGGTCGAGGTGAGGGATGGCGAGGGGTTCGTTTCGTGGTATCGCGTGGCGACGCTCGATGACGCTGGATGATACGCCCCAGGCGTATGTGGCAGAGTCATCGATCGGGCATTAACTGGTAGGCTGGAGAAGGGAATGTACGGCGACGCGTGAGCCGTGGTATTGGTGGTTGCTGGATGATGATCTTGTTCAACCGGATCGAGCCAGTCCGGCAGGAAAGAGAGGATCAGAGTACTGTAAGACGTCAAAGTTAGTCAAGAACTCGTGGCATGGAGCGGCTCTATGGACCTACTGCTCAACAAATCCGAAATGAAACCCATCTGCGATATGAGGAATGAAGATGACGTCAGCATTTCGTTCCGATGGCATAGCCCGCCCTCGACCTCAGACTGACCATAAGTCTCCATTTCGTTGACCTCTCCGCATACTGATCGCACGTCCCACGCCCTCCACCAATGTTCATCTCCATCTGCCACTTGCTTGCCTTTTCCTTTCGACCGATTATGTGTTACGGTGGCCCCATCCGGCCGATTGTAGGGCTGATCGTCTGGCTCGATATAGTATCGAGCGAAAGCAGAGGCGAGGGCGGTGTGGCCTCGACGGGACGAAAGCTGATGGGATGATCCGACGGTGTTATAAGGCGTCGCATCGTGAGATGTACTGATTGCAAAGTCATGTGAGGGATTCGTACGTGTCCCGCGGTATCGCTGTTCGTGCGGTGTTGACGTTTTCGTTTGCTTGTCTGGACGCTTGCTTGACGAGCTAGCTGAGGCAAGGCTAGAAGATGCAGACGATGACGAGCCGAAGACTGTCTGCCATCCGTATTTGGCGAGCGATGCAGCATGGTTCACAAGGGCTCGAGGCTTGAGGGAAGGTAGTTGTGCAGACGAGACGGAATGTGAGATCGTGGCGGCGTGTTGCAGTAGCTGGGTGTTCTGCAGCGTCAATAAGGGTGATTCGTACACTAAGAAACGGAGAACCACTTTAGTACGGGCGTGTCCATAACGCTTTCAATGAATGGCCATGATGGCGTACGCACAACATTCCTCATCAAAATTGTTCTCAATAAATTCGTCCATCTCTTTCCTGCTCGCTACCCTGCCTTCATGTCCCGCCTCAGCACCTCGATACATGACCCTCTGCATTTCATGTAGCACCTTGAATTGATCTGCGGTGAAGGGGAAGCTTCTTGTCGATCCCGGTCCTGTCGAGCGCCCGGCGAACATGTAGTCGCTTACAGGAGAATGAATACCCGATGGCGCGAGCGAATGGATGGATCGGCTTGAGCGATGTCGAGTCTGTAGCGAGGTCGCATGGGCGTATGTATATGGTTCTGTCATCTTTAGAATATATCGTGAGCCTCTGAACGAGGTCTGAACGTTGCGAGGTGCATAGCTGTGCTCATGCTAGGTAATCAAATGGCAAATATCGAAAGTTGATGTAAGCCGCAAGCAGCTCGAAGCTCGTTCCCGGCTATGACGTAGGGCAGAGACTTGTCGCGGACGCGATTACAAGTGCTTGAGGATATACCGAAGGGTTTAGACGAAACAGGGGAAAGCTTCAGATGCTACGAATGCCATGTAATGCGTGTTCATGTCTTGTCTTTGTTCAGCGGGGACTGAAGATCCGTGCACTAGTGATACATTTGTTTTTGATTGTTGTCAGTCGATCGTTCTCTACTTCTAGCCTCGTTTTCGACGTCATTCGACTCCGTCCTCCTTTCTCCTTCGTCACGCTCCTTCCCTCATTCGTTCCCATCTCTCGGCGGCTCGGTCTCCCAAGCTCCTTGAAACGTACTGAGACAGCTTAGACCGAGTTCGAGTTGTCCGCGCATCCCCAAGGGGTAGCGGTGTCACCCTTGTCGAACGAGGCCTTGATGTCAAGGATGGATCCGTAAGTCTGGCGATCGGGACCATCGTCAGCTAAAGAACTCGGCTTCTGCTAATCATCACCTGGCAGCACTCACTCCTCCGACCATAAGGAAGGCTCCGATGATAGCCATTCCGACGTGGGCGGCAACCGCAATTTTCAATTTTGTCGACCCAGTTCTCCAGCCTTCGCCGTAGAGGTAGAGCCACATGCAGGACTGGACGAGAAAGGAGACATGCATCAGACTCAGGTTCTTCAAACTCAGAAAAGGCGAAAACCGGACTCACAGTGACAAGGATACAGAGGAAGGCACCGAACAGCGCACCAACAAGTCCCACCAACCCGTTGAAGACAGGGACGGCACTACGGTAGTAGGGCGGGAAAGTTGTTGATCAAGTTATTGTTCCTCGGTACGAGGCGATCTAACGCCTGACTCACGAAGCGACGACATAGGAAAACAAGACGCATCCCAAAACACACCCGAACCACGTGACCCAATGCTTGAACGTGTTCTTGGTCAAGTGTTCCGAGCCCTTGAGGAGATTGACAAAGATCCATTTGGCGGGGACGTGGGTGTAGATGGTGCATGAGACGAAGAGAGCGGGGAGGGCGAGTCCGTATGCGATTCGTTTGATGAGGACACCGGCGCTTCCCTGTACAAGAGGGGCGGTATGTTAGCCTAAAGTCGGGAAATGGCATTGATAGGAACGAACTCACGAATGCGGGACTGGCAACGTATTGACCGCAGTAGTAGGCTACAACAGTGGAGATGGCCTAGAAAAAGCGGATAGTTAGAAACAAATCTTGTGGTACTCAGCGCTCAGTGGGTTGCCATCCAACTTACGACGTAGAATGACATGCTCGCAGCTTGACAGAGTAACAACGATCGATTGTACATCTTCGGATCCCTCATCTCCGACTTGATCGAGAAGCTAGAACATATCGCAGGCGTCAGCTCGTTTAGATCTTGGAAGACACGGAAGCTATCGGGGCTCACAAGGCGGGAGTGGCTCCGACGGACAAGACCTGTTGACCAATCGCACCCATCGCTTGACCAAATGTGGGATTGTTGAAAATGTGCAACTCCTTATCCCAGGGTCCCTCTTGAGGCGCTGAAGCGGGTCGATCCGCAACACCCACTCCGACAGTGACGACCAGGACTGAGGTGGGACGACCGAGATTCAGTATCTAGCCAATGAGTCCGATTGACATGCTTCGCTCGCCTAACTCACGAGATACGACGAGAGAGATGAACCCGGCGTACGTCACCCAAGCGATCTTCTCTAGCGTCTGGATACTGGCGAGCAAGAAGGTAGCGATGGTAGCAACGGCAACGAAAACGGCCGTGCAGGTTCCGTGCAGTGAGATGGAGTTAAGGGCAATCGAAATGGAGAGCAGACCAGATCCGGCAATGATTGTCATATCTGCAAGCGGTAGGCGGTTTCATTAGCTTGACGCCCGCTTTCGAGATCCATGGAATGCTGCTCACAAAGCCAGTAAGCTATAGCACAGACAACTCGACCGGGCTGGCCGGCAAGCATGAACCCGACATCCGCGAAACTGTCTGCAAAATGAAAACGCTCAAGTCAGATCCGCGTCGGCGAGGCAGATAAGGGACAGTACGATACTCACAGACATGAGGATACTTGGTTTTGAATTTTCCAGTAACGTACATTCCCCCTATTGAATACGTCGCGGTCTCTCTCGTTAGGGTATGTGACGACGAGGAAGGAACTGCGAGACTCACACGTCGACAAAGCTCCGACGGTGATGAGGGTGATCGTACCAGGAACGATTCCTAGAGTTTGGAGTACCGACGGCAGTGATAGCACACCTGTTTGCATACGAAGATGAGCTGGGGATACCATCGATATATAAGAAATGGAACTCACCAAGACCGACTTGCGTCTTGAACATCAGCACCGCCGTAGCGATCCATCCCAGCTGAGAAGAAACGCGTTGTGAGCTCGAAGTCCTCCACCTTTGGATGGGAGGGTTCACTCGGAGATACCTACATTGCGATAGTTGGGTCCATCCTCATTCACATTTCCAAAGACATCGTCTTCGGGAACAACTCCGATGACCCGAGCTTCTGGATCCGAGTCGAGATCCGGGGAGACGACTTTGCTCTGAAGTCGATGTTCCTCGACGGCAGAGCTGTCCGGTTTGTCGCGTTTAAAGATGGGCATTCGGGCTGGGTCCTAACAGCGGTGTCCTGGGTCCTCACTGCGATCGAACGAGTGGTCGATTGGCTGGGTAAAGTTTCGAGGTTTATCTCAGAGGTCTGTCAGCTATTCCTTGAAGTTCCCCGTGATGACGACTGAAGAGCCTTGATGCTGGATGAATATGGTTCGAGGTCCGCTCGAGCCTCCCATCGTCGATAGAGGGGAAAAAAGCAAGAGTCGGCACCCCCTCTGCCCTCCAAGCGCTGGGTTTCGATGCGGGGTGGATTGAGGTTCCCCGACCATGTCGAGTCTGTCTGCCGGATCTGATGTCCATTCTGGTCGGATGCGAGAGAAAATCTGGGAGTCTGGCGCAACCGACGTCGACCATGATCTTTGATTTCGAACATGTCGAGATTATTGCGGAGTTAGAAAGGTAACAGCGGTTCCCAGCTTCGATCAACAGGGCAGTCGCGCTAACGTAGCTCGGTCGGGTCGGTTCGGTCAGACCCGCGGGTTCAAATTTGGGTATTTTCTGCTTCTTGGCCTGCAAACTTGTCGTCAACTGGATGATGACGATGTGGAGAATCGCTAGTGCTCGGACATCATCTTGGAAGATCAACGGGGAGACCATCGAGCGCGCGTTATCTAGCCGCCCAATTGATCGTTGGGGGCCACTTCATCATAGCCTGTGATCAGTATCGAATTGCGACGCCGGGGTGTTCGGTCCGTGCTCGATTCCTGATGGTGGACTTGTCAGCTCGTTACAACCGTTGCTCGCCGGTCGCCGATGTAGGTGAGGGACTCGCCCAAAGTCGCCGAAGGGTTTAATTATATTTTGGCTCGGGTCGCTGCTAAATCGAATACAAACGGGCCTGAGCCACTGACTCTTGCTGTCGGACATCGAGTCTGATCAGTCTCGTAGGAGCCCCCAAATGGGCTGAGCTTGTAGTAGCGAGTCGCGTGATGTGGTGATACTTGTTGGCCGACCGCTTAAGTTGTGATGGCATATATCCACGTTGGCGAACTTTACAGCCTGACCGAATTCTGGGAGGTGCACTTCCTCCGCATCTTGAACGTTGTTGGACGCCCTATCCTAAGGCTGTGCTGTTTCGACGAGCCTGGTGCGATGCTGTCGGCCCGTGCTGTTCGGACGCGATCAAACCATCGCTCGATTTCTCTCGACCCGTTCCACCGCTCGTTCGAGGTCCGTCATCGTCTCATGCAGATTGAGGAAGATTTGAGAGGATTGTTTGGTCTGAGATCCCAAGGCCGAGTTGACCAGCAGAAAGATGCGGAATGACGAGCGTTGCCCAGGAGAGTAAACGAGGATGTTGCCGTCAAATGCAAGCAGGCGGGGAGTCGAGAACGCAAGGAGGCGCAGACCAGAGTATGACGGGCAAGGGGACGGGGAGTCAACAGCCCAGTGTCGTTCATCATAGACAAGAAGATGCCGACGCAAAGGAGCAGGAACGATATGAGAGTTATAAAAGTCAGCGATCACCGTTCAATACAGGTCGAGAAAGTCTTGTTCGAACGGTTGTTCGTTGTCCTTAGACCACTTGAGAAAGAACAACGGAGAAGGAATGAAAGAAAAGTAGGGCCAGTGACTTACGAAATCGTCCCACCGGGTCAATAACTCCACCATCCTCCTCAGATTATCCGCCTGCGTGACTCGGACCTCGTTCTCATCCAATTGACCCGCCCCTGCTTCTCCAGATCCAGCTCGATTTCGTTCCGCTAGCACCTG
>Ga0308160_10005235_pt1 | contig 13597 bp, 17 predicted proteins | sample PhyFR1_FD_201036 | JGI IMG/M metagenome (GOLD analysis project Ga0308160, IMG submission 201036) | Phyllosphere microbial communities from UC Gill Tract Community Farm, Albany, California, United States - DLSLF.R1 | ecosystem: Host-associated > Plants > Phyllosphere > Unclassified | place: USA...
TGCCAATAACGTCACCGCCGATTTCACCGTCACCGAGGGCAAGATGACGGTAACAAGGTGTATCGCAGCCTGTAATGAGCTAGGATACGGATGGGCAGGACTACAGAATCGAGAACGTAAGCTCATCTATCGGCAATAACGGGTTAAGCTGACTCGATAGAATGTCAATGCTCGAAAGCAGACCCCAGGAAGAACACTGCTCCAGTGGCAGCGATCAACTACTGCGCAATCCCCTGCAACGGAAACGCCGACCAGCGATGCGGTGGATGGGGATATGTTGACTTGTACAATTCGCCTGTCGGGACTACGCCGGCATCCACCAATGGAACTGACAATGGAGTACCAACTTTACCGGGCTACCAGGGTGAGTCATGACCCAAATGCAGTTTTGGAGAACACTAAGAATCAGGCTGCTTCAACGGGTCCCAGCCCTTGGCTACTTACAACTGGTGGAGCGCTACAATGACTGTCGACCTATGCACCAAAAGCTGCAAGGAGATTGGTCAACCCCTAGCTGCGGTGAACTACGGTACCGTAAGTCATTCCCCAGGCAGTACTCTTGTAATTGACTCACGATTAGTGTTCATGTGGGCCCAAGTGGAATGGCGGTGTACAACTATCATCCCTTTCCTGTGGACAACCTTGTGCTGGGAATACAGCACAGAGATGTGGAGGATGGCCCGGTCAATCTAGCGTCTACCGCTCCGATGTTGGGGACAACACTACTCAGGTCCAAGGTTATTTAGGATGTTGGCAGGAGACTACACCAAAAGCCGTCCAAGGCTTTGGGCAGTGGCTCGATAGCCAGAGTGTGGATAGCTGCCGCGCGATCTGTTCTGCCAAGAACTTTGCTTTGTCCGGGTTATCAAATGGCAGACGTAGGTTAATTTTACAATCTACGAGTATGGGCTGACGAGTAGAATGTTGGTGCAGCAACTCACTTTCCTCAGCCTCGACCCAGATCCCATCCCAATTCTGCGCCAACCTTTGCCCCGGCAATACCGGTCAGAACTGTGGTCAGTGGAATAGCGTCGCCCTGTACCGATCTACCAACGATGGTGGTGCATTTGCGATTCCGAGGAACGTGAACGGTACAATCGTCGCGCCTTCTTCGTCAATACCCGCATCTGCATCGAGTTCATCCTCCGCTTCGCGATTCGCCTCGACAAGCTCTTCGATCTCCTCGTCCCGTTCCAGCTCGGCCAGTGCTGTTGTCACCAGCTCAATCAGTGCGAATGTTACCAGTTCAGTCTCTCGGTCTTCTATGGCCACATCATCATCTGCGTCGGTGATGAGCTCAAGCATTCGTATATCGACGTCGTCATCCTCAGCCTCGTCGTCCGCCTCAGTCGCATCCGTGTCGCGCTCCTCATCGGCTCCGTCGGCTTCATCTTCTGCATCCGCATCGGCATCATCATCGACAGTACCCACCACGCAAGCCTCTTGCATCTCGGACATCAAGACTCTAAACAGCGCAAGCTATTCCAGTAGCTTCATGACCCAAGACACATGTCTGTTCTGGTGTCAAGGAAAAGGCTACGCCTTTGCTGGTGTTTCTGCCAGTAAGTCACATCCCATCTCGCTCTCAACTCCGCTGATATGCAGATTCTTGTTCATGTGGCAATACCCGACCTGCAGTAGCAGCCACCACCTGCACTACCCGATGTTCGGGCAACGCCAACCAATTCTGCGGTGGATCAAACGTTGCTACCCTCCTCACCACCTCGGTCACTACTGGCCTCACCAACCCATACTCCACCCCCGACTCTACCGGCTACATGGGATGCTGGACCGATTCCTCGACTCGATTCCTGCCGGCTGCATCGTTCAATAGTGGCGCCATGACTCGATCAATGTGCGTTTCCGGTTGTCAGACTCGAGGATTCAAATACGCCGGAATGCAAGCTTCAACTCAATGTTATTGCGCGAACGAATTGAATGCTGTTTCTACCAATGCTAGGGCGCTCGAGACGGATTGTTCGGCCAAATGCGGAGGAGACAAGAGTCAGATTTGCGGTGGTAATTGGAGGGTCAGTGTCTGGGCTGTCGACTCGGCCTCGATATCGTCTTCTGTTGCGACATCATCGTCCGCATCATCATCATCATCGGCAGCTTCATCATCGACCTCATCTATTTCCTCCTCGAGCACATCAAGCCGAGCATCATCGATCTCATCAAGCACCTCTACTACCTCTACCACCTCGATCGCTGCTGCAGCATCATCTTCGTCGAGATCGATCAGCACCTCTACCTCCACCACCTCCTCCCGATCAACTTCAACCATGCAATCGTCTTCATCCTCCCGATCCACGTCTACAACAACGTCGAGCCCAGCAGCCACCACGAGCTCCGCTGTGACTTCCACCTCATCAGCAACATCAACCACATTCATCGCTGCATCACCCATCGCTTCATCGATCGCAAGCGAGTATATGGGATGTTTCGTGGACCAGTCTGCCCGATCACTACCCAACTACACCATATCATACTCCGACATGACTCCTCCAAAATGTCGAGATATCTGCAAATCCCGAGGATTCGATATCTCGGGAACACAGAATGGCAACCAGTGTTATTGTGGTGTATCAACGCCTTTGAAAAAAGTTGCAGACACGCAGTGTAGTATGGCATGTGCGGGAGACAAGACGGTGACTTGTGGTGGAGCTTGGAGGTTATCTGTCTATGGACCTGGTGGACAGGCTGCTAGTGCTGGGTCAACTACTGCTGCGGCTCCTAGACGGAGATCGAGGAGTAGGGTCCAGACTGTTGGTTGAGTTGAATTGTACTTTTATGGACATTTTGGGTATTCAAATATACATGTATGAATATATCTTGGTCGACTCGTACTCAAACGAGACTATTCTAATTCATATAACACTACCTCATGATCTAGATCGCTGCACTCTCACTTTCGCCAGACCTCTGTAGACTCCGTTCTCGTCACGGGCAATTGTCTTCCCTCGTTCAAGTGGTGCTTCTCATCGGGATGAAATTTGTGTTTCTTGTAATGCAAGTGATGTCGGATCGAGACGTATGCGACTGGTATAGCGAGGAAGCTATGAATTAGTGATCGATCAATTGATACTCGTGGGTGAGACGGTGAGACTTACAAGAGTAGGAATCCAAACATGATAGTCAATCCACTAAGCGTACATCCTAGACCACTACATGCCTGGACGGACATACACGAGATGATGATCAAGACGAGCCAGAAGACGCATTCGATAGTATTGAGAATCATGATAGCTTTGAGGCTGTACCACTTTCGTAGCTTTTCAACTTTCTCGGTACCGATCATATATGCGTAAAAGACGAGTGATTTAATTCCCTAGTACCGTTGGCTTACGGTTTCGAAGCTGGTGTAGAACTTACCACACTCAGTCCCCAGACGTCGCTCCTGCCTCTTACGTTTCCTGAACCTATTTTGACGAAGGCGAGGATGATGACTGTGAGGACCATGGTGATTTGCGCTATGTGGCCCCAATTGAGGATCCGCATTTCATTCCTGGTGGAGATTTGAGGGAGGTTAAACATGTCGAATGAGTGTAGATGTCTATTGATCGTTGTCGAAGAGTTGGTGTTGTTACGTGTAGCTTGAGACTGTTGGCCTGTGAATGATGATAATCGTTCATCATGGCTGCACAACTTATATAGACGTGCCAAGAAACATGATTCACAGCACCCACCGTCCTTTCATCAAAAGTCATCGGTTGGGCCGTCGGGAAGCTCGGGAACTGGAAATTGTAATAGGGATCGACAAGCCACATGACAATTAGTCGCTCCAAACTCACACCGCACTGCACATCGCTTCGGAGTCGGGATCCCGGGGATAGTAAAGTCAAGTGGAGCTGTGAGATACCTCAGCCCTCGAGGAGGAAGTCAGGGAGAGTGAGTGGGCGCTTGCCCCCCGAATGTTATCGATGTGACGCTGCCAAGAACCTTGCTGTCCGACTTTCAAGTTATTACTATATGAACTGCCGTCGATAAGCCAAGAGTCTTTTTATACATCTTCATTCATTAACAAAAAGCGATCTTTGAACTAGTATGAACCTATAAATAACGCAAATTCACCATGGTCGACAAGGCACAACACCTCCGGACCAACATTAGTAGGCAATCCCCAAGACACATCAAGCTTATCTCCAATCACACAATGTACCTCAATGAACCCCACATGACTCATCAACAAGGCTGTGCGGTCTCACACAGCTTCTATTCGTTTATCAAGTGGCTTGTACAGCTCCTAAACGCCCTCCGAGGGGTTTACGGACTTTCCGAAATATCTATCGGATTGTCCGCATTCTCCCCGACGCCCGTTCCTTTGAGGTGTTTGGGGTGTTTGGTATATAACTAACGAACTCATGCACTCCCATATCCCCAGATACTCTTCCCATCACTTCAAAGAACTACTTCACTCAATAAAAAAATTACATCAAGATGTCGATGACTGATGAAAATGGAAATAGGTTGTTGTAAGTGGCATTTCCAGCTCGCTCTTTCGTTTTAGCTGATTGGTAGGACGGGGTACGTGCCCAAGTTGGCTCTGACTGGAGTCGGGATTGCGGTATTCGCGATATTATCGGCTGCCTTCTGGTTCAGTAAGTCACTTCATCCACTGATCTGTAACGTGTGCTGAGCCATAGACTTTTTCCGGCATGGCAAGAAATATATGCTGGTCCTTTGCATTTCGTCAGTGGTCATGCTTGTCGGTTTCGGCGTCAGGATTCCTATGACCAATGATCCCGGCTCTCTGGGTATTTATATAGTACAATACATGGTAAGCATCTCTTCCAACCTCACAGCCAGCGATACTCATCTACCTAGTGTATCCTCTTGTCACCATGTGGTTTCCTCGCCAACTCCTATGTCATCCTTCCAAGGCTCGCTTCATGGTTGGATGCCGAAGATTGCCTTTTCCTAAAATCCCGAATTATCGTCAGGCTGTTCGTTTGGTCGGATGTTATTACCTTCTTCCTACAGGCTAGTGGAGGTGGTATGACTGCTGGTAGTGAATCCATGGCCGATATTGGGCATTGGGTAAGTTCTGACCTTTATGTTTGTGAAATAGGCTAATTGGTAGATCGCCTTGATCGGTTTAATCCTCGCTACTATCTCTTTCGGAATCTTTACCCTTCTAACTCTTGTCTTTGGATACAAGCTGTACGTCCTCCCCGATCCCTTGCTACAATCAGCTAATATCCAGTTCAAGAAAATACCCCCACAAATGGTCCAACATGGTTCAATCCCGTCGAGGATCAGGTACTTTGATCGACGTCAAGTTAGGCTGGAAAGAAGATTGGCGAACAGTCTACTACGCCCTCCTATGGTCAGCAATCGGTATCATCGTATGTCCCTCCTCATTTCCTCTTACTTCATCTGACGATAGATCCGATGTGTTTTCCGAGTAGCAGAGTTTTCCCAAGGGTATGACGGTCCTCTCCGAACTATCGAATTCTGGTTCTACGTCCTCGATACTCTTCCTCTCGTTCTTGGTATTGCCGTCTGGACCGTTGTCTGGCCACCTAAGATTCTGAATGAACAGAGGGACTTTATCGGGACAGTCGGAACTGGCATGACCACCGGTCACGAGATGGGGAACAGGGACGTGCCCTCCAAAGACAGCTCGCATTCTGGATTGATGGGGTATGATTCGTCCAAGCCGTACCAGTTCCAGGGTCATCCGCATCAGTTGACTCAGCAAGACTCGCGAGGGTATCAGCGAGCCTGATCGTGAGGGACAAAGTTACTCCGGGGTATCAGTGAGCCTGATTGTGAGAGACGAAGAGAGATCAGTGAAGTAAAAGGGAGAAGGAAGAGTTTATGACCTAGACGAATTGATTAGAGTAGATTGAAATTAGCCCTGTAGATGACATGACATGTATATATCGCCTTTGAATGATAATGCGAGTGGCCTTCGAGCGCCTCAGCTTCCTTCTCCGAGCCAGTGATCATTGTGTTCCTCGTTAGTGTTCGGCGCCATACATAAGATTTGGGAGCTCGCAGTGGACGCCCAATTCCCAATTCTCAAGACGTCAAGGTGATGCCGATGTCGAAGTTGTCTCGGTGATGGTACCGTTCGCCGTTGTAGCCATCTGAGCCGAGTCAGTAGCAGGACTCCCCATACTGGCTGATGACGGTGTCATCTGAGGTTTCACGAATCCAGACATTGCATACCTAGCGATCCGGTCTCAACGACGGTTCCCTACTCCCCGGTCCAGCCAAAACAAAACTATAACTATCCGATCTTTCCCTCTTTTCATCAAATCCCCCAAGCTCACCCCTCCCTCCTCCCTCACTACGCAACGCACTCCCCCTACTAACTCCAGGACTAGGTGCCCTCCCACCTCTAGCACTAGGCGGTGGTGTCCCCCTCCTACTAGTCGGAGGTGTAGGAACAGTCACCGATATAGGTGATATACCCCTCTTCCATCCCATTCTCCAACTCCTTCCCCTCTGTTCTCTTTGTTTTTCCTCTCTACGACGCTCAAAGGCGGCTCTATAACGTTCGTATCCCTCTCTAAATGATTTATCGACTCTTGAAGAGAATATCAATTCCCCTCGGGGATTGGAGGAGAGGGGCATAGTTGCCATTACTGTGTTTGTTGATTGACGACGGATTTTAGGTGGTTGGGGATTTGAGGTCGAGGTGGTGGGAGAGGGGTTGTACCATGGTATATAAGCTAAGAGGGAGAATCGAGGTAATCGCATGTTTAGGTACATGTTGAGTGGGCGGAGTTGTTTGTTTGAGTGGTTTATGTAGCTGCACATCAGATATATCCCTCGCATAGATACCTGAGCTGAGTGTAAAGGGTCGACTCACCTATGGGCATAACGGATCTTCTCCTCGTACATCCCACTAGCAAAGAACAGGGCGAGAGTCATGAACACAACAGTAAGCGAAGCTTGCAGTGCGCGAAGTAGAAGTGGGTTCTACGAGTCAGCTCTGATGCCGTCTTCCGAGATCTGATAGCCTACCGAAGGAGGTATAAACATCAACCGATAAGCCATAAGGATCAATAATCCAATAAAGATCCATAAGAACGCTACTCATCAGCTTCACTACATGTATAACGGGGCAGCTCACCACTATATCTCCTCCTCCTCTTCCTCAACATCTCCGCATTCATCTTCAACCTCTCTTCAAATAGTAGTAAATCCCGAAACGTCGCCTGATCCGCGGAAGGGTTGAAAGGAGCTTGAGGATGTGGACGGGGGATTCCACCCGTTGACGTTGCAAGTGAGACGTTTGAGGGTGGCATTGTCGGTTGGTGTGGTCGTGTTATCTGACCTTTTGTATGATATATATGCTAGGCATTGATGTATGATATAGAAAGAGGTATAGGTATAGGTGGTTGATGATTGACGCGATGAGGTGGTTGTGAGATGTGGGGTAAACGTGGTTATAGTGGCGGTAGTTAGGGGGGGGTGTCAGTGATGGGTGGGTTAGTGATGGATAGACTAGCCTATCGTAGATATAACCTAGCTAGACCCAAGATATTATGGTATATGCATAGATAGTGTAGAATATAGTATCAATAATAAATGGTATCCCCTCCCCTACCCTAGGCAGCAAGTAACATCTCCCTAGCCTCCTCACTTAACTCAATCTGCTCCTCACCTCGCCAGACCTCAACATTACTCCCCTCCCCTTTCCAGATGAACGAACATTCCCCATACTCATCCACACATTCCATCATCTCCTTAATCATACCAGCGACTTTACCCATGATCCCCTGGGTTGATACCTCAATATCCTTCAATTTCCCTTCTCCAAGTGAAACTTTTTCCAGAGATGAAAAGTGTCCGCGAGTATGTCGTGCGACGTATAGGTGGGGTGTTTGGGAGAAGATGAGTTGACCGTATATATCGATATAGTCCAATTCGCCTTTTGACGAGCGGGTCTTCTTTTCGATAAATGATGAGAGAGGTGGGGAGGGGTAAGGGGTTCGGTAAATGGTAAGTCCGGCTTTCGACTCGGTATATCGAGGAAGCGGGAGGAGAGTACCCTTGACAGAAGTACCTCGCATCGCATCAATCAACGAGTCGCCGTTCTTGGGAGGGGGGGCAGCTTCGGTAACGGCATCCAATTCGAACCTAACAATCATATCGATTCCCCCAAATTCATACCTCACCATCCTATGGCACGAAACCACTCCCTCTAGTTGCTGTTCCATAGTCGCAAGTTCATGCGATTTGGAATAACAATGAGGATGAGGAGCTTTAGGTTTCTTCATCTCGGAATCTTCCCACCTGGAAAAGATTACTACATTTCCAATCTTTTGAGCATCGATTCGAAATGGTTTGGGACCGTACATTGCGTCTGGGGTGTACAGGCCGTAGATCTTTCGTAATGAATTTCGATCAGTGATGAGTCTAGCGCCGTACATGTCGGAAGGGGAATCGAGGGCGTGGAAGATAGGTTCGGTTCGAGAGATATTTCGAGCGAGTCGTGCCCCATGATCTACTCGTCAGCCACTTATCTTCTCTTGTATTACTGGAAGAAGGACGTACGATCAGCATACTCAAGATACCCAGGAATATCGATATCCGGCTTCAACTGCCCAAGCTTCCCCTGATTCCCAATCCAAACATCAGGCAAACCTTCCATCAGCCATGACTCAGGTTGATAGACGTACCAGGAACAGCAATAGTAGGTTCATCCTCCTCATCCTCAGATTCGATCCAATTGTACCCTCCAACCAGCTTTGGGGATTTGAAAGTAATATCATCATGAGGGGTGACTTTGGCTGACGAGAGAATTGAGATTCGTTCCGTCAAATTGGTAGTCATTCCCTCTGGAACGGATTGTCGTTGAATAGGTCGATGTTGGGGAGTGCGATACATCTTGACGGTGGGTCTCGTGAAATTTCAAGCAGCAATGTAGATTCGACTAAATGATAACATGTAGGCAAGACAATGACGAGATCTCGAATTGATCATTGCCGGACCAGAAGGATAACCATGGCCGGTCGTCAAGCAGATCGTGATAGTAGCGTAGGGGCATCCTGAGCCTATTCGAGGTGGCTTAAGACTCCTTTCCCCGGTCCTTCAAGCCGCACTCGTATCCTCCCCCTCCCTCTTTTTCTCCCTCTCCCTCTCCTTTCTCCCTCCATAGACCGAGCTCGAGACTCGCTCATGACGGCCCCTGGCCTACGCCGTCACCCGCCCCCATTCCCCCTTAACTCTCTCTGCAAATTTAACAAACTTCCCAAACCCAACAGCAGCCTCAACATGCCCTTCCGGATCCTCAGTCTCTTCAGGAAAAGCAATCCCAGTCCCATACAGCCCCTTCACTCTCTTGTTGTTATAATGGAATCCAGAGGAATGCATATCGAATTCAAGTTCTTCATCTTTGACTTTATTGGAGTTGATGGAGATGGGTGGTAATGGATTTCGAACGTAGCCGACCGCATAGATTAAGTGGGTCAGTTGAGGGAGATAACGCTTGTAGAGCTCATCTTCGGAATCGGGGGAGAGGTCGAATCGGATTTGTTTGATTATCCCATCTTTACTCTCGCTTTCCCCTTCTTTAGAGGTGTTCGACATATGTTCCCTCGCCCATTCTGCCGTTCTGCCCTTCAACCCACTATTATCCCATACAATCCCGTCATCTCTATATTCCGCGAAAAGGATCTCCCTTCTTTGGAAGTTTATGATTTTCAAATCCCTCTTCTCCTTCTTCTCCTCCTTCTCACCTTCCTCCTTCTTCTTCTTCTCATTTCCGAAGATATGCGAAGAGGAAGAAGAGGAAGCGATAGTCCATAGATTCATTGCGGCCAATATACCCGAATGTGAATTCCCAATTATCCCTACTACCGATTTCTTGTTGGCGGGTAAGAGAGATGGTAATGAAGAGAGAATCATCACTTGATCGAGGTCTAGAACTGAAATGTTCGGATAGGGGGTATGTAGATCCAACCGACTCGGATGGGATCCAGTAGAGAGATGAAGTTGGGGTGCTGTCACTTTCCTAGAGTTGGTTGTGATAGTCCATTGGTCATTCTGCCGTAAGTCCCTGCCCTCCATCCTTAAATTTCTAGTCGAGATAAGTAGAGATAGACATACCTCCAGCTCAGCACTCTCCACTTCTCCAATACATTTCTCAACCCCCTCAATATCCAATAACCCATCGATGAGCATCATCACCACATCCCCCGCAACACCCAATAAACATGTCTCATCCCTATCCACCTCTTCCAATTTCGTCATTGCGTTCGGTTTAGGTGTTGAATCGATTATCTTGTTGAATATCTCAGAAGAGTGGATCGCATCGAGGTATAAACCCGTTTTGGTATTTCTACCATCAGCCTCGACCCTTTCGAGAAGGTAGGCAAGATAAGACATGGTGCCGAAAGAGTGGAAGGAGCATGGCGGTAATGTAGAAGGGGGACTCACGAAGATATCTCCCTGTACATCGTATTGAACCTGCCACCTGTGAAATCCCGATCTATCCAATAGATCCTCTTGATACCCGAATCAAGCAGCGCAGCGGTTGTAGATAGACCCCCTGGACCTGCTCCTATTACTATTGCTTCGTATGTGCTGGTCATTGTGTAACGCTGAGGGGAAATGATCAGAATGGAGTTCATCGAGTCTTTTCGATGATATTACACGTGGCTTTTTTCCTGCTTTTGTTCTCCATGCATATGCAATCGTGAGAGAAGCAAAATAGACAGGGAATCCTCCCAGCTATAGAAATATAATTCTGATAAGATAGTCAAAGCCCTAAAAGCCCTAGTACAAGTGTAGGTAGGTCTAGGCGACGCCCCGGAGAAGCCCCGGTAACTCCGGTGAACCGGAGTCTTGGCTTGGGGCGGAATGAGACATCCGGGGTACTCTCACATTGAATTAGTCTTAGCCGCAAGCATGTCTCACGAACGATCCGCTCCTAAACGCCCAAGGTGGACCGTCAATGGAGAGGCATGCACTTTTTGTAGGAAACGAAAATCCCGGTGTCGAATTACTTCGACAACCGGAGCATGCGAGAGGTGCCGAGAAAGCGACTTGCGCTGCTCGTTGCAGACCGAGGACGATCAAGAAGATGATACACAACATGGCTTGCGCGAGACGTCGGAGTCGATGGCAGAGGGTAGCTCTCGAGGACATGAGATGTCGAACTACATTCACGAATCTAGACGACTGCTTATACGCCTCGATGCTAAGACGAATCACTTGATGGATATTCTGCGAGGACAGGACGGATCACACGACATGGGAGTCCGCAGGCTCAGTTCATCGCATGAAGATCTTGGTCGCGAATTCAGTGGGACACGGGAGGACGGCGTTGGGGACGACGACGACATTGAGGATGAGATACAGGACTTGCTGTCTAGGAGACTCGGGACGTCAATCCTCTATGTTACCGGTATGAACCTACATGATCGCACATCGTTCATCGATCCAGTTGGAGCCGGTTTCATATCTGATACCGGCATGGTCTCCGTGATGGAAAGGTAAAGACAGAATCTCTGCCAGTAACTGACGAACAGATTTCACGGCATTATGGACAGGATTTGCCCAATGCGGGAGCTGTTGGACAGCTTGGTCGACGAAAGACATCCATTCCTCCGCAGTTGCGTCCTACCATATCTGACCTTCACACGGTCAAATGACAAGGAAGACCTTGCAGGTCATCTGAGGGCACAGTCTGTCTTAAGAGACAACCTTAATCGTCTGCCGTCGAGCAACCCCGCTCTGCCAATCATTACCGGTCTCGTGATTCTCTCGCTTACGCCTACAAGTGGATTTGAAGAACGTTACACACGCCAAGTTGATGGCTGGGGACACATAAGCAAGGCTGTCGATATGGCTTTGGCGGATGGGCTGGATGATAACGCTGTAATCGGTCTACGCCAGCCGTACTCGGATTTGGTCAACAACCCTGGACTTCGCCTCGTTAAACACAAAACCATGCTGGTGAGTCATACAACTTTCTCACAGCGCCAGAACTGATATTTAGTGGTACATCGTTGCTCATCGTGCTGCTTGGTAGGCTCTGCCATGGTTCCTCTTGGATAAAGGCTGACGACGAGGGTCGAGATTCTAACATCCCCATCTTTTTCGTTTCGCCCATCTCTCAGTCCGGCTTTTCCCGCAGTCTTTCCATCGAAGCCTCTCGACTCTGCCCTACTAACCCATCTTTATCACGAATCACGCTTGTTGGCGGTCATCGGCACCTTCTCCGCAAGTTTCCGAAGAACAAGACAGACCACTGCCTACGACTCATTGCAGCTTCAAGCTCTAAGATCAGATCTCGCAGATTATCGAAATTCAACTCAACAATGGCAACGGGATGTAGAAGCGGATCACTGTACGTCGTCACGAGAATGAAATGATCCATCGCCTTGACGTTTGAGCTGACGGGTGCAGTCCAATCTGGTACCTTTCTCGTTTTCAATTCCATTCTGCTCGATATTCTCGTCTACTTCAAGGTCACGACAGACTGCGTCACTCGAGCACCTTCACCTCTCTGTCCAGATGATCGGTTTACATTCTTTCGCGACTGCTTGAAAGATATGCGGGCTCGGTCAGTAGACTGCATCTGGTATGCGACCGCAAATAACATGGATCTTGGTATCCTCCCCGCTTTTCATCTTACGCTCGCCTTCTTGCCATTCAAAGTTCTCCGATCAGCTTCACAGATCGACCCAAATGGTTCGCTCGAGATGTTCAACACCGCAGCGGTAAGTCAGTATCGTGCAATGCTTTGTTCCTCGCATAGACTCGGGGCATCGATGGTGGCGCACATCGAGAATCACATTCCCTCACCTTCCTGGGGTCAGCTTGTCGAATCCTTCGAAACGGGTATACCAGCGGTCGACCACCATGCTGAGGCGGACGATTACGCTGATCTATTTCGCTCCATCTTCGAGTCCGACGCATTGTTCAACTTCCAGTATCCGCCCAATGTTTGACGAGTCAGATGTGCAAGGGCAGGGCTCCATGCCCGGGCGGGTGACAGGTGAGGACACAGCGGTCTTCTCGATATGTAAAGTGTATCACCGGGGTGTCAGACGTAGGAATCAGTGACCATAATTATGCAGTGATAGTATAGAGCGACACATGTATCGATAACCAACATACCGTACTTAGAGAGAGGAAGGATGCTATCGCCGCTGAGGTCTTGCAGACCTTCCATACTTTGGCGGTGGCCGAATGGAACCTCATGACATAAGCTGACACAACGCCACTACCTTGGTCATATCGCAAAGCATGGCCAGGAGCATCGAACGAGTGCATTCGACTACGTTGCGCTATCCAGATGAGCATCAGTGTCTCTATGCTTGATAGGCTATTAGGCGGTTGTCAAGAGGTATCATGCATCCCCGCGCAGCCCCGCCGGACAAAGAGGCTAATCACTGTAAAGTAAGGGGATCGATGTCTCGTCGGATATCAAACAACAACCGGGGCGGGTAAAGGCTTCTGAAAGCAAGCCGATCGGTTCTTGCTCACTTCCATGGGCGGCGCTCGACAATAAAGACACAAGTATGACGCTTATTGTGAGATTGGTGGAAGGGCAGTCAACGCGTTTCGAATGTTCATCGGCCATGGCGGCCTAGGTTTCCTCCCCGACGGCGCCGACGGTCTTGACATCGTA
>Ga0308160_10005236_pt1 | contig 13593 bp, 21 predicted proteins | sample PhyFR1_FD_201036 | JGI IMG/M metagenome (GOLD analysis project Ga0308160, IMG submission 201036) | Phyllosphere microbial communities from UC Gill Tract Community Farm, Albany, California, United States - DLSLF.R1 | ecosystem: Host-associated > Plants > Phyllosphere > Unclassified | place: USA...
GATATCTGTTGAGGTGATAGGAGGCTAGGTGATGCATGTCGACACATCGACGATGCTCTTTTGACCCCCGGGCACCTCGATAACACTTGGTCGACTTCAGAATCTCTTGGAGTGGCTGGCAGCCGGGTCTTCCTTGCCGATACCCGCCGATGGGCGTGACGCAACCTGAATGGGCTTCATACACCTGTGCATTCACCTGCGGTGGTCGACTTCAGAATCTCTGGTAGATTCTCTGAACATGGATGGCACCCGCGTCTTGTGCCGATGCCCGCCGGTAGGCATGACGCAGCTTTGAGCGACGTTCATCCTGCGGTGGACTGCACAAGACTCCCTTGACATGGACCGTAAAAGGGCCTCGCGTGCCGATGCGTGCCCATAGCCATGACACAGCCTAAGTAAAGTCCATACACCTGTGCATTCACCTGTGCATTCACCTAGAATGGTCGACTCCAGAACTCCGGTAGAATATCTGGACATGTCCGGTGGCCGGAACTCCTGCTCTGATTCGTGGATATAGCCGTGGGCAGCTGCACAGCCTAAATGAGGCTTATTCACCTGTATCGGTCGACATCAAAATTTCTTAGGGTAGCCGCCCCTTAATGGTCTTTGGTTCTGGTCGCATCTCTTCTTCTATCTAAATCTTCAGTACTATACTCTCAGCGAGAATGCCTGACTATACCTCCCCCCACGGCCTGACATGGGCGATGGACGAGACTTGGGGCTATGTGGAGCCGAAATGGACCGTCGAGCTCGATTTGACAGTCATTGCCGCCGTAGTCTCAGAACGACTAGGAACCGCGATCGATCGTCAACAAATTAGTTTACACGCCGAAGGCGTCTACAACAAAGTGTACAAGGTCGACGCCGGAGCATCTATCTACGCCATGCGCATTTCCCTCCCAGTCGATTTCCCATACAAGATTCCGACCGAAGTCGATACCATGACCTTTCTATCAGAGACTGTAAGCATCACTCATAAGCCGTCTCTCACGCCCCCGCCCGCTGCCTCGAGCGATTGTTGCTGACACTCAGACATCGACCCCTCTCCCCCGTGTCCTCGCGTTTGACACCACCAACGATAATCTGCTGGGCTTTCCCTATATCTTAATGGACTTCGTAGAAGATAGGCCGATCTTAGACGTATGGCCGACCCTGTCAGCCTCTCAAAAAGCGGAATTCACCACTCGACTCGCACAGTACCAAGCAGAGCTGTTCGACCGCCACTTTGACTCGATAGGGGGAATCCGGACCCGAGAGCGAATCAGCCCGGCGCCCGCCGCCATCATCCTCTTCCTTTTCGCCGCTATGCTCCTGATCCCCCATCTGCTCCTCTTCGGCCTGGCTGCATGGGCGGCCAGTCTGGCCAGATCGACGCCACACCAATCCCTCTACACGCCCGATTGTATCTCACGCGGTGAATCGTACTTTATGGACGGTCTCACTCCCCGAGGCCCCTTCCGGAACAGCAACGCGTGGCTACGCGCGCGTCTTGAAGCGTGTCTAATCCGCCATGCCTCGGATCCGACCGTGGTGGCGATGGCTCAGCGCTTATTGCTTCGACTGCCACAACTTTTCCCGGAATCCGCCGTCGACATCTGCGTCCTTGCCCACCAAGACATGCATGGAGGTAACATCCTCGTCGACGCTACGGGAACGCCGACAGCGATTCTCGATTGGGAGTTCACGCCTGTCTTGCCGGCTTGGTATGCATGTCAGCCGCCGGAAGTGTTTGTAACGCAAGACATCCCAGACCCGGAGGAAGGCGACGAGGATTACGATTACGACACTTACCAGTGCGACATGTTTAATACATATCGACCACTGTTTGAAGAGACGATGGGACTCTTACAACCTCGCTGGACCGAGCTGTGGCGCGCTTGCGACTTGGAGAGGAGGTTTGCCATGAAGGTCGACAATCTGGAGAAAGGCCACCCCCAGACCGAAAGGTCTAAGGAGAGAGAGGACAGGTTCGATGTTGACTTCGAGGAGCGAGGGCCGATGTTTCATCTGTGGAGCGTTTAAGGCGTGAGGCCATATCTGTTGACCGGGGTTTCCAAATTTGTAGACGATTATCAAGCTTTAGATGGGATGTATTCGATCACTCAAACCATTGACCCAGACTTGGACGAGCCGGCGCGAAGGTGCCCGCGGCCAGCGCTCATCATCGGACTTGACCGAAGATAGCAGCGTCACATGCGCTCGACCTTGCCCGACATGTAGGCCGCCTTGGCCGTGATGCGGGATCATGCATATATACATGAGCTTGCGCCATGGCTGCTCTCTTTCCACAAAGAAGAATATGTCTGCTGCGTCCAAATCAGTCAAAGTATCATCACCTGGTCCCGACGGGCTCATCCACTTCGAGCCGGTTGGGCCGGCTACCGAAGATGTCGTGAGCTATGTCCTTTCTACAGCACTGGAGCCAAGGGCGTCCGACTCCGAACGCTATGACCACATGGATGTATCTGATCATAGCCATACGCGGATCTTATGACGCTTGATATCTCCACCTTCGATGATGGGTTCGAAGCTCGGAAACTCCTCGCCGCGCAGCTACACGAAGCAATGACCACCAAAGGGTTCTTCGTCCTTACTGGGCATAATGTGATGGAGGAGGAGATCAAGCGGCAAGTCAATATAGGATACGTGCGTGGTATCGCATGTTCGTTGACGCGCTCATGTCAGACCGTCATTGAAGCGACGACTCTGGAGGAGAAGAAGCAGCTGGAGGGCCATATGGACACGACGGGCCGGTACCGGGGGTTCAAATTGCGGCAGTATTACGAGTAGGATGATAGAGAAAGAGGTGAAGCTGAAATCAGAATGGAGAATGGGGTGAAGGATCAGATCGAGCAGTTCAACTGGCAGAGGGACATGCAGACGCAGACGTTTCCATCGACAATGCAGCGGTTCTTGGGCGAGGTGAAGGAGTTCTGCGGGAAAGTCCACCAGGACGTGCTGTTCAAAGTCTACCGCTGTGAGTATGGCGGGGGCTCGGGAAGGGCTAGATATGGAGGAGACCACACACCCTAATGGCAGTGTTCGCAATCGCGCTGGAGCTGCCTGAGGAGACGTTTGTCGAGATGCACAAGTATGAAGAGGAAGACGATTCTTGGTTCAGGTGTGAGTGGGTGACATTACATGCGGACAGTAAGCTAAAGCCAGACATGGCATACTACGACGAGCATAAGCCAGAGGACGAAGCGAAAGTCGGGGGTGTATGGCTCAAAGGTCATCAAGATCATGGCGGTGAGTCGGCGGTCTGAAGAATGATAAGCTGAGATCAGCCGTGACGATGGTGTTGTGCGTGACTGAATGAGTGTAGCTGTCATTTGGCTGATCGACAGTTCGCAGCCGATGGCATCTCTGCAGGTCCGCGACGATGAAGGTACATGGCGATACACCCGTCACGTACCCGGCGGGATCATTGTGAGTCGGCTGGAGAGTTTTAGCGAGCTGCTGATTGCAGATCAATTGCGGGATCATGATGGAGTGGTGGACTGGCGGGCTGTACAAAGCAGCCAACCACCGCGTAGCTGCTCCTCCTGCGTCGCAGTAAGTCTTCCCGTGTGATGCCTCAATATTAATATTCGCATCGTGGGCGAGCCCCATGAGTCGAGTCTTCGACTCCCGTGGTCATCAAGAGGATGCTAGTGGCTTGGTATCCGTTTCCAAAGAGCGCCCAGGCTGTCATAGTGGGACATAGCCGGCAGTATTCTCACCCTTCTCAAGCGGGAGAAGTCTGAACCGGGACGCTGACTCCAGACGCAATCACACCCGCTGCGGTGTATTCTACTTCTCCATCCCCAACAACGACGTCCGGCCAAACCTCCTCAATCAGTCGCCGGTCTTACAGCGAGCTGGCGTCAGTGCGCACTTTGAAGAAGGCAAGACCATCGACGCGAAGACTTTCTCACGGGCGCGCGTCGCGAAGGTCGGCAAGTCAGACATGTACAAAAAGGCGTGGGGCAAGGGCGAACGCGTGGTGGAGGTGATAGGTGAGTTCAGGGCTTGGCGAGGTGTTCTCAGCTGGGTTCGAAAGGCTAATATCAGCCGGGGTCGAAGTACCGCACTTTGGTTGAGCGGTCAGGCGAGTTGTTTCGTTGCGCTGGGCTGAGTTGTTTTCAACATTGTATACATAGACTCTGTGATTTCTGTGACTGATATCTCTAAACGTCTTTCGATCCGGCCATGGTAACTATCCAAGCGAAAGGCAGTGTCTTTGGCCAAGCCCTTGGCTCGCCTTAAGCGTCCATCTCGAAGAAGATGAGCTCTCCCTTGACCTTTCCGACATTCTCAATCGTCACCCCATCGGCGGTCTTTGCTCCGCGGACGAATACACCATCCCCCTCACCGAGCACCACCTCCTCATCACCTCCTGTGATCTTGACCAGCGCCGTCGACCCGTCTTTCTTAGCGGCCACGGTGCTGTACCCGCTGCACTGGATGAGTTGGGCGTAAAAGAGCTTTTGACCATCTCCGTCGGTCCGGGGCCGGACGGTGTGGGTGAGGGAGGTGGACGGCGAGAGGACTGAGACGAAGGCGTGGAGAGGTGAGTGGACGGGGGTGGGGCCGGATCCTTCGCGGCTGTCGGTCACGCCGGGAGCGGAGACGGGTGCGACGATCTCGACGATGGTGTCGAGTTTCTCGGCGTCGGTGTAGTGGCTATTGTCAGCGGGTGCGGGGATGGGGGCAAACGGTCTCAGGGAGGGAGCCGAATATCGGAGAATAGCAGCAGGTAGCGGAACGAGAGAGTGGGGGGAGGGAACAAGAGGGGCCTGGATGGCTCTCAAGTCAAGAGGAGGAGAAGAGCAGAGGGGAGAGAGGGGAGAGGGGTGAGAGGGGGTAGAGAGGAGAGCGGCCGGACAGAGGCGCCATGGGAGCGGAAGGCGAGAAAGCGATGAAAGGGGAGTGACAGGAGGCAAGGCCGAAAGGGCGAGGCAAGGTCGAGTGAAAGCAGGTCAAGATAGAAAGCGTTTAAACCGAAGCCAAGACGCAACACTCACCGAGTATAGTACTGCGGCTTGAGGCCGTACTGCGATGGCTTCGCCCAGATCTGTAGGAAATGCACCGGCTCACTACCATCAGCGCCAAACCCAACCCATCCACACTCACACTTTATTATCGTTGTACTCGCTATGCGCGATACCCGTGCCTCCGCTCGTCATCTGCACATCGCCCCGTTTCATCGTCTCGACGTTGCCCATGTTGTCTTTATGGGCCAACTCGCCTGATACGATATACGAGAAGATCTCGAATTCGCGGTGAGGGTGGGTGGGGAAACCTGTCCCGGGCTGGGTTTGTCAGCAACAGTCTGCAAACGGGGAAGAAGGGAAAGGAAGGGGGGGGGGGAGAAGGCAAACAAAACTCACAGCTACTCGGTCTTCATTGATGACCCGTAAGTGGCCGAATCCTTGGTATTCCGGTGAGTAGAAGTCGGCGAAGGAGAACGTGTGGAAAGTCTATGATTAGCCCGTGTCGGGGGTCGCGGCGTCGTGGCGTTGCATAGGCAGGTGATTACAGTGATCACAGTGATCACACTGATAACAGTGATAACAGTGATATACGTGACCAAAGGGACCGAAGCCAGAGCCAAAACCCGCACGACTCACCTTCAACCATCCGTGGTCTGCTCCCCCGCGTTTCTGCGATGGGCGATAAGTGAAGTGCATGCTGGCGGTCTTGGACATGGTGGCGATGGGGCTGGTGGCGCTGGTACGTCGAGAGGCAGTAGCGGAGGTGATTGCGGAGGTGCCAAAGAACCGGTTCGCGGCGAGCCGGACTGGACCGAGTTTCTGGATAATCGTGGAGAGGTTGAAGTAGACTAGCACGGCCACGAGGCCCGCGACGAGGTTGTATTTGAGTATGGTGGGTGGGGTGGGGTGGAGTCGGAGGTGTGCGGTGAACAGATGGCGGTTGTGTCTGATCAAAGGTTGAAGGGTGAAGTGGGTACGTCGGGTGAATTCAAGATGTAAGATGGGTTGTCACCCACTGATAGTTCGCTGTCAACCAAGATGGCCGTTTGAATGCAGATGTGGGATACATTGCCATCCCCCTACCCCTTATATACCCCGTCCAGCACCTCCCCCATCCCAACCAGCCTTAGTCATCGCTCCGTCACTGACCATATGCATGGCGTTGCCTGATGAATCAATGTGAGCGGGCCGTCGGAAAGCGGAAAGAACGGTTCGTCGCATTTCAATAGACAACATTTTTTACCACTTTCGGAAAGTCACCTCCCAGGCTTTTGTAAGGACGGCTTCGGTTGGTCACCCTATCTAGGTTGATGGGGTAAGCTCTGGGATTCGCGAGTCAGCAACCGTACCCCGGTGGGGTGCTGGACGATTCTGGACGGTTCTGGGCGTTGCTGGTGGTGCTGGACGGTGCTGGACGGTACTTGGCGCTGGACGTGAAAGATGATACCATGTACAATTGGGCTGCGAGAATGCCTACACAAGTAAACCCGGAATCCGACCCCCCAAACCTCCTCTACAACACCTCGGCCTGTCTGTCTGCCCGAGCCCGCGTCAACGTCGTGATCTGCTGCACGAGGAATTCGTCGATGTTTGGCCTGGCGTTAGGGTATGCTCCTCTCGCGCAGGGGTGGTGGAACGCTGAAGAGGGCTCTATCCAGGCCAGATCCCGGCGGAATGACCCTCCGCCGAGTGAGCCTTCCGCCGGGACGACCGTTTCGTCTGCGGACTTCGACTGACCAAGACGTCCGTCGTGTCTTCAACACCGTACGATCGCATGGAGGCAAAAAAGCGTCACACTCACCTCGTCCGCGCAATACGCAGTAAGACCTCGGCCATCCGGTCGTTGTCCTGCACGCTCCCCAGACTGAATCCCGACATACCCCCTCCAGCGCCATTTCCGCGCGCACTGGCCGACTTGACCGCGGCGGAACATCTGTCCCTTAGGGCTGGGGTCGGTAAATCCATATATTGACCAAGCATGACTAAATCCTTGTAATTGCCCGATTGAAGCTGAGCCATCGGCACGCCGTGCTCGTAGCCCCCCTCGGCGGCGTTGAAGAATCCCTTGAGGAGGTTGAGCCATTTGAAGATGACGTCGATCTCGGCGGAACCTAGCACTTCTTTCGTATATGGTCGATCGGATAATGGCGGGACGAGGAGCGAAATGAGAATGTCGATGATACGGTGCCATAACGTCGTCATGAGGTCGATACGGACGGTATGGGTTAGCGTCACGCTGAAGACGCCAAACTGTCGTCAGCGGGGAGTCGTGACAGGAAGTCGGCAATAAGAGTGGTAGGAGGTAGAGTAGGAGGTAGACTAGGGTGGGGCAGGGGACAGAGAGGCAAGGGGATGGCAGAGTAAGATGACAAGAGAGCAAGGGGACAAGAGGCGAAGGGGACGGCAGGGCAAAGGGTCAGGGGCGCAAGGGGACAGAAAGAACGGCGGTGGCAGGAGAGCGGATCGACAATCCGTGGCGCTCGAACCCATACGCACATTCTCGTTCAAGTACTCGAAAACCGGCCCCAAACTCCTCTCGACCTCCTCCTCCGACAACGCGCCTCTCGGCTTCTTCTTGTCTTTCAACGGCTTGGTCAAGGCGAGAACGACCGCCGATGACAATGTAGCCTTGATGAACTCGCACAGCTTGTCCACTATATCCCGGACCATATCACCCGCTGTCCTGCTCAAAGCCCGACTACCAGTCGACAAGTGATACGCGACGTCGTGCTTCTCACCACCCTCCATACTGATTCGTACGTGCACTGCCCCGCGCGGACTGAGCGGGAGAAGGATATCCCGCGTGGCGACGTCGGTGAAGGAACGAGGATCGAGGCGGAAAGAAGCCGTGCCGATGGGGTCGTGCTTTCCAACGAGGGTGCGATCGAACACAGCGAGATCGAGAGTCTTCACGCGGCCAACGGACAATTCAAAGCTTTGGTCCCTGGGATCAGCACCCCTCGACTGCTAAATCGCTTCGAGATCCGCATCGTTCATGCTCAATCGAAGTTGAACGGCGAAGCAAATCGCGGCGAAACCCAAACTCACCACCTCGGATCTTCCTGACCCAGCACCGTGCGGGTCTTTGTCAACCTCTCTCCAGTCTCTTTGTCCGTGACGACTGCGAACCCGTCCGCACCCTTCGTCAATCCCTTGGTCAAGATTCCTTCTCCTCGGAGGACGTTGACAGTGAAGACGTGTCGTGTCCTCTCGGGCGGCCCGGACAATTTGTGCTGTTTGAGGATTTGCGCAGTCTCGTCCGCTTCGAGCGCGAAGACGAGATCTTCGAGGCAGATCTGAGCGGCGCCCATATCGGTCAACTTGACGCATGCCTGAGGTCAGTTTGTTCTTCTTTCAGGGGTGGCTCAATCCATGCCCGATTTGGTCACCCAACGAGCGCACCGAAGCAAACACAAGACGACGCAGAAGCAAGGCAGAGGACTCTGAGACAGGGACTCAAACTCACTGCTGGCGGGATCACAAACCCATCAACCTTCTTCTTCTCCAACGCCTTGACCGCCTGCTGGCCCTTTGCTAGCCAGCTAGACGCCTTCCCTCCCAGCTTCGTCTCGAACTTGTTTCCTATCTCCCCAGCCGGCGAGCCCGGTTTAGCAGAATTCATATCCGCTCCAAAGAGCGCGGAGACTGTTCCGGCATATTGTGTCGTAGCGGTTGATATAGTCTGGTCTCAGCTGGCTCCCTACTAAATGACTGTGTGCCACCACGTCGCGTGTCGGGCATCTGTGACTTCCCGCAGCGATGTCGTGTGGGGTAGACATAAGCAAGACAAGTCAAGCTCACCTTCGACAAGTCGACCAGATAGACTGCCCGGCGGTATTCGCTCAATGGCAGATCGCTCAGGACCACCTGCGCAGCTTCGCGGATGAACTCGAACAAGTCGACGACGGATTGGGAGTGTTTGTTCTCGCCTTCCGGCACCCACTGATATCAGCTCGCGCCGAGTGCTCGACAGTCTCGATCAACTCACACTGTCCATGCCCACTGCCCTTGAGACCCATTCTTGCGTCGTATTCGCTTCGGTAGTCTTCAACCATGCCTGGACATGCGGCTCAAAGAACGGATCGAGGTCGAACCCATGTTCCTGTCTGCAGGTCAGCCAAGCCGAATCGGAACGCGGCTCGGACGCGTGATAAGCTTACCCAGGGCAGATCTCTTCCCAAGTCGCCATCAGCCGGCCGGTGATTTCATACAGCTTGAACATGTTGTCTGAACCAGAAGGCTGGGCCAGCGCTTGTAGCTCGGCACAGAACAGAGGAAACTGGCGCGAAAGAATGATACCGGCTGGATTGAATATTCTACCGTAAGCTCAGACTTCTCACTGAATCTCGCTGAATCGTCGAGTCGTCAACTCACGGTCCAAGTCCGTTACCCCACGATGACCGAACATTCTTGAGCTCCTTCTCGATCCATCCGCCGACATTCTCGAAACGTTCCGGACTGTCACCGCCTGTCGATCCGCCCATTCCGCCCAGCTGTTCGGCGGCCACGACGTACTCCTGCACTGCGAGCCCCTTGAGCTCGTCGGATAAATCTTCCACGGCCTTCTTGAACCTGGGCTGCGTGAAGAAAACCTCTCCGCCCGCTTCCAGTATCGGAAGAAGCGAAGGCGGCGGTCGTGTTGGTGGTAAAGACGTGGTCGGGAAGATGTTCTCTGCTGCCTTGCCCAGCATCTCCAACAATCGCCCCAAGAGCTCGTCCAGCGCTTTCGGCATCTCGTTCGAGCTCGTCGTCAAAACACGCACGGTGTCGGCGAGCTGATGACCCCATTCGACTTCGTCTTTCGTACCCACCGTCTCTGCCCAGCGCTCGATTAGCTGCTCGGCTTCCTTCTCCTTCTCCCGGCGCGATTCGATACCCCAGATCGACCGACACTTCTCAACGAGATCACGGGTTCTGGTGCCCAGCCCCGCTTCGCTTGCACGGGCCGCAAGGCGGGCAAAGACCTCGTTCTGACGCGGCGGCGTGAAGAACGGGCTGGAGAGAGAGAGCGGGTCGGATGAATGTTCCAGCTCGGGGTAGATCTGGATAAGCGACGCGAGCTGGCCAGAAGAAGACTGTCGACGAGCTCTCTGCGAAGGAGTGGGGTTGGACATTGAAGCCAATCGCGACATGCTGTTGCGCAGATCGTTGTGATAGAGCTGGAATCAGTGTCAGTCCCGCACGGTATAGCAGCATCGATGGCTCACCTGCTCGAGCCTGCCCGCTCGTTTCGTCTCCTCCGTGTCCTTCTCCAGCCCGTCCCGCCCCACATTCCAAACCATCCCGACTGTATCGACCATCTCGTCGCCCAGCCAAAGCGGACTCGGTTTACGCTTGATCTCCGGGACACCAGATCCGCCTAGGCCGCTCGTGCCACTTTGACTGCTGGTCGTGCGGCCAAGCATGGGGGAAGATCTCGGCGTAGGCGACTTGGGCGCGGGCGAGTGGAACCCCGCTGCAACTAGATCTTCAGCAGGGTTGGGCGAGCTTGACAGCATGTAAGAGGAGATTTCCGCTCGAAGGCGGAAGAGTAAATCTCGATCTTTCTCGGACTGGTTTCGCGCGATTGGGGAGAAATAGCCTGATCGCGGAAGAGAGTTGCTGAGGAGTTGAAGGAAATGGGACTGGTGTTGATGGCTTGGGGCTGAAGGCGGTATCGCCTGCGTGAAGCCTGATGTCAGCGTCGAATTATCCACGAACATCTTTCTTAAGCTGCACTCACACTCGAGCAAGACCGGGATCTCGCGTAGGTTGAGCCCGCTGGGGGTCTTTGTGCCTTTCCGGATGTTGCCCAAGAATGATCCCACAGCATCTTTCCAAGCTGCATCTCCCGTAGCATCGCCAAGTGTCGTCCAGAACTCGAGCAGGAATTCCTTGGGCAGCTTAAGAACGTCATCTTTCTTCTTGTTGAGGCCGAACGATGACTTTCGTCGGTTGACTACTGGTGTAGCCGGCCAATTGGGCACTGATGTCGGGTCGAACTCGGTCTTGGACGATCCACTCCCGAACGACAAGGTAAACCGCGATCCACCAGGCGAGGTGCTTTGTATTCCCGGCGATATGAGTGGTGATGAGCTCGATGGCAGAGCTGGTCGGGGTTGGGACAGGTATTGGTGCAGAACCCTATGGGTCAGGCGTGTGCGCGGTGGTCAGAGCTTACGCGACTTTGAGCGAGTAGGTGTATCCAAGCTTGTCCAGCTCATCCCAACTGCTCCCTCTGGAGAACATATCGACCTTCCTCGCGCTGACCGGGGAAGACGGCGTCAGGTCGCTTCGGGGCGAAGCTGAGCGTTTCTCGTCGAGAAAAGAAGAGTTGGCCGTGGAAACGGAGAGCGACCGATCCGGGACTGGTCTGCGGTAGCTCATGGCTGTCAGCACGGGTACGAGCTACAAGCCTAGCTATGGATGATGGGTATATATGGGCGAGTGGTGAAGACTGCTGAAGGGATGCATGGAAAAGTCCAAAGTGGTGAGGGTATTGCTATATTCGGCATTAGGTTGATCGACGCGTTGTTTTGGTGGCGCAAGGCGTATAGGCGTACCGCTCATGCTCCGTCACTGGCACTGGCATGGCGTTATGGAGGGGCAGCAGATCTCGACATTGGGCGCAGAGGCACATGCCACGGGGCGTGGATGGCCAGATGCATGGAGGAATCATGGCGGACTAGACTGGACGATAATCTTTTGTTGGGTTCCGACGAACGAATTCAAGACGCGACTGACTTTTACGACTCGTGCCGTAAGAACAGAACAGGTGTCGACGATAACGCTGTATCTGACAGCATTGAGTTGGCCGGTCATAGTTATCGATATCACGTCCTGTCTTTGAAGCACGTTGACAAATGCAGAGAGCACTCGAATCTGAGAGGCGGTTGGTTTAGGAAAAGAGGTATACATTACACCAAATCACCCAATCTATTCTACCGACCAGCAGTAGAGATCTAAGATGATTACAGAAGTTGTTTATAAAGTAAGTAATCCTCGGCCTCTCATGTTACGGGCCATTAAAACAAAAGCAATCCCAAAAAGCCCAATGACCAACCCTACTCCTGGTGTTGCTTCAAGTACTCGAGAATCTCCCTCTCACTGTTAAAGTGGAGAGGAGCCGCGCTCCTGCCAGCGGCGTGGTTTTGCCTCAACTTGCGACGATGCGTGTTTCGTCGCGCGACCAAGCCGGAGCTCTTCCAGACGTTGTACGTGCCGGGATCACCACCGCACATGGCGGTCTCGTCGCTGAAACAGGCGTAGTTGCACTGGTCGGCAGACACCGAGGCGAATGACGAGATGTCGTTTGCGCAACCACAGGTGTCTCCGTCGGTCATACCGGCGTAAGTCATGCTGTTCGAGTTGCACCACAGCTTGCACATGCCCGGGGTGAGAGTGTCACACTTGATGACATTCTTGTTGAGAACCGGACCGGTGGTTTGCTTGAAACAGCCGAGATGGTTGGTAGGCGAAGCGGGTGCGGCGGATTGCACGGGCGACGGCGCGGCAGACGGGGACGCGGCGGCTGCTGAGCTCTTGGCCGAGCTTGGCGCGGCGGAAGACGGGGCAGCAGATGACGGAGCAGCAGAAGAGGCGGCGGCGCTGGACGCAAGAGCCTTCGAGCTGACCGCGGCGGATGAGGCGGCGGTAGACGAGGCTTGAGCCGACGAGACTGGGATCAAGACCGCTGGCGTGGAAGCACTGGCGGATGGCGAGGCAGCCGCCGAGCTTGGCGCAGCGGAAGACGAGGCAGCCGCGGCCGATGAGCGCGCAGCGGAGGGCGACGCATCAGCAGATGAAGCGGCGGAGGGCGAAGCAGCAGCCGAAGAAGCGGCAGCCGAAGAAGCAGCGGCGGACGAAGCCGCGGCAGAAGAAACAACAGCAGACGAAGCTGCCGGGGAGGCAGCAGCGGAGGACATGGCGGTGGGAACAGAGGCGGAAGAAGCGGTCGATGGCGCGGCAGTAGAGACGGAAGCCGCAGAAGATGGTGTAGTTGAGGGGGACGAGGAGGCCGAAGATGAGGACTCATCGGCGGACGGTGCTTCAGCATCACCGTCCGCTAGTTGAAAACCCGCGTTATACACGGACAACTTCCACGAGCCACCGCACATTTCCGAAGCGTTTCCGGCGCACTTGTAGCTGCAAATGTTGTCGGTCGTCATTGTCTTTGGCAATGATGGGCCGCAGAAACATTGGTTACCGGCTTGCGTACCCCAGGTGTTGAGGCCACGGGCGGAACAAGTCTTTCGACAAATGTCAGAAGTCATGCTACCCGAGGTGAAGGTGTAGGATGGCAGGATTCGAGCGCTCGAGTCGACAAAGCATCCGACGTACGAAGTCGGGAACCCAGCGGCGGTAGTCGCGCCGGATCCGGTCGTGTCGTACACGGAAGCCAAGTAGGAGTCACCGCACTTTGTCTTCGAGTCGGCGGCACAGTTGTTGGTGCATGCCGAGTCGACAAACTTGGTGCCGAGAGTGTTGGTGGTTCCGCAGTAACAGTTGTTACCGCCCTGAAGCGCAGCAGCGGCGAAGCCCTGCACTCGGCAGTATCGCCTACAGAAGCCAATGGTCATCTGGTCGGTACCGGTGAACTTTGCCGAGGCAGACGAGACGAACGTGCCAGTTCCGAAAC
>Ga0308160_10005237_pt1 | contig 13590 bp, 14 predicted proteins | sample PhyFR1_FD_201036 | JGI IMG/M metagenome (GOLD analysis project Ga0308160, IMG submission 201036) | Phyllosphere microbial communities from UC Gill Tract Community Farm, Albany, California, United States - DLSLF.R1 | ecosystem: Host-associated > Plants > Phyllosphere > Unclassified | place: USA...
CAATGACTGACGCAGCAAACCCCAACCAGCTTCCCTTCGTGGCCGTGACCATGGGCGACGGCGCCGGCGTGGGCCCCGAGGTGGTGGTGGCCGCCGCGCTGGATCCGCAGAGCAACGCCGAATGCCGTCCCGTGATCATCGGTGACGCGCTGCGGCTGCGCCAGGCCGCCGAGGTGCTGGGCATCCAGGCGGACATCCAGGTCATTGAGGACGTGGAGGACGCGGTGTTTACGCCGGGCCGGGTAAACGTGATTGACCTGGCACTGCTGCCCGAGGACTTGCCGTGGGGCAAGCTCTCCCCCGTGGCCGGGCACGCCGCGTACGAATACATCCGGGTGGCCAGCGAGCTGGCGATGGCCGGGAAGGTGCAGGCCATCTGCACCGCGCCGCTGAACAAGGAAGCGCTGCACGCCGCCGGGCACATCTTCCCGGGGCACACCGAGCTGCTGGCGCACCTGACGGGCACGGAGGAAGTTTCCATGATGCTCTCCACGCCCAAGATCCGGGTGATCCACGTGACCACGCACATCGGGCTGATGGATGCGGTCCGCAAGATCAACCCGGACTTGGTGGAGCGCACCATCCGCCGCGGCCACGAGGCGCTGGTGCGGGCGGGCATCCCGAACCCGAAGATCGGCGTGTGCGCCATCAACCCGCACGCGGGCGAGAACGGCCTGTTCGGCCAGGGTGAGGAAGCGGAGAAGATCGAGCCGGGCGTGAAGGCGGCGCAGGCGGCCGGGATCAACGCGGTGGGCCCGCTGCCGGCGGACACGCTGTTCTTCCTGGCCGGCCGGGGCGATTACGACCTGGTGGTGGCTATGTACCACGACCAGGGGCACGGACCGGTGAAGGTGCTGGGCATCGAGGCCGGCGTGAACATCACGGTGGGCCTGCCGGTGATTCGCACGTCGGTGGACCACGGCACCGCGTTCGACATTGCCGGCAAGGCGATCGCCGATTCCCGGTCCATGGTGGAGGCGCTGCATCAGGCGGCGGAGATGGCCACCCGGCCAGCCGTGGCCGTGTAGGCGTTGCTGCGGGGACTGGACGGGGGCCGGAACTAGCATGGGTAGCACTGCCACCGCCATGCCCACGGGAAGGAGACCGGGAATGCTCAGCGCAAACGCGCGGCGCGAGGAGATCTACCACCTTGCAGTGACCACCGGCCTGGCCTCCGTGGAGGAGCTCTCCGCCAAGTTCGAGGTGACCGCGTCCACCATCCGCCGGGACCTGGCTTTGCTGAACGGGCAGGGCCGGCTGGCCCGCACCTACGGCGGGGCCATGGCCCTGGGCGCGCACCCGGAGGCGTCGCTGCGGCAGCGCACGGGTGAGGCGTTCGAGCAGAAGCATGCGATCGCCCGCTGGGCGGCGTCCGTGATCCAGCCCGGGGAGAACATCCTGCTCGACGCCGGTTCCACCGCGGGTGCCCTGGCCCACGAACTGCGCGGGTCCGGTCCGCTGTCCGTGACGACGCCGGGCATCAACACGCTGCAGGAGCTGGCAGATTGCGACGGCATCGAGGTGGACTGCCTGGGCGGCCGGCTGCGGAGCGTTTCGCAGAGTTTCGTGGGCCCCTTGGCTGAGGCGGCGCTGGAGCGGATGAGCTTCGACCGGGTGTTCCTGGGCGCCGACGCCGTCACCGCAGAGGACGGCATTTGCGAGGCCGACCACGCCCAGACCCGGCTCAAGGAGCTGATGGCCCGGCGCGGGCGTTCGGTTTATGTTTTGGCTGACTCTTCAAAGTTGGGGTTGCGGCCGTTCCACGCGTGGGCGCGACTCGCACTCCCTTGGACGTTGGTGACGGACGACGGCGCCGACCCCGCCCAGGTGCAGACGTTCCGGGACGCGAGGGTACAGGTTGAGGTGGCGGCGGTTTAGCGGCTGTTAATCCTGTCCGCTCTTCCCAGCGCGGGCTCACGGCAATTAGGGACGGTCACCATCGGCTCTTCTTGATGGGCTGTGACTGCGTGTAGGACTCGGGAAGCTTGCTTTTGGCACTCATGATTTTGAGCGGATCAGGTGATCCCCGGCGGAGGCGCTCTTTTCGAGCGCGGTAAACAACCACCGATTCCCAGATGAGGTAAGCAGCGCCGAGGGCCATCAGCAAGGCACCGAACAGGGTTGCCCATTGCGCCTTGGCCGTCCCTACTGGATTGGTGATGGCGACGTACATGCAGAGGCCGAACATGGGCAGCAGAAACACCAGTCCGGGCAGGTTCTGCCACCACCGGGTGGTTCCGTTCGGCGGCCCTCCCAACTCCGTTTTGGTGTAGCTGTGGAGCATGCCCTCCTCGGTTAAATACAGGACCCGTTTCTCACCTCGGGCAAGTGCCGCTTGGTGCTCGGCATGCACCGCATCATCGTGTTCCTGGTGGCTGCTGACCGACATGATTCCCCCAACTGTCATTTGGCCTCAACGCCCAGTGTAGGGGTGTGTAGCCTGCTTCTATCGACAGAACAACGAGAGGGAGTCACGCATGCACGCCGTCCTGGAGTACACCTACGCTGACGACTACCTCCAAAGCCGCGAGCAATACCGCGGACTCCACCTCAAGGCCGCGTGGGAGGCCGTCGAACGCGGAGAGCTGCTGCTGGGCGGCGCCGTCGGCGAAGGACCCTTCACCGGGCTGCTGATCTTCACCGGCGAGAATGCGCTCGAGGCTGCCAAAGCTTTTGCGTCCGCCGACCCGTACGTTACCGGTGGCGTCGTAACGTCGTGGACCGCCCGCCCGTGGACCACAGTGGTGGGAAACGAAGCGGCCATACCTGTTCGCCCGTAGGATCCGCAGGGCATTTCGACAGCGATTTTTCGGAGGGTGCACTACCGATTGGGGTGCCTACCCGCGTAACCCTCAACTTCTGAATGCGCGTATCGACTACTGGCGTAGAACCGAAAGTGGGTCAGTAAGGTCGGGCTGACAACCGGAGGACCGCAAATCCGGTCTCAAGTGGGCGGCAAGGGTGCCGTCGTCAGGGTTCGCCCGTGATGTGTTACACCGCATGGTCTCCGCCCTGTTGGGTGATGCGTCTAGACGTAAAAAAAATGAGGAGATTCAGATGCTAGGAAAAAAGTCCCGTTGGTATGCGCCTCTGGCGGCATCGGGAGTGTTGCTGCTGGCCGCTTCCCCCGCGGTGGCTGCGGAACCCGATATTGTGATCCCTGCCTCGGACTCGTGCAAGACGTTTGACCTCGGTCTTACGGCCAGAGGCGGACAGATAAGAGAAATCGAATTCGCCAACGGCAACCTCTATAAGATCGGCAGCGGTGTCATCCTCACCTGGTCCAATCAAAGCAACGGAAAAACGTACACAGTTAACACCTCCGGTTCGGTGAGCAGGTATGTCAAGCAGCCAAATGGCACATATACGCTCACCCTTACCGGGCACAACGGTTTTGTCTTCTTCGCGGGAGACAAAACTGGTCCCGGGGCATTCGTTTACACCGGCAGGGTGGTGCTGACCGTTGACAACCCAACAAACAACACCGTGCTCTCCGTGGACTCCCGCGCCGGCAAGGCTGTGAACGTGTGCTCGCTCCTTAAATAGCCACACCAAAACGAGTTGAGGCCCGGGGGCCGGGGTGGAGGTTTCCGGGCCTCATTGTTGCGCGGGCTGCCCCCCCGCCTTCGACAGCGTGAATATCCCGTAGCGCATCGCACCGGTGCGGTATGCCAGGATCATGCGAGGAATACTCAGCGCAAAAAGATTGCGTGCGCCGAAGGCCAGGCGGCGGATCTCACGATCGACGAGTAAGGCCTTCACGAGCCGTCCGGCGCAGATTGGCCACGTGCGGGCGACGCGGTGGCTGACGTCCTCGTAGCCGGTCACCGTGAAGCCAGCCGCCGTCGCCATCGCCTCATATTCCTCGCGCGTGCCCAAGGACGGCAGGCGACCTTCGCGGCAGATCGGCTCAAGCATGTGGCGGACCTTCCAGCCGCTGGCACCGGTCTCGGCAAGCCACGCGCAGATGACGAAGCGGCCGCCGGGCGCCAGCACGCGGTGCGCCTCGTCGAAGAACCTGGGCTTATCCACCATGTGCTCGCTCGACTCGATCGCCCAGGCGGCTTCGGCTGATGCTGCGGCCAATCCGTTAGCGAGCCAGTCGCGGACCTTGATGTCCACTCCCGGTACGGGATGCGCGGCGGCGTAGTTGGCCTGCTCAGCCGAAAGCGTGAAGCCGGTGACGCGGACTCCGCGCGTGACGGCGAGGCGCCGGGCGGTGGAGCCGTAGCCGCAGCCAATGTCGACACACGCCTGGCCGGCTCTAAGGCCCAGCCTCTCCCCGACCGTATCCACCAGCGCTACGACGGCCTCGCCGGGCGTCTCGCGGCCCGTCTCCCAGAGCCCGTGATGGACATGCTCGCCCCACACTTTGCGGTAGATGGGATCGAGTTCGTCGTAGTGATCAGCGACTGCCGCGGCGTTCTGGGAGATATCGGGGACGATCACGCCATGACACTACAGCGGCGCTCCAGCACGAAGGAAGGTCAGGCCGCCGCCCAGTCAGCAAACTCACCTTGTCCAACAAACCCGTCACACCGGTAGGCTGGAATTCTCGGTTCAACCACAACAAGAGCGAGGCCAACGTGCACCAGGACGCCGCCCGGTTCCTGTCCCACCCAGTAGCTGCCCAGCCCGGTTCCCCGCTGCGGGTGGCAGTGTATTCGCGCATCGCCGAAGCCATCCGCAACGGCCTCCTCACCCCCGGCTCCATGATCCCCACCGAGACCGAGCTCGGAGCGGACATGAAGGTCAGCCGCACCGTGGTCCGCGAAGCGCTGATGCTCCTCGAGGAGGACGGCCTGATCCGGGCCCGCCGCGGCGTTGGACGCTTCGTCTCGGACACCCTGCCCCGCATCGGCGTCGAACGCATCCGGCCCTTTGAGGACGTCCTCGCCGCGCCCGGGCAGACGCTCGAGGTCAAGCGCACGCAGGCCCTTCGCCAGGCCGCCTCCGAATTCGTGGCCCCCGGCATCGGCGTCGAGCCCGGAACCGAATGCTGGCTCTGGGAATCCGTCCTTATCCGTGACGGCGAGGCCATCGCCCACCTGCAGGAGAACGTCACGGCCCAGCCGGTCAGCTTCGACAGAACCGCGGCCGCGCCCCTTGCGATAGAGGACGACGGCGGCGCCACCCTGCTTGCCACGCTCAACAACCGACTGGGCCGGCTCGCCGGTCCCGGCGAGTGCCAGATCGGCCTCAGCCAGGTGGGCCCCAGCCGTGCCAAGCTGCTGGACCTTCGACCGTCGGACCCGGTACTGGTGCTGACCCAGTACGTCCGGCACGGCAACCGGCCCTTCTACCTGGCCAAATGCCTGGTGTCGGCACGGGCAGGGCACCTCTCGGTGATGCAGCAATTCCAGTCATAACACCGTATCTGCGCGGGTAGGACCCGAACGGGCAGGCACGTACTGAGCCACCCCCAGCTCGATTCTTGTTCGCATGTCGAACGGACGTGCGTTATTAGAACCATGCGAGTATCCTCATCTGCGGAACAATGCCGTGCGTCACAAATCCACGTGATGCAGCTCTCGGCGGCAGTGGTCCGGCTTCTTTCTAATCGATGAGGATTACATGACAACTTCCCCTTCCTCCCGCGGATCACGGTGGCCCGTTTGGCTCTGCTGGCTGGCCATGGTCCTGGACGGTTTTGACCTGGTGGTGCTCGGTACCGTCATTCCCACACTTATCAAAACCGGTGAACTTGGCTTTGACGCTGTTGGGGCAACCCTGGTGGCCACCATCTCCCTGGTAGGCGTCGGTGCCGGGGCGCTGTTCATCGCGCCGCTGTCAGACCGCTTTGGGCGCAGAAAACTGATGGTTGCCTGCGTGCTTTGGTTCTCGCTTTTCACCCTCGCGGTGGCATGGGCGCCCAACGTGGCCATGTTCGGCGTCTTCCGTTTCCTAGCCGGGGTTGGGCTGGGCGCATGCCTTCCGGTTGCCCTCGCCTACATGAACGATTACGCGCCGGCAGGAACGGCCGGCAAGTCCACTACCCGCACCATGACCGGCTATCACGTAGGTGCGGTGGCAACTGCGTTCCTGGCCATCATGGTCATCCCGGACTGGCGGATCATGTTCGTCGTCGGCGGCGTTGCGGGCCTGGCCCTGGCGCCGTTCCTGTGGTTCAAGCTGCCGGAGACCCTGCCGGCCGCACGGACCACCCAGAAGGCGGAGCAGACCGGATTCCGGGACCTGGCGAAAAAGCCCTACCCGTTGGTCGCCGCGGCAATCGCCGCCGCCTCCTTCATGGGCCTGCTGCTGGTTTACGGCCTGAACACCTGGCTCCCCCAGCTCATGGCCTCGGCCGGATACCCCGTCAGCGCAGGGCTGTCCCTGCTCCTGGTGCTGAACCTCGGCGCCGTGGCGGGCCTCATCATAGCCGGCATCCTGGCCGACAAGCACGGCACCAAACCCATCGTACTGCTCTGGTTTGGCCTCTCCGCGGCCTGCCTTGCCCTGCTGAGCATCAAGGTTGACAACGCCATCCTGCTCAACGCCCTCGTCTTCGTCACCGGCGTCTTCGTGTTCAGCGCCCAAGTGCTCGTGTACGCCTGGGTCAGCCAGCTTTTCCCGGCCCGGCTGCGCGCAACCGCCCTCGGTTTCGCCGCCGGTGTGGGCCGCGTCGGCGCCATAGCAGGACCCGCGGTGACGGGCGGCCTGGTGGCCGCAGGCATCGCCTACCCGTGGGGCTTCTACGCATTCTCAGCGGCAGGCGCCCTCGCGGTGCTGGCCCTGGTAGCCGTCCCGCGTGCCATTGCGAACACCGATTCCGCCAAGGAACGCGTCTAGCTAGCGTCTTTGACCGGCCAGCCCCTCGTAACGTGCCGGACGAAAGGGCTCTCCGGACAGGAGGGCGTGCGGGATGCGGAACTGGCAAGGCCAGCTCCGCCGCCCGCACCATTTAAGCCGCGCATCTCATCGCCAGCTCATGATGGCGGACCAGCTCGTGGCCTGATGGGTGGGGCCAGGCTCAGCCAGCGAGTGCAGGCTCGGTTTGGACGGGCTCAACCGCCGCCGACGTACCTTCAAAATATTCAAGCAGCGTCTCCACCAGGTGCGGCACGAAGTCCTCCTCGAGCGAGAGCACCACGCGGCACCGCGCCCCCGCCACCGGAGGGTAGCCCGCATACAGCCCGCGCATGTCGCAGATGGTTTGCCCGCGGCCGGGCCCGTCAGAGAGGTCGACGGCGGCCCGCACCACGGGTGCCAGCGCCGGCTTCACTGCTCCGACGGCGAGCGCCGCCGCCAGCGGATCGTGCATGGCGGAGCAGGGCCGCCCGTAGATGTCCTCGTAGAAGCGGAAGTAGTAGCCCAGCATCTCCCCCAGCACCTGGCCCACCGGCGAAGAGGACGCCAGCAGCTGCTGCCGGTGCGGCTCCTCCAGGACAGAGTTCATGGTCACGTCCAGCGACACCAGGGTCACGTCCCAGTCGGCGGCCAGCACCAGTGCGGCGGCCTCGGGGTCGTTGAAGATGTTGGCCTCGGCCACCGGGGTGATGTTACCGGGAGCCAGGGCCGCCCCGCCCATCACGGTCACCGAGTCCACCAAAGACGGCAGGGAAGGTTCCAGCCGGAGCGCCTCGGCGATGTTGGTCAGCGGGCCGATCGCCAGCACCTTCAACGTGCCCGGGTACAAACGGGCCAGCCGCACCAGCATCTCAGCCGTAGACTCGGACGCAACGGAAGCAGCCGCCGTCGGAAGCGTTACCTCCCCGATCCCGTTCTCCCCGTGCACCCATGGCGCCCCGCCCCCAAACGAGCCAAAGAGGGGGTCGTGCGCACCAAGGGCCACCGGCACATCACTGGAGCCTGCAAGCGCCAGCAGGTCCAGAGTGTTGCGGGCGCCGGCGGCGGCGCTGACGTTGCCGCTGACGGTCCCGATACCGACCACATCAGCAAAAGGAGAGGCCAACAGGTAGGCCAGGGCGAGGGCGTCGTCGATGCCGGTGTCGCAGTCCAGGTAGAACGGGGAGGGCGTGGTCATGGTGGTTCTCCTACGGTAAAAGGGGGTTAGACGGTCTCGCCCTTGGGGGCGGCGACGAAGAGGCTGACGGTGAACGCGGCGGCGGTGATGGCCACCGAGATCCAGAGGGCGGTGGCATACCCGGCGGCGGTGGCCTGGGCGGCGAACGGCGCCACGAGGACGACGCCGAGGCTCGCCCCGATGCCGAAGGAGGCACCGTTGATGCCGGGCAGGGCGGCCGGGGCTTCCTTGGGTGAGAGGAGCACCGAGAGCCCGTTGATGGCGGTGAGGAAGAAGCCGTTGTAGAAGATGCCCAGGGCTGCGACGGCGATCAGCACCGCCGTCTGGTTGTCCGAGAAGGTGGCGGCGGCGATGGCGCAGGCCAGGCTGAGCCCCGTGCCGAACCGGAGGGTCTTGATCCAGCCGCGGCGGTCGGCCAGCCAGCCGGCCAGCGGTGCGGCGAAGACGCCGATCAGCGCGGCGGGGGTGAGGAACAGCAGCGCGAAGATGGAGGCGGTCAGTCCGAAGCCGCCGTCGGGGTCCTGGCTGAGCAGCACCACGGTGAAGTTGATGATGGCGAAGATGCCGGCCAGGGTGAGGACAGTGGTGGCGATGACCGGCCACACCTGGCGGGAGCGCAGGTGGTGGACGGCGATCAGCGGGTGGCTGCGGCGTTTCTCGATCATCCAGAAGGCGGCGAAGGACGCGATGGTGCCGGCCAGCAGGGCAAGGGTGGAGGGAGCGGTCCAGCCGGCGCCCGAGCCGCCGGAGACGAAGTAGGTGGTGAACACCAGGAACAGCGAGAGGGAGCCGGCGCCCCACCAGTCCATGGCGCCGCGCACGCCCTGCGGCCGTCCGGCCGGGACGATTTTGATGATGCAGGCGGCGGCGACGGCGGTGAGGACGAGGACGACGACGAAGATGGACCGGAAGCCGAGAGTCTCGGCCATGAGCCCGCCCACGTAGCCGTCCACGCCGCCCACTCCCCCGTTGATGGCGGCGATGATGCCCACGGAGGTGCCGAAGACTTTGGCGTGCAGGTTTCCGCTGAGCACGATGTAGGCGAGGGCGAACACGGCGCTGGAGACGCCCTGCAGGAACCGGCCGGTGACCAGCAGCGGCAGGGTGGGGGCGGTGATGCAGAGGACGGTGCCGGCGCCCATGATCCCCAGGACCAGGAGGAGGGCGGCGCGGCGGCCGATGAAGTCGCTCCACCGCCCGATCACGGGCCCGGCGATGGCGCCGGCCAGGAAGAACATGGACTGGACGGGGGCGGCGCTGTCGGCACCCTGGCCGAATTCGGCGGCGATCTGCGGCAGTGCGGGGGTGACCATGCTGGCGTTGAGCTGGAAGGACAGCACGCCGAGCATCAGGGTGGAGATCAGCAGGGCGGCGCGGCGGCCGGCGAATTTCGTTTCGTCGGGAAGTACGACGGCGGAGGCGGCTTCCGTGGAAGGCGCGGCGGCCGCCGGGGTTGGGGTGTTCACATCAAACTCCTTTGTTCTGCAGGCTGGTCCTGCGCTCGGGATGCGAGTTGTTATACAACCATGTATGACGCACAAGTACAACCATCGTCTACACTATTTCTCAATCCGGCCGCTTCCGGCCCCTCCCCCGTTAGGACTTCCCATGAGCACTCGACCTCCTGCCGTCACCGTTGTCGGCAGCATCAACCTGGACCTGATCGCCACCGCCGAGCGGCTCCCCACGGCGGGCGAAACCATCGGCGGCGCCGCCCTGTCCGAGCAGCCCGGCGGCAAGGGCGCCAACCAGGCAGCAGCTGCTGCACGGCTGGGCGGCAGCGCGCGGATGATCGGGGCTGTGGGCAGTGATGGACACGGGCAGCGGATGCTGGAAGCGCTGGCGGCTGCCGGGGTGGACACCGCGGACGTGGCCGTCCTGCCGGAGCCGACCGGGATGGCGCTGATCGTGGTGGACCGCGACGGCGAGAACCAGATCGTGGTGTGCCCGGGCGCCAACTCACACCTGTCCCTGGACGGGGTGGAGTTTGACCCGGAGGAGACGGTGCTGTGCCAGCTGGAAGTCGGCTTGCCCGTGGTGCTGGAGGCCGCCCGGCGGCATACCGGGTACTTTGTGCTGAACGCGGCGCCGGCCATGGACCTGCCGGCCGAGCTGCTGGAACGCTGCGACCTGGTGATCGTCAACGAGAGCGAGTACGAGCTGCTCCCGGCCCTCGCGGAGGCGAAGCTGGTGGCGGTGACATACGGCGGGGACGGCTCGGCGATGTTCCAGCACGGCCGGAAGGTGGCGGAGGCTCGGTCGGCTGTTGTGACGGTGGCGAACACCATCGGCGCCGGCGACGCGTTCTGCGCAGCCCTGGTCCTGGCGCTGCGGCGCGGGCTGGAGCATAGGAGGGCGCTGGCGGTGGCGAATGCCGTTGGGGCGGACGCGGTGGGCGACCCGTCCTCCCAGCCGGAGTTGGCACAACTGGGCTACTACATTGAGCGGACTGCTGCAAGCGCGGGTGTGCAGTGAGCGTCGTGTTTAGGCGCGCGCTGCCTGCGGACTTTCCCGAGGTCCGGCGCATCACGCGGGAGGCCTACTTGCGCGCCGGCCACTTCGCCGCGGACCATCCGTACGTGAGTGTGCTGGAGGATGTGGAGCACCGCGCCGAGCATGCACAGGTGTGGGTCGCTGAGACTGCCGGTCGGGTGGTGGGAGCGGTGACACTGACGTTCGCCAGCCAGCCTTACAGCGAGGTCGCCACGCACGGGGAGCTGGAGTTTAGGATGCTGGCCGTGGACCCAGCGTGCCAGGGCAATGGCCTTGGCCGGGCCGTCGTGCGCGAAATTGTGGAGCACGCCCGCCAACTGCCTGGCATCGACGCGATCAGCATCACCAGCGCCACGTTTATGGACCGCGCCCACAATCTATATGAGTCGCTCGGTTTTCGGCGCGCACCGGATCGCGACTGGTACGTGCCGGGCGAGGACGTGCTGCTGTGGGTGTTTACGCTGGAGGTGAGTTCCCCCGTCCTGGGCGTCAGCTCGGACCAGCACAGCCCGCGGTACGTGCACGATCCGTCCGAGGTGCTGCAGCTGCGGCGGGAGCACCGGCTGCAGCACGTGATGCTGGCGCTGCAGGACCTGCTGGCCGACGATTCCAGTTCCGGCCGGCACCTGCTGGTGCTCACCGACGCCGGCGGCGAGATCCTGTCGCGGGTGGGCAGCCGGCAGGCGCTGCGCCGGGCGGACCGGCCGGAGTTTTCCAAGGGCGCGGACTGGTCCGAGGCGGGCATCGGCACCAATGCCATCAGCGAGGCGCTGCTGGTCACCGGCGGTCCTGTGCAACTGTTCTCCTCCGAGCACCTGGTTCGCCCACCACAACTGGGCCTGCACGGCAGCGCCCATCACGGACCCAACTAGGGGCCGGCTGGTGGGCGAGCTGGACGTTTCCGGCCCGCTGGACACCATCAACGCCGACACCCTGCCAATCGGTTCGGAGCAGGTTCAGCTGCCCGTAAGGAGATCCCTATACGTGTCTCGGCCAAGGGCATAGCCACACGTCGGCGGTGGAGGGCGAGGAGCAGAATCGCTGGCCCCGCACAGGTATTGGGCACGACGACTTCGCGCGCCTCTCACTCTCGCCCTCACCGGTTGCAGTGGCGTCACGGAGCCTGGTGCTTGTCGAGGTAGACCACGGCAGATTCCATCAGCGCCACGTCCTCCCCGAAGTGGCCGATCCCCTGATTGCACCCCTGGCACAGGAGACCTCGCGGCGTACCGGTTGAATGATCGTGATCCACCGACAAGATCTTGAGCTTCCCGAAGCGCATCACCGTTTCGGGTTCACCGCAGATCGCGCATACCCCGCCCTGCAGCTCCAACATCATGTCGTACCATTCGAGGGTTACCCTGTACTTGTCCCAGATATGGCGCCGGCGCTTAGACAACGCGACTTTTTCCGGAAATCGCTTTTTGTACCTCCGTTGGTACTCGGCATTTTTCTCCGGAGTAATGACACGTGCCTGCTGCACTAGGAGCAGGCACCCCTTGCATGCGCTATCGAGCCCCGTGGCAGCACGCGAGTTCTTATAGAACTGGTCGACAGGCAGCCACTGCTTGCATATCCTGCACTGTTTCTTGCCATCAACTATCTGCGATGCCCGCACCCTGCACCTCCCATGGTCGATCAGTCAGGTAGGTGACCGCTTTCTTGAGAAGGACGGGATCGTCACGAAGGGCACCCAAGCCGATGTTGCACTGCTGGCACAAAAGCCCTCTTGGCAGACCGGTTGCATGGTCGTGGTCCACTGCGAGCATCTTGATGCCTCCTCCTGAGCTCAGCTTTGACTCGGGCCGTTTACAGATTGCGCACACCCCGCCCTGCTCCGCGCGGGTTATCTCGTACCACTCGGCGGTGACGCCCTTTCCCTTCAGCAGCCCTACCCGTCCGCGGGCCTTCCTGACCTCAGGTGGGGCGCTCTCGCGCCAAGCTCGCTGAAGCTCCCGTTGGAGCGCCAGATAGCCCTCTGGGTCTTTTGCCTTGTCCGCATCGCGTTTCGCTCGCTGCTTCGCCGCTGCGCACTTTTTACACCTGTGGGCGAGCCCGGTCTTCGTCGACTTGTCCTTCCCGAACTCGCTGACGGGCAACACCTTGTCGCACCCCGTGCAGAGCTTCTTCCCGTCCACGACTAGGATCGCGGTGGTCCGGACGGTTGGTACATAGGTCGCCTTAAAGGCCGCAGAGCTGCACGACTTGCACGCACTTGCCAGACCGCTGGAGGTTTGAGAGTGCACGTGAAACTCGCTGACCGGCAGTGACCGGTTGCACTTGCTGCACGTTTTCATGCCGTCTACGATCTCTACACGCTTTCTCAAAAGCTGCTCCTCGAACTCAATCCCTACCTCCAGAAGCGGTCGAACCAGAATTCCCCAGCGAGTCCGTGCTCAAAACCTTCTCCCTGGCACTGCAAGTTCCGATGGAAGTCCTTCGCGAGGCCGCCAGCGCACCAGCGGGAGAAGACCAGGGCAGGATTCGGCGCAAACGCCCCCAGAAACTGCACGGGTTCGAGGGTGTCCGATCCAGGGCTTGCAGGTCGTCCTGGTCATGTTTCTGGTTCAGTCTGATTTCTGATTCGGTGAACGGACGGCTCCAGTCGACCCGTCCGTTTCGGATCCAGTAGTGGGATTTGCACGGCAAAGTCCAGTTACCGATTGATTTTGCCAGCGAAACGTCACGGCCGTTGTACGTTAGGGTCCATTGCGCTGGCGACAGAGGAGTGATCACTTCGCTCCCGCAGCCGCAACAGCACAGGTGCCCGCAGCTGTTGAACATCGTTGAGACGTAAAGCACCCCTGGGGACATGGGGGTGGGAAAGCTGTCCACGAATTCGGGAATGACGTGGCTGATTTTGCTCATGCGATGTCCTCGTTGGCGATTTCGTTGACGGCCACTGCGAAGGTCGTGAAGCCTTCATTGGTGAGGTCGGCGTAGAAACCCAAGTGTCGCTTCCAGCGCATGACGGCCATCTGAGCGTTAAGGGCGTTTAGATCAGCGATCTGGATGTTGCGGGCATAATCATCCCGCTCTGGGGCTGGCCCTGGGATGCGGTTCATCTGGTGCACGTGATCGCGGTGGCCGGGAAGGCTGGTTGTGACGCG
>Ga0308160_10005240_pt1 | contig 13586 bp, 17 predicted proteins | sample PhyFR1_FD_201036 | JGI IMG/M metagenome (GOLD analysis project Ga0308160, IMG submission 201036) | Phyllosphere microbial communities from UC Gill Tract Community Farm, Albany, California, United States - DLSLF.R1 | ecosystem: Host-associated > Plants > Phyllosphere > Unclassified | place: USA...
GAGTATATATAAATACTTTCCTCATCACCAGGACAAAGCTTTGGGGCGTGGTATTCCTGGAGTGAAGGAGGATGTGTGCATTGCGTGTGATGTCGTGTTTGAAGGATCCAAGGAGGGATACACATAGAAGGGCGCGCTAACGGATAAATATTGGTCCCAGGCCGATATACCGCTATGACCACCAGGGCGTGTGAAGAGTTGTCGATAGGGAGCCATGGTCTTCCTACCTCGCTTGGAGAACGGTATTAAGAAAACTCAGGGCGAAAGGAGGGGCGCCTCGTTTCGTTGTCGAGTATACCTTCAGTTTCACAGATAGAAGCCCATGTTTCTCACAAACGATTTGCATTATTCCCAGATTGTCAGGTCGATCAAAAGTCAAATTAGAAAACCGGTATCAAAATCAGCAGCACGTCAGCACACAATCTCCGTAACGGACAGCGACCCTCCTTTAATCCCAAAGATCCTTCAATTCAGGTCCCACCCCAACCCTCTTTTAGGTTATCGCCCCGTCATGGCGCATCACATGCGCCCTCCTTTCCGCCTGCAGTAAAGAGTGAAGTAGACATATGTAACATTTTGACACTAGGATATGAAAGCATGATAGAGGGAAGAAAAAAGATATCCTACAAACAAAGCTCGATGGTCGGAACGAACCATGGGAACTGAAAGCTTTCATTCAGCGAAAGCTCGAGCGCCGGGACTGGTGAGACGGGTCGATGATCCGATGGTAGGAGTAGGTTTGTCGTCGAAGCTCTCAATCCCAAAGTCAGATTGAGCCTCCGTTTTGAAGGGAAGGGTGTGGCCCTATAGGCATCAGCGACATCTTCCGCCGGAATCATGTACCTACATTGACCCAAGTAGTCTCCTCAATATGGACCTCGATATGGGTCTGGGCGGGCCTACTAGCTCCACTGCTGACTTTACTCATTCCGTAGACTTGTCCAGCTCGAGCCTAACATCAGTATTGATTCACTGTCTATAGATATGATGACGGACCTCATCATCCTTGGTGTATTCAGCCCTGTAAGTGACTCGGGCATTGAGAGTGAACAAGAGACCAATACTGTATGCCTTGACCTGAAGGCATTGGAAGACGGCACCGAGGAGGGAACTGGGTGTTTGAGCTGATTAGTCAGCTATATCCGAAACAAGGTACGCTCAGCTTACTCCACTCGATAAGGTAGGCGAGAGCGAGGAGGGTAGGTAGAAGCTGAGCCTCGAATGTCATCCTAATCAATCGAGTCACGAGCTGATATATCAGCAACACTCATGACGGGAAACACATGAGGACATACCTTATCGGTAGCAGCCCATCCGGTCTTGTGCCTCAAGAGGGCATAGAGGATAGCAGCAGCAATACACACATCTGCAGAAGTGGTACATGATAGCCAAACTGTTTATCAGCTCCGCTACCCGCAAAGGAACTAGGCAGCTTACTGATCAACCAAGCACCAGACGCAGAGGCGTTGAGCAACGAATCCTGAGATCCAAAGATGATTTTGACTCCGATACCTCCAATAGCACTTCGGGTAAGCTCGACATCGGGAAAAGTAGAGGGAGCTTACGCAGCGACAACTTGAAGCTAGGTCGTCAGCCATGTACTATAAGGAGATGGGAGGACTGACCATGATGGTGACGAGGAGGAACCAGTTTCTCCTGTTCAACAGGAAAGCTAGAAGTCAGTAGACGTTCCGGAGGTGTGGATGGAGGGACGTACCTCGATACGCGAAGAAGGTTTGTACGACAGAGACGACCATGACTGCGTGTCAGCTTTGCCCAGCGAGTCGGAAGGTTTAGCTCACCGTCAAAGATAGGTACATTCGCCAACCACCCAACTTCTAGCCAGGGTCTTTATGTTAGCAGAGGTCCCATGAATCGGACGAAGCGCTCACAGCCATTTACCAAAGTTGTCGACGAGTAGGTAAGAGATATAGATCCAGTCTGACGCGTTAGTGCTCCAGCACGCGGTGGTCGGCTTTATACTGACAGTATATGGTGATGACCCAGTTCATACTCTGTACGATTAGCTCAAACCTTGAATGAGAGCAGGACTTACACATAGGTACCCAACAAGGAGCTTTATCCATGCCTTATCGCCTCGTTGGTAGAGAAAGTACTGCAGGACCATCATGTTGAATACACCTCTGATTATGAGTACGCGTTCAGGATAGTATCACTGAACTGACGCTAGGAAAGTATCAATCACCACACTGGCATATTGGCATCCAAGCATGAAATGCTATTTATCAGTACCACGACGCGTAGAAACGGATGACTTGCGGAAATAGGAGCCAAGATGGCAGAAGCTTCTGCCTCGTTATAACCACCAACTTCTGTAGGGGACATGATACTAATAATAAAGGAATAGAGTTGAGGGTATTGAAACAAAAGACAAGTGTAATAGGAAAGAAAGAGTGAAAGAAGGACGTGGGGTGTTGGCTTATTTGTATGTGAGGTGGATCGGGTCGGAGGAGATCTAAACACGCGATGAAGGATCAATAACGTTCGAGTCTTGTTACCTGATGTCCCGGCACTAGTAGTACATGTAAGTGCATGACCACCTGTGCAAAGTCTGAGGGATCCCCCGTTCATCTAAACTGTGAGTACAGCCAGATCCACGGAACCAGAGCGTTTCACATGTTTGGCACAGTACCGTGCCCACGGGATGCGAGATGACATTTAAAGTTGAATATGTCGGGAGGTTGGGTGAGTTCGTAGTTTGTTGACAATTGGTAGTTTACTGCCCGGTTCGCCGTCCCGTCTCGCGAGTCGTTTCGCGTGAAATCTCTCCGTTTCACAGATCTGCAAGACAACTTGCCCGATGGCGGATGATGATTTCCACAACTACTTGATGATCGAGTGCATCGATGCATTGCTGAAAGCGTGCGTGGTTTGGTTGAAAGATAAAGGTTGAGTTGAGAGGACGCGACGGGCGCCTGTTGCCGCGTCTTGTCCGGGACATCATTTGGAGCTTGTTCCATGGAACCCGGTTCCAGCTCAACATCTAGGGACATAGGTGGCATCGCCGACGAGGGCAGCCCTCATGCAAGGGACACATAATGACTGTGCGACTGAGATATAGAAGTTGAAGGATGGTAATTACTGAGCTAACCAACAAAAAGGACAAGTGACGTCACCCATCCAAAGATGCTGATCACTTCAATCCACTCCGTTTCCTACCTTGTCAATCCATTCTCTTTGTCTCTTACAACTATCTCTTACAACTATCAATATAGCAGAACCAAACACAATGTCAGCACCAATCGATACTATCCCACCAGCAAGTTCTGCAACAAGAGCCCACGCTACCAACGTAACAGCACCTACCGATTCCTATGGTATTGCCCAGAAACCAGTCCCAGAGCGAGCGGATCCTCAGCAAGGTGGGTCCTCTTCATCTTTGTAAGAGATAGAGCTGATCGTAGCTGCTACTGGACCAGGAAGTGGAAGTGTAGATACCAGCAATGCTGTTCCATTCAAGGAGCAGGTATGTACCCCGCTATCTATTTCGGTGTGAGCTGATAGTAGGCTCATGGCTTCGCCAAGAAGTTCCACGGGATGGTCACTGGAAACAAAGAGGAGAAGGCTTTCGGAGAGAAGGAGATTGAAGGAGAACTACCACAGCAGCAGGGTCAAGTTGGAGGCTCACAAGGAGTGCAACCAGTAGGATCGGATCATGTCTACCCCTAGCGCCAAGTAGAAAGTAGTCGTCAAAGTCAAAGTACATATCCGTAGCACCTAAGTTCACATCTACATATATAATCCTTAAAGTGTCCCTGTCGAGGAGTTCCGCTATTCCATTCACCCAAACGTTCATTGCGTCCCCGACCTGGTAGGTTCGGCATCGTGAGCTGGGGGAGCTGCTCCTGGCGGTAATGGACTCGCTGACCTACTTCCAATTTGTCCAAGAGCAGCAGGCCCAGAAGTAGCAGAAAGTGGAGCCAACTCTGTACTGCCCAATCCCTCATTAGCCCACGCAGGACGCTGTAATGCGCCTTCACTGCTATCCTCTGGTAATCCAGCGATATTGGTGGCACTGCCGGTAGAAGACCCGCCAGTCCTGAATGGATTGGTATTCGGGTACGCGTGTGGTATAGATTCGGAGGATTGTGAGTGAGTCTCACTAGCGAGTTCGATCTCCATTGGCGCGGCTACACCCGGAAGGTCGGTGGGTAGGAGTGGTGTTGTCGATCTCAGTTCTGGAAGAGTAAGGTTCGAACCCTGTGAACGGAATGAGCGTGCAGGATTGAGGGGGACAGTGGTGGGTGCGAAGGCAGGTGATTTATCGAGGTTGGAAGCGTAATGAGCCATTTGAATTCCTCTTCGAACAAATCCGCATTTCTCGTAGAATCCTGCTCATTAGCTCTGAGTCCCACAAGAGCAAGCAAGCTACTTACCGACTCGATCCTCCCTGCAATCTAAAATAGTCTTGTAACACCCAACCAGATCACCCAACTCCTTCAAACCGCTGACCAGCCTCAATCCAATTCCAGTTCCTCGACATTGAGGCGCTACAACCACATCTTCGATATGTCCTGCAATCCCACCCGCGTGAATGTGCTTACGTTCCACGAATAGTGTTGCGGCAGCTACCAATTCGTCTGTGGGTTTACGTATGAAGACAATGACGTAGTATGTCCCTTGCATCGATTTTAAGTATTCGAATAGTGAGGTGTACAGTGATGGGGCGACTGCTGGGGATGTCGTTAGGGTTGATAAGAGAGCGAAGTGGCCGCGTAGTAAATCATCTGATGCAAGTGGTCTCACCTAGTCATTAGTCCCGAGTCTCTCAGATGATGATACGAAACCTACATGGTAATCCTCCTGCAAACCTTCGCGCATAGAAGCAGGAATCAATCCAGGATCAAACAGTAATTCCAACTGATCATCCTCCGTGAATGACCTCTGTGGCATAGAAGCAGCAGGGCTCAGAGGCGGATCAACAGTAATCATAGCTCCAGAGCCCGAAGCGATCTGTCCAGGTTCCTCCACATGTCCCGTACTTGATCGAGGTTGAGCCGCGACAGGCGAAGCAGATATCGCGGTCGTATCGGCATTAACGATTTGGACCCTCGTACGTGCAGATCCAGGATGCGGACCGTCCTGCACTGGGTGATAAGAGATGACTCCGGTTCTGGAAAGACCTGATCCGGGAGGAAGAAGGGTCGGAGCTTGGGGTTCGGAGATTTCTGAAAAGAGGAGGTCGGAGTAGGTTATCAGGTCTTCTAGGACCGTGTCCTATTTATCAGCTTCAACTTGGCGTAGATGACATACCTTTTCCAACGTCATGGTGAGGACATTGCCGTCTGTTGGCAGTTGGTCGGGTCCAAAGATTACGGAATCTGAAAGTCAGCTGATATCCTGAATCACTGGAGGTAAGCTCACTGAAAATGACAGCAAGATTCTGTCTATCAGCACAATGTTGAAATGTGGGATATGAACTCACCTTAGCATCCATCTTGTTTTGAGTCGAATGACTGTTGACTCTCCCAAGATGTTCAATCAAAGCTCTGAATGTAGTCTGGTGAATAGGCGGTAATCTCCTCAAACGACCTCGGAGTGCGCTGAAATTACTATGAATGTGCGTTTCTACCATTAGCCCAACTCATGTACCATATGAATAAGCGTACCTCTTTCTTTGGTATGTTTGACCCTCTCAGCATGAGGTAAGGGGAATACGGGGTCTGGCAGTTCTCGTAGATCTATCATCAGCTTGGGGCGTTGCGAAACCTTTAGCTTACATTGCTTAAGAACGCCAGCGACACTGAATACATCATCCTCCGTATCGCTGAATTGGAATTTAGTCTCGTCTCGCTCGATATCCTGGACCATCTGGTATTAGTGCGCTCCTGACTCGCTTAAAGAGGACATACCTGCTGAACACCAGTCTTTCTCCCACTAACTCGGTAAATTCCCTCCGCATTCAAACCTGAGCATCAGTACGAGCTCGTGGTCATTTGAAAAAACTCACCTCGTCGGTCCACAACCGCGATACCTTTCTCGACTATTATAGGGGGTTCTCCAGTTTGAGTACCCTGTGGACGAGTAAAGTCGTAATCGGTAAGACTGACTCCGAAAATCAATGATCGACATTCTCCCACCTGACATCAGCATTCTGACCTTGTGCAGGAAGTGGTGACTCACGTAGAAATTATGATACGGGACAGGCTCAATTGACTGATTGCCAATGGAGGTGTTGATCCTGCTCCTCCATATCGACACTACCGTCAGAGAAAATCCTGACAGGAGCGGGTTGACTCACTATCTTGGTCTAGATTGATTGATTGGATCGCATGCCTTGCGACTTCTGTTGATTGGGCTATTGTTGCTCCTGTCCCATGCATGGTATCGATATACCGTTCCATGGCTAGCTTGATCTGCTTGTTTAGATCATCGCTGAATGAGTCGAGGTTCTGGTTATTAGCTTCGCCTGATCAGGGACTGGGATTAGCTCACATGGAGGGCGGATTGCTGGACCTTCTCCCTGCGTAGCCTCAAGGACTCCAAGTGAAACACCCCAGCTCGATATGCTTTATCTACATCATCAGTCATGATCGTGGAGCACGCCAGCCAACTGACCCGCTTCCTCAGCATCCCTTTTGGACTTGAGCTGTCCCATCTGTCTCGCACTAGCCCCTTTCATGCCCACCCCCTGAAGTGTTCCTCGTCTCTGCAAGCCCGTCGATCCCTCTCCTTCAGGACTTCCCACAACTACGAAACCCCCATCCTCCCTCTCCCTCTCTTTGTCCCTATCTCCACCCAATTTCTGCATGAAAGCGTTAAATCCTCTCTTGCTTTGCTGGGCAATATCGTTGAAGACATCTTTCGTCTTGTCCTGTCCCAGAGCTATTGATGCTGATCCTGCTCTGTGACGGCCTTTTGAGGGAGAGGTCTCGGAAGATGGTGGTTGCATGGCGGGATTGGAGAGGGGTGGTAGTGGCCCGGTGAATGTCGGCGGAGATATGGCATTGAGATTACTTGGCATATCGACTGCTTGTTGGTTGGGTGATGTCGGTTGAGAGAGTAACTTTGCTTGCATTGCAATAGCGTGTTCTTGTCGTTTGAAATCCTGTACATCAGCTCAATTCCCATCCTCTAGCGAGAAAGAGATAGCTCACCTCTACAGCCTGGCATTTAGACCAATAAGACCTCTTCAGTTTGTTTAGCGTCCCCTTGAGATGGTCCTCATACTGCTCATTTGAAGTCCTCAAGTTCTCTTTCAAACCCTGTCGAATTCGGGCCTGTGTATCCTGAGTATCAGCTAGAGCTCCTGAGCCCAAACAGCTGACGAACCCTCATCTTCACCAATTCCTTCAAAACATCCTCCTTGACGGCTCCTACCATTGCTTCGCGAGATTGGGCTTCGCGCTGAGTGTAATCCCTGATTTCTGCCCATGCTCGTCTGACAGTCGGTTTTGTACCTTTACGAGGTCCTCTACAATGTCAGCTCCATTTCCAGGTGGGAGAGAGCTTACTCTTCATGTAATGTATCCATCGCCAGAGTTCTAGAGTAGAGCTTGTTCAATCCAGAAATATACTGCTCTTCCAATTGTATCCTGCATATCAGCTTTGTCTCGTGCAGAGCGACTAGCTCACCTATCCTGGAAGAAATTGATATACGCCTCGTCCTCTTCTATCTTCTTCTACATCATCAGGTTCGTCGCTGGAAACAAGACACACCTTGAAAGCATCAAGTACATCACTATCCCCTTCAGAAGCCTTCCTGCTAATATCGCCCCTAAACACGCCCTGTACCGGATTATGTAGTGAAGACGAGGACGTAGCTCCTTCAGCTGATGGGTAGGGGTATGCCATCGTTTCCAGAGGTGATTGACAATGTATCGAAGGAATTGACTATGGTTGACGAGATGTCGACTCCGCTACGCCACGTACTCCGTCTGCACAGCCGCCGCCTCCAGATATTTCAGGTCGCAGCCGGCCCACAAAGGAGAGAAGCTCCGAGCTCCACCTAGTCTACCTTACAGGTAATTTCTAGCCAGCTTGATGGACCTGATCTACAAGGCGGGGCGGTGTGTGTATAGCGTAGTGAAGGTGCAAGTACTCTATTATCAGAATATTGAATTGAATGAATCCAGAGTGCCAAGATAAGACGTTAATTGCGGAATCTATTCGTCACTCAGGAACAGCACCAACTAACCTAAGCACCGTTCAACTAACTGACACTTAAGCATCCTTCATTCACCATGTCGCAATCATATGCCTCTACAAAGGTAAGCTGGCATGCGCAAATTAGCCGCAAGCTGATAGCCAGGCGCTGTATTCCACATTACCACCTTTCCAACCCGTGTTAGCACCCGCTACCCTCCCTTACATCGCCCTCTTTACACTCTCAATCGTCTTTGCCCTAGCTTTCTTGTTCACCACGTGAGCTCGTTTGCGTGGTTCCTGGAATAGAGCTGACAGGGTAGACTACCAAGATCTAAAGTCCCAGTACCTGAGCTTGGGATTACGCTGGTCGCGAGTGGTTTGGCTGGATTCGGAGTCGTTGCTTTGTTCTGTACCGCCGGAGTACACGTTTAGGTCATGTCGGAGATCTGTCGAAAACCACCAAACAAATGCTTGAATGAATAGGAGGAAGGTAGTGGTATAGGAGAATTGTATATTTACGCGTAAATCATTACAGAGATATGGACCCAATTGACCGATTTACAGACACCTTAACATGATAGCGAAAATCGCTCATAAGAACTCACCCCTCCAATTGCGCTGAGCATATAGCATGAACGCAAGCCAGATCGGATCTACCGATCCACTATCGACCATGATCATCTGATATCGCCCAGGTCATCGGCTTCCATAACGCCGGTACACTGACAAGGGTATTTCGAGATAATCCCGTTGTATCAGGCCAATCATCCTTGATTGTATTCATGAAATTGACAGGCTGATATAATAACAAACGAGATCGATGCGTTGTAGCTGCATCGCCGGTATTGATTGCCTTGATATCAGGCTCGATCACAAATGCATATGGTTCTCGGTCGGCTCTTAAGAGAGAGAGAGAGAGAGTCGCCTTCAAAAGGGGCGTATAACAGGATACTTAGGGCATCGAAATGACCGCGGTGACGCTTCACCAATGCGCTAATGACCTTTCGTTAAGAAGAGTCCTGGACGGGCGCTGGGGAAAGTCCGTTGTGGCAGGAATCTCAGAATGCCACCGAAGCCGATTCACAAGCAACCAGCTGCCTCCTCGGTATAGTGAACGCGTCCGGCATCGTGTGTGGGGAAGCATCGTGTCACCCTCGAATGGGAGGATAAAATGCTTGCACGCAAAACATAGACTGCCTAAGCACCCGATGAGGTGGCATTACTCTGAGATCAATCAACTACATCCTCGATTTGCGTCGGAGAGTATAACATTAGCCTCGCGGTGGGGTGTTGGCAACGAGCGGTCTCAGAAACTTTTCGTATCCCTAAGGTTGGAGTTGCGACTCCAATCATAATCACCTTCCTTGAAAGCAAATGGGGGCGCCACTGTGCCTGCATGAAACCTCCCGAACCCTTAAAATCTACATGTCACAGAGACGGCGGTGACGTTGTCGGAACAATCAGCCGGGTTAAACCCTTGTATACCGACCGAAACCGGGACGGTGTCGAATCACTCTTCGTTCAAAAGAACCTCTCAGGGCGGTCCATGATTGGTAAGCTGTCCGAGATTACCAGTCAAGGTCTCCGGGGGAATAGTTTTCGAAGCTGGAATCCCCATATTCTCAGGATTCTCAGGCTAAACTTGGCATTTCAGGCTAAATCCACAGCAGAATAAGTTCGCGGTGGTTTAAATACTAGTCTTGAGAGCATAGAGATCTGCTGGAACCCGAACTTCTCAACCACGGAATCGTCCACATGGACATCATCGATCCTCTGTCACCTGCGAATCCGTATGACGATCTTCTGTCAAAGTCTAAATGGTACCAAGCAGGATTTATTCTACTGTGCTGCAGCGCCCAGTTACTGGCCCAAGCACAGTTGGGTATGGTGTTGGTCCCTCTCGAAGAGATTGGACGCTCTCTGGGTACCAGTGATCCAGGCGAACTGAGTTGGATGGTCGCGAGTTATGGGTACGTACCCCTGATACCATTGTCAGATGCTGCTCCTAAACTGTGTAGCTTGACCGTAGGCATGTTTCTGATTCCCGGTGGAAGATTAGGTGATATCTGGTAAGGCTCTCCAACTCAGCAGCGAGAGGGCAAGTTGACTGGATAGCGGACCGAAACGAATGTGGATGACGGGTTACGTCATCATCGCTGCATCTGCGCTTGGCAGCGGATTTTGTCAGACTCGAATACAGTTTGACGTCCTAAGAGGATTGGCAGGACTAGGCGTTGCTTGTTCGCGTGAGTGCATTACCGGTGTGATATCGGACTGATCGCTCAGTCCCGAATGCGGTCGCTATGTTGGGTCGTTCATATCCTCCCGGATCGGTTCGTAGCAGCATTTTCGCAGCTCTCGGTGCTCTAGCTCCAATAGGTTTCGTATCGGGTGGAACCATAGGTGCTCTGTTCGCAGTACTCGTGCGACCCTCCTGGATATGGTGGTTCCTGTGAGTCGTGTCGATCGGAGCGGTCGGGCTCAGATTTAGCTCGATCTTGACGTGTCTTCTTCTTGGTCTGGGGATCGTAATGCTTCCCACGGATCCACCTGCACGATCACTGAAATCGTTCGACTTTGTCGGATTTATATTACTGGCGTTTTTTCTCGGCCTCTTCAATTTCGCCTGGAACCAAGCACCAATCACTGGCTGGTCAGAAAGCTATGTATGGGCTATGCTCATTGTCGCTGCAGGCTTTGCCGCCGCCTTCTTCATCTGGGCTAAATACATGGGCGATAAAGCCCTTATTCCAATTGCCGTTCTACAGCGGACTTCACTTCTAGTATACCTCTCACTATGGCTAGGATGGATGAGCTTCGGCGTCTTTCTCTTCTACACAGTCAACTTGTGAGCACTGATCCCTATCCTATGGTAATCCAAAAGGCCGACCGATGATAGCATTCGACACGTTCGAGGAGACAACAATGCTCTTCAAGTCATCGCACAATTGACACCCATCGCCCCTACCGGTGAGTTCACTTTAGTGACTGTGGCTAAAATAGGTAGGGGTCATAGCAGCGCTACTTGTACCATTGATTATTACCCGATATCGGGGAGACCTCATCTTTCTCGCCTCAATGGTTGCCTTCTTTGCTGGTATCTTGCTCGCCGCATTCACTCAGGTGGAGGGATCATATTGGGCTTTGACATTTACCTCATTGGTCGTCGTGACTTTCGGCCCTGGTGAGTGCCGAAGAGCTGCGGGAGAGTGTAGGATGAAGCTAAAGACGTTGCTAGACCTAAGCTTTGCCACCGGTCAGCTTATCGTTTCTAATTCCGTCCCCTTCGAGTACCAAGGTATCGCCGGTGGAGTAGTCTCAATGATTACCAACTACTCGTACGTCGTTTTTACCGATGCGTTGTACTCAACACTGAAGTTGTCATAGCCTGTCCATTGGACTAGGTGTCGCGGGTACAGTCGATCGGTATATTAAAGGTTCAACGGGCACCGAGCTCGAAGGGTATCGTGCAGCTTTCTACACTGGTGTCGGGATGGCAGCAATCGCTGTGGTGATCGTAGCAACGTGTGTGCGCCTCCCGAAACAGACCTATCATCTAGAATGACGAGATGTATCTAGGTTGGAGAGATTGGCTTGCGGGAGGCTGTGCCACACTTCCGGACTTAGACACGCCCGGCCAAACCAGACCACCTCCTCAGCCTTAAAAGGCTTTTTGTTCGATTCTCACGTCCGCCGCATGCACTGATGATGCATAAAAAGTTCTGAAGAATGCATCAACAACCCGTGCGATCCAGGACAAAAAGATACAACCAAGGAGAATCGAACTCCTACCGCATCCATGGCAAGGATGCATGATACCATTTCACCATAGCTGTGATGTCCCTGGGCAAATGTACTACATTATAGACCGGTACACAAAATCTATGGGTACTGACGGTAGACGCGCGCTGGAGATGACCGATGCCCGACCGAACGTTCCTCATCCATTCTCTAATTCTCTCGACTTGACTCACCCCGCCACCATGGCACCCCTCGAGATTCCCCATGACTTGATAGGTCAATCATCCCTCTACAATCACCCTGACCCCCTTCTGCGGCGTTTAAGGCTCGACGATTCTTCGGGTGGGAGTATTACGGATTTGGATAGAGCGTTCAAGGGGAAGGAGGTTGTTGTGCTCTATGCTGGGTCGGAGCATGGGTCTAGTGCGTTTCACATCCCCTTTTGAGCGTGTACTGACCTGTGCAGATAATTTGAAGTCGTTTCATCGAGTGCGTTGTCTTATATCATTATTGGTCCAAATGACGGTAGCTGACTAAGTAGGATTTGACCCGTTTTGGAATGGTCGAGAATAAGGTATCTCACCTTTTCGTAGTCATAGACGTAACTGACAAAATCAGACATGTACGATAATCTACGTTTCAACAGATACAAACCCGGAAGAACCCAAACGTGTCCTAGCCTCTCAACCATGGTTACGAATGACATTTTGTGATGATTCAGATTTCGCTCCATTAGTCCCAATGAGGGATGGGAATCATGTTACAGAGATGGAAGAGATTGCTCGTGGAGAGGAATTTATACAGGCTGGGGTATGTCCAACTCATACTTCTGTGAATTTAAAAGACCTGAGGGCTGATGGGTAGGAGTTGGAAATGGGAGTTGAGAAGATTACATTTGGCGAAGAGGAATATCGTATGTCCCCCCCTCTGCTCTCCCAACAAATACTGACAGGTAGAACACGATTACGTCCGACCATTATCAAGAGCAGCAGTGACAGTTTTAATGCGTTCATTCTCCACACCAAGTGTTGCAATCTAGTACGTTTCTCACACTCCCCATCTCCATTTCTTCGGGCTAACAGTCAGCCATATTCCAACTCATCAATTCTTATCCCGGAACGTCAAATTATCAGCTTTCCAATCAGGTACAATCGAAGCTAATTATCGATTATGGAGAAATGGTGGAACACCTTCTCTACGTATATACGGTCAGTCCTTCCTTTTGTTAGGCGAAGATGTGCTGATGAGTAGATGTATTATACGCAATGAGGTATTCTATCGTTTTACTGATTCTTGCGGCACTTTATCAATTATTGATTACAGTGGGAGGAGGTATGTTATTTCTAAACACGTCGAGTATTCAGCTGATATGGTAGATGAGTATAACGTTATTCCAAAATGGCTAGATCAGCTGTCGTGGCGATCAAGAGAGTTATTTGCTTAGATATATTGCACCATGCAATTGTCTAGGACCTCGGAGCTTCTCACTCGGACGCACTCGTACTAAACTGATCAATTACGGCCATAGATGATTCTCACTACTAATGACTCTTGACCGCAGATTTGGGATGAGATAGCTTGCTCACTGACTCAATCTACTTCCGGCTCCTTCGGTACGTGATACGACGATCTGTCTTTACTTCGTATGGGTCTCGCCATCTATACTCCCTAATCAGGCCGGCGACCACAGATCCTCGAGTTCGAGTTCACAACAATGCAAGCACAGCATGCATCAT
>Ga0308160_10005242_pt1 | contig 13585 bp, 9 predicted proteins | sample PhyFR1_FD_201036 | JGI IMG/M metagenome (GOLD analysis project Ga0308160, IMG submission 201036) | Phyllosphere microbial communities from UC Gill Tract Community Farm, Albany, California, United States - DLSLF.R1 | ecosystem: Host-associated > Plants > Phyllosphere > Unclassified | place: USA...
TCCGCACCCGGGAATCCTCAACCACCTGTGACGGTTACCCCCGCGCCCGCTCGAAGGAGTTCAGAATGACCAACACGCTGCAGGCGCGACCACGCCTTCCCCTCAACACGTTCGGCATCGCGTTCGGCACGGCCGGCATCGCCGGCACGTGGACCGCCGCCGGGATCGAGCTCGGCGCACCACCCGCCGTCGGCGAGGTACTCTGGGCGGCCGCAGCGGTCGCCTGGGTGGTCACCATCGTGCGGTACCTGCGGCGCCCCGGCGGTGTCCGAGCGGTCCTGAGCGACCTCGGGCACCCCGTCCTCGGACCGTTCGCCGCGCTCATCCCGGCCGTCGGGTCCCTCCTCGCCGCGCACCTCGCCACGTGGCTCCCCGTCGCGGGTGCGACAGGTGTCTGGGCCATGCTCGTGCTGACGACAGCCTTCGGCGCCTGGTTCGTCACGACGCTGCTCACCGCGCCGCGGGACCCGGCAACCCTGCACGGCGGGTACCTCCTGCCCACCGTGGCGGCGTCCCTGCTGAGCGCCCAGGCCCTCGCCACGATCGGGCACCCGGAGCTGGCGACGGGGTACTTCGCCGCCGGTGTCCTGTTCTGGCTCCTGATCGGAGCCGTCCTCGTCGCGCGCTTCGCGACCGGCCCTGCCGTCCCGGTCGGGCTCCTGCCGACCCTCGCCATTCTGTCCGCACCACCCGCGGTCGCCGGGAACGCGTGGTGGACGATGACGGGAGGCGCGCCGTCCGTGGTGCACACCGCGCTCGCCGGGACGATGGTCGCCTTCCTTCTGCCGCACGTCTTCCTCCTGCGTCGGTACGTCACAAGCGGGTTCGCGATCGGGTTCTGGGCGATGACGTTCACCACCGCGGCGAGCGCGACGTACGGCATCCGCCTGCTCGCGCTATCGGACCTCGGCACCACCGGGACCGTGCTCTCCTGGCTCGTCGTCGGCGTCGCCACCCTCGTCGTCGGCAGCATCGCCACCCGGTCGCTCGGCCTGCTGCGCCGGTCGGAGCAAGCCGGACCGCGGCGCTCATCCGCGGGCTACCGCCGGGCCGCGCTGATCGGCGTCGTCGTCGCATCCGTAGCCGTCGCGTTCGGCGCGGGCGCCGGGAGTCCGCTCTTCGTCGTCTACCAGGCGGCGTGGGGCTTCCCCGACTGGCAGCTCACCTCGGCGTTCACGGTCTACGCGGTGACGCTCCTCGGCACGCTCCTGGTCGCCGGGCGCCTGTCCGACCACATCGGCCGACGGCCCGTCCTCATCGCCGCCCTCGCGCTCATGCTGCTCGCGAGCGCGCTGTTCCTCGTCGCCGACGGCATCGGGTGGGTGATCACCGCCCGCGCCGTCCAGGGTGTCGCGACCGGGGCGGCGACGAGCACGTTCACCGCGGCGATCATCGAACTGTCGAGTGAACGGCACCGGCGCACGATGACGGTGCTCACCAGCGCCGCGCCGGTCGGGGGTCTCGCCCTCGGCGCCTTCGGCGGCGGCATCGCCGCGCAGGTCGCGCCCGACCCGACCGCCGCCGTGTTCCTGACACTCGGGGTCGTGTTGCTTGTCGGCATCGCCGCGGTGCTCGCGGCGGACGAGACGGCCGACCGGCACGCCGGAGCACTCGCGTCGCTGCGACCGGTGCTCGCGGTCCCCGCGCGTGCCCGAGCGTGGTTCGTCGTACTCGCTCCCCTGACGGCGGCCGGCTGGATGTTCTCCGGGCTGTTCCTCGGGCTCGGGCCGCGACTCGACGACGGCGTCTTCGCACTCGGCGGCGGCGCGGCGAGCGCGGCCGTGATCGCCCTGCAACCCGCCGCCGCGGCGGTGGCCGGCATGCTGTTCGCCCGCATCGCAGACCGGCGCGGAACGGCGATCGGTGCCGGCCTGCTGTTCGTCGGCGCGGTCGGCGCGGGCGTCGCCGTCCTCACCGCGGACCTCCCCCTGCTCGTCGTTGCGGCAGTCATCGGCGGTGCCGGTCAGGGCGCCGCATTCGGTTCCTCATTGCGGATCCTCGGCCCGCTCGCGGACAACGCCACCCGCGGCGGCCTGTTCGCGGCCGTCTACCTGGTCGCGTACGCGGCCTACGGCGCCCCGGTGCTCGTCGCAGGCTTCCTCACGGACGGCCTCGGGCTCGCGCCCGTCGGAGCGGTGTACGCGGCACTCGTCGCCGTCGCCGCAGGGGTCGCCGCGGTGGGCCTGACGGCTCGCGCTCGTCGGGAGCGCACGATCGTGCCCGCCGTCTGAGCAGCTCCTCTCTCTTCACCTCCTCCTCCGCACCAGCTGACGAACAGGATCACCATGACCGACATCGATGCACGACCCCGCACCGCCGCTGACGCGGGGACCTTCCTCATCGGCGGGGACCTCCCCGTCGCCCGCCTCGGCTTCGGCTCCATGCAGTTGCCCGGCCGGAACGCCTTCGGACCCGCACGCGACCCCGAGGGCGCCAGAGCGGTCCTCCGTCGCGCCGTCGACCTCGGCGTGACCCTCATCGACACCGCGGACGCCTACGGACCCGAGGTCGCCGAGGAACTGATCGGTCAGGCACTCGCCCCGTACCGCTCCGACGTCGTCATCGCCACCAAGGGCGGGTTCGTCCGCGGCCGGCGGGGCGAGTGGATCGTCGACGGACGGCCCGAGCACCTGCGCGCCGCCGTCCAGGGCAGCCTCCGCCGACTCCGACTCGAGCGCATCGACCTGTACCAGCTGCACCGCATCGACCAGCGGGTGCCGCTCGGCGAACAGCTCGGCATGCTGGCGTCCCTGCGCGACGAAGGGCTCATCCGGCACGTCGGGCTCAGCGAGGTGAGCGTTGCGGAACTTCGTGCGGCACAGCGGATCGTGCCGATCGCGACGGTGCAGAACCTCTACAACCTGGTCGAGCGTTCGTCGGAGGAACTCGTGCGTGTGACCGCGGAGCTCGGTGTCGGCTTCATCCCGTGGTTCCCGCTCGCCACCGGCGGACTCACCCGCAGCGGTGGACCACTCGGGGCGATGGCAGCCCGCGCCGGCGTCTCGCCGTCGCAGATCGCGCTCGCGTGGCTGCTCCAGCACGCACCGAACGTCCTCCCCATCCCGGGGACGTCGAGCCCCGCGCACCTCGAGGAGAACGTCGCCGCGGCCGCCGTCCGGCTCTCACCGGCCGAGGTTACGGCACTCGACCGCGCAGCGTGACCGTGCTGCCATGACGACGGCCCGGTTCCCTTGCGGGACCGGGCCGTCGAACGTGCGCGGCCTCACCGCGACGGCACGAAGAAGTCGCCGTAAGCGGGCTCGTCCGGCAGCGAACGCTCCGCCGCCATCACGGCGATCTCGCGGGGCGATCGGAGGCCGCGTCGGCGCCACTGGTCCGGGTCGGTACGCAGCACCTCGAGCACCGCACGCAGCGGGGTCACGAGCGGACCTCCGGGCGCCGGGTGACCGCCGGCGCGAGCGGGAGCAGCAGCGTCCGGAGGACCGGCGGGGCGACGTCGGCCCCGACGTGGGACGTGGCGGGGACGGGCGGGTGCGGGATCCTCATCGGTGCTCCTCGGTCGGGGTCGCTCCACGGCGACGATCCAGACGCTACGGTCGCGCGACACCACGGCACGTGTCCCCCCGAGGACCATCTCCCTGGCAGGGTCAGGGACCGACGAGGGTGTCCCCGGCAGAGGCACGCGACCCGCGACACGGCAGACGTACCGTGCGGGGAGAGGCGACCCACGCCTCCCGGCGGTGGCCCCGCCGGCCGCGTCCCGCACGGAGGAACCCATGACCACGACCGACCCGAGCACCCGCACCGCCGGCACCGTGCCCACCTCGACCCGCGCCTTCCTCGCCCAGGCCGGCCGCTCGATCCGCGACGAGGACGCCTTCGTCGCCCGCGAGGTCCCGCTCGCCCCGCTGCGCCCGCACGACCTGCTCGTCCGCGTCGAGGCCGTGTCCGTCAACCCGGTCGACACGAAGAGCCGTCACGGTCTCCGCTCGGGCACGAAGCAGCTCGGATGGGACGCATCGGGTGTCGTCGAGGCGATCGGCTCCGCGGTGACCCGCTTCGCCGTCGGTGATGCCGTCTGGTACGCCGGAGCACTCGACCGCCCAGGGACCAACGCCGAGCTGCACGTCGTCGACGCGCGGATCGTCGGTCGCCGTCCCACATCGCTCGACCACGCCGCGGCCGCGGCGCTCCCACTCACCGGCATCACCGCATGGGAGACGCTCTTCGAGCGGTTCCGTCTGACGGAGCAGAGCACCGGCACGCTGCTCGTCGTCGGAGCCCCCGGAGGTGTCGGCTCGGTACTCGTGCAGCTGGCAAAGGCGCGCACCGGCTTGACGGTGATCGGCACGGCTGGACGCCCCGAGAGCCGCGAGTGGGTGACCGCCATGGGCGCGGACCACGTGGTCGACCACCGCGACCTGGTGCGGAACGTCCGGGCGGTCGCGCCCGAGGGTGTGCGGTACGTCTTCACGGCGCACTCGGCCGGCAACGTGCAGGCCTTCGCCGAGCTGCTCCGACCCTTCGGCGAGGTGACCGCCATCGACGACCCGCGTGGCCTCGACCTGTACCCGCTCAAGCGGAAGTCCGTCGCCTGGCATTGGGAGCTCATGTTCACCCGGTCGTCGTTCGGCACGCCCGACATGAGCGAGCAGGGACGGCTCCTCGACGCACTCGCGGACCTAGTAGACGCCGGTCGCGTGCGGTCCACCGTGACCTCGGTGGTGCAGGGGTTCGACGCGGAGGGCTTGCGGGAGGCACATCGACAGGTGGCCGGCGGGACCACGATCGGGAAGGTCGTGGTCTCGCGCTGAGGATGCCCGCCGTCAGGCGGGCAACGAGTCGGCGAGACGTGCGAGCCGCTCAGCCGACCGCTCGTCCGCACCGCGCCAGACGAGCAGGATGTCGCCGTCCGGGCCGGGCACCGCGAACCGGTGGTAGGCGAGCACGAGGTGACCGACCAGAGGGTTGTCGAAGCCGACGACGCCGCTCGGGCCGACGTCGCCCGGCTCGGCCCAGAGCCGGGCGAAGTCCGCGCTGCGTGCAGCGAGTTCTCCGACCAGTTCGACGAAACCACGGTCTTCGTCGTGCTCGTCGAGCGACCGCCGGAGCTCAGCGGCGAGCCGGGAACCGATCGGCGTCGCGTCGGCCGGGGCCGGGGCCGCTCGGAACAGCGGGGCACCGTCGGGCTGCAGGAAGGCCGCGCGCGCCAGGTTCGTCCCGGGCCGGAACGACGGGTGCACAGCGTGCAACAGGTCGTTGGCGACGTGGACCGTGAGGTGCCGGTCGTACACCGCTGCCGGCACGGTGCGCCAGGGCAGGACGAGCCTCGCGAGCAGTACCAGCCGGTGGTCGGCGTCATCGTCCGTGCTCACGTACCGAAGCGTACGGCCGGCCCGGGAGGACGACGTGTCCCCGGCAGGGGCACGTTTGGGCGAGGCAGAGATGTGGTCATTCGACGGATGCTGCGGAAGCGGCGGGAACGCCATCGTGGAGACAAGGTCCCCGAACGTCCGCGGGGAACGCTGGCCCGACCCGGGAGGCTCCGTGACCCCTACGTCCGCACATCTCGGCGCCTACCTCCGGGCCCGTCGGGCGCTCGTCCGTCCGACCGACGTCGCGATCATCGCCTCCCGGACCCGACGCGTCCCGGGCCTCCGACGCAGCGAGGTCGCGCAGCTCGCCGGCATCAGCCAGGAGTACTACCTCCGACTCGAACAGGGGCGCGACCGCCGGCCCTCGCACCAGGTGCTCGCCGCGATCGGACGAGCCCTCCTGCTCGACCCGGTGGCGGTCGAGCACATGCACCGTCTCGCGCGGCTCGACGACGACGCCCCGTTCCCCGCGACCGCAAGCGGTCCGGTGCTCGAGGCACTGACCGGCCTCGTCGACGGGTTGACCGACCTGCCGGCACTCGTCGTCAGTGCCGAGCAGGACGTCCTCGCCGCGAACCTGCTCGCGCGACTGGTCCGCCCCCGGCTGCTGCCCGGGAGCAACCTCCTGTTCGAGCACTTCTCGACGCGAGGGCGCGCGGATGCCGTCGCGTGGACGGACGACGCCCACCGTGCTGTCGCGAACCTGCGGTTCCACGGCGACCCGAGGAGCGCGCGCTACCAGGAGGTCGTCGGCACCCTGGCGATCCGCGACGAGAAGTTCCGGAGCCTGTGGGCTCGTCACGACGTCGAGCGACAGGTCACCTGGCCCGTGCGGATGCGATTCGGGCCATCCGGCCCGCTCGACTTCGTCTGCCATTCGCTGACCGTCCCGGGCGGCAGCGGCCAGTCGCTCATCACGATGACGGCAGAGTCCGGCACCGCAGGTGCTCGGTTCCTGCAGCGGGCCAAGGAGCGCTTGCAGACGGTGACCGCTCCTGGCGCTGAGCACGTCGCGTGAGCGGAGAGAACGCCGCTGGGAACTCACTCCGTGGGGTCGGAGGGCCCGAGGACACCCATCAGTTGGGACCGGCGGCTGATGCCCAGCTTCGTGAACGCGCGGGACAGGTGGGCGGCGACCGTGCGGTGGGACAGGTACACCTCGTCCGCGATCTGCCGGTTGGTCCGTCCGGTCGAGGCCATGCGGGACACCAGGAGTTCCTGCGGCGTGAGCAGGTCCGCAGCCGTCGGCCGTGCCTGACCGCGCGCCGGCAACCCGCCCGCTGCGCGCAGTTCCGTCCGCGCCCGCACTGCCCACGAGCGGGCGCCGATGCCGTCGAACAGCCGAACGGCCTCCGCGAGCTGTTCACGCGCATCGACGATCCGTCGGACTCGACGGAGCCGTTCGCCCAGGTGGAGTCGTGCCACGGCCAGGTCGAACGGCACGGTGCTCGGTGCCCCGGACCCGACAGCGGCCCACAGGTGCTCCAGCGCCTCGCCGTCCTCGACCGCCAGCAGCCCTCGGGCACGCACGACGAGCAACCGCAGGTGCGCGGAGTCGGTTGCGTCCACGACCGGCTCCGCGTCGTCGAGCCACCGGAGCACCGGGGCGACGTCCCCGACCCGGAGTGCGGACTCGACGAGGTCGGCACCGGCCCACAGTGCGATCGGGCGGTTCACTGCGGTTCGCGCGTGGTGTGCGAGCGCGTCCTCGTGACGCCCCTCGTCAACCGCGAGGAGCGCCTCCGCCCAGGCAGCGGTCGCGACGATGCGCGCGAACTCCCGAGCCACCGGGATGCGCGTGAGTGCGTCGAGACGAACCCGGGCAGCGTCCCGGTCGCCAGCACGAGCCAGTGCCCGAGCAGCCTCGGCGAGCGCCATCCCGGTGACCACGGGCAGTTCCAGCTCCTCGCTGAGGCGCTCAGCGCGGTCGGCGTCGGCCAGTCCGTCCCGCAGGTGGCCCGCCGTGATCCGTGGAGCGGCACGTCCGCAGAGCGCAGTCGCCTCGTCACTCGTCCGTGCAGCCTCGTGGAAGAGACGAACACCCGCTGTCCAGCACCGATCGGACAGCGCCATGTCGCCGGATTCCTCGGCAGCGAAGGCGAGGCAGTTGACGATGACGCCGTCGGTCGCCTGCGCGCGATCGAGGAACCGGTCGACCGTCGCTTCGTCGAGACGCCGCCCGGTCCGCACGAGCGCCAGGGCGACGTCGGCGAGCACCGCGTCGTCCTGGTCCCCGTGCCCAGGTACCGTGCGCTCGACGGTCGACGCGACCAGTTCCCGGACACCGTCCGACTCCTGGTGGATGTAGCACTTCGCAGCCGCCCACAGCAGGACTTCGGCACGCTCCGTGGCGTCGGTCCGGGTGTCGGCGAACGCGACGAGTTCCCCCGCACTCCGACCTCGGTGGTCCGCGGTCATGCTCAGCATCCACTCGGCACGCGCGAACCGGTGCTGAACCCGGGAGTCCGAGAGCTCGGCAAGCGGCTTGGCGCGGGTCAGGAGCACGGACGCGTCGCTCGAGACGCCCGCTCGTCGGGCAGCCTCCGCCGCTTCCACCAACCGGTTCGCCTGGTGGGTGGGGTCAGGAGAGAGGTCTGCCGCGCGTCGCCATGCGATCGCGGCCTCTGCAGGCGCCCCCTGTCGGAGGGCCGCCTCGGCGACGCCGACGAGCTCCGCTGCGACGGACTCGTCGAGGCCGACCGTCGCTGCAGCACGGTGGAGGGCACGACGGTCCGGGGCACGGACCGCTCCCGCGAGGACGCGATGGGCCGCACGGCGCCGGACCGGGCCCGCAGCGTCGTAGTGCGCGGAGCCGACCAGAGGGTGATGGGGAGCGATTCGGTCCCCGTCACGCCGCACGAGTCCTTGGCGCTCCAGGGTCGCGAGGTCATCGGGCGCGAGGCCGGCCGCTGACGCGGCTTCCTCGAGCTCCCGTACCGTGGCGTCCTCGCCGGCTGCCACCAGGAGCAGCGCGTCCTGCGCTCCCTGCGGGAGGACTCGGACGCCGTCGAGGAGCCGCCGCTTCAGGTGCGCGGACATCCGTTCGGGGCTTCCCGACAGCGCCCTGCCCGCGCCGTCAGCGGAGAACTCGAGCAACGCCAGTGGGTTGCCGTACGACTCCCGCTGGACCCGTGAACGTTCCTGCTCGGGCAGGTGGCCTGCCACCTCGGAGAGCAACCGGGCCGCAGCGGCGTCGTCGAGCGGCCCGAGACGGATGACGGTCGGGAACGAGTCCGCCGGGTCCGGCGACTGCTCCGTCCTCCTCGAGGCGGCGACGAGCAGGACCCGGAGCGCGGGCAGGCGCGGAGCCGCGAAGAGCAGCGCGTCCACCGACGTCCGGTCCATCCAGTGCAGGTCGTCAACGAAGAGCACGACCGTGCCGTGGGCACTCGCTTCCTCCAGGAGTCCGAGGACGGCGACCCCGAGCATGAGGCGGTCCGGTGCCGGTCCGCTCGTCCGACCGAAGGCGACTTCGAGCGCGGACGCCTGTCGTTCCGGGAGTGCGTCGATGTACGCCGTGAGCGGGGTGAGCAGCTCGTGCAGCGCTCCGAACGCGAGGTCCGTCGCGCTCCTGACGCCGCGCGCTCGCAGGACGAAGTCCGCACGTTCCCCGGCGACCACGGCCGCGTCTGCCAGGAGCGCGGTCTTCCCGATGCCGGGCTCCCCCTCGACGAGGACTGCGCTGCCCCGACCGGCACGCGCAGCGTCGAGCGCGTCCGCGATCAGTCGGGCCTCGGCGTCGCGGCCGACCAGTCGGTGGATGCGTTCGGGCACGTGCAGAGCCTACGTCCGGTCGGGCCGGGACCGAGCGAGTCCGAGGTGGTGGCGCGACTCAAGCCTGGACGGGACCGCGATGACGACTGGTGGGGAGCGCTGGCAGCACCGAGGAGACGACCACGAGCCCCGTCGAGAATACGGCCACGGCACCGAGCAGCGCCACGGGGAAGACCGGCCGCGCTCCGGGGTACTCCCCGACGAGCACCGCCCACTCGGCGGTGACCGCGACGGCGACCACCGCCGCTGCGACCAACGTCCCCGTGACCCCGAGGACGAGTCCCTCGAGCGCCGCGACCCGGACCGGCAGGCCAGGCGAGCCGCCGACGGCCCTGAGTTGGTCGCGTTCCCGGGCACGATCGCGGGCGGCCATCGCCGCGGTGGCCGCCGCCCCGATGGCAGCCAGGAGCACCGGGCCGCTGAGGACGAGCACCGTCGCCCCGGCCCCGCCGGGCGCATCGGCACCGATGGCACTCGCCGCGGTCCGCTGCCCGCCGACCAGCGCGGTGGGCAGTCCGACCGCCACCAACAACGCGGCAAGCGTCGTGTCGCTTCGTGTCGACGACCACCGCACCGCTGCGCGCGCCAGGCCGAAGGCCACGGAAACCCCGGCGGGCACGATGGCGGTCCAGACCCGCACGGCGGGTGTGCCGACGGAGCGCCCCAGCACGGCGACCGCCGCGACCAGCACCGGGCCGATCAGGAGCGCGGGGGCTGCTCCGTCCGGGATCGACGCTGGCATCCCGGCGAGCATGCTCCCGGCGAGCGCCACGAACAGGACGGCGACCGTGGCTCGGACGACGGCCGAGCGACGGCTCGCCGTCGGAGACCCGAGCCCCGTTGACGGCGAGGCGGCTGCCGCACGCCTGCTGCCCGACGCACCGGCGAGGATCGCGGCTCCAGCCGTGACCACGACGACCACGAACGCTTCACCCCAGGACGGCGCCACCCGGACGTCGGCAAGCCCGTTCGAGTCAAGGAGTGCCGCGGACACCGCTGGCGGAACGACACCCACGGCCGCGGCCGCACCGGCGACCGCGCCGGCCGTCGACACCAGGGCCGTCTGCACGAGCATCGTCCATCGGACTCCGCGGGGCGTGACACCGGCGAGCTGCCAGAGCCCGTAGGTCCGGTCGAGGAGCGCCGCCGTGAGCCCGACGATCGCCGAGACGACCACCAGGACGGCGATGAGTGCGAACGCTGCCGTCGTGCCCGCGATGGACAACATCGCCAGCCCCCGAACGTCCGGCGTCTCCAGCCCGCCCACGACGAGCGTGCCGGGGACCGATCCAGCCATCGCGGCGACAGCACAGACCGCGAACAACCCGCACCAGACCCGCCACGACGACCGGAGGTCCGCCACGGCCAGCTGCGCGGTGATCACGTCCGGTCCGCCGCGTGCTCGACGGCGGCGAACAGGCCGTCCACGTCCGGACGGATCAGCTCCGCGTGCACGAGGCCGTCGCGCAGGACCAGGGCACGGTCCGCGCGGGCCGCTGCGGCGAGGTCGTGCGTCACCATCACGACCGACCGCTCGCCCGCTGCGGTCCGGCGGAGCAGGTCGAGCACCCGCGCGCCCGCGACGGTGTCGAGTGCGCCCGTGGGTTCGTCGGCGAAGACGACCTCAGGACGGGCGACGAGCGTGCGGGCGATGGCGACCCGCTGCTGCTGGCCGCCGGACATCGCGTCCGGCCGCTGGTCCGCCGCATTGAGCAGTCCCACGGCGTTCAGCGCGGCGTCGACCGTCCGCCGGTCCGCCGGACGCTTCGCCAGTCGTGCCGGCAACGCAACGTTCTCCCGCGCGGTCAGGGCGGGGAGCAGGTTGTACGACTGGAAGACGAACCCGACCCGCCCGCGGCGGTACCGGGCCGAGCGTTGCCGCGAGAGACCGCGGAGGTCGACACCGTCGAGCTCGACCACACCCCGCAGCGGCGTCTCGAGCCCGGACAGGCAGGCGAGGAGCGTGCTCTTGCCGGAGCCGCTCGGCCCCACGATGGCGAGCATCTCTCCGCGGTCGACCTGCAGGGACACCCCGCGCAGGACGGGACGTCCCTGGCTGACGGGCGCCGGGTAGGCGTGCTCGAGGTCGCGAGCGCGCACGATCGGTTGGTGGTCCGGGTGTGGCTGCACCGGGGCAGGCTAGTCGGCGACTGGCGTGCCTAGCCTGCCCCCGGTGGGGGCACCTTCCACGTCGGCGTCGCGCGTCGACGAGTCCGGTTCAGGCGCCGTCGTCCGCCGAGCGCGGTCGACCAGCTCGGTGAGTTCGCCCAGCACGGCGAGCGCCTGCGCATCCGCGCGGTCCGGGTCGACGAGTGCGATCGCCCGCTCGGCGTCAGCCAGAGCGTCCTCCACCGCCCCCGTCCCGAGCAGCGCCTCGGCACGCTGCCGCAGGGCCCGGGCCGCACCGGTGTCCCACGACATCCCGGCAGCGATGCCGAGCCCGGTGTCCGCGGCGTCACGGGCCTCGTCCCACCGGCCGAGCGCGTTCGCCGACTTCGCGATCTCCTCGAGTGCCACCGCCCGGGTGAAGGCCACGCCGGCGTCGTCCTGGGGTGCCCGGTCCAGGTCGTCGAGCACCGCGCGGAAGGCGTCGATCGCTTCCTCGTGGCGCCCGAGCAGGTGGAGCGCCGCACCGGCCATCGACCGGCACTGCACGAGCGCGGCGTCGTCCCCGGCGCGCTCGTTCCCGTTGATTGCGGACTGGATGTGGGGCAGGGCGAGCACCGGCTGCCGGAGGGCGAGGTGCGCCCAGGCGACGTGGTACTCGGCGTTGGCGACGACCAGGTCGTCGTCGACGGTCTCCGCCGCGGCGAGCCCTGCGGTCGCCAGTTCGAGGGCTCCGTCCCGGTCACCCACCTCCATGAGCGCGGCCCAGGTTTGCAGCCCGAGGAGGCGGGACTCGGCCGCCCGGTCGCCGATCACACGAGCGGCGTCGACCGCCCGCCCGAAGAGCGCGTACCAGTGCCCCCACGCCGGCCAGAGGTTGGAGAACCACTGCAGCTCGCCGGCCACCCGGACGAGCGCCGCAGGGTCGGGACCGGCGGCGAGCGCGCGGAACGCGGGCCACCAGTGGTCGACCTCCCCGACGATCCAGCGCCTCGCCACCTCCGGCGTCGTGATGTCGGACGCGGGACCGGCGTCGGGGGCGAAGCAGCGTGCCGCGTCGGACAGCCTGCCGAGCACCGCGGCGTGGAGACGAGCCCGCCGCCCCGCCCGCGCGTCTCCCCCGTCCTCCGCGTCGAGCTGCCCGCGGCCGAACGCCCGGAGCAGGTCGTGCACGCGGTACCGGTTCCCGCCGCGGGGCTCGACGAGACCGAGGTCGACGAGGTCCTCGAGCGCGTCCTCTGCCGTCGCTGTGTCGAGCCCGAGGGCAGCCCCGCCGGTCCATGCGTCGAAGGTCGACCCGTCGATGACGGACAGAGACCGGAACACGCGGGCCGTCCGTTCCGGGAGCTGCCGGTAGGAGACGACGAAGGCGGCCTCGACAGAGCGGTCACCGTGGTGGAGGACCCCGAGCCGCGCGTCCTCCTCGGCCATCGCCCGGAGGAACCGGTCGAGGTCCGCTCCCGGAGCTGCCACCCGACTGCCGGCGATCCGCAGTGCGAGCGGGACGCCGGCGCACCGGTCGGCCAGGGCGGACAGCGACGGGTTGCCTGCGGCGTCGGGGACGATGCGCTCGAGCAGGGACACGCCGTCCCGGTGTGCGAAGGGCCCGACCGTCACCCGGAGCCCCGCGTCCAGGCCAGCGAGCAACCGTCGCGCGGTGACGAGCACCGGGGCAGACGGGCCGCTCGCCTGCACCACCGGTCGCACCTGCGCCTCGTCCGCCGCGTCGTCGAGGAGCACTGCGTGACCGCGCTCGTCGCGGAGCGCCCGCCACCGTGCGGCGGCCGCGTCGAAGTCGGCCGGTGCGTCCTCCGCTCCGTCCGTCGCGATCGAGATGAGACGGCGCAGCACGTCGAGCGGGGACAGCGGTGACGTCAACTGCCCTCCGAGGTCCACGTGCAGCCAGGTGCCGCCACGCACGCGGAGCGCCTCCGCCGCCAGCGTGCTCTTGCCGACGCCGGGGCCGCCCGACACGACGACCACCGCCTGGTGGTCGTTGTTCAGTCGGTCGAGGATCTGCCGGAGTTCGGACTCTCGGCCGGTGAAGTCGTCGACGGGGTCAGGCGCGGCCGTCGTCTTCGTCCGCCGCTGCCGGCCGATGCCGAGCAACGCGTCCCGGTCGGCGCGACCGACGTCGAGCGCCGACGCGATCGCCTCGAGCGTGGCACGCTGCGGGCGACGTGCGACGCCCCGCTCGATGTCCCCGATCGTGCGCACGCCCACCCCGGCCCGGTCAGCGAGGTCAGCGAGGGTCAGGCCTACCTCTGCGCGCATACGGCGGAGGACAGCTCCGTCGGTCGGTGCGGTCACGGTCTCCTCGATTCCTGCCTGCGTTCTGCATGGTGCGGACGCCGGCCGACTGGTGGGCT
>Ga0308160_10005243_pt1 | contig 13579 bp, 13 predicted proteins | sample PhyFR1_FD_201036 | JGI IMG/M metagenome (GOLD analysis project Ga0308160, IMG submission 201036) | Phyllosphere microbial communities from UC Gill Tract Community Farm, Albany, California, United States - DLSLF.R1 | ecosystem: Host-associated > Plants > Phyllosphere > Unclassified | place: USA...
CGATTTTCATGGCCACTGCGATGACCACGGCGATCAGCAGCATCAATGTCATGCGCAGAGCGGCTACCGGGAGCCCTTCGACCGTTGCCAGCTCTTCATGCACAGTGATTGCCAGCAAGGGGCGCCAAAGCGCACAGATCAGAATCAGGACCAAAGCGCTGCCTGCCAGAATCCAGGCCAGATCATTTGGACTGATGGCCAGCAGGTCGCCGAACAGATAACCCATCAAGTCAATCCGCACGTCACGCATGAAACTCAAGACCACCAGCCCCAATGACAAGGTGCTGGGCGCCAAAATGCCCAGCAGCGTGTCCGAAGCAAGCGGCTGACGCTGCTGCAGGGTGACCAGCAAGACCGCCAGCAGCAGGCAACCCGCAGTCACGGCGATTGTCGGGCTGACGTCCAGCAAAAAGCCCAGTGCCACGCCGAGCAAAGCGGCATGGGACAGCGTGTCGCCGAAATAAGCCATGCGTCGCCACACCACGAATGACCCCAGAGGGCCGGCTACTACGGCCAGCGCGAGGCCTGCGAGCAAGGCGTAAAGAAGAAAATCAGCCATGCTTGCAGCTGTCCCCGTGATCGTGATCGTGATTATGGTTATGAACGTTATCGTGAGCCGCCGCGGGTTGGCAGACTTCGCCATGCAGGTCGTGCGCGTGATCGTGATGATGGTGATAAATCGCCAGGCTGGGCGCATGGTGGCCGAACAGCTCAACGAATGCCGGATCGTTACTGACCTGCTCGGGATGCCCGGAGCAGCAAACGTGGCGATTCAGGCAGACCACCTGATCGGTAGTGCTCATGACCAGATGCAAATCATGGGACACCATCAGCACGCCGCACCGATGACGGTTGCGCAGCTGAGTGATCAGGGCATACAGCTCGGCCTGCCCGGCGACATCCACACCCTGTACGGGCTCATCGAGCACCAACAGTTCCGGCTTTCGCAGCAGCGCTCGCGCCAGCAAGACGCGCTGCATCTCGCCGCCCGAAATGCCTTGCAGCGGACTGTCGATAACCCGTTCTGCGCCCACCTCGATCAGCGCCGCGCGCGCGGTGTCCCGATCGACGCCGGGCACCAGTCGCAGAAAGCGCAGGACTGACAACGGCAGCGTGGCGTCGATATGCAGCTTCTGCGGCATGTAGCCAATGCGCAATTTAGGCTTGCGCCAGATCTCGCCCGAGTCGGGTTTGAGCAGACTGAGAACTGCACGCACCAGCGTGGTTTTGCCTGCGCCGTTAGGACCGATCAGCGTGACTATTTCGCCGGAACTGACACTCAGCTGGATATTTTCAAGCACGCTCTGACCGGCGCGACTCACGCTGACGTCTTTCAGGCGGATCAACGCGTCGCTCATCAGGCGGCCTTGCACCCGGCGCAAACGCCGACGACTTCGACAGTCTGAGCCTCGACGTCAAACCCGACCTCGTTGGCAGCGTCCACAATGGCCGAACTGATGGCGCCGTGTTGCAGCTCGATAGCGGCATGGCATTCGCGGCAAATCAAAAATTGCCCCTGATGCGCATGGGTCGGGTGGTTGCAGCCGGCGAACGCGTTCAATGACGCAATGCGGTGCACCAAGCCATTTTCCAGAAGGAAGTCCAGCGCGCGGTACACCGTAGGCGGCGCAGCGCGACGGCCATCTTCTTCGCTGAGCACGGCAAGGATGTCGTAGGCGCCCAAAGGCTTGTGGCTTTGCCAGACCAGCTCCAATACGCGACGGCGCAAGGCGGTCAGGCGCAAGCCTTTGCCCGCGCACAGCGAGTCGGCTTCAGTGAGTGCACTGTGCACGCAGTGAGAGTGATCATGGGGGCGACTGGCCAGGGGTGTTTTAGACATGAGCGGCGACGGCTTTTGAGAGAGACGTTATTATGTTACCCGTTCCTGCCCCCATGAGTGGTTATCGTGTCCCGACTTTTTTTACTTTTTGTCGTATTTATTACCGGTTTCGCCTCCATCGCCCCCGCCCAGGCTGATGTCCGCGTGCTGACCAGTATCAAACCGCTGCAGCTGATCGCTGCTGCAGTGCAGGATGGCATTGCAGTCCCTGAAGTCCTGCTTCCGCCGGGCGCCTCCCCGCATAATTACGCGCTGCGCCCTTCCGACGTACGGCGGGTACAAGACGCTGATTTGCTCTACTGGATTGGCCCGACTATGGAGACCTTCCTGCCTCGCGTCCTGACCGGGCGCAGCAAGCCTTCCGTTCCGGTCGAGTCGCTGACGGGCATGCATCTGCGGCATTTCACGGCCAGCGATGATCATCACCATGATGACGAAGGTGACGAGCATGACCACGACCACAAGCCGGGTAGCGTCGATGCGCATTTGTGGTTGTCCTCCGCCAATGCGCGAGTGATCGCTGCGAAGATGGCGGCTGACTTGAGCGAAGCGGACCCCGTCAATGCGGCCCGTTACGAGAGCAATGTAAAAGCGTTTGATGCACGCCTTGATACAGTGGATGCCCAGATCAAACAGCGGGTTGTAGGTATCTCGGGCAAGCAATATTTCGTGTTCCATGAAGCATTCGATTATTTCGAAGAGGCTTATGGGCTCAAACATGCAGGTGTGTTTGCAGTGAGCAGCGAGGTTCAACCGGGCGCTCAGCACGTTGCTGCCATGCGTGCGCGTCTGACGGAGTTTGGTAAAACCTGCGTGTTCAGCGAGCCGCCCCTGCGTCCTCGTCTTGCCGACACATTGAGTGCCGGCCTGCCGGTGAAACTGGCCGAGCTGGACGGTTTAGGCGGCTACACCCCCGCCACTGCGCAGGGTTACGAGCAGTTGCTGAGCAAGTTGGCGGATGACCTGGCGGGGTGCCTGGAGAGCCTTTGAGTTCTCGCCAACGCCTTGGCGAGCCAGCTCTCTGCCACAGTTGAAGCATTGACCCTGTGGGAGTGAGCTTGCTCAGAGGCTTTTAAGACCCTTACAACGCAAACGGCAACGGAATGTGCGTTTCCTGGCGCTGCTCCAGGCGTTTGCGGAATTCGTCGGGATCGTGAATCAAAACGTCCTGGCCGGCGAAGGTCTCCGCCGCAATCAACCGCGACAGCCAGAAGCGCACGCAGCCGACTCTCAACATGGTCGACCACAGCTCGGCTTCGGCGGCAGTGAATGGCCTCAGTGCGGCATAAGCCCCAAGAAAAGCCCGCGCTCGCGGAGCGTCTATGGTCCCGTTTTCAAACGAACACCAGTCATTCACGGCAATGGCGATGTCATAGAGCATCGGGCCGGAGCAGGCGTTGTAGAAATCGATCACTCCCGTCAGGTGGGTGCCTTCAAACAACGTGTTATCGCGGAACAGGTCGGCATGCAGGTTGGCCCTTGGCAGCGCCATGATGGCCGCCTTGCGACGCTGTATCTCTTCGAGCGCCTTGGTCAGCAGCGCGCCCTGTGCCGAGTCCAGATGCGAGATGAAGTTACTGCCCTCCTCCAGCATCCAGTCCAGGCCGCGGTCGGTTTTGCGCTCGATGGTCTGGGTGCGGGTGGCCAGGTGCATATGCGCCATGAACTCACCGATTTGCACGCAGTGCTGAGTGTTGGGCTCGGCAGGGTGCTTGCCAGACAGGCGCGGTTGAAGCAATGCCGGTTTGCCTTTCAGCTCGCGCAGGGCCTGGCCCTCGGTGGTGCGCAGCGCGTAGGGGACGGGCAGCCTGGCATCGTGCAAGACATCCAGCAGCTCGATGAAGAAGGGCATTTCCTGAACCGGCCCGCGTTCGACCAGCGTCAGTACAAACTCGCCCTGCTCCAGGCTGATGAAGAAATTGGTGTTTTCACTTCCAGCGGCGATGCCCTGAAAATCCCGCAGGGCGCCAAGCCCGTAAGGGGCAAGAAAAGCTTCCAGCTCGGGGCGAGCCAGAGGAGTAAAAACGGACATAGAAGACTGCCAGCAAGAGAGTGAATGTGAGGCGTTACCAGCTGAATATTACCCACTGGGGTATCAGCATGTCCGGCTGATCCGAACGTATGAATTGACCGCTTGTACCATCGGCACGCACCAGATAATAAAACTTGCCGTGCTTTGGCGTGATCTTCACCGCGTAAACGAATCCGTTCGCGCGGTACTCTTGAACAAAATCATCGCCGCTCTGACGAATGGTGACGTCTGGCTCGGCCGAGGGCGCCTCGTCATCTGCGGCAAACGCCAGCGACGAGCAGGCGAGCAACCCGCCGACCAGTAACAGGCGATTGAGCGCGCGCATGATAACCTTGTGCCTTTGTCGTTAACGGTCCACGCATTCTAGCGCCGACCCCGCCGAAAAGGTTGATCTTGCACATGAGTCTCGCGCCCCTCGTCCTGGTGGACGGTTCTTCTTACCTGTACCGCGCTTTCCACGCGCTGCCGCCGCTCACGACCTCCAAGGGCCTGCCAACCGGTGCGGTCAAGGGCGTGCTCAACATGCTCAAGAGCTTGCGCAGGCAATATCCTGACAGTCCGTTTGCTGTTGTCTTTGACGCCAAGGGCGGAACGTTCCGCGATGAGCTGTACGGCGAGTACAAAGCCAACCGCCCGAGCATGCCGGATGACATGCGCGTGCAGATCGACTTCCTGCACAACTGCGTCAGAGGCCTGGGCTATCCGCTGTTATGCGTTGAAGGTGTTGAGGCCGACGATGTGATCGGCACACTGGCGCGCAGCAGTGCGGCGGCGGATCGACCGGTGGTGATCTCGACCGGCGACAAGGACATGGCGCAATTGGTCGACGGCCACATCACGCTCGTCAATACCATGACCGGCAGCGTGCTGGACGTTGCCGGAGTGAAAGAGAAATTCGGCGTCGGGCCCGAGCACATCATCGATTACCTGGCATTAATGGGCGACAAGGTCGACAACATTCCTGGCGTTCCCGGCGTCGGTGAGAAAACCGCGGCGGGCCTGCTGCTCGGCATCAATGGCGGTTTGAAAGAGCTCTACGACAACCTCGACAAGATTCCGGCATTGCCGCTTCGGGGGGCTAAGTCGTTGCCCGCCAAGCTGGAAGAGCATCGGGAGATGGCCTTCCTCTCCTACCAGCTGGCTACCATCAAGATTGACGTGCCGCTGGACATCGAGCTCGACGCTCTGCATTGCGGCGAGCCTGATCGGGAAGCGTTGATGGCGCTGTATACCGAGCTCGAATTCAAAAGCTGGATTACCGACCTGCAGCGTGAAGCGCGAGAAGAAGGCGCCGAAATTGTGCCTGCTGCCGAGCCGGCGCCGATCATCGAGGCCAAATACGAGCTCATTCTTGAGCAGACGCAGTTTGACGACTGGTTGAAGAAGCTTGAGGCGGCGCAGTTGTTCGCCTTTGTGGTGCAGAGCAATGGGGTAGATGCACAGCGCGCTCAAATCGTCGGGCTGTCCTTCGCGATCAAAACCCACGAGGCCTGTTACATCCCGCTCACCCATTCTTATATGGGTGTGCAGCAACAGCTCGATCGTGATGAGGTGCTCAAAGCCGTCAAGCCCATGCTGGAAGACGCAAGCAAGATCAAAGTCGGGCAGCACGCCAAGTTTGCCATCAACCTTTTGGCCAACTGCGCAATCGACGGCGACCAGAGCCAGGGCATCCACGTACAGGGCGTCAAATTCGACACGATGCTCGAATCCTACGTGCTCGACTCTACGGCGACGCGCCATGACCGTGACAGCCTCGTTGCCAAGTACCTGGCTCACACGCCGGTCAACTTCCAAGACATCGCAGGCAAAGGCGCGAAACAGCTGAGTTTCGACCAGATCGCACTGGAGCAGGCCGGCACCTACGCAGCTGAAGAGGTGGACCTGACGCTGCGTTTGCACGAGGTGCTGCAAGAGAAGCTGGCCAAGACGCCGACTCTGGCGCCGGTGCTCGACGATATCGAAATGCCGCTCATGCCTGTGCTGGCGCGCATAGAACGGCAAGGCGCGCTGGTCGACGCCAACCTGCTGGGCAACCAAAGCGTCGAGCTGGGCAACAAGATGACCGAGCTTGAGCGCGAAGCGTTTGCCATCGCCGGTGAGGAATTCAACCTCGGCTCGCCCAAGCAACTCGGTGTGATTCTTTACGAAAAGCTTGGCATGCCGATCATCAGTAAAACCGCTACCGGCCAGCCGTCAACGGCTGAAGCGGTGCTCGCGGAACTGGCCGAGCAGGATTATCCGCTGCCCAAGGTGCTGATGCAGTACCGCTCGATGAGCAAACTGAAAAGCACCTACACCGATCGACTGCCGGAACAGATCAACCCGCGCACCGGCCGAATCCACACCTCCTATCATCAGGCGGTGGCGGTCACCGGGCGTCTGTCGTCCAGCGACCCAAACCTGCAAAACATCCCGATTCGCACGGCCGAAGGCCGCCGCATTCGGCAGGCATTCATTGCCCCGGCGGGCTACAAGCTGCTGGCAGCGGACTACTCGCAGATCGAGTTGCGGATCATGGCGCATCTGGCCAAGGACGAAGGTTTGCTGCATGCCTTCCGCAACGACCTGGACGTACACCGTGCGACGGCGGGCGAGGTCTTCGGCGTCGAGTTACCTGACGTGACCAACGACATGCGCCGCAGCGCCAAGGCGATCAACTTCGGCCTTATCTATGGCATGAGCGCATTCGGCCTGGCCAAGCAGATCGGCGTCGATCGCAAGCAATCGCAGGCGTATGTGGATCGCTATTTCGCGCGCTACCCCGGCGTATTGAATTACATGGAGCGCACGCGGACTCAGGCTGCCGAGCAAGGTTATGTCGAGACCATCTTCGGTCGCCGCTTGTACTTGCCGGACATCAATGCCAAGAACCAGGCGTTGCGCAAAGGTGCCGAGCGCATGGCAATCAACGCACCAATGCAAGGCACGGCGGCCGACATCATCAAGCGCGCAATGGTCGCCGTGAACGGATGGCTGGACGCTTCAGGTCTGGATGCGCGGGTCATTCTGCAAGTGCACGACGAATTGGTTCTGGAAGTGCGCGAGGATCTGGTCGAGCAGATCAGCCAGGACATCCGCGTACACATGAGCGGCGCGGCCGAGCTGGACGTGCCGCTGTTGGTCGAAGTGGGCGTAGGCAATAATTGGGATGAGGCCCACTAAAACGGCTTGTCGTTTCGATTCTTCGCGGAATCGGAACTGCGCCAGGCACTAAATTTCCGCCGGTTTTGAACTTCGGCGGACTAATCCCGGTCTGAGGTTGCGAATGGCTCAAGCAGCCATTCAAGCTCCTATGTTGTGTTAAGTGTTGGCAGATATCCGGAACCCTTCCGAGGGGGCTGGACTTAGACCCCGAACTTCCCCTCCCCACATGAAGTCCGGGGTTTTTTTTGCCCGCGATTCAGGCCGCGGGCGCCTTGTCTTCCAGCTCCATCCAGTCCGCCAGTACGGTGTAGGCCTCTTCGAGCCCCATGCGCTTGGGCGCGGAAAACAGCTGAATGGTGACGGTGTCGCCCCAGCCACGATGGATCTCCGACTGGACCTTGAGCAGCGTATTTTTAGCGGCACCAAAAGTCAGTTTGTCCGCCTTGGTCAGCAGAATGTGCATCGGCATGCCGCTGGCGATGGCCCAGTCGAGCATCAGCAGGTCGAAGTCGGTCATCGGGTGGCGAATATCCATCATCAGGATCAACCCCTTCAGACTCTCGCGGCTGCCCAGATACGCTTCGAGGTGGCGCTGCCAATGCTGCTTGAGCGGAATAGGCACCTTTGCGTAACCGTAACCCGGCAAATCGACCAAACGGCGGTCATCGTCCAGGCTGAAGAAATTCAGCAGCTGAGTACGCCCTGGTGTCTTTGAGGTTCGCGCAAGGCTGGCGTGAGTCAGGGTGTTCAGCGCGCTGGACTTGCCCGCGTTGGAGCGGCCGGCGAAGGCGACTTCAAAGCCTTCGTCGTCCGGGCATTGATCGACTTTGGCAGCGCTGAGCATGAACTTGGCTTGTTGGCACAGGCCAAGAATTGGGTTTTTGAGTTGCATGGGATATCCGGTGAGGGCGTTGCGGCGTGCGCGGCAACGGGGTGTCGTTTTCCGTTCAATGGACGCGAGTATATAATGCCGCAGATTTCATGTATGCCTCGTCACCCCCGCAAAGGTGCTGCTGAAGCGAACCGCTTCCGGCATTTGCATCAAAACCTTCACCGAAAAGCCGCTCGCGACAGGCAGTCACGAAGGCGGCGCCTTTGGTCGCATCGGATCAGCCCATGAACTTACCTCTTTCGAGCCTGCTGTTGATTCTGTGCATGAGCGGATTCGTGCAGGCAGGTGAGTCTGTAACGGCCGACCCCGTTGCCGGGCAGTCTAAAGCAGTCGTATGTGGCGCCTGTCATGGTCCCGACGGCAACAGCTTGGTGCCTGTTTTCCCGAACCTCGCAGGCCAGGGTGAGCGCTATTTGCTCAAGCAGTTGCATGAAATCCGCGACGGCAAGCGTGTTGTGCCGGAGATGACCGGCCTGCTGGTTTCGCTTACGGAACGTGACCTTGCTGACATTGCCGCTTACTACGCTGGTCAGAAGGCAAAGCCCGTCGAGGCTGACCCCGATCTCGCTGCGCAAGGCGAGGCGCTTTTTCGCGGCGGCAAGCTTGAGCAGGGCACGCCGGCTTGCATCGGATGTCATTCCCCAAACGGCGCAGGCATTCCGGGCGCGGGGTTTCCACAGTTAAGCGGCCAGCATTCCGCGTACATCAAAAAACAGCTCACGGCCTTTCGGGATGGAGAGCGCTCCAATGATGGCGAGACTCAGGTCATGCGCACCATTGCCTCCAAGCTGAGCAACGGAGACATCGAAGCCTTGGCAGCTTTTATTCAGGGTCTTGAATGACCGGTCGAGCAACGGGTCTTGCGCACACGGTTTGTCACATAATCCCACGCAGTCCTGCCCGGGCGGGCCAAAAAGGGTAGCGAACGGCTGCTCTTTTTTATGGCCGCAGGCGTTACACTTGCGACCTCGTATCGCCTCGGCCGGTCGAACTGCGTCCACCGAGGTGACCTTCCATGCCCAGGAGTTAAGCATGCGTAATCTGATTCTCAGCGCCGCTCTGATTTTTACCAGCCTGTTCGGTCTGACCGCTCAAGCAGCAGAGCCTATCGAAGCCGGCAAACAGTACGTCGAGCTGAAAAGCGCTGTTCCTGTTTCCGAGCCAGGCAAAATCGAAGTTGTCGAGATGTTCTGGTACGGCTGCCCGCACTGCTACGCATTCGAGCCAGTCATCAATCCATGGGCCGAAAAACTTCCCGCTGACGTCCACTTCATCCGCGTTCCTGCCATGTTTGGTGGCCCTTGGGACGCCCACGGTCAGCTCTTCATTACCCTCGACACCATGGGTGTGGAAAAGAAAGTTCACACTGCCGTGTTCGACGCGATTCAGAAAGGCGGCAAGCGTCTGACCGATCCGAACGACATGGCCGAATTCGTCGCTACTCAAGGCGTCGACAAGACCAAGTTCCTCGAAACGTTTAACTCGTTCGCTGTGAAGGGCAAGATCGCTCAGTACAAGGAACTGGCCAAGAAGTACGAGATCACTGGCGTTCCGACCATGATCGTCAATGGTAAATACCGCTTTGACCTGGGCACTGCCGGTGGTCCTGAGCAAGCGCTGCAGGTGGCCGATCAATTGATCGCCAAAGAGCGCGCGACGCTGACCGCCAAGTAAGCGCTGGCCATGGCGCGCTGGGGAACTACTGAACGTGTCGTTGCCCGGCACGCAGCAAAAATCAATGAGCGTCATCTTCTCGAAACAGGGTTGCCGGCGGACGGCCGGCTTCGCCTGCTCAGCTTCAATATCCAAGTCGGCATCAGCACCGAGCGTTATCGGCACTACCTGACCCGGGGTTGGCAGCACTTGCTGCCGCACAACGGTCGAGCCGGCAACCTGCAGAAGATCGGCGATCTGCTGCGTGATTATGATCTGGTCGCGTTGCAGGAAGCCGATGGCGGCAGCATCCGCTCAGGCTACGTCAATCAAGTCGAACACCTCGCTCAACTCGGCTCCTTTCCCTACTGGCATCAGCAGCTGAACCGCAACCTCGGGCGCCTGGCCCAGCACAGTAACGGCGTGCTCAGCCGACTGCGTCCCTGGGACATCGAAGATCACCCGTTGCCCGGGCCCAAAGGGCGAGGCGCCATTCTGGTTCGTTTCGGTGAAGGTCCTGATGCTTTGGTCGTGGTCGTCATGCACCTCGCGCTCGGCGCCCGGACCCGAACGCTGCAGCTGGCTTACATTCGCGAGCTGATTGGCGGGTACCGGCATCAGGTGCTCATGGGTGACATGAACACCCATGCCACTGATCTGCTGGAAACCTCGCCGCTACGGGATCTGGGCTTGCTGGCTCCGCAAATCGAAGCGACCTTTCCAAGCTGGCGCCCGCAGCGGTGCCTTGATCACATTCTTCTGAGCCCCACTCTGACCCTTGAAAAGGTCCAGGTGCTGGCTCAGCCCATCTCCGATCATCTGCCCGTCGCGGTGGAGATTCGCTTGCCGGCCTCATTAATCGGTGACTCCCTGCCGATAACAAGCACATCTCCTCGCGGACCTGTGGAATGACCGACGAAGCGCAGCGCTGGAAAGAAAAGTACCTCAAGAGCATCGAGCAGCAAGACAAACTGGAGCGGCGCTGGAACGCGCGGCTCGATTTGCTGCGTCGAGGTCTGGTGCGCAGCAGCCTGGCGGCCGAAGGTGCCGACAAGGCGGTCGATCAGTGCATGAAAGAAATGCGCGAAATCGTTCGCAAGGACGACATGGACGCAGGGTTGGCGGCCCTGATTCCGCGGCTGGAAAAAGCCGTGCTGGATTCCGAGCAGCGTCGGGAACAGCGTGTCGAGCAAATGGGCACCGCGTTGACCTCTCTAGTGGCGCAGCTACAGGCATTGCCGCTGCCAAAGGAAGTCAGCAAACCACTCAAGCGGTTCGCCAAAAGTCTTGAGGACCGTATTACTCAGGCACGCGAGCTGCCGCTCCTGTTGAGTGAGTTGAGCGGTCTCCAGGGCCAGGCGCTGTCCCAGATCGAACACCCTGACGAGGCGTCCCGGCCCGGTTTATTGCAGCGATTGTTCGGCAGTCATCGCGAGCCAACCGGCGATGATGAACACACCGCTGAACGACCTGCTGCCATCACCGAACCAGTCCCGCTCGTTTCGCCCGCCGTGGCCGCGTCTGACTCGGTCACTGAGGGAGCCCCGACCGCCCAGGACGCTGGCGTGGCTGTCGACAGCGCGCCGCTGGCCCTTTCGTCGGCTCAAGCCCCCGAGCCTGTCAGCGCCGATAGCCCGGCTGAAGCCTCACCCCCCGTGGCCATGAGCATGCAGGAGAGCGCCCCTGAAGGCGATGCGCCCGATCCAGGGCGCAGCCCCGAAGACCGCCCTTCTCAACCCTCCGCGACAGAGCCTGCGCCTGAAAAAGCAAGCGAACCGTTAGAGCAGGACGTTCCGGCGTCGGTTGAAGAGCCCGCTCTGGCGACTGCCGAGACGGACGCCGGCGACGATGACCCGGGTGACGATCAGCTCGACGACGATGACCTGAACGTCAATGAGCCTGAAAATGCCGCCGAAGAGGAAGGCCCCTATGCGCTGCCCTCGTCGCCCGAGCCCAGCTACAGCTCTGTCGCCGCCCACATCGAAGAAACGCTCCTGGGCCTGCTCGATGAGTTGACGCTGCCCGAGCATCATCGTCCACAAGCTGAGGCTATGCGTGCTCGGCTTGAACACGGACTGAACTGGTACGAACTGCTGCCGATTCTTGATGACCTGGCTGTGTTGATGCTGGCCATCACCGACAGCGGGCAACATGAATTCGAGGCTTATCTCAAGCAGCTCAACGAGCGCCTCGAGTCTTTTCAGAGCAACTTGCTGGCCGCCAGCGAAGGCCATGCAGATCAGCAGTCTGCCTCGCGTCAACTGGACCACCAGCTGCGCGAACACGTAGACGACTTGCAAACCAGCGTGCAGCAAGCAGCGGATCTCACCAGTTTGAAGCAGGTTCTGGAGAATCGGCTTGAGGGGCTGATCGGCACCATGGATGAACATCAGCAGCAGCGTGATCAGCGCGAACAGGAGGTCGCAACGCGCCTTCAATCCCTCGCCAGCCGTGTTGCGACGATGGAGCAGGAAGCACTGGGTTTCCGTGCTCACCTGGAAGAGCAACGGCAAAGAGCATTGATCGACACGTTGACAGGCCTGCCAAACCGGGCGGCCTGGAATGAACGGCTTGAGCATGAAATCGATCAGTTGCAGAGAAAGCCCTCAAGCTTATTGCTCGGCATCCTGGATCTGGATCACTTCAAGCGCATCAACGATGGTTACGGCCATTTGGCGGGGGATAAGGTGCTCAAGATCATCGCCGGCCAGCTGCGACAACGTTTGCGGGCTTCGGATTTCATCGCCCGCTTCGGCGGTGAAGAATTTGTACTGCTATTGCCCACCACGCCGATGGATGAGGGGATGGCACTGTTGGAGCGCCTGCGTGAGGGCATCGAGCAGTGCCCGTTTCACTTCAAAGGCGAGCGAGTGACGGTCACGGTCTCGATGGGGATCACGTTATTCCGTCCGGGTGAGCGCAGCGACGGGGTGCTAAAACGCGCGGATCAAGCGCTTTACCGTGCGAAGCACGAGGGCCGCAATCGGATCGAACAAGGCTGAGGCTGTCTACGGGTCGCATGAACGCATGCATGTGGTTTTGAATGCGTTCGCGGCGTTACGTTACACTGTTGCATTAATTTCCTATGCGTCGTGCCGCCATGAAGTCTATTGTTGCTCCGATCCTGCTCATGCTGCTGACCGCGTGTAGCAGTGGTCCAGCGTTTGACACCAGCCACCCCTCGGTGAACTACGACAGTCGTGCGCAGTTTGTAGTGGTCCATTACACGTCTGCGTCCCTGGACCGTTCATTGGAGTTGCTGACCCATGGTGAGGTCAGTGCGCACTACCTGATCGGCGACGGCCCAGCGACGGTCTATAAGCTGGTCGACGAGTCTCAGCGCGCGTGGCATGCCGGAGAGAGTGAGTGGGACGGTCGAACCTGGCTCAACTCAAGCAGCATCGGCATCGAAATCGTCAATCCCGGGTACCGCGACACGCCGACCGGGCGGCTGTGGTATCCCTACAGCGAAGCACAGATCCAGAAGCTCATCGTTTTGCTCAAAGACATCGTCAAGCGCAATCATATCGAGCCGCGGCATGTTATCGGCCACAGCGACATCGCCCCGCTTCGCAAGCTCGATCCGGGGCCGCTGTTTCCCTGGAAACGGCTGGCGCAGGAAGGTTTGGGGATATGGCCGGATGAGCAACAAGTGGCCCAGCGCCAGGCCCAATTCATGGGTATCGTCCCAAGTGTCGTCTGGTTCCAGCAGCAATTGGCGCTATTGGGTTATCCAACACCGCAGACCGGAGAGCTGGACATTGCGACTCGGCACGTGCTGGCAGCCTTTCAAATGCATTACCGACCACAAAAATTTGACGGTGAGCCGGATCTGCAAAGTGCAGCTATGCTGCAAGTACTTAACCTCAGGCACTAAATTCCCCTAGCTGTCTGTGTTCATCGGGCTATTTCCACGCTTGTTGCCGCACCTCAAGGTTTCTCGAACCGAAAGCCATCTGGATGACTGTTGATGTTCACGGCGACGCCGCCACTGCGCTCTTTCATTTACCGCCCA
>Ga0308160_10005245_pt1 | contig 13573 bp, 20 predicted proteins | sample PhyFR1_FD_201036 | JGI IMG/M metagenome (GOLD analysis project Ga0308160, IMG submission 201036) | Phyllosphere microbial communities from UC Gill Tract Community Farm, Albany, California, United States - DLSLF.R1 | ecosystem: Host-associated > Plants > Phyllosphere > Unclassified | place: USA...
AGCGTACTGAGGCATTCCCTGACCCATTCCCATAGGACGTGGAACGAATGGAGCGCCATTCTGTCGCATCTGTTGTCCTTGCTGCATCATTGATTGCGAGGAGGAAGGTCGGAATTGACCGTGATTTGGTGCCATGGGGTGACCGTTCATACTGGGTGGTGGCGAGGTGATATGAGACTGTGTGGATTGGGGATGTTGCGGCTGTTGAGCCTGTTGGGATGGATGGGGCTGTTGGGGTTGCTGAGACGACTGAGACGACTGAGATTGTTGATTTTGGGTGGCGGGTGTAGATTTCTTGGTAAAGAACATATGGGGATCCAATGGCTTCTTAGCCGCTGGCTGAGCGGGAGCGGTCGTCATGTTGTTTCGTTTAGTGGGTGCGGGTGCCGACGAGGTATCGGCGGGGAGTGATCCAAATGATTGGACTGAATTAGAGAGATGGCCACCGATAAGTGATGGGGCGGCAGGGGATGATGAAAGCAATGGGTTTGGTGAGTCTACGGATCCGAATGCTAGGGGTCCTGTATGTATGTCAGCCCTGGTCTCGATGGATAGCACCACTCCCTAGTGAGGAGGGCGGTGGACGAATAGAGAAAGAAAGGAGAAGGATGGATGGCTGACGCGACCTGGTCACTTGATCTTTTGATGATCTTCCCCCCGGGCCTTCATCGCCGCCCATCTTTTCTCCCCTTGCCCCCTTTGTATACCAAGTCAGACTCACCTTTCTTGATATCGATACCTTCTCCTCCTACAAGGAGACTTCCCTTTCTAGAATGTCCATTAATGGGCATCCGGGACAAAAAGAGGTGGGTGTATATAGATATATGTGTGATAGAGAAAGAAGAGAAAAGAGAATCAGAAACAGAGTCATGACACCTCGGTTTCTAATCCTAATCCTATTAGAAAATTCACAATTTGAAACACTAATCACCCTCGTCTCAGATCATAGGCAGCACCGTACAACAGGGTATGCATCTTGGTATCACCGTCTCATGCTGTACTGGGGATTAGTACATGCTCAAGTATGTATACCTTGATACTCTCAATGGCTATTGCTACATACGAGCCGTGTCTGCTATACCACAGGCTATATATCCTATAGCTAATCAACATTAGACGCCCTTTGCCCTTTCCCTTTCCCTGACCGAAATTTTTCGAGATTCCGCGTCCTCCACCGGTGGCACTTTGTAAGAATCATCCACCATACGGTTGTTGCTATTCCTCATACCCATTAGAGGGTATGCATCAAGGATCACGGGGATCGGATACAGCATAAGCCATGTGCAATGGGTACATCACTATACATGTGCCAGACTAGTCCAGCCAGCTAATACGTATCGACAAGCCTCAACATATCCTCAATAGCTTGCTGTACCTCATTCCCGTCCTCTTGCCACTCGGCGACTTCGGTCCCGACTGAACCTTTACATTTCCGCTGTATGACAGAACGGTACCCGTCCAGAGCCCGTAAAGAAGTAAGGATATTGTCCAACTTTAGCCCGATCGTGTCTCCAGGCAGACTTGGAGCGATCTCGGTAAGAGTGGATGGCGCCGCAGTGACGATCTTTGACAGTAATAGTGCCAAGTATGCGGATACGACTTCAGTAGCCGCCTGGTCTTGAGCTCGGGATGTACAGGCGGTAGGAGCACTCACGTCAGAAGTTTCCTCAACGTAGAAGGAACCGTACAACCGAGCTAGCTCATTGACGAACGGCTCGGCCGTCGGGCATTTGCAATACCGCAAACAGTCTTGCTGCCCTCTACATTCGGTGTCGAGGCCTATCCCGTCAGAGCAACATTTGAAATGGCATACAAGCGAGAGAAGACTCACTGAGTGAGGCGAGAACAGAGGCTAGGTTCTCGTCGACAAGTACACCAGAAGTAATGATTGCCAGCACCAGACACAGTAGTTCGCCTTCATCAGTAGGGTCGGCCGTCTCGGCCGGTTTGTTCTGTGCCGTAGCGATACGCGACGAGAGCGTTGTGCGATTTACGGCAACACGGGCCAGAGCGGTCAATGAGCCCTCTGTAGTCAACAGATCGCGACTCCAGCTAGGGGCGATATTGCTCATATTGGCGAATATCCTCAGACAGCTCATGACCGCCACGGCGGCTGAGGTATCAGTCTTACCCGACAAATGACGCTCACCTTCATGGCCACCTGCTGCCCCTGCGTTGTCGCGGGCGATACTGACGAACGCGATCAGAGCTTGGAGAATGGCCGGCGCGATACTAGCCGGATGTTGCGCTAGATCACCCCGGTCTTGTGGGGATGCAGTGATGATATGGTCAATCACCGCGAGATTATTTCGTATGAAGCTGATCTCCACAGAGTCATCGTGAGGTATCAGAGGCTAGGGTCAGCTCTGATATCTGGTACACGTACCAGACCGCTTTCGACCAGGTCGAATCGATCGCTCAGGGAAGTGATTTCTGGTAATACAGCTTTGATGGTTTTGCCAAGTGCTTTCTCGGATCGTAGTGCCGTGTTGAGTAGGTCGCCAGAGATGTTTGCGGTGAGTGCAGCAAGTGTCGATGAGGCGAGGACACGGGTCTTTGTCTGAATATTAGCCACTGCTATCCTGGCTCAGCTTACCGGATGTTTGTCCTCGACTCGGACGACATTCCTGCCTATTTCTCGGACCCTCTCGACCTGTATCTCAGCCGCTGCTCTGGGTGGACAAGACAGGTAACGTACCATCAGAGTGACTTTCCCTTTCCACCCATCATCCAGCATCCCACTCCGCTGTTTCAACAAACCAGTTAGAAACCTCACACAGCCCTCTGCGTAGAGACGTAGAATACCCTCAATACCGCCTTCTCCAGCCATGATCAGATGAAGACACAAAAGACAAACAGCATCCATGATCTATCATCAGTGACATCCGGATGTAATGCACGTACATCATCGCCCTCTCCTCTGACACCCTGGAATGCGGCCCATACTCGTTCCGTCTGACCACACACTCTAAGCTTCGAGATCCACTCTTCACTCTGCATATTACCGAGTATGTCGACGCAGCTGAGTGTCAGCGACAGTACAATAGGTCAAACGTACCTCGCACGTCTGAAGCCCTTTGTCCCGCTCTCATCCTCGATCCCGTCGAGAAGATATCCCGTCTCGTCCATGAATCGCCGATTCTCTCCCTTTGATTTCATATCATTCGCCGACTGAGGTGCTCTTGCCAGTATCATCTCCTGGGCCAGTCAGCACATCACCTGATCACACGGCAAGTAAGACTCACAGATAGCTCCACTTGCGACAGACTCGTCTCCCCACTCGGATTAACCTCGTACCGACTCCTCAAGCTCGCATAACTCTCCTTTGACAACGCCTCTTCCAGCTTTTCGGCATCCGAGACCGTATCACCATCTTCAGCAATCACCGTCCTGGTCCTACCATATATCCTCTTTGCCCTTCCCCCCGATCCCGGACCTTCGGCTTCAACAGGTTTGATCCACATGGCCGAAGGATCAGGTTCTGCATTTTCCAGTATGGATTTCGAGGGTGATACCGGTAAAGAACTCGTTCGGCCAAGCTTGTTAGGGGTAGACGGACCTGCTGATCTTGATCCGAAATCGTCTTGTAGATGCGCGAAACGATTCTTGAGCTTTGATGGGGAATCGAGCACTGCGCCTGAACTTTGGGATATACCAATCATACGTTTTCGACTTGGACTAGTGAGGGTAGCGGGATCAGGAGTGATGGCGGCGAATAGGTGGGCATAGTCTCGGGGCGAGGAGGATGAGGGTGTGGACGGCCCAGCGATGGGACCAGTTCTCGGGGGAGTAGCTGGATCTCTCTGGCGAGTGGGAGTAGCTTCTTTCGGCGTGACCTCCTTTGATGATATGGAAGATCGAGACCTCGTAGAGCGAACCGGTCGAGGTGTAACAGTTTCATGATCTGGAGCAGCGGGCCTCTTTTTCGGAGATGGCGAAGGTGAGGGTAGAGGTGATGTCAAAGGCGATGAAGTAAGCGGTGGATTCCTCCTAGCTCTCTTTCGTCCATATTCAGCGATTGTCGATTGTTCGTCTTCCTTTCTATACCCTGTATCACCCTTCTCAGGCCCAGCCTCTACTTCACTATTTCCTCTGCTCAGCTCGCGAGTCGTCGTCAAGGTAGCTTGCTCCGGCCTTGAGCCGCTTCTTGTCAATCTAGAAGAGCCCCTACTGCCCGAGTCCGTGAGGCGACTACGACCAGAAGAATCTAGGGAGGGGGAGGATGCTACAGCCTTCCTTGCTGACCGACCAGACATCATCTCTTGATTTTCTTCCCCATCATTCCCATCCGCAATTTGCTCGTCCTCGTTATCACTCTCAGTATCAGAAGTCAAAACCTTCTGAGGGACCTGCCGTGTCTTTCTCTTCGCATAGGTCCGTCGGGGTGGGCCTGTGTGACTCCTTGTGAGGCGGGGACTACCGGTCGAGCTTGTGGGTGATGACGAGAACATTGTCCAGGTATTGAATTAGCTGACCTTGGGATGTGGTGGTGTCGAACAAATGTCCGGGAGTCGAATGGGTTGCCGATGGACTATCTCGTCTGCTCAGTCTGTATCGACAGGTAGGTTGACCCGTCTTGTCAAGAAGGGATGGTGTTGATATTGATGGGAAATACAGAAAGGTAAAAGGAAGCAAGAGGTTACTGCTGTCTGTCTCATGTTCTACCTCCACCCTACCATTCCGGGGTTTCCCCGCTTTGACCCTTCGCACGTGACATGGCATGTGATCACCTGCTCGACCATGATGATTGTCCACCGAGACCTGTAAGAGTAGACGAAGCATCATTTCATGGCACCCAGTAAAAGTAGCTGAAAGTGTATACACTAAATCATACAGCAATCAATACACGAAATATCAACACACCCTGAACCCCACATCCCAAATCCCACATCTATTCATCATCTTCATCATCAGACAGATCCACATATGCAGCCTTCTTGACTGCTGCTGCTCGTCCTGCTCGGGGTGCTGCCGTAGTCCTGGGGGGTGGAGCATAGTCTTCAAAGTCACTATGTCGTCAGCTCTCGCCATACAATTCAAGGAAGTAAGCTTACGATGCCTCGTCAAAGTCTGACTCGTCCTGCTTCGACTTCTTCCCAGCTGCTTTCTTGGCTGCAGGTTTAGAAGGTAAGATATCGATATCGGATTCCTCCGCTTCCGACGACTCCGCCTTGGCGACCACCTTCTTCTTGGGCGCAGGCTTGGCTTTAGGCTTGATGACCTCCTCGTCTGAATCGTCGACCACCTTGGCTTTGGCTTTAGGTGCGGGTTTGGCTTTCGGCTTGATTGGCTCGTCATCAGAATCGTCTACAGGCTTGGCTTTCGATTTTGAGGAACTGGCTTTGGGAGCGGCCTTGGCGGGAGCGGGAACGTTGTACACTTCTAGATCAGCTGTACCCTCATCAACAGCAGGGCTGTACGTACTCTCATCATCAGAGTCGTCTAGGATCATCGGCTCAGCCTTGGCTTTCGGTTTGGCCTTAGCAGGCGCCGCCTTCTTCGCCGGTGGCTTCACATCGACATTATCATCAGATACGTTGGAGCTAAACAGTCAGCTATGCTCTTTATCATCGCCGGCAACAGATCACGTACCTAGGTCGCTTCACTGGTGAAGTCTTCGGAGCTGCTTTAGGCTTGGCAGCAGCTTTCGGCTTGACAGGCTGGAACACGTCCGACTCGTCAGAATCTTCCCCAGCCGCCTTCTTCTTCTTCTTGATAGCGGCCTTGATGGCGGCTTTGCCCTTGGGTTTCCCAGATTTGGCAGCTTCGATATCTTGTTCCAAGGCGAGCTGGGTATCAACACCGAATCACATCTCAAAGAATGGTCACGTACCAGCCATTCAGCGGTAAAGTTGTCTAGATCCCTCGTCCAGATATCCTGAGGTGAGAGCTTGAGGAGCTCGATAAGTTCCGACTCTTTACCATCTCGCTCAGCAAGAAGCTTGGCGACCTAACCGTCAGTGATCTGCGGTACAACCAAAACTCACCTTCTCGGCAGTGAGACTCCAAATGGCCATTCCGAGCAAGTAATCGTAATCACCAGCTTGACCAGCTTCGGCATCCTCATCATCAAGCGTCTGCTCAGTCTCGCCAGCAACTGCAATCGCCTTCTTGTTGGCCTTGGGGAAAGGAGTGAATTTGAGCGCTCGAAGTTCGCCCTCGATAACAGTCTTTTTCTTGTTGGAGACTACGAGCTCTTTGGAAATGATCATTTGTACGAATCTGGCCTGGTTCGATAATCGCTCAAATTGCCTATTGAGCTCGTCTGCGAGGTATTGCTATATTGTCAGATTGTGCCATCGATGAGTCTCGGGAGACATACCTTTCTCAAACCATAAAACTCGAGTCGCTTGTGGTAGAAATCAATCAAGATTTCTTCTGGAGAAGAGTACTTTCGGATCTTGCCATTCAGGTCAAAGCAGACCATGTTACTGGTCGACATATTGGAGGTCATCTTGAATCGCTTCTCGAGTCCTTCTAGCTCGGCAGCTCGGAGATTGGCTTCCGTCATGTGGATTCGGAAAAAGACCGTAGTATCGGTATGATGTTCCTCGTAGTCCTGATATATTGGTATTACTCCAACTTGATAATCGAGAGACTTGCCTTGATGGTAGAAGGAACCTTGTCGGTACCACTAGTCATTTCCTCCAACATCTCCTTGAAATCCTGAGTCCACTTTCGAATGGGCAATTCAGTAATCTCGATGGTAGTGTCGTCAATCTTGTCAATGATACCGTTAATCTTGTACTTGTCGGCCTCGGTCCTTTCGATTGTACCCTACAGATCAGCCTGGGTCACGCATATGCGACGTACCTTGAAACCTCGGAACCAAGGCGTCATCTTTTCCACTTCCTCGCCATTCATGAGTCGCTTGAGGTTATCGACAATTTCGGCGGGGTTGTAGTTGGGGATCTGGGTAGACCATCCTGAGGTATCAGTACAACGACTCCCCAACAAACTCGACTCACCCGTTCCAATACCGTCCGCACCGTTGATCAAGACCATGGGCACGGTAGGCAAGAAATACTCTGGCTCGATCGACATTCCCTCTTCTTCGAGGTAATTAAGCAGTCCATCATCAGCCGGATGGAAGATCGCTCGAGTCATTCGGGGGACATTGGTGAAAATGTAACGAGCGCTAGCTGCGTCTTTACCACCCTGATCATCAGCGCACTTCAATCGGCTGGCGATGGACTTACAGCAAGTCGAGTACCGAATTGACCATTGGGATCAAGTAGATTGATATTGTTACTGCCCACAAAGTTCTGTGCGAGACCAACAATAGTAGCCGTCAAACTCTGTTCACCGTGATGATAGGCCGTCTTTTCAGAAACGTAACCAGCCAATTGGGCGACCTTGATCTCCTTGACGACCCCCTTTTTGAAACAACCAAAGAGGACTTTTCGCTGACCTGGCTTGAGACCGTCTGCACACGAGGGGATCGATCGGATATTATCAGCCATGGAGAAGAGGATGAGCTCCTTGTTGACAAAGTCGGCGATGGGGACCGAGGTGATATCGTGGTTGAGGTATGTTCCAGGCTAGTCATTAGCAGGATGTCCAGCGTTAGCGTATAATACCCACCTTGAACTGCCTGAGCCATTCCTTACGATCGTCTGCCTTCTTCTTACTGAACGCCATGTCGATCAATGCCCGATCATCAGGCTTGATAGTCTCGAAAGCTAGACGATGTTTGTCGAGATCGTTAAAGTATTTCTTGGCATCGGCAGATGTACTCGTACCCAGACCCTAGACAGTCAGTTCGATGCTTGATATCGACGACCGGACTGACCTTGTAGTACTTGGCATCCCATCCACGACCACCGTTGTTGTTGGCTTTCCACTCTTCGTACTGGGGCATGGTGTAGAAGCTGATTTCCTGCTTGTTCTTCGACACCTTGACGATGGGAGTGATGAACTCGACCAGGAAATCCGGAATCTTTAATAGCGAGGGGTAGGAATGATCGAGGTAGTTGATGATCAAACCCTTGATGTGCGAACCATCGTGATCCTGATCGGTCATGATCATCAAATGCCCATAACGGAGGGAATCAATGCTAGTGTAATCCTGACCGTGTTTGAGACCGAGAATCTGCTTGAGATGTTGAAGTTCGACATTCTTGACGACTTGCTCGTGGGCTGCTTCTCGGACATTGAGCAGTTTACCTCGCAAGGGGAAAACGCCGTAATCGTCACGACCGACCACAGCTAGACCAGAGACTGCCAAGGCTTTGGCTGAATCTCCTTCCGTCAAGATCAGGGTACATCGTTTTCCGTTTCGACCACCGGCATTGTTGGCATCTTCGAGTTTGGGGATACCACCGATTCGGGTCCGCTTGGTACCGTCCGACTTCTTCATGATCTGATCCTGCTTGAACTTGGCCCAGCTCAAGACATTGTCGATGATACCGGATTTAGCGACTGACAATCAGCCTAGCTCATGGCACAAGACGACTCACCCTTCTTGACAAAGTCTTCCGACAATTCACACTTCGATCCAAACATGGAGCTCTTGAGCGTTAATGTATCTTTCGTCTGCGAGTCGAATGCAGGGTTCTCGATGAGCGCATTGACAAAGATCCACATGTGATTCTTGACCTGGAAAGGCTTGACTGGCGCAGCCTTGTTCTTCTTCTTGATCTGATCCATACTGCCAGTCAGCCTCTGCTGCATCACAAACGGACTTACAGCTTGTTGGCCAATTGAGTAGTGATCATGTCGACGTGGGTACCACCCTTGATGGTCGAAATGGAGTTTGCAAAAGAGACGTGTTGCGTTTGACCGTCCGACAAAGCAAAGGCGACCTCCCATCGTTTGTTCACGACCTCGTAGATGATTGCGGGTTTTGCGATCGTGGCGCCACCAGCAGCATCGGCAGCTGCTTGAGTCGAAGCATTGAGGTACATTTCGACGTACTGAAATCAGCAAGGCTCGCCGGAGTTGACTCACCTGTTTGAAGTTCTTGACCTTGAGTCTTTCGCCGTTCATCAATACCTTGACATCTCGGACAGTACCGGCGATATCGTAGACCCGCTTCATCATGAGAGCGTAGGTATCGTCATCGATTCCAGTCATACCAAATCTCTCTAGTTCCGGCGTGAATGTGATTTTGGTCCATTCTTCGTCTTTGGGGTTCTCCGTTATCTATAGGTCAGCCCAGCTCAGCGTGGTGTTCTCACCTTGGGTGTGCCTTTTTTAGTCATATTCTGGCTGAAAATCTGCTTGTACTTTTTGCCATTAACCTTGTCTGCGGTTTCGACAACTGCCGAGTTAGTTCCCTTTTCCGACCAAACTCTGCAGACTCACTAAACTCGGAAGAGTAGATATTGGCCAGCTTGGCTCCGTAACCATTCCTTCCACCAGTCAACTTCTTCTGGTCATCGTCATAATTACTCGATGTCAACCTGTTTGTCAGCTGGTTTCAAACAAAATGACAAAAACAGCTTACAGATTACCGAAAATGAGTTCCGGAATCATGATCCCTTCCTTCTTGTGCATTTCGACGGGGATACCCTTTCCGTTGTTCATCACCGAAATCTGATTCTTCTCCCGATCAATCGTGACTTTGATTTGATCCATGGTAGCGTCGTTGATCTGGCGGTCAGCTTGATGATACTGGACCCGTGGCTCGACCCACCTTGTTATCCGCCGCATTGACCAGAATCTCATCAAAGATCTTGAAGAAACCAGGAACAAAGGTCGTGTTACTATCGTCAGCCACAGAGTCGTGGATTCAAGCTTACCGGTTCACCATCATCTTTGTCGCCTCATCATACACCCACATCAACTGGGTGATGGCCTCGACTGATCCAATGTAGGAATCTGGTCGTTTGAGGACGTGCTCTAGTTGTGACAGCTACCAGTCAGGGCAATTCAAGTGTTATTAGAAGGTGAAAATACCTTTTGGTACATTTCACTAGCACTCTTCTGTTTGCCGGATCCCTTAGCTACGGGGGTGTTCTCGTCATCCTCATCCAGATCCATTGCCTTTGATTTTCCTTTCGGCTTAGCGGGCGATGGGTCGATGTCGGATTCGTCTACCTCAGAGATGGAGTCGTTGGGCGCATTCTTCTTGGCGGCTAGTGGTTGTTTCTTTGCCGGGGCTTTCTTTACAGCGGGAGCCTGTTATTAGCGAGCTCTGTTAAAAAACGGCAAAATAGGTACGTACTTTGGTAACCTTGGAGGTTGAAGCGGCTGCTTTCTTTGCCGGAGCAGCTTTCTTGGCCTTTGGCGCAGCTGGTGCAAAGTCCTCTGAGCCACTATCGTCGGCAATACGGAATCCATCGCTCTCGCTATCCGACATCCTGACGGGGTGGAAGTGGTGAAAGTGTCGAGCGGTGAGGTGCTGTACCTGGGTGTCGCGGATGTAGTAGATGTGTTTCGGAAGTGATTGTCGGAATGTCGGTCTGAGTGTCGATAGGATATGGGTGTATAATAGTCTCAGAGGCATACACTACCCGTTACGAGTATAGTTGACAGAGGAATGGATGGACGCGCCTTTGTTGATCTTTGCTTTTCAGGGTAGACTAGATGTAACACGTGGAATAGATTCCGCCAGTCTCGTAGCAAGTAGCTGCAAGTAGCTGCCGGCGGTGCTGGTTGTCACCCATTCGCGTATTCAGACAATAGAGTATCAAACAGTCATCAGGCTGAGGGTCACCATCTAGCAAAATGTCCAGGCAGCAGGACAATCCGTTCGACGATATACTCCAACCACAACCGCGTCATCCACGGTCAACATTCCAAGATGACCCATTTGGCGACGACGACGATAACCTGTTTAGCTCGGGTGGAACTGGAGCATCAGGATCTGGGAATCAGCCAGGTCGAGGATCCATGGACCAAGGGGCTGGCGGGAGGCATGGATATGCTCTAGATCCTTTCTTTGACGAGTAAGTAGTTATCTCTGGCCTATTCATCCTTGGCTGCGCTGATGCGACAGTGACGACGAGTATGGACATCCTGGATCCTCAACCGCTTATCTACCGCATCAATCATCATCCACTGTAAACGCTGCTCGAGGCTTTGACCGGTCCCAGCCATCCCTAATGGACGCTTCCGAGCCATTCGCTCAATCCGGCGCAGTACCAGCTGGATTCTCTGGACCAGACGACAAGTTCCCTCCAGAACAGGCAGGAAAGGGGTACGGGAGAGGAGGAGATCCATTCGATGACGATGAGGGACCATCCGCATACTCGTTCTCGGCACCTCAGGCTGGGCCTTATTCTCGAGCCAAACGAGGCAAATGGGCAACATTCAGGGAGGATCATTTGACGGATATCGACTGGACATTCGGAGTGAACTCGCTGCTGGGGAGGAAGAGCAAGTTTGATGGTGTGCCGAGGGAAATCAGCTTGAACGATCCGGCGGGGAATAAGGTCAAGGGATTCGAGAACAATTCGGTGTCGACCGGCAAATATGGACCGATTACCTTCCTACCAAAGTTCCTATTCTGTAAGTTGACTGATCTCTGTCGTTTGAGCATGAGCTGATATCACAGCCGAATTCTCAAGATCTGCCAATCTGTTCTTCCTGTTTACAGCCTGTATCCAGCAGGTCCCAGGGGTCTCGCCGACTGGACGGTATACCACCATCGTACCCTTAGCGGTCGTCATTATCGCCAGTGCTTTCAAAGAGATACAGGAAGACTTTGTGAGCTGACCACTGCTGCATACAGGATCCAGCTAACAGCTCAGAAACGGCACGCTTCCGACAAGTCGCTCAACAACAACCGAACACAAGTCCTAGCCGACCAAGGGTTCGACGAGAGACCATGGCGGCGGATACGCGTTGGAGATATCGTCCGTCTGGATGTCAATGCCTTTATCCCTGCGGACATGGTACTGCTCAGCAGTAGTGAGCCAGAGGGCCTATGTTATGTAGAGACTGCCAACTTGGACGGGTGAGTGAACCATATCTCCAGTAGCTGATGATAGTGAAACAAACTTGAAGATCAAGCAAGCCCACCCATCCACCGCGACATTGACAAATCCCCACGCCATGTCGATGCTACGCGGTCACCTCATGTCGGAACCACCCAATTCGTCGCTATACACCTACGACGGAACGTTCCACCTATCTTCCGCTATGCCTGGATCCGCACCTACCAAAGTACCCGTTGGGCCTAATCAGATGCTACTCCGAGGTGCTCAGCTACGTAACACCAGCTGGGTCTATGGTATCGTGGTCAATGCAGGGCACGAGACCAAGTTGATGCGGAATGCTACGTAAGCCAGAGAGGCGTTGATGAGATCTGAAGCTAATATAACAGTGACGCGCCGATCAAGCGAACAGCTGTCGAGCGACAGGTCAACATGCAGATTCTTTACTTGTTCATCTTGCTACTTATCTTGTCTTTGGTGTCGACCATAGGAAGTAGCGTCCGAACGGTAAGCTCGCGGAATGTATGATAGCTGATGGAAGTGGTTCTTTTCGTCTCAAGACTGGTACTTGATGATTGAGGCCAATCAGAGCAGTCGGGGTATGTAATCTTCCTTTTCTCGTCAGCTGTGCTAATGCTCCAGTCCGCCAGTTCGTCGAAAGTGAGCGATTTGAGCCTATCCACGGCGCGTACTGATCTAGCAGATATCTTGACATTCATCATTCTCTACAACAACTTGATTCCCATCTCGTAAGCTGCTTCCCGCCTTAGGTTCTGCCGCAAGCTCACGTTACAGGCTGGTCATGACGATCGAAGTGGTCAAGTACTGGCAAGCTTCCCTCATCAACTCGGATCTCGACATGTACTACGCCCCCACCGACACTCCAGCTCTATGCCGAACTTCATCTCTCGTCGAAGAACTCGGTCAGATCGCCTACATCTTCTCAGACAAGACCGGTACACTCACCTGTAACGAGATGGAGTTTAGGGAATGCAGTATATACGGATGTATGTACGCATCCGTCGTGGATGATGCCAAGAGGGATCAGGGTCAGAAGACTTTCGAAGTACTGGGACAGAGGGCTATGGCAGAGAACGAGGAGGGTGCGAACATACGGGAGTTGTGAGTCACTTTCTTGGATATCGGAATGACTGCTGATATTTCAGCCTATCGCTACTAGCAGTCTGCCATACTGTCATTCCAGAGGTACGCGATGGCAAGATGGTCTACCAAGCTTCATCGCCTGACGAAGCCGCACTCGTGGCTGGTGCAGAAATGCTGGGCTACCGATTCCATGTAGGTTTTTACCCTCTCTTAGCCGGATCGTGCTGATGTTGAGACTCGGAAACCCAAATCAGTCTTTATCGATGTCCTCGGTCATGATGAGGAGTACGAAATCTTGAACGTCTGTGAATTCAACTCGACCCGAAAGAGAATGTCTGTCATTGTCCGAGGACCCGATAAGCGAATCAAGCTGTATACCAAAGGAGCCGATACCGTCGTCTATGAACGACTTGCACCTAATCAAGCCTTTTCTGAACCAACACTTGCACACCTCGAGGTAAGCTCTTGTATATTTGACATGTTATTAAAGCTGACATGCAGGACTATGCGACCGAAGGTCTTCGAACCCTATGTCTAGCTTACCGAGAGGTCCCCGAGGACGAATACCGCAATTGGGCAGTCATGTA
>Ga0308160_10005246_pt1 | contig 13570 bp, 11 predicted proteins | sample PhyFR1_FD_201036 | JGI IMG/M metagenome (GOLD analysis project Ga0308160, IMG submission 201036) | Phyllosphere microbial communities from UC Gill Tract Community Farm, Albany, California, United States - DLSLF.R1 | ecosystem: Host-associated > Plants > Phyllosphere > Unclassified | place: USA...
CGTCTACCGCCGCAACAATGCCCGCGGCCAGTGGAAGTCCGAAGAGGGAACCTTTTCCGAGTTCGTGTTCGACATGTTCGAGTGGGCCTTCGGAGACGAGGAAGACTAAACACCCCGGTCTCCCGGGGTTGCCCGCGGTTGCCCGGATGCCCGTGCGGCCGCTGGAATTCCCCACCTTTGAGGACGCCCGACGGCGTGTTCCCCGGTTTTGACGGCGCGCCTTCAGTCCCACAGGCCAAACCTGGGGAGTATCAGCGGATGACTCTGCCCTTAAGCACCTGCCAAACCTCGGCAACCACCTTTTGCGGGTTGTATACAACCTCGGCATAGCCATACCTCAGTACCGCGAAGCCGTTCAGGGTGCTGGCGTTGTTGCGCCACCGGTCCTTCTTGACTTGTCGCGCCTCGAAGTGGCTGCCGCCGTCGATCTCCACAATCAGAAACCCCTCCAGCAGGAAGTCGACTATGCCGATCCCCGGCAGTTCCACTTGGGTCTGCGTGTGGATTCCTTCGGCACGAAAGAGGATCCGGGCCACAACTTCGATGGCTGAATCGGCAGTGCCATCGACTAGGTCCAGCACATTGCGAGCGGCCCCGTTACGGTTTCCCGGCAGCCAATGCCGGAGGTAGGGCAAGGTGGTGACGCCTTGCCGGGCGGCGCTCTCCACCATGACTGCGGCTTCAACTGGAGGGAGGCAGCGCAGGCCGTGGATGAGGATGTCGGTGGTGCTGGCAACGGGCTCCACCGTGCCATGCCCGATCAGGGACTCGCGGTGGACCACCGTATCCGGCGGCCCGCCATGCCGGCAGAGCAGGTGAACCCTGTCCGGCCGATGTAACAGCCAAAGTCCTCGGTGGGGTGCACCGGAGGCACAGGTGAGCAGTCCGTTGCCAAGGACCGCAGCGAGGAAATCCGGTGATGCCCCCGGCAGGGCTACTACGCCGTGCCTGAGCCGGCGGACTTCACCCGCTGCCACTGACTTGCGGATGTCCCGGTCGGTGAAGCCGGCCTTCAGGATTGTTGCGGTGCGGGCTACAGAGCCGGCCTGGCGGAGAAAGCGGATCACATCCACCCTGCCAGCACAGCGGATAAGCGTTGGCGGTGGGACGCAGCGGAGTGCCTATGTGCATAACCGGCACCGCTGGGATTCCCCGAGTTTGCGTGGCAACCACGGCGTGGCGTCGCGACGTGCCGGGGTGGTAGCCACCTTCCGCCGGAAAGATGGGGAATCTCAGCGCGGAAACCTTGTGACACTCTCAGTAAATTTGGACTTGCATTCTGTGACAGATGTGTCATAAGCTGTTCACGGATCCGCTAAACGCCTCCGGCGGATCTGATGCGAACGGAGAGATAGCCCCGGTTCACAGCAGCTTCGGTTGCTGGGCACCGGGGCTATCCCGTTAACAGCAACCTGCAGCCAGGCCGGCAAGGACCGCCGGCCCAGAAGCCCACAAAAGCAGCACTCAACAAAAGCAGAAGCCCGGCACCGTTGGAAGGCACCGGGCTTCGACGCGCAACAGCTCAGCTGGCGCGGTCCACCACGGCAACGGCGAAGTTGGACAGCGAATCCTTGACGACACCCTCAGGCAGGGGCGCCAGCGCAGCGATTGCCTCATCGGCCCACCGGCGGGCAACAACCCACGATTCAGCGGTCACGGCGTGCTCACGCAGGCCGGCCACGGCTGCGGCCAGTGCCTCATCGGAGGAAAGGTCGCCGTCAATCAGGGTCAGGAGCTCGACGGCGGACTGGTCGCCGTCAGCGGCAGCCTTCCGCAGGAGCAGCACCGGCAGGGTGGGGACGCCTTCGCGCAGGTCGGTTCCCGGGGACTTGCCGGACTTCACCTTGACGCCGGTGACATCGATGACGTCGTCGGCCAGCTGGAAGGCCACGCCCACCTTCTCGCCGTATTCCACCAGGACGTCCTCGTAAGCCTCGTCGGCGCCCGAGAAGATGGCACCGAACTGGCCGGAGGCGGCCACCAGGGAACCGGTCTTGTCCGCAATGACGGACAGGTAGTGCTCCACCGGGTCTTCGTCCGGCCGCGGGCCAACCGTCTCGTGCAGCTGGCCCAGGCACAGCCGTTCAAACGTCCGGGCCTGGATGCCCAATGCGCGGCCGCCGAGCTCGGACACCAGGATGGATGCCCGGGCAAAGATCAGGTCCCCGGTAAGGACGGCCACCGAGTTGCCCCACACTTCGTGGGCCGTGGGTGCGCCACGGCGGAAGGGCGCGGAGTCCATGACGTCATCGTGGTACAGCGTGGCAAGGTGCGTCAGTTCAACCACGACGGCGGCCTGCACCACAGCGGGCAAGGATGCGTCCCCGAGGTGGGCGCAGAGCAGGGTCAGCAGCGGCCGGATGCGCTTTCCGCCGGCTTCCACCAGGTGGCGCGACGTCGCGTCAGCCAGCGGATCCGAGTTGGCGATGGCCTCGCGCAGCTTCTTTTCCACGCGCGCCAGGTTGTTGGTGATGGCCGGGCCCAACTCGGGGTCCCCGGCGATGGCGGCAAAGCCTGCCGGCAGCTGGAGGCCGGTGGCAATGGCGGTGGTGTTGAGACTGGGTTCGGAGTCCGGCAGGCCGTGCCCGGCATGCGTCCAGCTGTGGTCTGCGGAGTTGGTCACGGGTTAACCCTAACTTTTTGTTGCGGATACCGCTGATTCGTCACCGGAGAGGCATTGGATGTGGCAGGCACCAGGGATTCGAGGACCCGGATCATCCGGTCCTCGATGCCCTTGGCGGATGGATCGGTCAGGTTGGCCAGCAGCCGCACCACGAACCGCATCAGCACCGGGATGGGCATGCCCGTCCGCAGCGCGAGCTTCATGACGGCGGGCTTGCCGATCAGCGTGGCGAACGCCCGGCCGAGGGTGAAGTGCGAACCCCACTGGTCCCGCACGTAGTCCGCGTACCCCGCGAGGTGCGCGTCGGCGTCGTACGTTGGCCCCGCGGAAACGGAGCGCGCAGAGGCGTCGATGATGAACTCCGCGGCGAACCGTGCGGACTCCATGGCGTAGGAGATGCCCTCGCCGTTGAACGGGGACACCATGCCGCCGGAGTCGCCGAGCAGCAGCAGCCCGGGTGAGTAGTGCGGGGTGCGGTTGAAGCCCATGGGCAGGGCGGCGCCGCGGATTTCGCCTACCTGGTTTTCCGGCGTGAAGCCCCATTCTGAGGGCATGCCGGCGGTCCATTCGCGCAGGACCTGCTTGTAGTCGAGCTTGCCGAATTCCCTGGAGGAGTTCAGGATTCCCAGACCCACGTTGGAGGTGCCGTCGCCCACGCCGAACACCCAGCCGTACCCGGGCAGCAGCTTGCCGTCGCGGCCGGGCAGTTCCAGCCAGCCTTCCATCCAGTCATCGTCCGTGCGGGGCGAGGTGAAGTAGGTCCGGACGGCGACGCCCAGTGGGCGGTCGTCACGCTTACGGATGCCGAGCGAGACTGCCGTGCGGGTGGAGTTTCCGTCCGCAGCAAGGACGACGTCGGCACTGAACCCGCGCGTCTCCCCCGTCTTGCGTCCGGACTCGTCCAGGAGCGCTGCGCGGACGCCGGTCACCCGGCCGGCGTCGTTCCGGATGGCTTCGGTGACGCTGTGCCGCTCAAGGATGGTGGCGCCGGCGGACTCGGCATGCCGCGCCAGTTCCTCGTCGAAGCCCAGGCGCGTGCGGATGAGCCCGTACTGCGGGAAATCGGACACCTCGGGCCAGGGAAGCTCGATGGTACGGCCGCCGGCAATCAGCCGGAGCCCCTTGTTCCGGCGCCAGCCCTCGCCCTCAGGATGCGGCAGGCCGAGCTTCTGGATTTCGCGGACCGCCCGGGGCGTCAGCCCGTCACCGCAGACCTTCTCGCGCGGAAAGCTCGTCTTCTCCAGTACCGTGACGGAGAGGCCCGCTTTGGCCAGGTAATACGCGGCGGTGGATCCGGCCGGACCCGCCCCGACAATCAGTACCTCCACTGGTCAGCGGGCGATGTTGCGGCGCAGCTTGGCTACCGGGCCTTTGTGCGCGGCGATGGCGGCGGCAGCACTGTCCGGCGCGTTAGCCGGCTTGAACGCGCGGTGGACCGCCACGATGCCGCCGGTGAGGTTGCGGTAGTTGACGTTCTCCCAGCCCTCGTCCTGCAGCCACGCGGCCAGGTGGTCCTGGTCCGGCCAGGCCCGGATGGACTCGGCGAGGTACACGTACGCATCCGGGTTGGAGGCAACCTTCACTGCGATGGCGGGCAGGGCGCGCATCAGGTACTCGGTGTACATGGTGCGCCAGAGCGGAACAACAGGCTGCGAGAACTCGGCAATGACAAGCCGGCCACCCGGTTTGGTGACCCGAAGCATCTCCGCCAGGGCCTTTTTGGGCTCGTTGACGTTGCGCAGACCGAAGGAAATGGTGGTGGCGTCAAAGGTGTTGTCCGCGAAGGGCAGGTTGGTGGCGTCACCGGCAATGAAGTCGATGTCCGGGCGGCGGCGCTTGCCCACCTTGAGCATCCCCAGGGAGAAATCACACGCCACAACGTCTATGCCTGCATCGGCATATGGCTCACTGGACGTGCCCGTTCCGGCGGCGAGATCCAGGACCCGCTGGCCTGTGGAGACTTCCATCGCATCAACCACGATTTTCCGCCAGCGGCGGGTCTGCCCCATGGACAGGACATCGTTGACGACGTCGTATTTCGGTGCGACGTCGTCAAACATCGTGGCTACTTCGTCCGGACGCTTATCCAAGGATGCTCGGTTCACCATGACATTGTCTCAAATGTTCCAGCAGGTCCGGACCAGTACGGCTTCGCCGTGGACCGGGGCGGAAAACTACCGCGAAGTAGCGTGAATTACCGTCGGGGGTAGTGTTGATCCATCATGACAAGCACGATCGGCACCGGACTCCTGAAAAGCCTGACAGTCCCCCTGGATGGAAAAGAATTTCCCGGGGGGCTTCCTGCGTTTCTGGTGCGGGACGACCTCCTTTGCTGGACCCGGCGGGAGGCCGGCCTGGCGGGGTTCGGCGAGATCGCCCGGTTTAGCGCGACCGGCCCGGAGCGCTTCCTCGAAGCAGATATCTGGTGGCGCCACCTGGTCCTCGAAGCCCGCGTCACGGACTCCGTGGAACTTCCCGGCACCGGGCCCGTGGCTTTCGGATCCTTCGCCTTCTCCAAAACCTCCGCCCACGAATCCCGGCTCATCGTCCCGGAAATCGTGGTGGGAGTGCGGGACAACTCCGCATGGCTCACCCAGTTGACGTTCGACGACGGCCCGCTCACCGAAGCGGGCGCCCTCGCCGCGTTGGAGCGCTGGCTCGGCGGGAAGCCGTTCAGCGCGGCTGCGCCGGCGGCAATTGCCACGGCCGGAGTCCCGGCGGCAGGAACCACGACGGCGGGAGCGGACTCAGCCGGGGACGCCCGCCAGGGTGCGGTTCCCGCGAAGGAGGGCGGCGCCGTCGTACGTCCCCTCCCCCTGGCCGCCGGCGCCACTCTGCACACGGGCTCGCTCAGCGAGGAAGCGTGGATGGATGCCGTGGCCGCAGGCGTGGAGGAAATCCGGACAGGTGCCCTGGAGAAGCTGGTGCTGGCGCGCGATGTGGTGGCCACGGTTCCCGGCGGCGTCAACGCCTCCCAGGTGCTGCGCGAACTGGCCGCCCGCTACCGCGAATGCTGGACCTATGGAGTGGACGGACTGGTGGGCGCCACACCGGAAATGCTGATCCAGGTGGAGGGCCGGACCGCCCAGGCGCGCGTGCTGGCCGGGACCCTGGACCGCCGGGACGCCCATGGTGAGGACGGCCTGCCCATGGACTACGCAACACGCGTGTTGGCAGGCTCTGAAAAGCAGCGGCACGAGCATGAGATTGCCATCCAGTCGCTGACCTCCCAGCTGGCCCCGTTCTCCGAGGCGATGAACGCCCACGACGAACCCTTCATCCTCGAGCTGCCCAATGTCTGGCACCTGGCCTCTGACGTCAAGGCCGAACTTGCGGAGGTGGAAGGCCACGTTCCCACCTGCCTGGCCCTCATCAACGCCCTGCACCCCACGGCCGCGGTCTGCGGAACCCCCACCCAGGTGGCCGGGGCCCTGATCCGCAAACTGGAGCACCTGGACCGCGGCCCCTACGCCGGACCGGTGGGCTGGCTGGACGCTGCAGGCAACGGCGAATGGGGCATCGCGTTGCGCGGCGCAGTGATCGAATCTCCGGACACCGTACGCCTGTATGCCGGCTGCGGCATCGTGGACGGGTCGCAACCGGAGGCGGAATTGGCTGAGACATGGGCCAAGTTCAGGCCGATGCTTGAATCGCTCGGCATCCGCAGTTAGCCCAAACGTCCGGTATCCGAGACAGCAGGCCTTCGCCTAGGCTTGAAAGTGCGGGTAATTTAGTTATCCAATAGTGAAACTAAGTTTCCTGTGATGCACATCTCACATTCGGCGCTACACTATGAACCGATTTAGTACCGCATACCCCTGCAACAAAAGGTAAGAAACATGCAGCTCAAGTCCCTGGCCACGGCCAAATTGACCGCCAAGGCAGCAGCACTCTTCGCCGTCGGTGCCCTCACCCTCACGGCGTGCGGCGGCAGCTCCACCCCCGCAGCATCCGAGGGCGGCATCCAGCTCATCAACGCAGGCAAGCTCACGGTCTGCTCCGACGTCCCCTACGAGCCCTTCGAATTCCAGAAGGACGGCAAGACGGTGGGCTTCGACATCGACATCGCCAACGAGGTGGCCAAGGACCTCAAGGCTGAGCTGAACATCGTGGACAGCTCCTTTGAGGCCATCGAGACCGGTACCGCGCTGACCGGCTGCGACGTGTCCATCTCCTCGGTGTCCATCACGGACACCCGCAAGCAGGTCATGGACTTCTCCGACCCCTACATGGATGACGACCTGACCCTCGTGGCGAAGGAAGGCTCCGGCGTGGAGAACATCGACTCCGCCAAGGGCAAGAAGGTGGGCGTGCAGCAGGCCACCACCGGCGCCAAGTACGCCCAGGAAAAGGGCATCGAGGCACAGCAGTTCGAGGACTCCGGCCTCCTGGTCCAGGCCCTCGAAGCCGGCACCGTCGACGCCGCCCTGGGCAACCAGTCCGTGCTCGGCTACGCCATCAAGGACAACACCCAGTTCACCCGCGTAGAGGACTACGCCACCGGCGAGAAGCTCGGCATTGCCATAAAGAAGGGCAATACCGCAATGCTGGACCAGGTCAACACCACGCTCAAGCGCCTGACGGACGACGGCAGCCTGGCAAAGTTCAAGACCACCTGGTTCGGCGAAACCGCCAAGTAGCCACCGCTTGGGGCCACCCCGGGCCCCCGGTGAGCAGAGTTTAGGCAATGAGGCCCCGGTCGGCACGCACGGCAGCCGTCCGGGGCCTCAGCCACGCACAACGAATGTGAGCACCCAATGGCAATGACCGCACGCCAGCGAGCCAGAGTAAGCCTGTATGTCCAGGCCGGAATCTTTGTGGTGGCCATCGCCGCCCTGATCCTGGCCACGGACTGGAAGACCATGGCCACCAATGTCTTCAACTTCGGCAAGATCGGGCCGATGTTCCCGGACATCTTCCTGGTGGGCCTGAAGAACACCCTGATCTACACGTTCCTCGGCTTCGTGGTGGGGCTCAGCGGCGGCCTGCTGCTGGCCCTGATGAAACTGTCCAGCTTCCCGCTGTACCGCTGGATTGCCACCGGTTACATCGAGTTCTTCCGCGGCATCCCGGCACTGCTGGTCTTCATCGCCTTCGGCTACGGCGTCCCCCTGGCCTTCGGCGTCCAGTGGAACGTGACCATCATCGTGATGATCTCGCTGGGCATCGTTGCCTCGGCGTACATCGCCGAAACCCTGCGCGCCGGCCTGCAGGCGGTCCCCAAGGGCCAGCTGGAGGCGGCCCGTTCCCTGGGCATGCCGCAGTGGCGGGCCATGGTCACCATCGTCATTCCGCAGGCCTTCAAGATCGTCCTTCCGCCGCTGACCAACGAGGTCATCCTCCTCACCAAGGACTCATCGCTGATCTACGTCCTGGGCCTGACAGCTTCGCAGTACGAGCTCACCAAGTTCGGCCGCGACGGCATCTCCAGCCTGGGCGCCGGCCTCACGCCGCTCCTGGTGGCCGGCGCCTTCTACCTGGTGGTCACCATCCCCCTGAGCCTCCTGGCCCGGAAGTTCGAAAGCCGCTCCGCGCGGACCAAGCGATAGGCAGGGAAGCCATGAACGACGCCGTACATTCCACCACCGTGCACGCAGCCGGCGTGGACATCTCAGACCTCCGTAAGTCCTACGGTTCCAACGAGGTCCTCAAGGGCATCAGCCTGAACGTGAAGCCCGGTGAGGTGGTGTGCCTGATCGGTCCCTCCGGCTCCGGCAAGTCCACCCTGCTGCGCTGCGTCAACCTGCTGGAACAGCCCAACCAGGGCAGCATCCAGGTAGGCGGTTTCGAGGCCACCGATCCCGATGTGGACATCGACAAGATGCGCCGCAAGGTGGGCATGGTGTTCCAGCAGTTCAACCTGTTCCCGCACCTCAACGCCCTGCGCAACTGCTCCATCGCGCAGACCAAGGTCCTCAAGCGCTCCCAGGCCGAAGCGGACAAGGTCTCGATGCACAACCTGGAGCGCGTAGGCCTGGGGCACCTCGCCGAACGATTCCCGGACCAGCTCTCCGGCGGCCAGCAGCAGCGCGTGGCCATTGCCCGCGCGCTGAGCATGAACCCGGAGCTGATGCTCTTTGACGAGCCCACCTCCGCCCTGGACCCGGAGACCGTTGGTGATGTCCTCTCGGTCATGCGGAACCTGGCCAAGGAAGGCATGACCATGCTGGTGGTCACCCACGAGATGGCCTTCGCCCGCGAGGTGGCTGACCGCGTGGTCTTCATGGACGGCGGCGTTGTGGTGGAGGAAGGCGTGGCCGAGCAGGTCATCGGCTCCCCCGCCCAGCCGCGCACCAAGGAGTTCCTGCGCCGCGTGCTCGACCCCACCCACATCAACATCGAGGACTAGGCCAGGCCTTCCCTCCGGCTTTCGGACACCTCGAATCCCTGGCGCTGCGGATACCCCGCAGCGCCAGGGATTTTGTGCGTCTTGGGCATCTTTGCCCGCCGGGGACACCGCGCCGCGAACGTCGGGCCGAGAACGACGGCGGAACCGGGCGTGGGTATTCACGCCAGCCTTTACATGGGGGCAGGCGGAGCCGAGAATGGGTCCCACCACAGCCCTCGCCCCGCAGCGCGCTGCCCGACCGCCTGCCGTCCGGTCCCGGGCCAGCAGAGGAGCGCCGATCCATGAACCATGCAACAGCCGCCCCGCAGGCAGCCTCGCCGGTCTCCGCCCGGGCAGCCCGGCTGGCGTCGATCCCGTCCTTCCTGCGGGTTGACGAATATATCCGGGAGTTCGGCGCACGGAGGGACGGGGTGGCGGGAGGCTGCGATTTCACGTTCGGCAATCCCCACCAGATGCCCGCCGGCCGCTACGTCACTGCGCTGCAGGATGCGCTGGTCCCGCAGCATGACCAGTGGTTCGCCTACCAGGCCAACGGCCGCGCCGCCTGTGAGGCCGCCGCGGAGTCGCTTGAGGTGTTACTGGACGTCCCCTTCCGCCCGGAGGACATCTACCTCACCACCGGCGGTTTCGCCGCGATTGCGCTGGCACTGAAGACCGTTGCCGACCCCGGGGATGAGGTGGTCTTCAGCCTGCCGCCGTGGTTCCTGTACGAGCCGCTGATCCTTGAGGCGGGCCTGGTACCGGTGAAGGTCACGGTGGACACCACCACGTTCGACCTGGACCTGGAGGCTATCGAATCCGCCATCACCGACCGGACCCGGTGTGTCATCGTCAACACGCCCAACAACCCCACCGGCCGCATCTACCCGCCTGAACTGCTGGCCCGGCTCGCGCAGTTGCTGGAGACGGCATCGGCACGGATCGGCCGGCGGATCTACCTCATTTCGGACGAGCCCTACAACCGGATCGTGTTCGACGGCATCCGCTTTCACAGTCCCGTGGAGTTCTACCCTTACACTCTGTTGGCCTACTCGTATGGCAAGACCCATCTGTCGCCCGGCCAGCGGGTTGGCTATCTTGCCCTGCCGCCCGGAATGCCGCACCGGGATGACCTGCGTCCGGCCATCTCCGGCCTGCAGGTGGCAATGGGCTGGATATACCCGAACGCGCTGCTGCAGCATGCGCTGCCGGACCTCGAAAAGTTCTCCATCGACGTAGGCCAGTTGCAGCGCCGCCGGGACCGCCTGGTCGACGCGCTCGGCGGCATGGGCTACCGCGTGCACCCGCCGGAAGGCACCTTTTACTTGTACGTCACCTCCCCCATCCCGGACGACGAGGCGTTCACCGCGCGACTCGCGGCCCGGGACGTCTTCGTCCTTCCGGGTGCGCTCTTCGAGACCCCTGGCTTCTTCCGGATTTCCCTCACCGCCAACGAGGACATGATTGAACGCAGCCTGCCGGTCTTCGAAGCGGCCCTGAAAGAAAGCCCTGCATGACAACTTTCCCCAACGCACAGGAGTGAAGCATGAATCCCAGGACCTATCCGGCGGGCGTCCCGTGCTGGATCGATACCACCCAGCCGGATGTTGACGCCGCTGCGGCCTTCTACTCGGGGCTGTTCGGCTGGACGTTCGAGGACGTCATGCCTCCCGGCGCCCCCGGCCGGTACCTGATTGCGAAGCTCGATGGCCTTGACGTCGCCGGCCTGGGCAGCGGCGGCGCCGCGGAGCCCTCCTGGAGCACGTACATTGCCGTCGACGACGCCGATGCCACCGTCCAGGAGCTTGTTGCCGGAGGTGCCACCCTTCTTTCCAAGCCGGAGGACGCCGGAGAGGGCGGCCGGGACGCGGCCCTGGCCGATCCGCAGGGGGCCGGATTCCACGTCTGGCAGGCCAGGCGGAGACCGGGTGTCCAGGTGGCGAACGTGCCGGGAACCTGGAATTTCAGCGACCTGCATACGCCGGACCCGGGCCCTGCCATCAGCTTCTACCAGGAGGCCTTCGGCTGGAAGGTGGACGATCTCGGCTTCGGAATGCTGGTCCGGCGTCCCGGATACGGAGACCATCTGGAAGCCACCGTTGACCCGGACATCAGGAAACGTCAGTCACAGATAGCGGCGCCCATGGGGTTCGAGGACGCGGTTGCCTGGATCGTCACCACCGGTCCGGACAGGCCGCCGCACTGGCACGTCACGTTCACCGTCGCGGACCGGGACCAGACTGCTTCCGACGCCGAGCGGCTGGGTGCCGAGGTACTGCACCGGGACGAATCCGACTGGACACGCGAGGCACTCATCCGGGACCCGCAGGGAGCCATCTTCTCCGCCAGCCAGTTCACTCCCCCGGGTGGCTGACGGCACGGGTTTCCCGCCTACTGCCCCGCCAGCACGCCAGTCACGGCCGCGGACACCGCATCCTTGATCCGCCCGTGGAGCTGCCGCAGGGCGCTGCGGTCGGTGCGGACCTCCACAATGCTGCGCCCCTTGACCGGCCGGCCGAGCGCTTCGGTGAGTCCCGCCGTCGTGGTCACCAGTGAATGGCCGACGCCGTAGGCTGCGGCGAGTGCCGCGATGTCGGCTGAGTGCGGGGTGGCGAAGAGGCGTTCGACGGCGTCTCCATAGCGGCCGCCGTCGCGCACGGCACCGTGCTCCAGCAGGTCGAAGATCGCTCCGCCGGCATCGTTGAGGACCACGATCCGAAGGTCGGGCACCTCCTCGCCGGTGCCGAGGAGCAAGCCGCCGGCGTCGTGCAGGAACGTGACGTCGCCCAGCAGGACGGTGGTTTCCTGGCGGCCGCCCAGGGCCAGTCCGGTGGCGGTGGAGATGGTGCCGTCGATGCCCGCCAAACCCCGGTTGGCGTACACCGTAGCGGCGGGGTCCGGGGCGGGGAGGGCTGCGAGGTCGGCGTCGCGGATGCCGTTGGAGGAGCCCAGGAGCAGCTGGCCGCGGGTTTGCTTCCATACCAGTGACGCCACCGACGGGCCGGTGGCGGCTGCCTCCGCGGCCACCACCTGGTCCACGGCGTGCTGGGCTGCCGAGCCCGCCAGAAGCCAGGTGTCCAGCCAGGCCGCTGATCCCCTGCCCGCAAATTCGGCGAGGTCGGCCAGGTCCGCCAGCGGCAGTTCCGTGCGGCGGCCGGGCTCGTACCAGGCCACGGGTACTGGCTGGTACAGCGCGGACTGGACGTCCGAACGGGCCAGCAGCGCGGCCACCGGCCGGGACAGCGTGGGCCTGCCGAACAGCACGACGCGCTCGATTGGCTGCGCGGCGTCGGGGCCGAAGTGCTCCAGCAGCAGCCGGTAGGGGCCTACTGCGTTTGGACCGAACCGGGCATTGGAGGACGGCTCGGCGAGCAGCGGCAGGTTGTGGGCGCGGGCGAACGCTTCGGCGACCGGACCGGCGTCGTGCCCTGCCAGCACTGCGGTGCGGCGCTCCGGCAGGTCTCCGGAGGCCGGGGGCAGGTTCATGACCAGCGGCTCGGCACCGATCCGGAAGCGCCGGCGCGCCGCGGTGGCCGGAAGCCCTTCCCCTTCCGCCGGCACCAACGGATCCCGGAAGGCGAGGTTGAGCTGGACCGGGCCCGGCGGAATGTCATCGAATGCACCGGTCGCGGCGGACAGCGCGGTGCTGACGGCACGTTCGGGGCTGGCACCCGCTGGAACGTCGGCGGCGAACCGAACGTGGTCGCCGAACAGGTCCGGCTGGATGGTGGTCTGGTTCGCGCCGGTGCCGCGGAGCTCGTCCGGCCGGTCAGCGGAGAGGACAACCAGCGGGACGGCGGCGTGGTTGGCTTCCATCACCGCTGGCATCAGGTTCCCGACGGCGGTCCCGGACGTGGTCAGCACGGCGGCGGGTGAGCCGGTGGCCAGGGCTAGTCCCAGGGCCGTGAAGCCTGCGGCCCGCTCGTCGATCCGGACCAGCAGCTCCACCCGGCCCGCCGCCGACGCCTCGGCGAGTGCGTAAGCCATCGGTGCCGACCTCGATCCCGGGCAGACCACCACGTGCTGCACGCCGCCGTCGAGCAGGACCCCGACGGCGATGCGCGCCGCGGCAATGGCGCCCAGCGCGGGCGCGTCCCCGGCTTCGGCTGGCGTGTCGAAGGTGGCGGCGTCGCGCCCGTCAGAAGTGGCGGCGTCGTGGGCGGGATCGTTCAGCGAAGTCACCAACCCAGTCTGCCACCCTCCAACACCCGCTCACTTCCGGTCGCTCAAATCAAAACGCCCGCTCACCGGCCCCAGCTGCCTGGAAGTCCGGTGAGCGGGCGTTTGCTCCGAAGGCGCCACAAGTGAGCGCGCGTCGGGGTTAGCCGCGGAACACCTGGATCACTGCCGGGCGCGGTGCGCGCACCTGGCCGGCGGCCGGCTTGGCGCCCGCGCCAACGTAGTCCGGGAAGAAGGAGTGCGGTGCTTCGAAGGTGCCTTCCTCGCCCGGGTGTTGGACTGCGACGAACAAGGTCCGCTCCTCGTCGTGGATGATGGGGCCGCAGGTCTCGGCGTCGCGGGGGACGGCCAGGAACTGCTCCACCTTGCCACGCTCCGCGCCGTCCAGGGTGACCTTGAACAGGCCGTCGTTGTAGCCAATACCGGAAGGGGCGCCATCG
>Ga0308160_10005248_pt1 | contig 13569 bp, 15 predicted proteins | sample PhyFR1_FD_201036 | JGI IMG/M metagenome (GOLD analysis project Ga0308160, IMG submission 201036) | Phyllosphere microbial communities from UC Gill Tract Community Farm, Albany, California, United States - DLSLF.R1 | ecosystem: Host-associated > Plants > Phyllosphere > Unclassified | place: USA...
ATGGCGGAACGGTACAGGGGTGCGAGATCAAAAGTACGCATGATAAATATCCTTGTAAAAGTTAAGCGATAAGTTGACGGACCTCATCGTGAGCATCCGTTGGGACCAATCTAATGCCATGCCAACCCATTTTCAAGGGATACGAAATACGGATTTTTATCAAGTTTTGCAAATTTTATTTGCACTCTTGTTTCAAAGTATTTTGCTACTTTTTGAGCAAGTCCTGCGTGCTACACTCGTCCGGTTTTGTCCTCCACACCGACTACAAGATGACCTCTTCCTTCGCTGCAAAGACCGCTTCCAGCCTCGTCCTCGCTCTCGCGCTGGCCTTCCCTGCGCACGCCGCCGTACCGGCTCCGGTCGACCAGCCCTACCCCGGCACCATCGTGCTGAAGGTCGATGCGACCAACCTCACGCAGCAGATCTTCCGCATGCACATGACGGTGCCGGTCAAGCCGGGCCCGATGACCTTCCTGTATCCGCAATGGCTGCCGGCGAACCACGGTCCGAGCGGTCCGCTGACGCAGCTGGCCGGCCTCAAGTTCACGGCCAACGGCAAGCCGGTGGAATGGACGCGCGATCCGGTCGAGGTCTTTGCCTTCCACGTCAACATCCCAGAAGGCGTGACGACCCTGGAAGCGGAATACCAGTTCCTGTCGCCGCTCGATCCAAGCCAGGGCCGCATCGTCCTGACCGAGGACATCCTCGGCCTGCAATGGCCGTCGGTGACGCTGTACCCGGCCGGCTACGTGGCGCGCCGCATCACGGTGCAGCCCTCGCTGAAGCTGCCGGCGGGCTGGCAGTACGGCACGGCGCTGGAAACGGCGACGCGCACGGGCGATGAAGTCCAGTTCAAGGCGCACGACCTGGAAACCCTGATCGACTCGCCCCTGTTCGCCGGCCGCCACTTCAAGCAGTTCGATCTCGATCCGGGCGCCAAGGTGCGCGTCTCGCTGAACGTCGTGGCCGACAATGCCGAGAGCCTGGAAGCCAAGCCGGAGCAGATCGCCGCCCACCGCGCGATGGTCACCCAGGCGAAAAAACTCTTCGGTTCGCACCATTACGACCACTACGACTTCCTGCTGGCGCTGTCGGACGACTTCGGTGGCATCGGCCGCGAACACCACCAGTCGAGCGAGAACGGCGTCAAGCCAGGCTACTTCACGGAGTGGGCGCGCAATGAGGCCGGACGCGACCTGCTGCCGCACGAGTACACCCACTCGTGGAACGGCAAGTTCCGCCGCCCGGCCGGCCAGAACGTCCCGAACTTCAACACCCCGCTGCAGAACGAACTGCTGTGGGTGTACGAAGGCCAGACGCAGTACTGGGGCGGCGTGCTGGGCGCGCGTTCCGGCCTGGTCTCGCAAGCCGGCGCACGCGATGCGCTGGCGGCGACTGCTGCGCGCTACGACAACGTGCAGGGCCGCGCGTGGCGCGCAGTGCAGGACACGGTGAACGACCCGATCGTCATCGCCCGCCGTGCCCTCGGCTGGAGCAACTGGCAGCGCGGCGAGGACTACTACTCTGAAGGCGCGCTGATCTGGCTCGACGTCGACACCAAGATTCGCGAACTCTCCGGCGACAAGCGCTCGCTCGACGATTTCGCACGCGCCTTCTACGGCATCAACGACGGCAGTTATCTGCCGGTTTTCTACACCTTCGAGGACGTGGTCGCGGCATTGAACCGCGTCCAGAAATTCGACTGGGCGCCCTTCCTGCGCACGCGCCTGGACGGCCACGGCCCGGGCGCCCCGCTCGACGGCCTGCAGCGCGCCGGCTGGAAGCTGGTCTACACCGAGACCCCGACCGATTACATCAAGAGCGCCGAGGACCGCAGCAAGTCGGCCGACTTCAGCTATTCGCTGGGCTTCTCGGTACGCGCCGACGGCGGCGTGAGCAACGTGCAGTGGGACGGCGTCGGCTTCCGCGCCGGCCTGGCGGGCAACACGACCATCGTTGCGGTCAACAACAAGGTGTTCAAGCCGGAAGTGCTGAAGGCGGCCGTGAAGGCGTCCAAGGACAGCAAGGCGCCGATCGAACTGCTGGTCAGGAAGGGAAACAACCTGCGCACGATCTCGCTCGACTACCACGGCGGCCTGCGCTACCCGCGCCTGGAACGCATCAACGGCACGCCGGACCGCCTGGAATCGATCTACAAGGCGCTCAAGTAAGCTCAGCGTTATTGCATGCAGGGGCGCCGGACCTGGGTTCGGCGCCCCTTTTTCATAGCCGGTGCTATGCTGCATGCCATGACTACCGATACCGACATTGAACTGTCCGGCCCGTTCAAGGCCGTTGATAGCACCGGCCGTTCCCACGACGTCAAGGCGATCCGCATTTTCGACGAGGGCTACGGAATCATCGACGTGTACGTGGACTTCGCCGCGCCCATCGAGGCCGGCCTGCACCAGGACAAGGTCCTCGTGAAGGCCATCATCGACCGCCTGCGCGCGCTCGGTTACAAGGGGCCGGACTTCGGCCTCAGCGATCCGGGGCTGCAGGAGCGCAAGCTGATCGTGCTCGAGGCGCCGGAGGAGTTTGCGCCGTTTGCCAAGAGCCGCGGGTGGAAGAACCTGGCGGAAGAATTCGACGAATAAACTCGATCGACGCTGGCATGGTGGGCACGGGGCGCCCACCCTACGGTATCTCGACGTTACCGGCCATCGCAGCGCCGTAGGGTGGGCGCCCCGTGCCCACCATTCGCCAGCATTCCCGTTCAAACGCCATCGATATACCGCCCGCTCCACGCTGCAATCATCGCGGCCACCTGTGCTGCATCCTCCCTCCCCGTCACCAGGTGATCCATCCCGTCGAGCGAGACGAAACTCTTCGGGTAGGCCGCCAGCTCGAAGATCCGCAGCGCATTGGCAATCTCCACCGTATCGTCGTTCGGCGCATGCATCACCAGCAGCGCGCGGTTCAGCTGCGCGATCCTGTCCGCCAACTGATGCCCGCTCGCATCCTCGACGAACTGCTGGCGGATATTGAAATCGCGACCCGCCAGTTTGACGCGCGCCTCGCCCAGCTGGGCGATGGTATCGAGGTGCTCGGACAACAAGGCGTTCACGACATAATGCGGATCGCTGGGCGAGGCGATCGTCACCACGGCCTTCGATTCGGGGATGAGGTGCGCCGCAGCCAGCACGGCGGTGCCGCCCATGCTGTGCCCGACCAGCAGGCGCGGTGCGGCGAACTTTTCACGCAAGAAACCGGCGGCCGCGACCAGGTCTTCCACGTTCGATGAAAAATTCGTGTCCGCAAACTCGCCGTGGCTGGCGCCCAGGCCTGCGAAATCGAAGCGCAGCATGCCGACGCCGCGCTCGGCCAGGCCTTGCGAAATGCGGTTCGCCGCCAGCACGTCCTTGCTGCAGGTAAAACAATGGGCGAAGACGCCGTAGGCGCGTGGCGTGCCGTCCGGCATATCGAGCTTGGCCGCGAGTTTGCCGTGGGGTCCCTGGAACTCGACGCGTTCTGTGAACATGTTGTCTTTCTGTTGCAATGAAGGCGCTACTCTGCACCGGATGGAGGCACTGTGCAAGAAGCGCCACGCCTGTTTTCAGGCCAAAAACCGCCGTGCTATACTCGGCGCACCTATGAACCGTTCGATCAAGACATTCCTGGTCTGGCTGCTGATGGCCATACTACCGCTGCATGCGATGGCTGCCAGCGTCGGGATGTCCTGCGTGCCGGGTCAGCGCCAGCTCAGCCAGCATGTCGAAGCCGTCGCCGCTTCCCATCACAATGCGGACGCCGGCATGCATGCCCATCACGGCGCGCATGCGAGCGACGCCGGCGAAGCAAGCTCCGGTGATCATGCCGCGCATGACAAGGCGGAGAAGCAAACCCATTCATCCTGCAGCGCCTGCTCGGTGCTGTGTATCGGCGCGGCCGCACCACCCTCGGCTTTCCTGGCCGTGCCGGCATTCGAAGGCACCGACGCCTTCCTCATCTCTCCAGCCACCCTTGTTCCGGGCTTCATTCCGGACGGTCTGCAACGCCCTCCCCGGCCTCAGGTCTCCTGATCGAAGCAGGAGCCGGCCGCGGCGCTTTCAAGCCCGGTAAGGCGTCCTGCGCTTGCACGCGTGCACACGCACGCCCCGTTGCCGATTTCGAGGACTGATCATGCATCAGACATCCCGGGCCGCCCTCCTTGGCGTCCTCCTGGCCCTGCCCTTCGCTGCGCTGGCCCAGCAATCCCCGCGCACGCCCGATCCCGCCGATCCGGCCGCGCCTGTCAGGCCGATCGTCTACGAATCGGCCATCACGCGTCCCTCGGCTGAGCCGCAGGGCGGCGCGCCGACGCCGGACAAGCTCTGGCGTGCGGCGAACGAGGCCGTGGCGGCGCCTTCCGGTCATGCCGGTCACGCGGCGCACCAGGCAGCGCCGGCCGCTCCCGTACCGGCGCCGGTACGCGAGCAGCCGGCCCCTGCCGATCACAGCAAACACCACCAGGCCGAGGCAACGCGATGACCACACCATCCAAGAACCCGCCGCTGCGCACGATCGCCGCCGCGATGCTGGTACTGGCATTGAGCGGATGCGCCACCTTTTCGAAGGACGGCGGCCTCGATGCGGTCTCCGCCATGACCGCCGAGCGCACCGGCCAGGACCTGCGCCTGCCGCAAGCCGCGGACGCCGACCCGGCCAGCGACGAACTCGCACGGCTGATGCAGTCGCCCCTCTCGCCCGACGACGCGGTGCGCATCGCGCTCCTGAACAACCGCGGCCTGCGCGCCTCGCTCGCCGCGCTCGGCGTGGCCGAGGCCGACCTGGTGCAGGCCGGCCGGATGCGCAATCCGAGTGTCGGTTTCAGCCGCAAGTCCGGCGGCGGCGAAACCGAGATCGAACGCAGCGTCATGTTCGACCTGGTCGGCCTGTTGAGCATCCCGCTGCGTCGCGACATCGAGGCGCGCCGCTTCGAAGGCGCCAAGCTGGCCGCCGCCCAGGAGGCGGTGCGCCTGGCGGCCGACACCCGCAAGGCCTGGGTCAATGCCGTGGCAGCCGCGCAGTCGGCCAGCTATGCGGAGCAGGTGCGCGAGGCCGCGCAAGCGAGCGCCGACCTGGCAGCGCGCATGGCGAAGGTCGGCAACCTGAGCGCGCTGGACCAGGCGCGCGAGCAAGCCTTTTCCGCTGAAGCGAGCACCCAACTGGCCCGTGCACGCCACCAGGCCACCGCCGCGCGCGAACGGCTGACCCGCCTGATGGGTCTCTGGGGCGGGCACACGGCCTTCCATCTGCCCGCCCGCCTGCCCGAGTTGCCGGGCGCAGCGCGCGAGCCCGTCGACATCGAAGCGCTGGCGATGCGGCAGCGCCTGGACGTCCAGCTGGCAAGGCTGAATACGCAAGCCACGGCGCGGGCGCTGGGGTTGAGCCGGGCGACGGGATTCGTCAACGTGCTCGACGCCGGCTACGTCAACGCGAGCACATCCGGCGCGCCGCGCGAGAACGGCTATGAGATCGAGCTGGCGCTGCCGCTGTTCGACTGGGGCGGCGCACGCGTCGCCAAAGCCGAGGCGATCTACATGCAGTCCGTGCACCGCACGGCCGATGCCGCCATCAGCGCACGCTCCCAGGTGCGGGAAGCCTACTCCGCCTACCGCACGAGCTATGACGTGGCGCGCCACTATCGGGACGAGATCGTGCCGCTCCGGAAGAAGATCTCGGAAGAGACCCTGCTGCGCTACAACGGCATGCTCATGAGCGTATTCGAGCTGCTGGCCGACGCCCGTGCGCAAATCAACGGCGTGAATGCCGCCATCGAAGCGCAGCGCGATTACTGGATCGCCGACACCGACCTGCAGGCCGCCATCAACGGCGGCGGCGGCGCGACGGTCGGCATGACCGGCACCCCCGCTACCGCCGCCTCAGCGGCCGCCGAACATTGATCAAGGATTGAAAACACAATGAGTTCTCGTCGAGATTTCTTCACCGGCGCTGCCGCCCTGGTCGGGGCCGGCCTGGTCAGCCGCGCCGGCGCCGCGACGCTGCCGGAAGCGCCGATCATGAGCAGCGCGGCGACGCAGCCGCCGCCATCGCCGCCCAACGGCCGGCCCTACCATCCGGTCGTCACCCTGAACGGCTGGTCGCTCCCATGGCGCATGAACCAGGGCGTCAAGGAGTTCCACCTGATCGCCGAACCGGTGGTGCGCGAGATCGCGCCCGGCATGAAGGCCAACCTGTGGGGCTACAACGGCCAGAGCCCGGGGCCGACGATTGAGGTGGTCGAGGGCGACCGCGTGCGCATCTTCGTCACCAACCGCCTGCCCGAGCAGACCAGCATCCACTGGCACGGCCAGCGCCTGCCCAACGGCATGGACGGCATCACCGGCCTGAACCAGCCGCCCATCATGCCCGGCAAGACCTTCGTCTACGAGTTCGTCGCGCGCCGTCCCGGCACCTTCATGTACCACCCGCATGCCGACGAGATGGTACAGATGGCGATGGGCATGATGGGTTTCTGGGTCACGCACCCGAAGAACCCGGCGCATCATGCGGTGGACCGCGACTTCGTGTTCCTGTTGAACGCCTACGACATCGAGCCGGGCAGCTATACGCCGCGCGTCAACGAGATGACCGATTTTAATCTGTGGACCTTCAACAGCCGCGCCTTCCCGGGCATCGATACGATGAACGTGCGCCAGGGCGACCGCGTGCGCATCCGCGCCGGCAACCTGACGATGACGAACCACCCGATCCACCTGCACGGCCATGAGTTCGAGGTCACCGGCACCGACGGCGGCTGGACCCGGCCGGAGTCGCGCTGGCCGGAGGTCACCACCGATGTCGCCGTCGGCCAGATGCGCGCCATCGAGTTCATCGCCGATGCGCCCGGCGACTGGGCCTTCCACTGCCACAAGCCGCATCACACCATGAACGCGATGGGGCACCAGGTGCCGAACATGATCGGCGTCGACCACCGCGGCGTCGCCGAGAAGATCGCGAAACTGGTGCCGGACTACATGGTCATGGGCGACAAGGGCGGTTCGATGGGCGACATGGAAATGCCGCTCCCCGACAACACGCTGCCGATGATGACGGGCCAGGGCCCGTTCGGCGGCATCGAGATGGGCGGCATGTTCACTGTCGTAAAAGTGCGCAAGGACCAGAAGCCGGGCGACTACACCGACCCGGGCTGGTACAGGCATCCGCCCGGCACCGTCGCCTACGAATGGACAGGCGCGCCCCCGGGCGCGGTGCGTCACGACAGCGCCGGCGGCAAACCGGACGCCAAGGCGACGATCGAAGTCACCGTCCGCAAACCGACCGGCCACCAAGGCCATCACTGAGCATTCACTTCAAGGAGCCATCATGATCCGACAAATCGTTTCCCGTACCGCGCTGGCTGTGAGCCTGAGCATCCCGCTTGTGGCGATGGCCGCCGCGCCCGTCATCGACGTCTTCAAGAGCGAGTTTTGCGGCTGCTGCGAAGGCTGGGTGGAGCACCTGAAGGCGAACGGCTTCACGCCGCGCGTGAAGAATGTCGACGACCCGTCCGACTACCGCAAGCGCGGCGGCATCCCGGACGAGCTGGGGTCCTGCCACACCGGCATGATCGGCGGCTATGCCATCGAAGGCCATGTGCCGGCCAGCGAGATCAAGCGCCTGCTGAAGGAAAAGCCGAAGGCCAAAGGATTGGCGGTGCCCGCCATGCCGCTCGGCTCTCCGGGCATGGAAGGACCACGCAAGGATCCGTACGATGTGCTGCTGGTGCACCCGGACGGGCACACCACGGTGTACAAGCACTACAACTGAAAAAAGGAGCCGACATGATGACGATGTCCCGATTCGCTCTCGCCCTCGCCATGGCTGCCGCCGTGGCAGGCGCTTTCGCGCAGGAGCACGCCGGCCACGATGCTCCTGCGGCGCAGCAGGCACCCGCGCTGGCGCTCGTCGACGGCGAAGTGAAAAAGGTCGACAGGGAGACCGGCAAGATCACGCTGCGCCACGGCGAGATCCCAAACCTCAACATGGGGGCCATGACGATGGTCTTCCGTACCAGGGATGCCGCCATGCTCGACGAGATCAAGGTTGGCGACAAGGTCAGCTTTTCGGCCGATCGCGTCGGTGGCGCGATCACCGTCGTCCAGCTGCAAAAAGTAGAGTAATCGGCTGTGCGCGTTGCATCCGGCAGGCGCCAGCGCTGCCGGATCGCGCCTTCACTTCGCATTATCTGTTAGGATACCCCCCTACCCTATTTACAGAGGCGTTCCGTTGTCCCATACCGCACGAGAAAAGGCGAAACTGCTCGCCCGCGTCCGCCGCATCCGCGGCCAGGTCGAGTCCATTGAACGCGCACTGGAATCGGAAGCCGGCTGCAGCGAAGTCCTGCATTTGCTGGCGGCCAGCCGCGGCGCCATGAACGGCCTGATGGCCGAAGTGCTCGAGGATCACGTCAGGGAACACGTCGCCGCGGACGACCTGAGCGAAGCCGCGCGTACGGAAGGCGCGGACGAGCTGCTCGCGGTAATTCGGGCTTACCTGAAGTAGGCAGCGATGGCCGTCAAATCACCCTGCGTCGAACTCTGCCAGTTCGACGGCAAGACAAGTTTGTGCACCGGCTGCCTGCGCACGCGTGACGAAGCGCGCGAGTGGAAGAAGATGACCGATCACCGCAGGCACCAGATCATCAACGAACGCGAGCGGCGCGAGAAAAAACTGGCCGGCCGCTAGCACGGCCGGTGGAGGAAACCATGCAAGACCTGACGCATCACCATCCTGTCGACGACCTGGCGCACGAGCATATCTTCGACCAGGGCAGCAACGCGGCCGAGCGCGGCACACGCCTGGTCATGTGGATCACCCTGGCCATGATGGTGGTGGAGATCGCCGCCGGCTGGTGGTTCAACTCGATGGCTTTGCTGGCGGACGGCTGGCACATGAGCTCCCACGCGCTGGCGATCGGCCTGAGCGCATTCGCCTACTCCGCCGCACGCAAGTATGCGAAGGATCCGCGCTTTGCCTTCGGCACCTGGAAGATCGAAGTCCTGGCCGGCTATACGAGCGCCGTCTTCCTACTCGGGATCGCGGCACTCATGGCCGTCGGTTCGGTCGAGCGCATCTTCGCGCCCGAACCCATCCACTACCGGGAAGCGATCGTCATCGCCGTGATCGGCCTGGTCGTCAACGTCGTCTGCGCGCTGATCCTGGGCCATGCCCATCACGATCACGGCCACGGCCACGGGCATCACCATCACGATCATCATGGGCACGACCACGGACACGGACATGGTCACCACGACCTGAACCTGAAGTCCGCCTACATCCACGTCATCGCGGATGCCGCGACCTCGGTGCTGGCCATCGGCGCGCTGGCCGGCGGCTGGGCCTTCGGCTGGTCCTGGCTCGATCCGGTGATGGGGATCGTCGGCGCGGTGCTGGTCGCGGTGTGGGCCAAGAACCTCATCGTCGAGACCGGAAAAGTCCTGCTCGACCGCGAAATGGACGCGCCGGTCGTCGAGGAAATCCGCGAAGTCGTCGCCGCCGCCTCAAACGCAGGCTACGCCAAACTGGTCGACCTGCACGTCTGGCGCGTCGGCAAGCAGTTCTATTCCTGCGCCCTGAGCCTGGTGACGAACGACCCGGCCCTGACCCCGGCAAAGGTACGCGAGCAACTGGGGATTCACGAAGAAATCGTGCACGCGACGATCGAGGTGCATTACCGGCCCGGTAACGCAAGCTGAGTCCGGCTGGCTTCCTGCCAGCTCACCCAAACAACCCGTGCAGATACCACCTCGGCTCGGCATCCTCGCCCGCCCCCACGATGCGCTCGCGGTACACCCAGTACAGCGTGTGGTCCTGTCCCTCCGCGATGAAATAATCGCGCGTCTGCGACTGGCTCCACCAGCCCGCTTCGATGCGCTCCGGCGTCGACGCCATCTTTAACGGCGATCCATAGAACGGCCGGTGATTTCGCATGAGCAGCGCAATCGGCTTGGCCAGGATCCAGGTCGGGCGCGGCAGGCTGTGCACGTCGGCCGGCAACTGCGCCGCACGGACCGACTCGCGCACCTTTTGCTGCACCGGCACCCAGGTGTTGGCGACCTCGGGCCGGTAGTCGGCCTGGGGCAGCGCCTGTAAAACGTTGTCGGGGCCCAGGCGCGCCACCAGCAATTCCAGCATGCGCACCCGGTCTTCCTCGCTGCCGCCCGGTTCCGGAAACAGCGATTCGCTCGGCGGCGCCATCGGCTGCAGCTGCGCGGCCTCCAAAGCGAGGGCGATCACGGGCGCGTCGAGCAGGGTTTTCGCGAGGCGTTCGCGCAGCAGGCGCACCAGGTGCTCGTCGCGCCAGGTCGGTTCGCCCAGCGCGATCTCGACCGCCGTGGGTGGCCGCGCCACCCTGCCCCGCTCGTGTTCGAGCAGCAGCGTGATGCGCTCCACCGCCAGCTGGTGCGCGCAGAGCCAGCCGGTCAGCTGCTGCACCAGGCGCTCGGCGCCTTGCAGGCACTCCTCGGCGTTCTCCAAACGGTCGAACAATTCTATTTTTGCGTGAAAGCTTGTCGGCGCTTCGATCCATTCGAACAGTTCGGGCAGCATGCCGTAGGCGGCATCGAGCACGTCGAGCAGCGCGCGGCCGCAGCGGCGCTGCAGACCCGGGCGCGGCAACCGCCGCATGGCGCCGATGTCGAAGCAGCCGATGCCCTCGAACCAGCTGGCGTAGGGCCGGGCCGGCGGCGGCAGCGTGCTCGGCAGGCGGTCGAGGCGGCGCGTGAGCGAGTCAATCGTCAACACGCGCCCGGCACGCTGGCGCGCCAGCATCCAGCTGCCGCGCGCGGTGGGTGCGCAACTGAGATAGCCCGAGAAGCCGAGCGCGCGCAGGCTGGCGCGCACGCGCCGGCACAGGGCGCGGATGCCGCCGAACAGGCGCAGACTGGCGCCGATGTCGATCAACAGGGTCGATTCCTCGGCCAGCGTGACTTGCGGCGTGTACTGCAGCAGCGCCATCGCCACTGCGTGCAGGCTTTCCGCCTCGCGCTCTAGCGAGCGCTCGACGATACGCGCCTCTGGCATGAGCATCAGTACGCCGCCGCGGCGCATGCCGTTCTTGATGCCGGCGGCGCGCGCCAGGGGCGAGGCGGCCAGCACCCGCTCGCCCTCGAGCACGACGCAGCCGCTGTCAGTTGACCAGTTCGGGCTGAAAACCTCGAGCGGTAGCCGGGGCAGGTACAGGCCGATCCACAGTCGCATGGCGTTGAAGCAGAGAAGGAGTGAGTGGGAGGAACAGCGGCGCGTCGCGCTGCGGTCCCCGGCGTTTAATGAAACCGATGTCCAGGCCTCCGGCGGCGGGCCGCAGCGACAGGCGCAGCGGCGCCGGCGAGGCGTCCTGGGCGCTGGCCAGCGGACGCATCATGAAGAAAAGGGTCTCGCCGCACTGGGCCGCCAGGTGCAGGCGGCGCAGGCTTTCGCCGCGCGCATGGTTGGCCCAGAACAGCAGCGCCCCACAACTGCCGCTGCGCAGCACCTGCTCCGCCGCCCACAGGGCGTCGGCACCGCGCTCGGCGCGCAGCCAGATGAGCTGGGAAGGCGGCACGCCGAGCGCGGCCAGGGCCAGCGCCTGCGGCGGATGGGGCGGCTGCAGCAGCACGATGCGGCGCGACGCGGCCGCGGCCAGCGCCGGGCGCAGCAGGCGCATTTCTCCGATGCCGGGCTGCTGCAGCAGGAGGTCGACCAGGGTGCCGGTCGGCCAGCCGCCGCCGGGCAATTGCTTCGACAAGGCCGGATGACCGGTGTCCACGCAACGCGTATTCGCATGCGCCAGCTGGGAAGCGCGCCACAAGGACGGGTGCAAATCTTCTGGCGTAGCAAGGTGTTGTGAGCAAGACATGATTAGGGGTAATGCAAAAGTACTGGATGGATATACAGTACTTGGTCGTTCAGCTTTTGGCAAGATATGTATAACTTGAAAACACAGGATTTAACCTTGTGCTTGTGTAGGCACAAGACTGCGTCATCCAGCGAACTCGCCCCTATAGAGTGCACTCTAAGCCATCCGACCTGCATCAAAAGGTGAAATAATGGGCCTTCATTCATTATTTGCCTGACAATGACCGTCTTCTTCTCTCCAGGATGCCGCCCATGACCACGATCCAGCTGGTCGGCGCCATCCTCTTCGCCTGCGCCCTCGTCCACACCTTCGCCGCCAAGGGTTTCGAAATCCTGGCCGACCGCCATCCGCGCCATGAGGGCCTGTTCCACCTGCTCGGCGAAGTCGAGGTCGTGTTCGGTTTCTGGGCCTTCGTGCTGGTCTTGGCGATGGCCCTGATCGCGGGCGCAGACAGCGCCATCGACTATGTCGAGTCGCGCCACTACACCGAGCCTTTGTTCGTGTTCACCGTCATGGTGATCGCCGCCTCGAAGCCCATCCTCGACGCCGTGCGCGCGCTACTGGCCACGATTGCGCGCCTGGTGCCGCTGCGTACCGAAGTCGCGCTCGCCTGGCTGGGACTGGCCCTGGTGCCGCTCGCCGGCTCCCTGATCACGGAGCCGGCCGCGATGACGCTGGCCGCCCTCATGCTCGCGCCCCAGGTGTTCCGCCCGGGCATTCCGGAGCCGCTGAAATACGGCGCGCTGGGCGTGCTGTTCGTGAACGTCTCGATCGGCGGCACCCTCACCTCCTACGCCGCGCCGCCGGTGCTGATGGTGGCCTCGACCTGGGGCTGGGACAGTGCCTACATGTTCGCCCACTTCGGCTGGCGCGCCGCCCTGGCCGTGCTCATCAACGCCAGCGTCGTCACCCTGCTGCTGAGAAAACACCTGGCGCCAGTGGCCGCCCAGGAGAGCAAGACGGTGCCGTTCAAGGTGTCGCTGATCCACCTGGCTTTCCTGGCCGCGGTGGTGCTGCTGGCGCACCATCCGGTGCTCTTCCTCGGCCTGTTCCTGCTGTTCTTGGGCTTTACCCAGGCCTACCAGCGCCACCAGGATCCCCTGATCCTGAAAGAAGGCTTGCTGGTGGGCTTTTTCCTGGCCGGCCTCGTGGTGCTGGGCGGCATGCAGCAATGGTGGCTGCAGCCGATCGTGTCCAGCCTTGCGCCCACCGCCCTGTTCTTCGGTGCGCTCGGCCTGACCGCGATCACGGACAATGCGGCATTGACCTATCTCGGCTCGCTGATCGCCGGCCTGTCCGAGCACGCGAAATACATGCTGGTGGCGGGCGCGGTGGCCGGCGGCGGCCTGACCGTGATCGCCAATGCGCCGAACCCGGCGGGCGCCGCCCTGCTGCGCAACGGCTTCGAAGACGAATCGATCGGCGCCCTGGGCCTGCTGGGCGGCGCCCTGGGACCGACGATCGTCGCCGCAATCCTGTTCCTGATCTAGAGGAGAACATATGGACGACACCGTATTGATCGGCAAGACCGCCACCATCGAACGCTGCTGCCGGCGCGCGCGTGAAGAATACGAGAAGGACCCTACCACTTTTGTGGGCGACCTGACGCGCCAGGATGCGGCTACGCTGAACGTGATACGCGCCTGGGAAGCGGCGGTCGAAATGGGAGACTACGTGATCGCCATGGCCGAGCTGGGCGAACCTTTCGACGAACGCGAGGTCATCAGTATATTGGTGGATAATGGCTG
>Ga0308160_10005249_pt1 | contig 13569 bp, 10 predicted proteins | sample PhyFR1_FD_201036 | JGI IMG/M metagenome (GOLD analysis project Ga0308160, IMG submission 201036) | Phyllosphere microbial communities from UC Gill Tract Community Farm, Albany, California, United States - DLSLF.R1 | ecosystem: Host-associated > Plants > Phyllosphere > Unclassified | place: USA...
CACTTCAGATTCGGTTTTGTTAACCTCAAAAGTTACGCTTTTTAATAGCCAGTTTCGTCCTACAGATGTTTATACAATGGAGCTCGCTGGGATCAGCGCCTTAAACAATGAACTTCAATCTGCAGGACTTTTTACAACGATTATGAGCGATACCCGCCTGGTGCCCAAGGTACGTTTTAATTATGATGCCCAGGGGCATCTGGTGCAGCAAAAAAAGGAGGCCGGCGCATCGATATCTTATAAATGGGGTTATGGATCCAATAAAAAGCATTACCTGATTGCTGAAGCAAAAAATGCCACTGATACTGAATTTTTTACTGAAAATTTTGAAGATATTACCAATGAATCTCAGGGGTTGGCACACACTGGCATCCGTTTCCACAGTGGAGCATATACTGTAAACTGGAACATACCCAATAGCAAGACTTATTTAATTGGATATTATTATTTGAGCTCATCGGGCTGGAAATATAAAACTGAATCTTTTATAAATGCAGGACATCCATTAAGTGGCGGTTCAGCGTACGACGATATCAGGGTATTTCCTTCCAATGCTGAAGTTACTACTTATACCTATTTGACTGGAATAGGCGTAAGTTCAATAATCGATGCCAAGGGGCAAACGCAGTATTATGAATATGATAAGGTAAATAGGCTTGCTTATATCAAAAATAATAACGGGGATATCTTAAAAAGTTTTAATTATAATACTAGAACGGCAGACGGAAAATTTTATAATATTGAGATTTCTGCTGGTTTCAGTCGGAACAACTGTAGTGGCAGTTTATCGGGAAGCAGGGTATATTTTACGATTCCTGCAGGAAGTTATGTTTCGTCGGTGAGCCAGGCAGATGCTGATGGACAGGCCACAGCTGCAATAAATGCTGGCGGGCAAGCATATGCAAATGCAAATGGGACATGTGGTGATAATGTAAACATTACTTCGGTCAATACCACCCAGCCGATAACTCCTGGGGGAGTCAAGTCTGGGTATATTGAACTCGCTCAATTTAAAAATATTACGACAGGGATCGTGTACAGTTTCACGGCACAACAGATTAATGGAGGGATCAATCTTCCTAAGGGAACATATAATATCGAATTTCAGATTACAGGTAGTAAATATAATGAGATTATAAACCTGGGTTGGTCATCTCTTTCGCTAATCTCTGGAACGACTGAAAACTTGCTTGGTTTCTACAGTGATCATTACATGAAAAATGTCAATTTGAATCTTGGTGCTGCGACACTTCTACTTTCTGGGGAGAATTCACTAATTCCTCTGTAGCGTATTGATTTATTTAAAATGTTCCATTATAAAATGCCTAATTATTTAATAATAATCCTATTTACGCTCTGATGATTAAAAAATCTACAAGCTTACGTTTCAAGCAATTTTTATTAGTTGTCGTCTTATTTTTTTGTTCTTTTTTTAGTTCATTTGGGCAGAATATTTCTCTTAATTCTTATTCCAATCAGACGGAGATTAAGGCGTCGGGCAGTATTACTTTAACCAGTGGTTTTTATGTTCCCTCGGGCAATTCGGTGAGGATCTATATTGACCAGTCCTGCAGTCCACTTGGGAGCTCAGCAAGTGCTAACCAGAATTACGTCAGTACCAGGGTTTTTAAAGTTCCAGGGGTTACTAACAATAATATTGATAACGCCTGGAGCGTATGTGATGCTAACCAGACGATCCAGTATTTTGATGGTTTGGGCCGTCCGCTTCAGACCGTGCAGGTAAAGGGTAGCCCCGGACTTAAAGATATCGTGCAGCCGGCCTCCTATGATGCATTTGGCAGAGAGACTAAGGGTTACCTGCCTTATGCAAGTACAGGAGCAGATGGCAGTTACAAAGTGGATGCGCTTACTGCCCAGCAGTCGTTTTATAACGCTCCTCCGGCGGGTGTGCCGGTAATTGCGACCGCATATTCAGAGACTCGGTATGAGGCTTCTCCATTAAACCACGTAGAAGAGCAGGGCGCACCAGGTGCGCCATGGCAGATCGGTTCGGGTCATACGGTTAGAATGGAATACGCGACCAATAATAGTGTTGTTTTTAGCAGCGCAAATACAACGGGCAGTCGTAGGGTTGCACTGTATACTGCAACAATAGGAGCCGGAAATGTCCGCACGTTATTTAGAACAGGTAATACGGCGGTTTATGCAGATAACCAGTTGTATGTAAGTATTGTTAAAGATGAGAACTGGAAGATAGCTGATGGCTGTATAGGTACAACGGAAGAATATAAAGATAAAGAGGGCAGGGTGGTGCTTAAGCGCAGCTATAATAAAAAGGGTGCTTTGACAGAGATGCTTTCCACCTACTATGTTTATGATGATTTAGGCAACCTGTGTTTTGTGCTACCTCCGGCCTCCAGCCCGGATGCAGGCGCAGCTATTAGTAGTACAACCCTTGCGGACCTTTGTTACCAGTACCGCTATGACGGGCTTAACCGGATGACCGGGAAAAAGCTTCCTGGTAAAGGCTGGGAGTTTTTGATTTATAATAAACTAGATCAGTTGGTATTAAGCCAGGATGCACTTCAGCGGAATAAAGCGCCTCAGCAGTGGAGTTTTTCCAAATATGATGGGCTTGGAAGGACCGTAATGACTGGTGTTTTTACTGATGCAGGAAGTACTGCAGATGCTGCTGCTATCCCATCAGACACGCGCAGGGCAGCACTTCAGACAACTTTAGATGGTCTCAGCACTAACCTTTGGGAGAACAGGGTTTCCCCGGCCCCTGCTTTAACAGAAACCGGCTACACCAATGTTTCTTATCCAACGACAAATATAAGCCAGTACTTAGCCATTAATTATTATGACAACTATGAGCTTCCTGGAGGTAACCCTTATGTGTATGCAGCGAGCACAATGACCAAAGGGTTGTTGACTGCAAGCCGGATCAAGGTGCTGAAAGCAAGCCCTGAGGCAGGGACAGGGGAAATGTTATGGAACCTGAACTATTATGATGACAAAGGCAGAGTGGCAAAGAGCTACAACCAGCATTATAAGGGTGGGGTAATTGATGCAGTAAATTATGATGAGGTCACAAATAGCTACAGTTTTCCTGGTGAATTATTAAGCAGCACCAGGCTCCACCATGTAAATGGCAGCAGTGTGGTGGTGAAGGTATTGACCGAGCATGAATATGATCATATGGGCAGGCTTAAAACAATAAGTCAGCAGATTGGAGATAACGCGGCTAATAAAGTAAAACTTGTCCAGAACAGCTATAATGAACTGGGGCAGCTTAAGGATAAAGGGCTTCATAACAGTTCACAAACGACCACTTACAGTTATAATGCCCGGGGCTGGATGACTGGTATGAGTTCTTCGCAGTTTGGGCTAAGTTTAAAGTATGAGGATGGACCAGAGCCCCAGTGGAATGGCAATATCTCAAGGCAGGAATTTACCGGTGGCAGTTACAATTATAGTTATGATAAGCTTAACCGCCTAACTTCCGGCATAGCAGCAGACGGGAAAACTGAAAAAAGTATCAGTTATGACGTAAATGGCAATATCCTTGGGCTTCAGCGTTACACCTCTTTAACTGCAAAAGAAGATGGGCTGGCTTACCAGTATAGTGGTAACCGGTTGAATGCAGTAACTGACAGTGTAACCACAGTAGCTACTACGAAGTTTCAAATGCCAGGAACGACCAGTTATAGCTATGATCTGAATGGCAATATGCTAAGCAGGAGTAATACAGCAAATACACAAAATAACCTTACCGCTGTTTACAATGTACTCAACCTGCCTCAAAGTATGGTAGCAGGAGGGTCAACAGTGACCTATGTATATGATGCAGCAGGAAACAAACTGCGTAAGGTATCGGGCACTGTAGCTACCGATTACATCAGTGGGATTCAATACACCAATAGCACAGTGGACTTTATCCAGAATGAGGTAGGCAGGGCAATTCCAAACGGAACCGTTTATAAGTATGAATATAATCTTTCAGATCATTTGGGCAATGTTCGCTATAGCTTTGATGTGAGCAATGGAATAGTAGGGGTACTTCAAAAGGATGACTATTATCCGTTTGGATTAAGGATAGCAAAACAGGTATCCGGACTGGAAAATAAGTATCTTTACAATGGAAAGGAGATACAACAGGAAAGCAACCAATACGATTATGGGGCAAGGTTCTACGATCCGGTGATCGGGAGGTGGAACGTGGTAGATCCGCTAGCGGAGAAGATGAGAAGGTTCTCACCTTACACTTACGCATTTAATAATCCGATACGATTTATTGATCCAGATGGGATGATGCCTTTTGAGCCTACTCCGGAAGAAGCAGCAAGAATGGCGAAACACGTCTATGGGGATGATGTTGCGTTAACAGGTGGATGGAAGCAAATCAAGCAGTATAATAGAGAAAGCGGTCTTAAATCTGCATTATATGAACGTGCGCTTTCTGGAGGTGAAAAAGAATATACCTATGCAACGGCTGGTACAGAAGATCTTCTTAAGGATGGGGTGGCAGATGCAAAGCAACTAGCTGGTATTTCTGTGCAATATAAGGAGTCCACGGAAATTGCAAAAGGATTAAAAGGTAAATTAGATGGTGCGGAGTTGAGCTTTACAGGACATTCGCTTGGCGGAGGGTTAGCTGAAGCAAATTCCATTGCTACGGGAGACAAGGCCATTACATTCAATGCTGCAGGTTTAAGTTCATTAACTAAACGAGGTGGAACATCTAATGCAGATGCCTACATAATGATTACGGATCCATTAAATGCGGTTCAAACAGTTCATCCAGGTCTTTCTACTGCCGGAGGCAATAAGCATTATTTACAGCCAAGAAGTGTAGGTGGGGTTATTAACGGTCATAGTATTGATTCTGTATTAGAGTCATTAAGTAGGCCAACGTTTGGTCAACAGACGATAAATAAGTTAAGACGGGAATTAAGTATCCCTTAATTAGTATGGTATGAAGAAAATATTAGTAACAATAATGATTTTTGGCTCTTTGGCGAGTTGTCAAAATGGCGAAGAGAAGGTCGACAAATCAAAATTGACAGGATATGATTATCGTCTATTTCAAGATACTCCCGCCTGGCCTTTAGCCAAGGCTGTTGAGGAGGGGGATACCTCTAAAATAAAAACAGAGGTGATTGAGAATAAGATAAATCCTAATTATCAGGAAGCCCGGTACGGAAATACATTATTGATGATGTCTATTTTCAATAATGATTATGCAAGTGCTAAAGCTTTATTGGATGCAGGGGCAGATCCAGACCTTAGAGATAAGCATAGGGGCGCAAATGCTGTAATTGATGCAGCTGGAAATAGCGATCTAAAGTATTTAAAATTATTATTAGCTTATAAAGGTAATCCAGACGTAGTGGAAAATAGGACAGTAAAAGATGACGATTCGCCTATGCAAACTGCTGTTACTTCTGCGATATCATATTCTGATCCTAATAGTCTTAAAAAAGTTGAGCTTTTAATTGAAGCTGGAGCTGACGTAAATTATCCCGTTGATAAAAATAATAATACTGACTTGCCGCTTGGTAAGGCTCTTTTGCAGGATAAAATAGATGTTGCTTTATATCTATTAGAAAAAGGGGCTGATTATAGAAGGGCGGTATATAAAACTATTAATGGGCATGATGTTTATATTCTGGAGGCTTTAAGAAAGAGTATGTTAGATCTGCAATCACCAGAGTATCAAAAAAAGCTAGCCGTTGTAGCTTTTTTGAAAAGTAAAGGTTTGGACTACTATAAAGAGCCGATTCCTGATTACATATTAAAAGAAATCAAAAAGAAATACCCAAAGAACTGGGAGGAATACGCCCGGAAGTACTAGTAAATGCCTGCAAAGCCCATCAGAAATGTTGGGCTTTGTTGTTTAAGATGCGTAAGCCTTTTGCGCTTTGGTATCTCTTAGTACGGTATCAATAAAGAAGAACAGCTTTTCCTTGATGGCGGGGCTTAAGCTTTCTATTTCCTGCATGCGCTCTACGGTCTTTTTGTCGAACGAGGCGTTCACGCCTTCACCGGCCAGGTAATCCAGGGATACCTGAAAAGCCTGTGCGATCTTCATGGCCGCCTCAATGGAGGGTACAGCCTCATCCCGCTCATACTTGCCGATCATCACCCTTGAAATGCCGCTTTTAGTGGCCAGGTCACTTTGTGACCAGTCCTTCTGACTTCTTAACTCTGCTATGATCTTACCTGTATTCATCTCTTAAAAGATACTTTTATGCTTGATTGCAACCGTGTATAACAAAAATAAGTAAATAAAAGGGATAAAAAAATCTGATAGGTTGTTGTGAAATGCAAATGATAAGATATATTTGTATCTGATAGTTATCTAAAACTTTTTTTCAATATGTCAAAACTGGTGACTGACAATCCTGAATTACTGCTCTACCTGGAAGGCAAGTTGCACATTACCGTTCTGGGCGGGATCAAGCTGACCGGACTTGACCGGTTAAAGGTCACGCTTAAGCTCATCCGGCCGGACAATAAGAATAATGCCTTCCGTCATAACCTCGACCTGTACAATAGTGTTCAAACCGAGCAGCTGATCGAAAAGGCTTCCGAGGCACTGGATATCAGTAGCAGTGAAACCAGCACCGTAGTCAACAACCTAATTACGGCACTGGAAAATTATAGATCAGAACGCCTGGAATCCATGAAGCCGAAACAACCGGAGAAAAGAACGTTAAGCGAGGCCGAGCGTAAAGCAGCCATCACTTTCCTGAAATCCCCTAACCTGTTAGGGCGTACCAAACAGGTTATTGCCGATAGCGGGCTGATTGGGGAAGAAAACAATAGCCTAATTGCTTACCTGACCTATACGAGCCGCAAACGCCATACCCCGCTACACCTGATGTGTTTGGGTGCCAGTGGAACCGGCAAGACTTGGCTGCAGGAGAAAGTATCAGAGCTGATGCCGGAGGAAGATAAGCTGGAAATCACCTCACTGTCCAGCAATGCTTTTTATTACTTCGGCAGAGAGGAACTGAAACATAAGCTGCTGTTGATCGAAGATCTGGATGGTGCAGAAAGTGTACTTTATCCCTTACGAGAGCTGCAGAGCAAGCGTAAGATCAGTAAAACGGTGACCCTGAAAGACAATAAAGGCAACCTGAAAACGGTCACGCTGAACGTAGAGGGGCCGGTCTGCGTATCAGGCTGTACCACCAGGGAACAATTGTACGAGGACAATGCGAACCGTTGCATATTGCTGTATATGGACAATAGCATCGAACAGGACAAGAAGATCATGGAATACCAGCGTAAGTTAAGTGCTGGCCAGGTTGATGAATCCGGACAGCATAAGCTAAAAGAGCAGATCAAGAATGTACAGCGGATCTTAAAGCCGATTACCGTTAAAAATCCCTACGCCACCTTTCTGCAATTGCCGGAAGAAGTCTTTAAGCCAAGAAGAACGATGCTGCTGTTATTACTATTCACCGAGACCATTACGTATTACCATCAGTACCAGAGGGCGTTAAAAACGGATACCGACACCGGGGAGCAGTATATTGAAAGTACGCTGGAAGATGTGGAAGCCGGCTTTACACTGCTTGAAACCACGCTGCTAAAAAAGAGCGATGAGCTGAACGATGCCTGCCGGAGCTTCTTTGAGCGGCTGAAAGGTTACCTGAAAGAAAAAGATACCGAAAGCGAGAACGTTAGTTTTTACAGCAAGGAGATCCGATCGGCCTTTAGGCTGAGCCCCAGCAGTATCGGGCGTTATTTGTATGAGCTGGAAAGAATGGGTTATATCAAGATCACCCGTGGCAACCGCTATAAAGGCTTTGAATACAAGGTGCAGAGCTGGAATGACCTGGAGAGCTTGCAGCAGAACAGCAAAATGCTGGTCAGCAGCATTCTTGAAAATATCAGATCAGTATCCCGTAACCCATCAGTAACCCAAAGCAATGGTGGGTTACTTAAAGTGCAGAAAGACAGTAAGAAAGCAGCAGTAACCCAGGATAAGTAAAAAACGTACAGTTAGAGAAAAAAGTAAATCATGAAAAACCCGCTCTATATCCGTTTACACGCAGGCTTTAATGAATGGCTAAGGATACTGAACTTTGATCACACCAGCCAAAGGGACATGCCTGTGATGCTAAAGGCGTTCCTGATCTTTCTGGAAGAAAATGACTGCAACAGCATTACCGGCATCACAGAAAGCCACCTGGAAAATTACCTGCAATACCTGAGCGGGCAGCCCTGTAAAACCAAACCCGGCACATTGAGCTTAAATTATATCCGCAAACACCTTCAAGTGATCCGTAAGTTTGCCCGGTACCTTGCCGAGAGTGGACAGGAAAGCTTTTCAGTAAAAGTGCAGCTCAAAGGGAAATCTACCAATATCAAAAGCATCCTGACCAAAAAGGAAATCACAAAGCTGTACGAGGCGACTACAGAAAGTGTACTGGGGTTAAGGGATAGGGCGTTATTGACCTTGTATTATGGTTGTGGTTTGAGGAAAAGCGAGGGACTAAGCTTAAACACCGATGATATCCTGCTGGAAAAGGAACTCGTGTTGGTCAGAAAAGGCAAAGGTTATAAAGCCAGATATGTTCCCTTGACCGGAATCAATAAAAAAGACCTGGAATACTACCTGAACTTCTCCAGGCCTTACCTGCTGGGCGGTAAAAAAGAAACGGCCTTATTGCTGAATGTGAACGGTAAACGGTTAAGGACAGCCTTTGAACGGATACAAAAGCTCAGAAATGCGGCAAGTATAAAAAAGGCTATCGGCCCGCATACCTTGCGGCACAGCATTGCTACCCACCTTTTGCAGTCTGGTATGAAGCTGGAGCAGATCCAGCGGTTCTTAGGCCATAGCAGCCTGGAAAGCACACAGATCTATACCCATATTGTCAATGAGCTTTGAAGATTACCTGAGAGAACTGGGCTTGAAACCCGATACCATCTATCAGCACCGGAAGTATGTGAGTTACTTTTTGGCCTGGCTGGCCATAGAAAATGTGATCCTTGTACAAGTCAGTTACAATGATATCCTTGATTATGCAGACCATCAGAAAAAGGAGAACAATAGCGTTAACCTGGTAAACCGGATGCTGCTGGCCATCAGATATTACTTTACCTGGTTGCAAAAGGAAGATCAGATCAATCATAACCCTGCTGCCGGGATCAGCCTGAAAGGAAGTGTCAGGACTGTTCCCAACGATCTGTTGGAGAAAGCAGAACTGGAACACCTTTATGAAGGCTATGAGATCAAAGACGAACGTACCCACCGCAATAAAGTAATGCTGGGGCTGTTGGTCTATCAGGCCTTAACAAGGGAAGAACTGGAAACCCTCCGGCCGGAACACTTAAAGCTAAGAGATGGTAAAATACACGTTCCAGCGGTAAACAAAAACAATGGCAGGGTGCTGGCTTTACAGCCCCACCAGATCCTGGACCTGCAGGAATATATGCTGGTGATCAGGGGTAAGCTTCAAAGCAGATCAGAGCGCTTGTTTACCGGCAGGAATGACATTGAAAACCTAAAGAATAGCCTGCTGCACTTAAACCATGCCCTTAGAAAGATCAATCCGAAAGTAAAGAATGCGGTACAGATCCGCCAGAGCGTGATTACTGAATGGCTGAAAGAAAAGGACTTAAGAACGGTTCAGTACATGGCCGGGCACCGGTATGTAAGTTCTACTGAGCGTTACCAGACCTCTAACCTGGAAGACCTAAAAGAAGCTTTAAACAAACACCACCCATTGAAATGAATAGAGCAAGCGGAAGTTAGGCAGAGCCTTACTTTTCGCCCTTTAAGCTATCGCTAAGGACTATGGGAGAATCCTCCGGGAATTCTCTGGTGTCTTTGTGCTATCATCAAGGCCGAAAAAGGAATCCCGCAGGGAATTCCCTAATCAAAAAGCCTGCGGCAGCAAGGTGCTTCGCGGTATATAGTTGGGGAATCTTCCATTCCCCAAACCCCTTTGGAACCTCTTACTGACAGAAAGAGCCGCTCTCATCCATCCCTCTGGACCAAAGCACTTTCCATCAGTAAGAGGTCACCACCCAATCCCCGAAACAAACACACTGGTGTTTAGCAAAGATGTATTAATGTCTACATTAATGGGAAATCCTGCCTCCGAAGTCGGCAGAGAAACCAAGTCAGTGCAACCACCGGGAGCCAATGAAATAGTTTTTGTGTAGCAAAAACATAAACTTGCTCCCTCAAGGCTCTATCTGCACCAACGAGAATAGAGGTCTGGGGTGATCATTTGTTAAGCCCCAAAAGCGGAAGAAGGGAGAGCTGTCAAGGGAACGTGGAATAAATGGCCATTGGGGGCAGGTCAAGAGCGTTTATGCCGCGAAAGTCCCTTTACTGCTTTTCCTTCTGAGGCTATCTTTGCTGTAACATATGATCAACCTTACCTACCGCAGAAAGTAACCGAAGAACGAAATTACCCTTGTTGTAAAACCCGAACAAAAAACTAACTTTACCGTAAAGGAACGTTCTTTATAAAGCTGAAAAGTAGCTGCCAGCGAATCCGGTGAACTGTAAAAAAGTTGCATAAGGGTGTTTGATTACGGGGCAAGGTTCTATGATCCGGTGATTGGTAGGTGGAACGTGGTGGATCCCAGTGCAGAACAAGGTGGTCAGGAAAGCTTAACGCCTTATCAGTATGGGATGAACAATCCGGTTAGGTATACTGACCCTGACGGTAGATGCCCAACGTGTCCAATATTTTGGGCAATGGACTTATACCAGGCTGCAAAGTATAAGGTTACATCTGTACTCGGGTTTAAAACGTATGCGGATGGGATGATGGATAAGGCTGCTAACCAAGTCCATAGTCAAGATGCAGACTATGTAAAAAATGTTCCTGAGAGAACCCGTGAGGTTATAGATAAACTTGGTGATATTCGAGCCAATACTAAAATAATACAGGGTGCTGGCGAGATTATGGACAATGCTTCCTCCGCTATGGGACTGGCTATGGGGGGTGTTCAAGGAACAATGAGTGCATCTGTGGAAAAGGTAGCAGCAGAAAAAATCTCTGTCTATCGTGTTTATGGAGGTGACGCTAAAGCAGACGGTTTTTCTTGGACACCTACAGATCCCACAACCGTTAAAAACTTTAGAAATGCAGCAGGATTGCCTTCAGGGGGTCCTAGTAGAGCGACAAATACTGCTGAATTTATGATCGAAGGAGTAGTAAAACGAAAAAATATTATTAAAACGAGGCCAGCGAAAGCATTGGATGGAAATGCTGGTGGGCTTCCGGAGTATCTAATAAAACCAAAAAACGTAACTCAAAAAACTTATTCAACTTTTAATCCGTTTCAATAATTATGAATGAAAAATATAAGGGCACCACTGTAAATGAAAGACTATATTTAAGTGGGACATTAAATAAGTTTGACAGGGCTGTAGAGGAAAAGAATATTGATGAAGTTACAAGGATACTTAAAAATGTAGATGTTGACGATAGTTCGATTAAAGCCATTTTAAAACAAATGGGGTTGATTGATCAAGATCTTTAAGTCTGTAAATGAATTCTACTATTCTAGTTTAATAATAACAAAGCCCCGGCTGACTCCCGGGGCTTTGTTGTCTATGCACTATGCTGTATATCTGCATATATAGGATTAGGTATTTTGTTTTTATACCTGCAAGTTGTGTTTTTGTACGTACATCCCGCCTTCGGCAGGTCTGTCTACAAAAACTTGCTTGCCTTCGCTTCGGCGAAGGAAGAAAACCCTGCGCAACTTAGGGTTTTACTGCAATGGCAGGCATTTAAAGGGCAAAGGCTTTTTTTGTTTTGTTATAGGCTATTGCCATATCGATCAGGTAATATACCTTATCCTTTTCTTCGCTGGGCAGGGCTTCAATATCTTCCATTCTGCGGACTAAGCCTTTATCCATGATGATATGATCGGAATGTCCGATCAGGTAATCTACGGTAACGCCCAGGGCATCTGCGATCTTGGCGGCCACATCAATAGATGGGGTAATCTCCCCGCGTTCATATCTTCCGATAATTGGCGCAGATGTGCCGATCTTTTTAGCAAGGTCATCCTGTGACCATTTCAACTGCTTGCGCAAGCTGATTATCTTTTCTCCGAAAGTCATATTTGGGTGCCTTAAATAACCTTAATTCTATTAAAAGCATAAAGTTAAGGTACTTATTGGTGTTTTACAAATCACAAAGGTGTTGTGTAATTAAAACCAATCTATTACATTGTCACCAATAGGTACTAAAAACTTTTTTTCAATATGGCCAAATTGTTAACCGACAACCATGAATTACTGTTCTACCTGGAAGGCAAGTTGCACATTACTGTTTTGGGAGGCATTAAACTGACCGGCCTTGACCGGTTGAAAGTAACGCTAAAGCTGATCATTACCGGCAAGCCGACTAATGCGTTCCGCCATAACCTTGACCTGTACAATAGTGTTCAAACCGAGCAGTTGATCGAAAAGGCTTCCGAGGCACTGGATATCAGTAGCAGTGAAACCAGCACCATAGTCAATAACCTAATTACGGCACTGGAAAATTATAGATCAGAACGCCTGGAATCCATGAAGCCGAAACAAACGGAGAAAAGGACGTTATCAGAACCGGAACGTAAAGCAGCCGTCACTTTCCTGAAATCCCCTAACCTGTTAGGGCGTACCAAACAGGTTATTGCCGATAGCGGGCTGATCGGGGAAGAAAACAACAGCCTGATTGCTTACCTGATCTATACGAGCCGCAAACGTCATACCCCGTTGCACCTGATGTGCCTGGGTGTCAGCGGTACGGGTAAGACCTGGCTCTAGGAGAAAGTATCAGAGCTGATGCCTGAGGAGGATAAGCTGGAAATCACCTCACTATTATGGGGTCGGTGCCAGCGGCCAGAGCCTGGAGAATTTCCAGGTGTCTGTTGTTATCTTGCATAGGCTTTTTAGCTTTGAAGTCCCTGATTAGTCCGTCAATTACTAAGAATACCTTTTTTTATCTTCTTCAGGCAGCTTTGACACTTCCTGTATCCTTTAAGGGTGGAGTTGTCAAGTTCCATAGCGGTTTTGCCAACGAGATAAAGGTGCGAATATTGAGATGGACATATTTTTTTTAATAAATTCTCCAGTGCAAGGAACTTGCACTGGAGAATTTTACCTTCGTTTCATGACTTTTAAATTATTTCTAAAATCAAAAAAGTGCATTTTAAGTATAGGTGCTTCCATATTATTATTATCCAATGTTCAAGGTCAAAATATCTTCCCGTCCAATGGAAATGTTGGCATTGGTACTACAAATATCTTAACGGCGCTGCATGTTAGTAGTCCACTAAATGGTATATCTGCTATTGGAATTGGAAATGAGTCAGACGCAGGTAATTATCAGGTGCCCCTTGGTACCTCACCTGGGGGATACAACATAGACTTTTTCACTTATCGGGACGTAATCCGAAATTTAGTAGGCGCAAGAATAAGAGCCGAAAGAATTAACATACATCAGCCTAACAGTGCTTTAGTTCAAGCAATGGACTTAAGCTTTCAAACTGGTACGACTTACGATCAAAGTACACTTTCTGAGAAAATGAGGGTTACTTGGACTGGTAATGTTGGCATCGGCACCTCCACTC
>Ga0308160_10005250_pt1 | contig 13568 bp, 14 predicted proteins | sample PhyFR1_FD_201036 | JGI IMG/M metagenome (GOLD analysis project Ga0308160, IMG submission 201036) | Phyllosphere microbial communities from UC Gill Tract Community Farm, Albany, California, United States - DLSLF.R1 | ecosystem: Host-associated > Plants > Phyllosphere > Unclassified | place: USA...
GTGAAGAGAAGAGAAAGTGAAGCTGGTAGATGGTAACAGATCTAACGCCCATTTTGTTCTGGCTGGCATGTTCGATGGTGGCCGGCGGTGAGCGTAACGAGAGAAAGAGAGAAAGAGAGAAAGAGAGAAGAGAAGACGGTGGAAAGGAGAAGCGAAGTTGATTTATGCTACTCGAGGATTGGAGTCAAAGTTGGTTGCCCCCATCATGAGGGTGCCCGACCCGGTCGCAAGTAGGGTTCCGACATGTTGCCGATATGGCGATTTGTCGTTTGTAAGGCTTGGCCAAGTCCCGATCTACGATTCGAATCTTTGCGATGTCGAACGGGTCAAGATGAGTCTATTCATGAATTCATGCCTATGTGACTATGATATTCACTCACGGCTGGCCCTGGGATAGTCAACCACTCTCCCGCCCCGTAAGCCTCAACGACAGTCTGTGATCCGTCGGCCATGGGAGAGGAGGGGATTGGCTGCTATCCATTAGCGTTCAGTCACGACTCTAGTTCGAGGTAGCTCACAGGTGATGGCGGGAGTACACCCTCAGGGCTTGTGGGACATCGTTACGTCCAGTAACGAAGTACCCAAGCCCTGGAGGGGAATTTGTAGGCCGGGGTTGAGTCGTATCGGACAAAACCTCCGACCTCCCCAACTTTGGGGGGTCGGCCTGCCCACTTGGTACGGGTTGGCATTTCTTATGTAGGGTTTGAGTATGGTAATGAGAGGAGAGTGAAGAGAAGAGAGTGAAGAAAGAGAAGGGAAGTTTATATATGCATCTGTCTCGAGGGTTGAGTGAAAGTTGATTGAAGGTCGATATAAGGTTGGTTGAAGAAGGCAAAGTTGGTTGAACGAGTTGCCAAGTTTACGCCTGACACGCCAAGTCCCCTCTCGTCATATCCCTCCCTACACGCCGTTTCACAGACGTGGTCAACCAGATGATCGAGGGCGGTCGGGTAGAGGAATATTTTATCGATCATGAGCATGACGGGGAGGAGGGAGGCGAGATAGGACTGAAGGAGGAAGGCATGGGTTGTCGGCAATTGGTCGGAGAAGAGGCTCGGCAGCATCTAATGGTCAGTCTCGTCACCGTTGGGGTTCGACTTCCCCCGATCGCGAAAAATCCCTCTAGGGCGACCTTTCTTCCAAATCCAGTCACTTCCCTCAACTGCCTTCCTCCTTCAGCCTCCATCTTGGCTTTGTTCACGGTATTGAGCTGCCTATACCATTTCCTGTCCAAGCCATACTCCCTCCCGTCAGAGTCCGAGACCGCTCGCCTGATCTCTAGCTGTATCGCCATGATCAGGCGAAACAGTTCCAATCCCCTTTCCGTACACATCTTCTCTACGTCCTCCTCAATCTCCGCCTCCCAAATGGTAAATCCGGAATCATCATCCTCTACTTCCACGTCTCCATTGTCATTGAGGGCATCGGCGATCGCGCCCAGGTCGTCTCCCTCGAGATCGAGCACTGTCTCACCGACCACCACCTCGTCCGGATTCTGGTCGAGCGGGGAAGAGGACCATTGCTTTGGGTCGGTCGGATCGGTGGTGGCGAGATCCGACGCCTCGAGATTTCGGCGTGTAGCGCCAGTGGTCATGAATATGTTGATATCGACCGGGGTAATGATGGGCCGGTCGTGCTCTTGATGATACTCTTCGACCAAGCTGCAAAGTCTCTGAGCGATTTTAAGTACCACCTCGCGCCCAGGTTCGAGCTCGGCGACGTGTCGTTGGATTTTCTGGTCAAGGACACCGACGACGGAAATGGAAGATCCAAGGGCTGCTGACAATCGCTTGTGCTCCAAGATTGACCCAAGCATCTGTTGAATCAGCTGCTGTCTGGATATCAGGGTAGACGGCATTACCAAGCGGTGTTTTCGGGCCTCAGTCGATACGTGTACCGAGGCAGAGATTGTTGCGACGTCACCTGGGATGCGACTCCGATAGAAGCACTGGTGGATCACGCTCGCTACAGCACAGTAGACTCACTGGGAGCTGGAATAGCTCAGGCATATCTTCCCTGATCTGTGCGACACGCTTACTACCACGCAAGGTCAAGGGATAGTTTACCTTTTCCTCCATCAGTATTGCGCTCCTCTAATCATCGCCTCCGCTCCCCTACTCTGCGGGTATCACCACAGATCCTCCTGTTCGGACATGCGCACTGGGAGCAAGCTCCAGGCCCACTCCTCGTTATTTATTATTGTCTGCTGCTGGCCGGTGTGGTCGCGTGCAGCTGCGAGTCGATACATGTTTCCGAGCGATATTCCCTGTTGTATCAAACGAGCGACGATGATGTCGAGGCCGGCGCAGTTGAGCTTGTCCTTTTTGGGCCTGGGATCCATGGCCAACCACATCCACGCAGGGGCGTGGAACAGCTGATGATCAGCAGAGCTTGTAGCCGACATCTGACTTGCCTGTCGCAAAATATCACACCCCAGACATCCAAAGATACTACGATCCATCTTTTCCCCCTCTTCATATAACTCCGGCATCAGGACAACCAAAGGGTCTATGGTAAGTCCTTGACCGGGGAGAAGCGAGTGTATGTGATGAGCGTGCTTAGATGAATTGTGGTCGTCCGGATGATGCGCGCAATGATGAGGCCACACCTGAGTATCAGCGACGCTTTTGCACCATTCCTCGACTGGACCTACCTTGCGTAACATGAGGATGAGTAGCTTCGAAACTGGCTCATTCTTCCTCAGCTCTTCCAGGTATTCCTCGTCATCCTCGTAGTGATCAGGGTCTGACGGTCCAGGTATATACGTGGGAACAGGTTGCAGGAGAGGGATGATCCTTCTCCTATCAATCTGGTCCTGGGGGTATGTGGACGCTGGATTGAGAGTTAGGACGTCGCCATCTTGCTTCGGCCTGGTAATAGGGTCGTCACGCGTCCTACACTTGTCAGCCCTAAGTATCTGGTATAGGCGAAGGTCAAGCCGAGGAAAGGAATCGAGAAGGACAGGAATGTCAACTCACGCGTGACTGTCTTCTTCTGCCATTCCGACGATCATTAGGGCGAGTGGCCTTGATGACGGACAGCTGATCAACCTGACGCTATCGACACCATTCTAGAGAGGCTGCGGCCAAAAAGTCCATTCCTTCCGGTCGGAAGCGGTCGCCTCGGTCTGATCGTCAGCGGAAAGACTCAATCACATCAAAGACCTACCGATCGAGGCTGAATCCCAAGGTAGAGGCAGATCGCCGAAGGGTTTCACTACGCCTCCTGCTACTCCTCGACACCATGCAGTAGAACCATCTAAACATTTCCTCGCCTCATGATTTTATCAGATCATCTGTTGTGATCTTTGCTTTTCTTCGATCGTGTCTTCTCTGATCGATGCGCCGTAGCACTCGATGATCCGATAAATGTTCGGAATTGATAGGCGTTGTCGGATGAAGTCCTTGACCCTCATACAGACGACCGCATGACTCATGATGGGATTGATGCAAGGTGGTTGAACGTTGGAAGCCATAAATGCGATAGCCCTCAATATCTGGTGATCAGTTCGAATACCCTTGGCATAAGAGTGGCTTACCAGCATCATTGCATCACAATCTGCGCATCCGAACAGGCGGACGTCTGCCTTCGAGTTCAACGGAAACAAGCCGGGAAGGATCATGTGGAATGAGCGGCCACAGTTGGGGCCGCCTGGGTGATGGATGTGCCCAATCCTGTCCTTGATATGCTTATTAGAGTCGTGGACTACGTTTTGTGGGAGCACCTGTCCGTTAGCCAAATTCGCATCGTAGAACTAGTCTCTCACTTTGCGTAGGACCAGGGTCAATCCGATGATCCTTTCGTCCGTGAAATGAATGAAGTAGCTCTCGTCATCATCATCATCGATGCAGGATGGTATATATCCTGTGCTCAAGTATCGATTGGTCGGTGATATGAGGGGGACGAAGATTTTCGAAGCGATATAGTAGGACACGGGCCAGTCGGAGAAAGGATCCATGATTCGATCCATGCCCTTTCTCGACTTGATATCATCGACGGGATCGTCGATAGCGCTGTATATGAGCTATCATCGATGCAGTTGTCGATCAAAGAAGCTCACTCTTTCGCCAGAAGCTTGGCTTGCTTGTTGAGCCTGGCCATGGTATTCCCTGTCTGCGGATCATTGTAGACAATGATGCCGTCCGCAAGTAGCCAAGGTAGTGTCTTTCCCACTCTTTCGTATACCTTGTCTGTGTCTCGGTACTCGAGCTCGCTCGTACAACATGGATTCCGTTCGGGAATTTCCATGTTGTATTTCGTCTGCCAGTCAGCGATCAATTGTGGTGAGGGCAGTCTGACTCACATAAGGATCCGAGCTACAAGGTTTCGTCTTCCCTCGAGCCACAGGCACCCGAGACATCCTCACTAGCCCTTGACGATCTTGACGGCTGGATCCTAAGGTTGGGAATGGCAATATAGTATATAGACGCCATGGTCTGGACATATAGACGCCATGGTCCTCGTTCCCAGCCATCCTCAGATGGAATGCTTGCCTCATCAGAGGCCGGATCATGAACGGCCAATACTTGGTGTCTAGAGCCAGCTGTTCCGCCTGCGGGTCAGCTGAAATGAAGCGCATGACTCACTGTGTCCGGCATGATCCCCAAGTATAAGGTCATGGCGTCTCGGTCCCGATTGATATCCTCGGGCCTCAAAAGCCTTCCCTCCCCGTCAATGTTTCCTGCACTGATCATCTCACTCAGGAAAGTCGAACGAGAAATACGCTCCGCCCATAAATCCATAGCCGATAGCAGACCAGACGCCGATGGAATCCATCTACTGTACTCGTCGAATTGCGTATGGCCCTGGTGCGCGGGAAGAGGTCGTAATCGATGCCCGAATGTCATTTTGACAACGTTTCCTTGATCCCATATGGCCCAACGCCAGTCGAAAAGAGGCACATTGATCGATTGACAATATTGTATCATCCGGGGCGTCCCATTATCGAGCTTTTGAGGCCAGTCGGTCCACGCAGGCCAATGATGACCGGTGGCCGTGAAGGATGAATCGGTATCTAATACGTATCGCTGGGCGTGCGGAAGACGATAGTCCCTGATCTCGACAGCTGTATCCTCGTAGGCGAAAAAGAGGAGCAAGGTGTATATCGCTTGGGAGAAAGCATGCTCGTGGATCCACCAATTGATACAGTCTGCAGAATTGATGGCATGGGGCAAGGGTTCAAGAAGTGCTCGTGCGTATAGCTGGACGCGAGCAAGATTCAGAAAATGTTGCTAGAACATCGGCAAATCCTCCCAACTATGTCGACCGCCCAGACAGAGGTACCTCTCTCACTGTTATCGACCTGAACAACAAGAGATTGCCGGAGAATGGAAGATTGGTCGGAGAACTGATGAAGGGGTTCAACAATGAAAGAGATCTCGCTGGGGTGAGTTCTGGATTATATGATGAACGGCTGATGGTCCCGATTTCACCATTCCCGTACCCCGAAGCGATGATACCTGAGTCGCCATTCGATGTCACTGCCTCTATCACAGCACCATACGCCTGAGTGTTACTGATTAATGATCGACCATTGATACTTCTACGCCAGCGTCATGGACTATCGCGTCGACGTGTTGACAGTCCCGTTATAGAATCAGGGTCTATCTCCTTTGGGCTTTGCGAGAACGATAGTCTAATGGAAGCGATGTAATCGAGTCCCATCTTGTCAACAGTCATAGTGACTTGTAATACAGAGTTTGAGGTATAGAGCGTACTGCATGATCATGTATAATTGACATAGTAATGGTAAGGACTCCGAGAAATCAGACGCGTCAGGTAAACGGAATTTGGTCAAGTCGACGGCCGGCGTGGCGGATACTTTCTTCGGTCACAATCAAACAACACCTCTCCCTCCTCTTCTGACCGCGTCCTGTCTCGTTTGTCGCTTCCGTATGTACTCCAGTCGTCCCAAAGACCAAAAAAATTTTGTTCGACTTGCGTCGACCTCTCTGATTCCTGTCTTATTAGCGGGGCGCTAGCTGGAGAGGTGTATGACTTACGAGTTTGTCATCCTTATGCTGAAGATATTAGTTTGTATTCGACCGCCTTTCGGGTTAGGACATACCAGGGGCTGATTGTTAGTTTTGAAAATGTCTTGCGGGGCTGGATGACTCACCAATGCTAATCTTCTCTGTATCGTTCCTGACTGTCAACGTTTGGCCAAGGGAGTTAAATGGCGGGACTAACCAATTTTAGTTTATGGGCCGCCGAAGCGGCCCGTAGACTTAGGTTATTCGTTGGCGTGGCTCACAAATTCAGGAGCGTTTTTCGGTACGGGCGTGAAATTATGTCAATTGGGAAATACCGGATATGTGGCTTGACCACTGTTCTTAGACTACCTTGGGATATGTATGGGTAGCACAACGTATCGACTCGACATCGTAAGACGATTGTAATGGATCACATGCCAGTACCGGAGTATTGGGGTCGGACCGATGAAGACCTTCCCGAGCCAAGCGGAGACTGGTGCCAGGGGGCGTGCGTCGGCATCGAGTCGCGAGATCGCAGTCGCGGAATCATTGTCTAGCACTATGGTCAGCATTTTCGGTATTGGATGAGGAATAGCACAGCTGGACATAGGAAGATCAGGGTGGGTGTATACTGCCGAGGTATGAGAGTCGTGCAAGTCGTAAGAAGCCCACAGGGCGAGTGTGGGAGTCGAACTCTGGGAGCCCGTATACCGTCTCCGAAGGCTCCGAAGGTCTAGAGACGCCGAACGAGAAAGTGAGCATGTCGATGGATGGATGACGCGATGAGTGGTCGAAGTAGGGTGAGGCGGAGACTCGAGTCGGGGTGGTCAAGCATGATGGTCTTTCATGGCATTCCGGGCAGGTGACTGAGGAGCATACGATGGGGTAGGAGCTGTTGGACATGCTGGAGCGGCGACCGTGATGTCGATGGGGATGTGGTGTCGTAGCTGTGTATACATGAGAGGATGTCGCTTGTGTATGATAACTAAACGTCAGTCTTGAGATCACCCCTCATTTACCTCTTGCGCGTTCGCGGATCTCAATAGCTCAATCATCAAAGGAGACAATCATCGCGGCCTCCTCGATAACGTGGCATGTTACAGTAAGAGTATATGGCAAATCAGTATAACAACAAACCAGTATAACGAATCCGGTCTTCAGCTTCGTCCTTACCCGTTTCGTAATGGGCGTAAGCACAGATGAGACTGTCAGAACCTCCGAGGTGAGGCATCGAGCGACAAAACGAAGTCAAATATAATCTGGGATGCACATCAGGAGGAGGTTGGAAGGGGTAACGTGCGACGGCTCGACCGAAGGAAGGTGGAGCGAGAAATGATACTCGACATCCGATTTCGTCGAAGACCTGCTGATATAGCGAATCAGTACTATGATTGACGGTTTGAGAACAGTGAATATAGAGGGAGAGCACGAAAGATGATGGGAGAACCAGGGAAGGAGAGAGATCGAAGATTGATCGGTCATTTGGCTACATGACCATCTGAGCAGCTACAATGATCAAAGCACAGACCATCGCGTACCAGGGGAGCCGCTTAACCTCGGCAAGCGGAAACAGGGGAAACAGGGGAGTCCGTCCGTGTGTGCATATACACACTGTGTCATTTCAAAGGTACCTGGCGGCTAAACATGATATCGATTCTGACTTGTGATAGCCCACATCAGTTGGCTAAGATGTGCAGTGTGGTCATGATGAATAGTAAACATGGCGAATGGTCATCTGGACGAACGTGAGATGTGGGTCTTCCAGCTGCTAGAGTCGGGAAAGGTGATGGCTTCTTGGTTCTGAAGGTCGACTCGCTATTTGGTACCTGGAGAAGGCGTGGAGAGGTAAAGGATGACGACCGTGTGCACCTGAATACGATTCCGCCCTTTGATACTTATCAATCACACCTAAAGAGTCCTCCTACATCGATGACTATGGACCATCAAGACGCGTGGCGTAATTTTGTGGGGAATGTCATCGCTGGGGGTCAGGCAGTCTCTGCAATTTCAGTAGTGGGTCGTTATCAAAGACAATATGGCTGACTATCAGGTTCCAGAAGGACCGTTGTTGTCGGAGCCTAGCTCGAGAAAGACCGAAGACATCAGTGATAAACATGAGAGTGTTTTGACAAGGGATGCGACCCAGACAGTTTCGGATCCTTATTCATTGGTAAGTCTGCCCATCGATGAGGCGCGGCGCTCAACCTCAGATTCCGGCGCTCGAGCCCAGAAAGCGAGAGCTGGAAAGGGAAGTGGAAGGGGAAGTGGTATGGCAGACATCTGGTGCTGGTCCGTCTGGAGCTGGACTGGTGTTGTCGTCGGTAAGTTCACCCATGCATGCCATGAAGCAGGTTCACTTGCTCAGTGTAGGAAGCTCAGCTTTCGGAGTCAGTGCCTCAGGGGTCTATGGCTCCCTCCTTGCCCCCGCCAATCAAAAAGAGAAAACGGAAGACCGCTGTTCGCGACCCTACGTTGCCGTGTGACCGGTGTAGGCATCCGCGGGGGGATGGATATGGCGCGTATACAATAGACGAGGTAGTCAAGACAGTCTGTGGTGGTGAGTCAAGAGGCACATTGATTTACACATTTCACATCTCACTCGATAGCCTGCAGATCGTATCATACGAAGAATAAAAAGGAACGACCAATATCGCTTTTTGGCAAGAACAAAAATGCAAAAACAGAATAGACGGTAATTGGGATCACGAGAGTATGCAAGAATAATACACATTCCAGGGGGCTAGGATCTAGCCGGTATACATTGACGCAAATTATAGAAGCTGATAACCATCTTTGCCAAGAACCACTGTATATTTCCCTCGGGTGGCCTTATCTCTCAGGTGTATCACTGAAGCAAAATACAAGAAAGTGATGATGAAACTAGGGTGAAAGAAGTAAACCAAGAAGTGTGCCAAGCAATCATAGACTGCTGTCCTTCCGGTTGATCTGACGATGTCGAAAGTCGCTCCTCGTCGTACGCAAAAGACCGAAATTGAGAGTCGGTCCTCGAGATTTACTGACCTGATCACTCCTGGTAGACCGCTGGAGCGCTGCTCAGATGTGGATTGGATATGGTTCTCGAAGCATGCCGTACACTGAAGTCGATGACCAAGACCGAAAGGTAGCCCTCGTAGACAGGATTCGGGGAAGATTAAATTTCGGATCCAATTAAGGGGAGAAACACTCTTTCGGTCGCGTTCGCGGTCAGCCTACACATCAGTTCAATTGCGGCTCCGCCTGATCAGGCTGAAAGCTTACGCTAGTTCTTGATCCGATACTTGCACCTATGTAGATCCCATCCGCTAGATCGCCGATGGCCGATAACAGAGAGGGGGACCTCTCACTATGCTGTCCATACTCTCCAGCAGCAAGCTTGCCACAAATGTCGTCTACGAGCTGACCCCCGACGGTCGCATAAAGCCATGGTGATTCGCTGAGGAACGCAACAGCTAGCCAGACAGCGATGGTGGAGATCAGGTCGGTGATGGTGGAAGATGGAGCAAGGTCTTTGTACATCTCAATGAGTCGCTGTTGCATACGATCAGCTCGAGACACGGATGGAGAATCAGAACAGACTCACACCAATGGAATAGTAAGAGTCGAAAACACTCTCCCTCCCGAATCCTCTCACTGCTCTCAACCCGGTGAACCCCGCACGACCAAGTCGCGATCTCGTTTCATCAGCTAACCCCGGCCCCATCCAATCAGTATCCGTGCCAGACGGTCGTGATGCATCCTCCACCCTCCCCTTCTCAATTTGCAAGATTATAGCCGACGTCAAGCGGTACAAGACACCAGATTTCTCAGCCAGTAGACTTTCGATGTCATTGCTGATTGACTTTGTCCAGATTGATAGCGGGGAAGAGGTCGGTTCGTCTGGCATGGAGGTAGCGGTATCCGATCCAGCCGGTATTTCACCCAACAACATCCCTGACTCTCCGACTTCGGCATCTTCATCATCTCCTTCGGTGACTCCTACAGAAGTAGCCTCTTTAGCGTCTTTCGAGACATCGTACCATCTGATGGAGTTCAGCATGAGGAAAGTTGGAAGTTCGTCCGATTGTATACGAGTAGGACGAGGGTCCCTCGCGGCTTCTTTCATGATACCAATTTGAAGGCACTTCATGAAATCAAGAATGACTGTCCTGACCTCCGCTATTCTGTCCATGTCCTGTCGAAGATGGTCGTGATCGAGTGAAGTGGCTGGGTCATTGTCATTGTGGTACTTGAGACCAGCATTACATCCCCTCATTCGCATCTGGAGAAGCTTGATACCGATATTCTACTCATCAGTTTGTCTAAGCAGTGTGACTCACCTGCCGAGCCGATCGCACGGTCATTGCTACCTTCAAAGCAGCCCAATACTCGTCAGGGTCTCGATCTATGGGGCTAGACTCAATATACTTGTCAAAGTTCAGCACATCACAATATCGCTAAGCTATCGAGACTCACAGGAGACTGCACCACATAATCCTGCTCCAGACCCTTTAGTCTGACCGCTTCTCTAACCAAAGGCTGCTCCCAGAAAGCCCATTCATAGCTATCGAAAAGATTCGCCTCATTCTGCATGATCAGCAGTCTTTCAGATGCAGGGAGAGAGACAGCTTACACTCCCCGGATCCATTCCCAGAAACCTCATGAGAGGGTACTTGTCTCTGCGAAACGGCTCCAGCCAGGTCAACATCCCATCTGGAGTTACGGCACCAGAGGCGAGCAGCTCTGAGAGCATATTCGAAGTGGACAACCGCTGAGCAAGTTGGTCGGCCTGGTCGAGTCTTCCCGGGTAAGTCTCCAGGCCGCCCACGAAGTCATCCCACATTGTCCTTCCGTCTAATTCCTCCACGACCCTAAGTCGATAGCCAATGGCCCTTCGGACGTCGTTCGCTGATTCCCAAAATAGCTGAAACCAATTCGGCGCCAGTATACCCACAGACTGACAGTATTGGCTCATCCTTGACATATCCCTCTCAACACTATCCACCCACCTATCCCATTCCGGCCACACTATGCCAGTAACTCTCTGCATCCCTACTATGTCTAAGCTCCACTTTCTCATCCCATCCCGCCCCGAATCTTTCTTGTTGATAATCCCTTCTGGCGTTTCGCGCCCGAAATGGGTTAGCAAAGCAGTCGAGGCGATTTGAAACCGAGAAGAGTCTACCCAGTATGGCGATAGCGACGGATCGGGAGGAAGTGGTACAGCTAAAGCCCGAGCGTAGAGCTTCAAGTTCGGAAGCGATGCCTGCAGGTCGGGCTTTTCTTCACCGTCTGTGACTAGCCAATGTCGATGGGCAGGGAAAAGAGGTGTGCCGTGAGAGGGGAAAAAGCTTGATCTAGAGGTCATTTCGTCGAAATAAGGCTAATGTAAGTGAAGAGAGACAAGTGAGAGAGATAGCCGTATGGTTGAAACAGCCAAAGGAGGTACACAAAAAGGGTCAGAAAAAGGGTCCGTCATGCACACAGCGTCCGCAGTATCGAACAATACACATCTGACGGTGTCGGATTGAGACGATTGATTACAGACAATTAAACACACGAGAGCACCTATTGGTAGTCTTGTCTTCAAGCCTACTTCCGAGCGGTCCCCAATCTGCTGCGCCTACCAGAACTTATTTGATCCACCTCGAAACCTGAAGCTGTTAGCCCCACGCTCTCCCTTTCCGCTTCGACACTTCACAATACATGCAGATAGTCCATATGTTCAACGACCTTTCGAAGCTCGACCTCAGCCCAGCCGTAGACCGTTCGTCGTCAGTAAGACACATCAGCGGCGCACGGAGAGATTTGCGAACCAGAGAGGGACTAGCAAGAATGGGATCGTAGGATCATTGTAGAGCAGCCTGGGCGACCTTGTCGGTCTCGATCAAAAAACGATTTCAGCAATTGAGAGGCGCCGGATGACCAGCTGGATCTTCGTTAGATATACAGGATTCCTGATGTTGACTGACCAGAAGCTGAGTTTGACCGTATATCGAGATTCGTGATTTCGCGAAGTCTGTTAAATAGCCGGCTAAAATACATCTGAAGCTGAACACCTGGTCCGGTGGTTCTCTAACCAACCTCACTAGCATATACTTAATGCCTCGAACACATATTGGACCCTCATACCACAAGCAGATAGGAGAAATTGGCGGAGCGAAACACGTTTTCCTCCGGAAACCCAAGATCACGCCCCGTTCCGCTTGCCTCGATCCACCACCTCCACCTTTGTTGGGATTACCGTCCCCTCTCCCAGCGATGAAATCGATGCCTGGGACCGTTATGACCATTGCACCCGTCAGACCCCCAGTTCTCGCCAGTCAAGATCAGAATGTCACTACTGCAGGCTCATCAAAAGTCAGTCATCCCCCAAGTCACCCTTCCTTTCCTTTCCTTCCCATTTCCCTTCCTTCCTCGACAATTAACTGACTTTCCTCAGAGTCGTAGTGTAGTTGGGAAATCGGAAGCTGCAGGCCCAGAAGCAAAATTGGGGAGAAAAACGAAGGTCGGAGGCGTGAGTCACCCTGGTCGCGCTTAACCTAGTTCAAAGAGCTGAAAGTGACAGTTGCCATACGCTACGACTGGGTCGAATGCAGGGAAAGTATGCGACAATAGGGATTGTGATAGAACACGAGATGCGCAGCTTGGAACATACGAGGCGGAAGATGAGAATGGAGGACCGGAGCAAGTCATAGCGTGTAATCGTGAGTGACATCAAATCCAAGCCAGAAAAACTGATATCTGAGGTTGTTACCAGCACGCTCGACAGAATGGTCGAGAGTGGCCATATAGATCGGATGGGACTAAGGTTCAAATTAGAGGTGTACGGAAAAGGTTAATCACATGACATCCATATCCTTGATCACATCTTATACCAGTACAGGAAATCACCACTCCTTAATCAATTGACGGAGATCGAAAAAGATCGAAAGGGAGTCGGGAACTGGAGAGCCGAAGAGGCCTTGTGTGTTGTGTGTGTGCCCACACTGAGCGACTGTCCAAAGGATCTCGGATCCTGTCAGGACGACGATCAGCTGATAGTCTCTTATACCTGCTTCTAGAGCTGGAAGCATACGGAGGCTACTGACGGAGGCTGTATTGAGACAAGTCCTTCATCGATATACATGTTAATTCCTTGGCAGACGGCAACCAGTAAAGCTAGGTATCGAGTAAGGTTTTTAATTCAGGTACGAGGTATACCTTTGACACTACTACCCTCATGTGTGTGTATGGATCGCGAGAGAACTATCACGTAAACACATGGTGATGCCACTGGCTCGTTCATCGTCTCCATGAATGGATCAATGACTTCCCGAACACCTTGGCAACGTTAATTGATCGCCCAGTCTGCCACGCGTGTCAACGCTCACATGCCTTAACAAATGCACGGACCGCCTCCTCATGATTCTGACAATATGTGCCCTTCCTTCTTTGCTATTTCAACGTCATCCATGCCAGCATTGCCCATCGGCCCAGGATCAGGAGGAATGGTTGCTGGTACCCGCAACTAAGGTGAGTCGGGTTTTTCGGAAGGAGGTCGACGTTGCTGATCAAGCAGAGGATCCCAGTCAATAGGATCAAAAGCTCGGACTGGAACTTGCCGAACAAGGGCAGGAA
>Ga0308160_10005251_pt1 | contig 13567 bp, 11 predicted proteins | sample PhyFR1_FD_201036 | JGI IMG/M metagenome (GOLD analysis project Ga0308160, IMG submission 201036) | Phyllosphere microbial communities from UC Gill Tract Community Farm, Albany, California, United States - DLSLF.R1 | ecosystem: Host-associated > Plants > Phyllosphere > Unclassified | place: USA...
CACCGCCTCGGCGCGGCTCAACCTGGTGCAGGCGTTCAACTCGGTCGGCACCACGCTGGCGCCGCTGTTCGGCGGTTACCTGATCCTCGGCCGCTCGGCCTCGGGCACCGCCAAGGGCGATGCGGTGCTGACCCAGGCCGAACGCCTGGCCGACGCGCAATCGGTGCAGTTGCCCTACCTGATCGTCGCCGTGGTCCTGGTGCTGCTGGCCGTGGTCATCGCCCGCTTCAAGCTGCCCGCGCTCGGCCAGGCCACCCAGCGCGCCACCGGCGCGCAGCGCGCCAGCCATTCGCTGTGGCGGCACCGCAACCTGGTGCTCGGCATCCCGGCCATCTTCATCTACCTGATCGCCGAGATCGGCGTGTCCAACCTGTTCATCAACTTCGTGTCGCAGCCGCAGATCGGCAACCTCACCCACGAACAGGCCTCGCACTACCTGTTCCTGCTGTGGGGCGGGATGATGGTGGGGCGCTTCGCCGGCAGCGCGCTGATGCGCCGCATCGCGCCGGAAACCGTGCTGGCGCTGTTCTCGATCGGCGCGTTCGTGGTGGTGCTGCTGACCGTGTTCACCACCGGCCACGTCGCGATGTGGTCGCTGATCGCGGTGGGCCTGTTCCACTCGATCATGTTCCCGACCATCTTCACCCTCGGCATCAAGGGCCTGGGTCCGCTCACCGAGGAAGGTTCCGGCCTGCTGATCATGGCCATCGCCGGCGGCGCATTGGTGGTGGTGCAGGGCTGGCTGGCCGATCACGTCGGCCTGCAACAGGCCTTCCTGCTGACCGCCGCGTGCGAGTTGTACGTGCTGTTCTACGCACTGTGGGGCGCGAAGACGCCGCCTGCACCCGCAGCCTAGCCGCACGCAGGCGGCCCTGCGGCGATTTGCCGTTCGACCGCGGCGGCATCGCCGCGGCTGCTCCGCCGGGCAGCCAGCGACCGCGCCGACAGCGCGCCGATTGCTCACATATCCCAAGCAAAAACAATAGTTTGCGCTAACAAAAAGCGCTTGTCGCGGCACCCTGGAATGGGTACGCTGCGGCGGTCGAAAGAGAGCAGGCCGGATGGTAGCCCGGCCGTCGCCGCATCCAGCGGCGACATCTCAGCCAATCGGGCACCCGCGACACCAGCCACCGGCAGCGCCGGTCGATGCGGGTGTGTCCGATGGGGTCTCTTGCAGGTCTCCCGGCACGCCTTCTTTGTCACAGAGGAAGCGAGCATGCACAAGACGACCTATCCGATTCCCGGCACGCACGAGGCGCACGCCTTCGCCGCGCCGCTGCAGCGCGCGCGTCCTGCGCCGATGCGCGACGCGGACGACACGGCGCGGCCGCGCTGGCAGCGCGACACGCTGGCGGACCTGTTGATCTGGCGCTGCGATGTCGTCACCGGGAATGCGGAGCTGCCTGCACTGCTGCTCGCGGCGTGGCTGCCCAAGCGGACGCGGACCTGGGAATGGGAAGTCATCGATCCGCGCGGCGATACCACCCTGGCCGAGGGCAGCAGCGTTTCGGCTGCGCTCGCACAGGCGGCGGCCGAAGCGTGGACGCGGCTGCGCTTCGGCGATGTGCTGGAGCATGGCTGAGGCGGGCGGCGGATCCTCGGCACGCCGTTGCAAGGGCTCGAATCTGCGTCGGATCGCAACGTCCGACGCTACGCCAAGTCGGCGTTCCCTGACGGTTTGCTTGCGTCAGCCGACGCCATCCGCGATCCACTGCAGCGGCGGCGGCGAGGCCTCAGGCGATCGGCAGGCAGCGCTTCTTGGCCGTATGCCCGCGCGCGGCGGCCCGACGCATAGCGTCGCGGGCAGCTCCGCACAACATTTCCGGAAGCGCAGCGCCCTACCCCGCGCAGCGCGCGCACAGCCCGTGCACTTCCAGGGTCTGCGCCTGCGGCTGGAAGCCCAGCGCCTTGGCGCGCTGTTCCAGTTGCGCGACCACGTCGCGGTCCTCCAGTTCGACCGCGCTGTGGCAGCGGTCGCAGATCAGGAACGGCACCGAGTGCTGGGCGCTGCTCGGGTGGTGGCAGGCGACGAAGGCGTTGACCGACTCGAGCTTGTGCACGAAGCCGTTGGCCATCAGGAAATCCAGCGCGCGGTACACGGTGGGCGGCGCATCGGCGCCCACGCTCTTGCCCTCGCGCACCCATTCCAGCAGGTCGTAGGCCTTCACCGGCCGCCCCGCCTCGGCGATCAGGCGCAGCACGTTGGCGCGGATCGGGGTCAGCCGCAGCCCGCGTTCGCGGCTCACCCGCTCCACCACCTTGACGAAGTCGTCGGCGTCGTGGACGTGGTGGTGCGGCTCGGTGCAGGCGGTCTTCTTGCTGGACATGGGCTTCTCCGGGGAATCAGCTTCCCGCTGGGATCTTGATGAGCGCGGCATCGATGCGTTTCAAGGCCTGCTCGCGCCCGGCCAGGTAGACCGTGTGCGAGATATCGGGGCTGACCTGGGTGCCGGTGATGGCCACGCGCAGCGGCTGCGCCACCTTGCCCATGCCGATCTCCAGCGCCGCGGCGGCGTCGTGCAGCGCGGCGGACACGCCGTCCACGCTCCACTCGCCCAGCGCGGCCAGCAGCTCGCGCGCCTTGCCCAGCGCCAGTTCGGCGCCCGGCTTCAGGTGCTTGGCCACCGCCGCTTCGTCATAGGTCTCCAGCGGCCGGTACCAGACCACCGCCTTCTCGGCCATTTCCTTCAGCGTCTGCACGCGCTCGCGCAGCGCCAACACCACGTCGGCGGCGGCCGGGCCGGCGGCGGGGTCGATGCCGAGCTTGGCCAGCTGGTAGTCCAGCTGCGGCGCGATCGTGGCCGGGTCGTCGGTCTTCAGATAATGCTGGTTGACCCAGCCGAGCTTGGCCATATCCAGCCGCGCGGCCTTGGAGTTGACGTCCTTGACGTCGAACAGGTCGATCAATTCCTGGCGGCCAAACAGTTCCTGGTCGCCGTGCGACCAGCCCAGCCGCGCCAGGTAGTTGATCAGCGCGTGCGGCAGGTAGCCGGCGTCCTTGTACTGCATCACGTCGGCCGCGCCGGTGCGCTTGGACAGCTTGGCGCCCTGCTCGTCCAGGATCATCGGCATGTGCGCGAACTTCGGCACCAGCGCGCCCAGCGCTTCGTAGATGTTGATCTGGCGCGGGGTGTTGTTGATGTGGTCGTCGCCGCGGATCACTTCGGTGATGCCCATGTCCCAGTCGTCCACCACCACCGCGAAGTTGTAGGTGGGATAGCCGTCGGGACGGAAGATCACCATGTCGTCGAGTTCGCTGTTGGCGATCTCGATGCGGCCCTTGATCAGGTCGTCGAACACCACGCTGCCGCCGACGGGGTTCTTGAAGCGGATCACCCGGTTCGGGTCGTCGCGGTAGGCCAGGTTCTGCTCGCGCGCGGCGCCGTTGTAGCGCGGCTTCTCCTGCTTGGCCATGGCCGCCTCGCGCATCGCATCGAGTTCCTCGCGGGTCTCGTAGGCGTAGTAGGCCTTGCCGGCGGCGAGCAGCTGTTCGGCCACTTCCTGGTAGCGGGCGATGCGCTGGGTCTGGTAGACCGGGCCTTCGTCGTAGTCCAGGCCGAGCCAGTCCATCGCTTCCAGGATGGCGTCGATCGCCGCCTGGGTGCTGCGCTCGCGGTCGGTGTCCTCGATGCGCAGCACGAACTCACCGCCGCGGTGGCGCGCCTCCAGCCAGCAGTACAGCGCGGTGCGCGCGCCGCCGATGTGCAGGTAACCGGTGGGACTGGGGGCGAAACGGGTGCGGCAGGCCATGGAACGCTCGGAGCAAACGGGAATCGGGCGATTTTACCCCGCCGTGCCCGACGGTGCCCGGAAGCGGTGCCGTGCCTAAGCTTTTCCATTGTAGGAGCGGCTTCAGCCGCGACGCGCCTTACTGGTAGTGCCTGTCGCGGCTGAAGCCGCTCCTACAAAAGACCTGAACTCTGGCGATTCACCCGGGGCCACGATTCGGGCAGGCGCTAGCGCAGCAGATCGCCGTGCACGACGCACTCGCCGTCGCTGCGCGCCGGTCCCGGCGCGTCGTACAGCACCAGCCAGCTCGGCACGCCGCCGGACAGCGCCGGCGGCAGGTTGCACAGCGCTTCGGCGCGATCGCTGTCCTCGCCGTGCGGCAGCGCCAGCGATTTGATCAGCTCGCGCTGGAACCGCACCGGCTCGCGGTTGGACGTCAGCGCCGCGCGCGCGCCGGGCCAGCGGAACAGGCGGATCTCGCCGTTCAGCACCATGGTCGGGCCGGCCAGCAGGTACAGGTCCTGGCCGTGGAAATGCAGGTCGCGCACGCCCAGCCCGCCCAGTTGCAGGAAATGCTTGCGCAGCAAGGTGCCCTCCGCGTCCAGCGGCACCAGCCGCAGATGGTCGTGATGCGCCTCCACCGCGATCTCCAGCAGTCCGGCCCAGCCGCGCAGCACCGGGCCGCGCAGGCCCAGCAGCAGGCGCTGGCCGTCCACCGCCATGCCTTCGATATCGAAGCCGTTGTCCTTGCCGGGGATCTTCAGATAGGCGCCGAAATGCGCATCGTCTTCGAGCAGTGCGGTGAGCTGGTTGTGCTTGGCGTCGCCCTTCAGCCGCAGCGCGCGACGGCCGTCGGCCGCCTCGCGGACCAGTTGCGGCGCGCCGTCGGCATCGCGCTCGATCGGCAGGCAGGCGAGCAGGCGCCGGTTGGCGTCGAGCTTGAGCTTGGCCAGGCGCTTGCCGTTGTCGGCGTCGCCGCGGTCGGGCTTGGCGTTCTTGCGCTTCATGCCGTGCGAGCCGACCACCCACAGGTAGCCGGGCGACAGCGCCATGCCTTCCAGGTCGGCCTCCTCGTCGTGGTCGCCGGGCAGGTCGAGCAACTCGCCGAGGGCGAAGCTGCGGCCTTCGCCGAAGCGCAGCGCCTCGTTGCCGACCGGCGCCAGCGCGTGCAGGCGATCGACCGCGCAGGCTTCGTCGCCGGCCACCCACAGCCAGTCGTCGGTGAAGGCGGCGCCGGACAGATTGGCGTGGACCAGCGCGCCGGGCGCGAATTCCAGGCGCACGGCGTGCGGCAGCAGAGTCTTGGGCATGAGGCGATGGACCGGTGGCGGAGCGGAAGCGCCAGCAGAACGCATCGTGCGTTCGGATGGCGTGTGTTGCGCAACGCATGCGGCGGTGAAGGCTGGAGACGGCAGTTCGTTCGGCGCGGTCTTCGCCATGGTCTCGGCGCGCGGGCGCTGGCTCAGCGCCGTTCGGCATGTCGATGACTGCTTAGCGCCGTTCGGCATGTCGATGACTGCTTTGGGCGCAAAGCCACGCTAGCGGCGGCGCCGCACCAGGCGAATGGCGCCTCGGTGCGGCAGCGGTGCCGGCCTGCCGAGCCCAGCGCCTGCGCATGGATCGACCAGGCGGCTACTCGAAGCCGCCCAGCTCCGCGCGCACGATGGCCGGCGCCAGCTGACCGCGCCAGTCGCGGTCGTTGGCGACCTGGGCGCGGGCGCGGCTGGCCTCGAACGCGGCGAAGTCCAGCTCGGCCAGCGCCCAGACCTGCTCGCCCTGGGTCTGCGCGACGATGCCGTCGGCCGGGAAGCCGGCGTCCATCGGCGCGTAGATCGCCGCCTCGCCGGTGTTCACGTCCAGCGCCGGGCTCCACTCGGCCAGCCCGGCGGTCACCGACTGGGCGACGAAGATCCGGTTTTCCAGCGCGCGCGCCAGGCAGCCGATGCGCACGCGGGTGGCGCCGGCCTCGGTGTCGGTGCAGCTGGGCACCACCAGCAGTCGCGCGCCGGCCTCGTACTGGGCGCGCACCGGCAGCGGGAACTCGCTGTCGTAGCAGACCGCCACGCCGGCGCGCACGTTCTCGCCCGCGGCGAACACCTTCAGCGCGTCGCCGCCGTCGATCAGGCCGGTGGCCTTCTCGAAGCCGGTCAGCTGCAGCTTGTCCTGCCAGCCGTGGCTGCCGTCGGGCGCGAACCAGTAGGCGCGGTTGCGGTAGCGGCCCTCGCCGCTGGCCAGCAGGAAGCTGCCGGCGACCAGATGCAGGCGATGCCGCTGCGCCAACTGCGCGAACAACGCCAGGTACTGCGGGTGCAGTGCCTGGATCGCCGCCAGCGAGGCCGGCAGGTCCTCGGACACGGCGCTGGCGAAGGTCGCGGCCAGTTCCAGCGACAGGTATTCCGGCAGCACCGCCAGCTGCGCGCCGGCCTGCGCGGCCTGGCCGATCAAGGCCGCCTGCTTGTCGGCGAAGGCGGCGAAATCGACCGGCGCGCCGATCGGGTATTTGGCGACAGCGATCTTCATGCGGCAGGCTCCAGTGGCCGGGTCCAGAAACTCAGGGTATGCAGGATCTCGCCGCGGTCGATTTCGTCCCACGCCAGCTGCATCCGCAGCGACGGCTGCCGCACATAGCCGCGCTTGTGCCAGAACGCGTCGTTGCCGCGGTAGCCGGGCGGGCGGCGCGGATCGTCGGGATCGCGGTCCACCGCGCAGAACGCGGTCAGGCGGAAGCGGCCGAGCGCGCGCGCATGCGCTTGGCGATGATCGAAGAAGGCATGGCCGACGCCGCGGCCGCGATACGCGGGCAGCAGCACCGATTCGCCGAAATAGAACACGTCCGTGACCGCGATGGCGCTGTCGGCGAACGCCGCGCCGAATGCCTCGGCATCGTCGGCGAGCGGCAGCCCGGTGGAGGCGCCGACCACGCGCTCGCCGTCGCGCGCCAGCACGAACACGCTGTCGGGCGAGGCGGCATAGGCGGACAGATACTCGCGCTCGTAGTCAAGGTCGCCGGCATACAGATATGGCCAGTCGCGGAACACGGCGATGCGCAGCCGCGCGACATCGTCCAGGAACGGGGCGATCTGCGCGCCGCGCAGGCGCTGGATGGGAAGCGGAGAGTCCATCCGTGAACTCTACCGCAGGCGTTTCCGTGGCGCTGCCGGCTTGGCGATGCCCTGGTCGGTGTTGCTCCTGGTGCCGTCCCTGGCGGTGGGCGTCCTGCCCGGTGCTGCGTCCTGTGGCGGCGTCCATGACCGCTGTCGCGTTGCGCGATGGCGCCGTTCCGGCCTATCCACGCATGTCGCCATCCTTGGCGGTGGGCGTCCCTGCCCGGTCATTGCGTCCTGCGGCGGCGTCCGTGGCCACTGTTGTGTTGCGCGATAGCGCCTGTCCCGCCTATCCACGCATGTCGCCTTCCTTGGCGGTGGGCATCCCTGCCCGGCAGTGCGTCCTGCGGCGGCGTCCGTGGCCGCGATGCCAGTGCGCGGTCGTGCCTGTCGGCCGATGCCGCATGTCGGCGCCATGTCGCCAGCGGGCCTATCGCGCAAGCAGGTGTGGCGGAGGCAGCGGGCGCAACGCTTCTCTCGCCAATGCCGGCGCGCGCCTCAGCGCCACCAGCGGCACAGCAGCGCTGCCTGCGCCGGCAACACCAGCAGCCGTGCGCGTCCCTGCGCTTCCCAGGTCACGAAGCCGGGTCCGTGCGCGCGCTGCTCGCCCTGCCCGGCCGGTGCCCAGGCCGAACCCCCGCGCAAGGCACGCCATGCGCAGTAGCGCCAGGGTTCGGCCTCGCCGGGCAAGACGGCGCGCGCCTGCAGCGCCGCCGCCAGGAACCCGAGACCGTGCGCGGCCAGCGCCTCGCGGCTGCGTTCGCTCAACCGCAGCCACAGCGCGCCGCCGCGGTCGGCGGCGGTGACCAGCGCCGCCTGCGCGCTGCGCGCCAGCGCCGCGCCGGCATTGCCGCGGTGCAGGCCGCGGGTGTCCAACGCGTCCGGCAACAGGGCCTGGACGCGACGATGCAGATGGGTGTGTGCCGACATGGCGGGGTCCTGGTCGCGTGCCGGTTCAGCGCAGTGCCGCGCCGAGTTCGTACCAGTCGATCTTGCGGGTGATCCACATGATCGCGGCGAGGATGCCGAACAGCAGCAGCGAGCCCATCAGCAAGGCGTTGTCTTCCGAGGCCAGCAATCCGTACAGCGCGCCGTACAGCACGGTGAGCATGCTGGCGAAGCCGGCGGCGCGGCCGCGGCTGCGCAACACCCCGGACAGGTAGAAGAACTGCAGGCCGATGCAGGCCACTGCCGAGACCAGGTACGCCTGCCAGAACGGGATGTGCTCGGACAGGCTGAGCAGCAGCAGGAAGAAGATCGCCAGCGCCAGGCCGACCAGCAGGTATTGCAGCGGATGGATCGGCAGGCGCTTGATCAGTTCGAACAGGGCGAAGGCGACGAAGGTCAGCACCACGAACAGGATGCCGTACTTGCTGGCGCGATCGGCCTGGGTATAGACGTCGACCGGGTCGACCAGGTCCACGCGCAGCGCATCGATCTCGCCGCCCGAGAACAGTTGCGCCTGCGCGCCGGTGGCCAGCGACGACAGCGCCCAGCTGGCCTGGAAGCCCTGCTCGGTGATGCGGCGCTCGTTGGGCAGGAAGCGGCCGCCGAACAGCGGATGCGGCCATGGCGAGGTCAGCGCGATCTGGTTGTCGTCGCCGACCGGCACGATCGACAGGCCCTGGGTGCCGTCGAGCACGAATTCCATTTCCACGCTGTGCAGGTCGGTGAGCTTGCCCTGGCGCGCATCGGCCAGCGCCGGCAGCAGCGCATGCACGCCCTTGGATTGGCCGGCCAGCGCCAGCGAACCCGGCTGCAGCGCCAGCGCCTTGCCGTCGGTGCGCAGATTGGGCGTACCGACCAGCCCGCGCACGTCCTGGATGCCGACCACCAGATACGGCTGGCCGTAGCTGCGGCCTTCGACTGCCTCGTAGTCGAGATCGTCGAATTGCGCCTTGAGCCGCGCATGCCAGCTGTACACCTGCACCTTGAACAGGCCGATGCTGCGCTGCGACGGTTTCAGTTCGCCGCTGATCGCCAGATGCTTGGGCGTCTGCACGTCGTAGCCGTTTTCGGTTTCGCGCTTGACGCTGCGCTTGCCGTCGGCATCGACCACCGCGACATCGCGCACCTGCGTCCACGGCACCACCCGCAACGGGCCGAGCAGGCGCTGTTCGCCGGCCTTGCTTTGCGACACGCGTTCCACCGCCTCGTCGCGGTAGCGCTGGCGGTCTTGCACGGTGCCGCGGATCATCAGCAGCGGGATCAGCAACAACAGGATCAACCCGCCGATGGTGGCGAATCGCAGAACGAGCTTGAGGGATTTCATCGACGGTCCTCGGTGATGGAGGACGCCAGGGTGCCGCGCCTGCGTGTGCGGGGTTTGAGGCGAATTTGAAGCGAGTGTGAAGTGCGTGGGCGTGCGTGAGGCGGGACCGCAAAAGCCTTCGCGTAAGGCGCTCGCTTTGCGAGCGATGTCGGGACCAGCATTGGCGGCGCACAGCGTCGGGGCTGAAGCCCCTTCCACAGTGCGCCCAGCAAGTTGGCCGCAAGCCCCCCCCTGTAGGAGCGGCTTCAGCCGCGACGAGCGAAGTCAGGCATCCCAATGCTGCCGGCTGTCTGTCGGGGCTGAAGCCCCTCCCACAGTGCACCCAGCAAGTTAGCCGCAAGTCCCCCTGTAGGAGCGGCTTCAGCCGCGACGAACGAAGCCAGGCATCCCAATGCTGCCAGCTGTCTGTCGGGGCTGAAGCCCCTCCTACAGTGCACTCAGCAAGCTAGCCGCAAGCCCCCTGTAGGAGCGGCTTCAGCCGCGACAAGCGAAGCCAGGCATCCCAATGTTGCCGGCTGTCTGTCGGGGCTGAAGCCCCTCTGCACCCAGCGAGTTGGGCGCGAGTCCCTTGTGGGAGCGACTTCAGTCGCGACGAGCGAAGCCTCCAGCCTTCGCGGTCAGGGACGCCGCAGGAACCGATGGCCTGCGGTCACCCCGGAACCGATCCCGCAGTGAATGCAGGCGCCGCTCAGGCCGCCGGCAGCGACAGCCGCGCCACGGCGCCGCCGCCCTCGCGGTTGCGCAGGCTCGCCTCGCCACCGTGCAGCCGCGCCACTTCGCGCACGAACGGCAGGCCAAGGCCGGAACTGCGCTGTCCGGTGGCTGGCCGCGCCAGCGAATAGAAGCGCTCGAACACCCGCTCCAGCGCGTAATCGGGAACCCCGGGGCCCGCATCCTCCACCAGCAGCGCGATGCGCGCGTCCGCGGCGCGCTCGGCGCGCAGCACCACGACCCCGCCGTCCGGCGAGAACGCGATCGCGTTGTCGAGCAGATTGTGCAGGGCTTGGCGCAGCAGATACGGATCCCCGGCCAGCGCCAGTTCCGCCTCCGGTGCCTGCACCTGCAACTGCACGCCGCTGGCGCGCAGCTGCGGCGCCAGCGCCTCGGCCAGTTGCGCGAACAGCGGCGCCAGCGCGATGCGCTCGCGCCGCTGCAACCAACCGTGCTGTTCCACCTCGGCCAGCGCCAGCAGCTTGTCGATGGTTTCGGTGAGGCGCTGCTGCTGCTCGGCGATGTTGCGCACGAAACGTTGCCGCTCCGCGTCCGGCAGCGGTTCCTGCAGCAGTTCGGCGGCGCCGCGGATCGCCGCCAGCGGACTCTTCATCTCGTGGGTCAGCGACTGCACGTACTGCTCGACATAGGCCTTGCCCTCGAGCTTGCGCCGCATCGTCTCCAGCGCACGGCCCAGATCGCCGATCTCGTCGCGGCGCGGCGGCGGCGGCGGCACCGGCTCGCCGGCGCTGACCGCCTGCGCGTAGCGGTTGAGACGGCCGATGCCGCGCAGCAGGCCCCAGGTCATCAGCAGCCCGATCAGCGCGGAGATGCCGATCAGCCAGGCGCCGCGCAACAAAATATTGCGCTGGCTGGCGACGATGAACGGCTCGATGCTGCGGTTGGGCTGCGACAGGGTCAGCACGCCGATCAGGCGCCGGGCGTCGTCCGGGTCGTAGATCGGCGCGGCCACGTGCATCACCGTGTGGTTGGGGTCGCCGTCGCCCTCGGCGCTGGAGCGTGCGCCGTATTCGCCGCGCAAGGTGCGGTAGACGTCGTTCCAGCGCGAGTTGTCGCGGCCCAGGTCCTGGCCGCGCGAATCGAACACCACCACGCCGGCCGCGTCGGTGATGGTGACCCGGTAATCGACGCTGCGCTTGGGAAAGCGCCACACCATCGCGCGCGGATTGCGCCGCTGCGCCGCGCCGAGGTCGCGGGCGAAGGCGCCGCTGTCGATGCGCCCGGCCTTGAGGTCGGTGGAGGCCATCTGCGCCAGCACGTTGGCCGCGTCCACCAGGGTCGATTCCATCGCCTGGCGCACGCCCGGCTTGACCTCGTTGACGAACACCCGCATCACGAAGAACGCGGCCACGCCGACGATCAGGAAGAAGCCCAGGAACAGCCTCAGCCCCAGCCGCATCTCACGACTCCAGCGCGTAACCGATGCCGCGATGGGTGCGGATCGGGTCGTGCGCGGCGCCGGCCGCGCGCAGCTTGGCGCGCAGCGTCTTGATGTGGGTATCCACGGTGCGGTCGGCGCTGTCTGCGCTGCTGTCCCAGCCGCGGTCCATCAGTTGCGCGCGGCTGAGGATGGCCCCGGGGCGCTGCAGCAGCGCGGCCAGCAGCGCGTATTCGTAGCGGGTCAGGTCCAGGGCGGCGTCGCCGTAGTGGATGCGGCGGCCGTCGCGGTCGATCGCGAACGCGCCGTGCCGCTGCCAGCCCTGCTCCGCTTCCGCGCTCGCCGCAGGCGCCGGCCGCCGCAGCCGCGCGCGGACCCGCGCCACCAGTTCGCGTGGCGAGAATGGTTTTGCCATGTAGTCGTCGGCGCCCAGCTCCAGGCCGAGCACGCGGTCGATCTCGTCGTTGCGCGCGGTCAGGAAGATCACCGGCACCTGGCTGAAGCTGCGCAGTTCGCGGCACACCTCGAAGCCGCCCAGGTCGGGCAGGCCGACATCCAGCACCACCACGTCGATGCCGCCGGCGCGCGCCTGCGCCAGCGCCTCGCGCCCGAGCAGGCAGTGCCGCACCTGGTAGCCCTCGCTGCGCAAGGCGTACAGCACGGTATCGGCGATGGCGGATTCGTCCTCGACGACGAGGACACACGGGGCGGCGGACGCGGACATGGCGCGCAGCATAGCCGCAGCGGGGCGCGGCGTGCAGCGGCCGCCGCGCCGCAACGCGGCGCCGCAGGCGATCCGGGTCAGGCATCGGCCGCCGACACGCGCGCAGCCATGGCCGGCCGCAGCGCGGCGCAGCGGCCGACACTGCGCCGCGACGCTGCGCCGGCTCAGCGCAGGAAGCGCACCTCGTCCACTTCGACTTCGGCTGAACGGAAGTCCTTGTCGAATTCGCCCAGCAGCTCGACCTGCGCCTTGTCGTCGAACGCCCGCCCGGCCGGCAGCCGGTGCGCATCGATCTCGACCTTCACGCTGCCGGTCGCGTCGCGGAAGGTATAGCGGTCGCCGCCATCGTGGGACACGATGTTCCCGCGCAACACCACCTGCTGCTCGTCCTTGCCCTGCTCCAGCAACTGCTTGACCGTGGTCACCGGCACGCTGCTGGGGCCGGTGTATTGCGCGGCGGCCTGGCCACTGGCGAGGACGGCTATGGCGGCGGCAAACGTGGAAAGAAGGATCTTGCGCATGGAGTGCTCCTTGGGGTCGATGTCATGGCCGATCGCCATGGACGCCATTGGAACGCGCGAACCTGAAGTGGATCTGATGTCCCGTGCTGCGATTTAGGTGCACCGCCTGATTGAAGCGGCGTCGATCGGCATGCTGGTGGTGCAGCGTCGACAGCACGCATGGCATGTGGCGGTTCTCGGGAGCCGCACGTACGCAGCGCATGTCGCGCTCCAGGGCTTTGCATGTCGCACAAATCGACGCGCCGCCTGGGTTGGCGGGTTCGCGTTGCGCATCGCACATGCCGCCGCTGTCCATCGCCCAGCGCGAGCACGCACGCGACGCGTGCCGCAATCGGTGCTGCTTATGGCGACAAGCCGCGTTCTAGCCGGCCGCCACCGACTCGCGCTGCGGCAATTCGATGCGCACCGCCAGGCCCATGCCCTCGCCACCGGAGTCCAGGCGCAGCTGCCCGCCGTGCAGGGCGACGATGCGCTCCACCAGCGACAGGCCCAGCCCGCTGCCCTGCCCGGCATTGCCGAGCACGCGGAAGAAGCGCTGGGTAAGCCGGGCCAGATCGCCCGAGGCCACGCCGGGGCCGTCGTCGCACACGACGATGCGCACCACCGATGGCGCGCCCGTGGCGCCGCGCACCACGGTGGCGTCGATGCGCACCTCGCCTTCATCCCTGCCGTAGCGCACCGCGTTGTCGAGCAGGTTGCGCAGCGCGCTGCGCAGCAAGTCGCCATGCGCCCAGACCGTGTCCACGCCGATGTCCACGTGCACGCCGATGCGCTTGGCCGCCGCCGCGGGCGCGATGTCGGCCAGCACCGCATCGACCAGCGCCGGCAACGCCACGGCCGTGCAGGCCAGGCTGCCGGGTTGCTGCGGATCCAGCCGCGCCAGCATCAGCAGGTTGTCCACCAACGCCGTGGCGCGGTCCACATCGGCGCGCAGCGTCGCCAGGTCCTGGCGCTGCGCCGGGTCCAGGGTCGCGGCGTGACTGCGCTGCATCAGCTGGATCTTCATGCGCAGCCCGGCCAGCGGCGTGCGCAGTTCGTGCGCCGCATCGGCGGTGAAGCGGCGCTCGGACTGCAGCGCCTCGCCCAGCCGCGCGAGCACGCCGTTGA
>Ga0308160_10005252_pt1 | contig 13566 bp, 14 predicted proteins | sample PhyFR1_FD_201036 | JGI IMG/M metagenome (GOLD analysis project Ga0308160, IMG submission 201036) | Phyllosphere microbial communities from UC Gill Tract Community Farm, Albany, California, United States - DLSLF.R1 | ecosystem: Host-associated > Plants > Phyllosphere > Unclassified | place: USA...
GGAAAAAATCCCGACCCAGACCGGCGCCCGCGACCAGCTCCTGGCCGACCTGAAGACCGTGATCCTGGACGCGGAAGCCTGGCTGCGCCACGGCGGTTCGCTGACCGGCGAACAGCTCGAAGCGGCGAAGGCCAAGTTCGAGGGTGCGCTGAGCAGCGCCAAGGAAGGCCTGGCGAACCTGGAAGTCATCGAGAAATCGAAGGCCGCCGCCAAGGCCACCGACACCTACGTCAAGGACAATCCGTGGAAAGCGGTGGGCCTGGGCGCCGCCGTCGGCGTCGTCGTCGGCCTGCTGATCGGACGCCGCTAATGGCCATTGCCGCGGCGGTCGGCCGGATCGGCACGACCGTCCTGGCCATGGCGCGCACACGCCTGGCGCTGGCCGCCGTCGAGGTGCAGGAGGAAGCGCAGCGTCTGCTCGGCTACGTGGCCTGGGCGCTGTTCGCCGCCTTCCTCGGCGCCGGCGCCTTCATGCTGGTGGCCTTGTTCGTGATCGTGCTGTTCTGGGACACGCACCGCCTGCTGGCGATCGGCGGCATGGCCGGCCTGTTTGCGCTGGCGGCCGTCGTGATCCTGCTGCAGGTGCGTGCGCGCTTCGCGTCGCGTCCGCCGATGATGGCGGCCACGCTCGACGAGCTGAACAAGGATATCGCCTTCATCAAGGGCACGGGAGCGGCGCATGAACAGTGAGAAGAAGCCTTTGGCGGTGCGCCGCGCGCACTTGATTGCCGAGTGTGCGCAGCAGCGTGGCGACATCGCCTACGAACTGAACCTGTTGAAGGCGCCGGTCGAACGGATCAGCGGCGTCGGCCAGTCGCTGATGGCCAAGCGCAAGGTCTTGCTGGCCGGCGGCGGTGTCGCGCTCGGCTTGCTGATCGCGCGTCCGAAACCGGTGCTGGCACTGGTGGCGACCGGTGTGTCGGCGTGGAAGATCGTGCAGAATGTGCTGCCGAGCGTGATGCCGGTGGTGCAGCGGGTGTTGCCGCAGGTGATGCCGATTATTCGGGAACGATTCGGTTCGCGGTTTTAACAGGCGTTCGGATAGGTGGGTACGAGTACCCACCCTACAGGATGTGTCTTGTAGGGTGGGTACTTGTACCCACCATTCGCACCTCGGAACGCTAGATTAATCCGCCCCCAACTCCTCCCCCAACTCACGCCCGCGCGCCGCTGCCGCCCGCATGGCGGCCATGATCGCCGGCTTCACGCCCGCCGCTTCCATGCTGGTAATCGCCGCATGCGTCGTGCCGCCCTTCGAGGTCACGCGCTGGCGCAGCACCTCCAGCGATTCGCTGGACTGCGCCGCCAGTTCCGCCGCGCCGGCAAACGTGGCCAGCGCCAGCGCCTTGCCCTGCTCCGCACTCAAGCCCATCTCCACAGCCGCCGCCTGCATCGCTTCCAGGAAGTAGAACACGTAGGCCGGTCCGCTCCCCGACACCGCCGTTACCGGATCGATCAGCGCTTCGTCATCCAGCCACACGGTCTCGCCCACCGCGCGCATCACGCTGTCGGCCGCCGCGCGCTGGGCGCCGCTCACGCCGCTTGTCGCCACCATGCCGGTGATGCCCATGCCGATCAGCGCCGGCGTATTCGGCATGGTGCGCACGATGGCGCCATAGCCGCCCAGCCAGCGCGACAGGTCCACGCTGCGGATGCCCGCCGCGATCGACAGCACCAGCGGCCCGTTATTCAACTGAGTCAACTGCGCCAGCTGCGGCGCCAGCGCAGCCGCCACGTCGCGCATCTGCTGCGGCTTCACCGCCAGCACGATCACATCGCAGGCGCCGACGGCGGCATCGATACTTGCAGCGGTGGCCGCCCCATACTGCGCCGCGAGCTTTTCACGGGCGTCCGCATTCGGATCGACCACATGCACCTGCGCACCCGCGCCCAGGTTCTTGACCAGCCCGGCGATCAGCGCCGTCGCCATGTTCCCGCCGCCGATGAAAGCGATCTTCATTCCGAATCCTTGTGATAAGTACGTGTGCCGAAAATGGCGCTGCCGACGCGCACGATGGTCGCGCCTTCGAGAATGGCCGCCGCCATGTCGCCCGACATCCCCATCGACAGCGTGTCGACCGGCAGGCCGTCCGCGCGCAAGGCCTCGCCCAGCTTGCGCAAGCTGGCAAACGCCGCGCGCTGCAGCGCCGGGTCGGTTTGCGGTTCCGGTATCGCCATCAGCCCGCGCAGGCGCAAATTCGGCAAGGCCGCGACCTGGCGCGCCAGCGCCGGCAATTCGTCGGGCGTGGCGCCGCTTTTCGTGGCTTCGCCGCTGATGTTCACCTGCAGACAGATGTTCAGGAGCCCCAGTTCTGGCGGGCGCTGTTCCGACAGGCGCTGCGCGATCTTCAGGCGGTCGACGGTATGCACCCAGGCGAAATGGGTGGCGATCGGCCGGGTCTTGTTGCTCTGGATCGGGCCGATGAAATGCCACTCGACAGGCATATCCGGTTGCGTGCGCGCCACGGCGGCGATTTTTTCCACGCCTTCCTGCAGATAGTTTTCGCCAAAGGCGCGTTGTCCGGCTGCCATCGCTTCGAGCACCGCTTCCGCCGGAAACGTCTTCGAGACAGCCAGCAGCTGGACCATGGAACGGGCCCGGTTGGCGTCCTTGACGGCGGCGGCGATTGTCGCTTCGACAGCTTGCAAGTTATCGGCGATTGTGACCATAATCGTTTTCTGTGGGCAATATTCGGGACATGCGAGAACGCTGGCCGAAGCTGCGCCCTTCACGGCACAGGGATTATAAATGGACATCTCCGAATTACTCGCCTTCTCGGTCAAGAACAAAGCCTCCGACCTCCACCTCTCCGCCGGCCTGCCGCCGATGATCCGCGTCCATGGCGACGTGCGCCGCATTAACTTGCCGCCGCTCGAGCACAAGGACGTGCACGCCATGATCTATGACATCATGAACGACGGCCAGCGCAAGCAGTACGAAGAGGTGCTGGAGTGCGACTTCTCGTTCGCGATTCCCGGCCTGGCGCGCTTCCGTGTCAACGCCTTCAACCAGGAACGCGGCGCCTCCGCCGTGCTGCGTACGATTCCGTCGAAGATCCTGTCGCTGGAAGAACTGAACGCACCGCGCATCTTCGGCGAACTGGCCCTGAAGCCGCGCGGCCTGGTGCTCGTCACCGGCCCCACCGGCTCGGGCAAGTCGACCACGCTGGCGGCGATGGTGAACCACCTGAACGAAAACGAATACGGACACATCCTCACCATCGAAGACCCGATCGAGTTCGTGCACGAATCGAAGAAGTGCCTGATCAACCAGCGCGAAGTCGGCCCGCACACCCTCTCCTTCAACAATGCGCTGCGCTCGGCGCTGCGCGAAGACCCGGACGCCATCCTGGTCGGCGAGCTGCGCGACCTTGAGACGATCCGTCTCGCTTTGTCCGCGGCGGAAACCGGCCACCTGGTGTTCGGCACCCTGCACACCTCGTCGGCTGCGAAGACCATCGACCGTATCGTCGACGTCTTCCCGGCCGAGGAAAAAGAGATGGTGCGCGCGATGCTGTCGGAATCGCTGCAGGCCGTGATTTCGCAGACCCTGCTGAAGACCAAGGATGGTTCGGGCCGCGTGGCGGCGCACGAGATCATGCTCGGCACACCGGCGATCCGCAACCTGATCCGCGAAGCCAAGATCGCGCAGATGTACTCGGCCATCCAGACCGGCAGCAACGCCGGCATGCAGACCCTGGACCAGAACCTGACCGACCTGGTGCGCCGGAATATCATCTCGAGCAGCGCGGCGCGTTCGGCTGCGAAGATCCCAGAGAACTTCCCAGGTTAAAAAATGGAACGCGACCAGGCTTCAAAATTCATGTTCGACCTGCTGCGCCTGATGGTCAGCAAGGGCGGCTCGGACCTTTTCATCACCGCCGGCTTCCCGCCCGCGATCAAGATCGACGGCCGCATGACACCGGTGTCCAGCCAGCCGCTGACGGCCGCCCACACGGCCGACCTGGCGCGTTCGATCATGAACGACAAGCAGACCGCCGGCTTCGAGCTGACGCGCGAAGCCAACTTCGCCATCAGCCCCGGCGACCTGGGGCGCTTCCGCGTCTCGGCCTTCGTGCAGATGAGCAGCGTCGGCATGGTGCTGCGGACCATCACCACGCAGATTCCGAAGTTCGAGGACCTGGGCCTGCCTGAGGTGCTGAAAGACGTGATCATGGCCAAGCGCGGCCTGGTGATCATGGTCGGCGCCACGGGTTCCGGTAAATCGACGACGCTGGCGGCGATGGTCGGCTACCGCAACGAGAACAGCTACGGCCACATCATCACCATCGAGGACCCGGTCGAATTCGTCCACCCGCACAAGAACTGCGTGATCACGCAGCGCGAAGTGGGCGTGGACACCGACAGCTTCGAGGCGGCCCTGAAGAACTCCCTGCGCCAGGCGCCGGATGTGATCCAGATCGGCGAGATCCGCGACCGCGATACCATGGAACACGCGATCGCCTTTGCCGAAACCGGCCACCTGTGCCTGGCTACCCTGCACGCCAACAGCGCCAACCAGGCGCTCGACCGCATCATCAACTTCTTCCCCGAAGAGCGCCGCCAGCAGCTGTTGATGGACCTGTCGCTGAACCTGCGCGGCCTGGTGTCGCAGCGCCTGATTCCGAAGAAGGAAGACAAGGGACGCGTGGTGGCGATGGAAATCATGCTGAACTCGCCGCTGATTTCGGACCTGGTCTTCAAGGGCGAGGTCCACGAGATCAAGGAGATCATGAAGAAGTCGCGCGAGCTGGGCATGCAGACCTTCGACCAGGCGCTGTTCGACTTGTACGAGGCGGACAAAATCTCGTACGAGGACGCGCTGCGCAATGCGGACTCGGTGAACGACTTGCGCCTGACGATCAAGCTCAATTCCAAACACGCGAAGAACCGCGATTTCTCGGCGGGGACCGAGCATCTCGGGCTGGTGTAATCGTGACGTGGACGGCTCTGCCGTCCACGCGTCCCACCGGCGTCGAGGCTTTCGCGAACAATCTTGCGGATGTTGAACGCGTGGACGGGAAACCCGTCCACCCTAACTTCCTCCGGCAAATGCTGGGACATGCCAGCATGTGTTGGTATGATCAAGCCATGAACGTTTTCGACTTCTCCGCCAACGCCCTCGACGGCACGCCTGTCGACCTGTCGTCCTACCGCGGCCAGGTGCTCCTGATCGTCAACACCGCCAGCGGCTGCGGCTTCACGCCGCAATACCGTGGCCTGGAAACCATGCACCGCGACTACGGCGAGCGCGGCTTCGAGGTACTGGGCTTCCCCTGCAACCAGTTCGGCAAGCAGGAAAGCGGCAGCGAGGCCGAGATCGGCCAGTTCTGCGAACGCAACTTCGGCGTCAGCTTCCCGCTATTCGCCAAGATCGACGTCAACGGCGCCAACGCCCATCCCCTGTTCCGCCACCTCAAGCGCGAAGCGCCCGGCATCCTGGGCACGCAAGGGGTCAAGTGGAACTTCACCAAGTTCCTCGTCAACCGCGACGGCAGCGTGGTCAAGCGCTATGCGCCGAACACCAAGCCGGAAGAAATCCGGGACGACATCGAGCACTTGCTGGCGCGCTGAGCCGCCCCGATCCGGCCGCTAGGCCATGCCGGCCGACGCCGTACGCGGCAAATGCTGCCTGATCCAGTGCGTGGTATCGGCCAGCACATCTTCCTTGCCATAGTCGTTCAGCAGGTCGTGGTAATGCCCCTCGTAGAGCTTCAGGGTCTTGTCCACCGACCCCGCATGCTCATAGAAGAACTGGCTGCCCGCCGGCACGGTTGCCTTGTCGACGGTGCCGTGCATGATGAAGACCGGCAGCGTGATCTGGTCGAACGACTTCTTCAGGCGGTCGTCGGCGCGCGCCAGCGCGGCCACGGTGCTCGCAGGCTGCACTTCGCCGGCGATCAGCGGATCGCTGTTCAGCGCGCGCACCGCTTCCGGGTCGCGCGAAAAATCCTCGTTGTGCAGCCTGAGCACGCCCAGGTGGGGTGCGATGTGGCTCAGGCCCTTGATCACCGACAGCGCGATGTCGGGCGCCGGTACCTTGAAGGCGAAGCTTTCGCAGATGAAGCCGTCGAGCTCGGCCTGGTGCTCGAGCGTGTAGACGCAGGACACCACGCCGCCGGCCGAATGCCCGAGCAGGAACACGGCCAGGCCGGACTCGCGGGTCTTGGCCAGATCGATCAGGGTGGCGAGGTCGCCGACGTATTCCCCAATGTCCTCGACATAGAAGCGCTCGCCGCTCGACTTGCCGCGCCCGCGCAGATCCAGCGCATAGACCACGAACCCGCTGTCCGCCAATTGGCGCGCCGTCCAGTCGTACTGGCCGCTATGCGAATTCACACCGTGGCAAATCACGACCAGGGCGCTGGGCTGGCCGGCCGGACGCCAGCTGCGGAAGAAGATCTGGTTGCCGTCCTTGCCGTTGACGGTTTCTTCGCTCGAATCGATAGCCATGACAAGTCCCCCTGAGGAAATGACGGCGCCGATGCCGCCGGTCCCTCAGCGTAGACCGATCTTGCGCGTTTTCGGTCGATGCACGTGCGAAGCCTGATATAGCGCAAAAAATGGCGAATCAGGCCCGGTCGAAACACGCCAAAAAGCCCGCCGAAGCGGGCTCCATGCCAGCGCGCAGGATTATTGCTGGGTGGTCGGCGTGGCCGGGGTCGGTGCCGACTGGGTATCGACCGGGGTCATCGGGTTGGTCGGCGGTACGGTCGATGCCGGGGCCGGGCCCAGGCCGGTTTCGGTCGGCGTGGTGGTTGGCGGCGTCATTGGTGCCGGCGAGGTCATCGGGGTCGAGCTTGGGGTCGGCGCCATGTCGCTGCCGCCCTGGGAGGTTGCCGAGGTCGAGCTCGAGCCGGTAGCCGTGTTGGTCGACGAATTGGTGTCGGCCGTGTTGTCGGTCTGGGCCGTGCCCGATGCCGTTGCGGCGACGCTGCCGGACTTGCTGCTGTCCTTGTGCGACTTGGCCTTGGCTTGCTTGTCGGACTTGGCTTGCTTCTCCGACTTGGTTTGCTTGTCGGCTTTCTTGGTGGTCGCCGGCTCGGCCTGGGCCACCACGGTGTTGTTCTTGCTGTCAGCCTTGACAGTCGACTTCAGGTCCTTGTTATCCACCAACACGGCGGTCTTTGCATCCATTTTCTCTGCATTCACTTTCGCGACGGGCGTGGCCGGCGATTGGGCGAAGGCGGCGCTCGCGAACAGACCGGCGATCAGGGTAGCGATGGTTTTTTTCATGGTGCAGCTCCTCTTGGTTGTTTTGTCAGTAGACGTTTGATTGTCACTCCACCAAGAACGGTATGGCGCACGGGACTGTTGACAACGTTAACATTCGCTTACAACGCTGGCATTTGCTTACATCCTGCGCAATTCCTGTTGCCACGTGCAACCACTTCCGCGGTTCAGGCCACGTTCAGGCCCATTGCCCTAACCAGCTCGGCCGCCTGGCGCGGTGAGATCGTTGCCCCAGCGAACAACTTGGCGTTCACCAGCTTCAGGCCGCCGAGGTCAGCCTCGCGCAGGTCGGCGCCATCGAAACGCGTGTCCTTGATGTGGGCGTCGCGCAGACCGCCGCCCTCGAACACGGCGTCGCGGAAGTCGCAGCCCGACAAATCGGCATCCGCGAAATCCAGCCCCACCAGCTTCATCTTGCGGAAGGACATGCAGCGCAGGTCGGCGCCGACCAGCAGCGTGTCTTCGAACGACAGGCCGAGGTAGCTCACCTCTTCGAAATTTGCGCCGGTCAGCTTGCAGCTGCGAAAACTCGCCGCCGCCAGCTTGGCGCGGCGCCAGCTGCTGTTGTTCAGGTCCGAGGAAGCAAAGCGCGCGTCGACCAGGTCGGCGGATTCGAAGTCGGCGTGGCCCGCGCGGCAGCGCTGCCATTGCGTGCGCGCCAGCTTGGCGGCGTAGAACGAGGTCTCGAGCAGGGTGCAGTTGCGAAAGCTCGCTTCCTGCAAGTCCAGGCGCGAGAGGTCGGCGCCGGACAGGTCGCAGTCGTCGAAGACGAGCGCGGCGTTTTCGAGCAGCAGCTGTTCGACGCGGGCGCGGTCCGGCGCTTCGCCGGTGATGGTGATGATGGGGCGCGGCATGGCTCTGGTCATGGTTGCGGAGGCCAGCAGCATACACGCTCGCCCCGCGCGGCGTAACGGCGTTTGAAGCGAAGTTCTAACGCGCTGTCAGCGTGTCTCGATCTCGGCCGTGCCGTGGATGACGCAGGCGCGGTTCACGTCTTCGAGGAAGCGGATCGCCTCGCTCATCGACAGGCTGGACGGAATCAGGCGCGCCAGCGCGGCTTCCTCGCTGACCCGGTCCAGGCCATAGGCGATGCTGCGCGAGACGTCGCGCGCCGGCTTGCCGTCGCTGTTGTAGAGCGCGTCGTAGACGCCGACTTCTTCCCATAGGGGCACGAAGCCGGGGCTGGTGGAATCCTCGAACACGATCGCGGGGGCGCTGCCGCCTTCTTCGCGCACGAGGCGGAATACGAAACTCATTGCTTATTTTCGCTCTTCAATACATCCAAAAAAAGTACGGCTTACACCGTTTCCGCTTTTATACCATGCTGACTAGAACTAGTGGACTTGCTGTCTGTTCCTTTCGCATCGCTTCCTTATTATGCGTACTCACTTCACTGTTTAGGTGTCTGCCCCACTGGTGTCATCCGATGTAACAGCTGGGAGCAATGCATCTTGCCACTCAGAAAAACTTATATTCTTGTCTACAGTGCGCCACGCTGCGCGACCGTTAGCTGTACTGCCGCAGACCACTTGGGCAGCGGCAGTAGCCGCTGTAAATGCGTAGTCTTGTGAAAATTCATACCTGTCTGCGTCAAAGTCACGCAGAACCTTATTTGCAATAAGCGCTTGGCGAAGACTCTTGTAGGTCGGTTGCAGAGATGGCGTTTCAAACTTACGCGCTTTAGACCCAGCTTTGACAACAAAATGGCCTGCTCCAATATCTACCTCGCAGGTAGCGTCAAAGTTATCTCCAGCAAACTTGAAAAGTGGCGGCGAAGACTGCGTCGCACTACCCGGTGTGGCAGGTTGCGGTGCTGGCAAGGATGAAGGAGTTTTTACAGGTTCAAAGAGATCAAAGCCAAGCACACCTAGAAGCAGTCGTGCTTGAGTAATGAATTCTTCCATATCCACTTGATCGGACTCAGGAAGTTTCCCGTATTCTGAAGGTGCAGTCCCATTCGTCACGACAGCGCGCTTCGCTGCGATAGCTAAGGAAATGAGGCGCGCTTCAATGTATCGGACGTGTGCTTTCGTTAGATTCTCGTCTTTTGAAACGAGGAGGACCACCTCCTCCCAGAAGTCTTTAGCTGCATCCTTGTTATGAACTGTCAAGCGCTTGAGGATCGTATCGCCTTCACCGATATATACGCACTTTTGAGCTGGCGTTGTAGGGTCTTCTCCAACCAAGACATATACACCAGTTTTTTGGATTTCAGGACGATCGACAACAGAAGAAAGAGATGCGCGTGGAACTGCCAATGCTTTGATCGTTGAAAGACCTAGCTCAGCAGTACGGGTACCTGATGCGGTTCCGTCAACCAGAAATATCCGCAGAGAGCGTCCGCCCATGACATCCACCCTATCAAACAATAATTCAATGATGATAAATAACCGCTGGCTCTTGTAACAAGCCAGTGATGTTCCTAGTCCTAATTATTACTTATTGCTCACCGATTTTTTACTGACTAACGTTCTGTCCAGCAGCTCGATCCAGTGCGTCACCGGCGTCGCGGTGCCCGATTGCAGGTGCGTCACACAGCCGATATTCGCCGACACGATCTCCCCCGCCCCGGTGGCCTCCAGGTTCGCCAGCTTGCGGTCGCGCAGCTCGTGCGCGATCTCCGGGTGCAGCACCGAATAGGTGCCGGCCGAGCCGCAGCACAGGTGGCTGTCGGCGCACAGCACCACGTCGATGCCGGCGGCGCGCAGCACGCCTTCGACCTTGCCGCGTATCTGCTGGCCGTGCTGCAGCGTGCATGGCGGGTGGAAGGCCACGCGCTGGCCGCCCTTCCTGTCGGCCTGCAGCGCCAGCTGGGCTTCGAACTGCGGCAGGATCTCGGACAGGTCGCGCGTCAGCATCGAGATGCGCGCCGCTTTCGCCGCATAGTGCGGATCGTGGGCCAGCAGGTGGCCGTATTCCTTGACCGTGACGCCGCAGCCCGAAGCCGTCATGACGATCGCCTCGACCTGTTCGACATACGGCCACCAGGCATCGATATTCCGGCGCATGTCGTCCAGCCCGCCCGCCTGGTCGTTCATGTGGTAGCGCACCGCGCCGCAGCAGCCGGCCCTGGGCGCCGCCAGAAGCTGCACGCCGACGGCATCGAGCACGCGCGCGGTGGCGGCGTTGATGTTCGGCGCCATGGCCGGCTGCACGCAGCCCTCCAGCACCAGCATCTTGCGCGCGTGGCTGCGCGTGGGCCAGCGGCCGGCGGCGCGGGCCGGTTGCAGCTTGTCTTGCAGGCCTTTCGCCAGCAGCGGCCGCGCCAGCGTGCCTGTCTTGTGCGCGACCTTGAACAGGCTCGTTCGCGGCAGGAATTCCTTGAGCGTGGTGCGCTTGATGCGGTTGCCCAGCGTGCGCGGCACGCGTTCTTCCACCACGCGGCGGCCGATGTCGACCAGGCGCCCGTACTTCACGCCCGAAGGACAGGTCGATTCGCAGTTGCGGCAGGTGAGGCAGCGGTCCAGGTGGAGCTGGGTCTTGCGCGTCGGCTCGGCGCCTTCCAGCACCTGCTTGATCAGGTAGATGCGTCCGCGCGGGCCATCGAGTTCGTCGCCCAGCAATTGATAGGTCGGGCAGGTAGCGGTGCAGAAGCCGCAGTGCACGCAGGCGCGCAGGATGGCTTCGGCCTCGTCGCCGTCCGGCGTGCCCTTGATGAAATCGGCGAGATTGGTTTGCATGGTCTAGAACATCCGTCCCGGATTGAAGATGTGCGCAGGGTCGAAGGACGCCTTCAGGCGCGCGTGGATGCGCGCCACCGCCGGCGTCAGCGGCTGGAACACGCCCACACTTTTATCGCCGCCACGGAACAGGGTCGCGTGGCCGCCTGCCGCCGACACGGTGCGGCGGATGGTCTCGGCATCGGCACTCTGCGCACGCAGCCAGCGCTGCGCCCCGCCCCACTCGATCAGCTGTTCGCCTTTTAACACGATGGCGCCGGTGGTGGATGGCAGCGACAGGCGCCACAGCGGCATGTCCCCGGCGAAGAAGGCGTGGCGCTGTTCGCGCAAGGATGCCCAGAAGGCCGCGCAATCCGGCATCACCTGCCCGCCCAGCGACTTCACGGCCGCATCCACCGCCGCCTGCGCGCCGGACAGCCGCAGCGCCAGCACGCCGGCATGCCAGCAGCTGGCCGAGATGGGCAGCGGCTGGCCGCCCCACTCGTTCAGCTTGCGGATGGCGTCGATCTCGCCGATCTCGAAGCGCAGCGTGGTCTCGGCAAAGGGACGCGGCAGCACTTTCACCGAGGCCTGCGTGATCAGCCCCAGCGTGCCGAGCGAACCGGCCAGCAGGCGCGAGACGTCGTAGCCGGCCACGTTCTTCATCACCTGGCCGCCGAAGCGCAGCAGCTCGCCCGTCCCGTCCAGCAGCTCGGCGCCGAGCACGAAGTCGCGCAGCGCGCCGCTGTGGGCGCGGCGCGGGCCGGACAGGCCCGCCGCGATGGCGCCGCCAAAAGTGGCACAGTCGCCAAAGTGCGGCGGCTCGAAGGCCAGCATCTGGTTCTGCTCGGCCAGCACGGCCTCGATCTCGGCAAGGGGTGTGCCGCAGCGCGCCGTGATCACGAGTTCCGTCGGCTCGTAGTCGACGATGCCCGTGTGCCCGCGCGTATCGAGGATCTCACCTTCGAATGACTGACCGTACCAGTCCTTCGTGCCACCGCCGCGGATGCGCAGCTTGCCGCCGTTCGCGACGGCCGCGCGCACCTGTTCCCTGAATGTCTCGATCATCTGTTGTGTTCTTAAAAACGCGGCAAATCGGGGAAAGGCAGCACGCCGCCGCTCACGCGCATCTTGCCGAATTCGGCGCAGCGGTGCGGCGTGGGGATGGCTTTGTCCGGATTGAGCAGCATCGGTGCATCAAAGGCGCGTTTCACGGCGAAGAAGGCGTCCAGCTCCAGCCGGCTGAACTGCACGCACATCGAATTGATCTTCTCCATACCCACGCCATGTTCGCCGGTAATCGTGCCGCCGACTTCCACACACAGCGCCAGGATCGCGGCGCCGAATGCTTCCGCGCGTTCGAATTCGCCCGGCTGGTTCGCATCGAACAGAATCAGCGGATGCAGATTGCCGTCGCCGGCGTGGAAAACGTTCGCGCAGCGCAGGCCATAGGTCGTCTCCATGCCTTCGATCCCTGTCAGCACCTGGGCCAGGTTCTTGCGCGGGATGGTGCCGTCCATGCAGTAGTAGTCGGGCGAGATGCGCCCCGCCGCCGGAAAGGCGTTCTTGCGCCCGGACCAGAAGCGCATCCGCTCCGCTTCGCTTTGCGACACCGCGATGGCGCTGGCGCCGGCTGCCTGCAGCACCGCCGTCATGCGCTCGATTTCCTCGGCCACCTCCAAAGGCGTGCCGTCGGCCTCGCACAGCAAAATCGCGGCGGCGTCGGTGTCGTAGCCGGCGCGGACAAAAGGCTCGACCATGCGCGACGAGGTCCGGTCCATCATCTCCAGGCCGGCCGGGATGATGCCGGCCGCGATCACGCTGGCCACGGCATTCCCGCCGGTGACCACGTCATCGAAACTGGCCATGATGACTTGCGCCGCCGCCGGCTTCGGCACCAGCTTTACCGTCACTTCCAATACGATGCCGAGCATGCCTTCGGAGCCGATGAAGACGGCCAGCAGATCCAGGCCCGGTGCATCGAGTGCTTCGCCGCCGAGTTCGATGATGTCGCCATCGATGGTGGCCACGCGCACGCGCAGCACGTTGTGCACGGTGAGGCCATATTTCAGGCAGTGCACGCCGCCCGAGTTCTCGGCCACGTTGCCGCCGATGGTGCAGGCGATCTGCGAGGACGGATCGGGCGCGTAATACAAACCGTATTGCGCCGCCGCTTCGGAAATCGCCAGGTTGCGCACACCCGGCTGGACGATGGCGGTACGCGCGTAGGCGTCAACCTTGACGATGCGGTTCAGGCGCGCGGTGGAGACTACCACGCCGTCGTGAATCGGCAGCGCCCCGCCCGACAGGCCGGTGCCGGCGCCGCGCGGCACGATCGGCACCTTCAATTCGCGGCAGACGGCGAGGATGGCCAGCACCTCGGCTTCGCTGGATGGCAGCGTGACGATCATCGGCAGCTGGCGATAGGCCGCCAGGCCGTCGCATTCGTAGGGACGCGTGTCTTCGGGATCGTGCAGGACCGCGCGTGCCGGCAGCCTGGCGCGCAGGGCCGCGGCAACCTGTTCACGACGTTCCGGCGGCGCGCTGGGAGGAGCTTGGAGAGGGGCGGACATGCTGAGGATTGTAAGCACAATCACATCGTTTTGTCGTATCCTCGGGCTATCTTTTTTTATGGTCTGGACATAATCATGGGCAATCGACTTTCTAAAATCGC
>Ga0308160_10005253_pt1 | contig 13565 bp, 16 predicted proteins | sample PhyFR1_FD_201036 | JGI IMG/M metagenome (GOLD analysis project Ga0308160, IMG submission 201036) | Phyllosphere microbial communities from UC Gill Tract Community Farm, Albany, California, United States - DLSLF.R1 | ecosystem: Host-associated > Plants > Phyllosphere > Unclassified | place: USA...
CGCTGCTCGATACCGCCGAGGGCAAGGCCGCGTATGCCACCTTGAAAACCCATCGTGAAGCCTACGTGGCCGCGTTTACCCAGGTGCAGGCGCTGATCAGACAGGGCGCCCGCGAGCAGGGGCTGGCCCAGCTCAAGCAACAGGTGATGCCGGCCGAACTGGAAGTGTTCAAGAGCCTGGATGCCCTGATGACCCTGCAGGGCCAGGTGTTCGCCGAGCGCCGGCAGGCGGCGCAGAGCCTGTATGACGAGGCGCGGCGCAACATGCTCGGGCTGTTCGTGCTGTGCCTGGCGCTGGTGATAACGGCTGCGGTGATGGTTACCCGCAGCGTGCTCCGGCCCTTGGGCGGCGAGCCGTCTGAAGCGGCGCGGGTGTTGAACCATATCGCCGAGGGCGACCTGACCATCGTGGTGCCCGTGGGCAACAGTGCCGAGGGCAGCGTGATGCGCAACCTGCACCGGATGCAGCAGAACCTGAACCAGATGGTGCGGCACATCGCGGCGTCGGTGGACGGCGTGGCCAGCTCCTCCGAGGAGTTGAGCGCGGTCAGCGGCCAGACCAGCAGCAGCTTGCAGGCCCAGGGCCAAGAGATCGAACAGGCCGCCACGGCGGTGAATCAAATGACCGCCGCGGTCGATGAAGTGGCGCGCAATGCCGTGAGCACCAGCGAGGCCTCGCGTCTGTCCGAGCAGACCGCCCAGCGCGGCCAGGCCCAGGTGCAGCAAACCGTGGCGTCGATCAACACCCTGGCCAACGGCGTGGTGGAAACCTGCGAACGCATCCAGCAACTGGCCGTGCGCGTGCAGGACATCAGCGGCGTGCTGGAGGTGATCCGCAGCATTGCCGACCAGACCAACCTGCTGGCCCTCAACGCCGCCATCGAAGCGGCCCGCGCCGGGGACGCCGGGCGCGGTTTTGCCGTGGTCGCCGATGAGGTACGTGCGCTGGCCCATCGCACTCAAACCTCGACCCAGGAGATCGAGCAGATGATCGGCAACATTCGCCATGACACCGAACACGCGGTGGCGGCGATGCACAGCAGCAGTGAGCGGGTGCAGACCACCTTGGGCGTGGCGCAGCGTTCGGGGGAGGCGTTGGAGGAGATCACTCGGTCTATTTCGCAGATCAACGAGCGCAACATGCTGATTGCCAGCGCCACCGAAGAGCAGGCGCTGGTGGCGCGGGAGGTGGATCGTAACCTGGTGGGGATTCGTAGTTTGTCCCAGCAGGTATTGCAGGGCGCATTGCATACAGAGACGGCAGGGCACGACTTGGCGGGGATGGCGGGGGCGCTGCATCAGATGGTGGCGCGGTTCAAGGTCTAGTAACCGACCGGTATTGTTCGTCGATCACAGTTCCACTGTGGGAGGGGGCTTGCTCCCGATGGGGGAGTGTCAGTGAGTGCATCGTTTGCTGACCCACTGCCATCGGGAGCAAGTCGAATCGTCGCACCGCCCCTCCCACAGGTGGATCTGCCTACATCGGGTGGACCTCAGTCTGTTGCGCCGTTCAAACGCGAGCCGTTACCCAAACAACGGATGGGTACTCATCCCCAAAACTGCAACCACCATCCAAATCCCACCACCCCGTTACTCACCAGAACACACAACCAAGCCGCCCACCGCGATTGCACCCCACCCAGCTGCCGCCACCCCAACCACAAACACCAGCCCATCGCGCCGAGCAAAATCGCCGCGCGAACCGGCTGCACCCAGCCCAACACCCACCCCTCATAGCGCAACAACTTCACCGTGGTCGCCGACAAGCCCAGGAACAACCCCGCACCACCCAAGGGCGTCAAGGTCAGGGCCAGGGGCCGAAACAGTGCGCGATCACCCGCTACGCGCGCGGCCAGGCGCAGCAGCAGCCAGCATCCGCCACCGAGCAGCAATGAGCTGCCCGCCAGATACAGCACGATGCAAACACCGTCGAGCCAACTGAAACTGTCATTGAGCTGCGGATAATGGGTCAGCAGCCACCACGGTGCATTGTCTTGCAGCGGCCATAGCCAATCATGGCTCACCAGCCATTCGGCCAGGCCCTGCTTGAGGGCGATGAACCACGGGCTGATGGTCCAGTGGAACGCGCCCATGGCCAAGCCGATCACGCCAAACAGCAGCAGCCGTGCATCCCACACCGAGCCGGGTTGGCGCGGTGCCTGGAGGATTTCCTGGTTGCACGAGCGCGCGATCAGTTGGACCGCCCCCCGTTGCCCGCTGCAGCGCCCGCACGCGTGGCACTCGCTGGCGCCTTGCAGGCGGCGGATGTCCAGCAGTGGCGCGCAGTTGGGTAATGGCAGGCGCGGGGCGCTATTGGCTTTCCAGCGTTGTTCATCCACCGCAAAGTGCACGGGCGCCAGGCGGGCGAGCAGGGCGAATACGCCGCTGACCGGGCACAGGTAGCGGCACCACACGCGTTTGCCGCGTACGAACAGCAGGCCGACGATCACCGCCGCCACGGTCGAGCCACCGAGGATCAGCAACGCAGCCTGAGCGTAGTCATACACGCTGATCAACTGGCCGTAGAGGGTGGTCAGACCAAAACCTACGGTGGGCCAGCCACCCCAGCGCAGCCAGTGTGGAATGCCCAGGCCACGGCCATGCCGGCTGGCCCATTCGCTCAATGAGCCTTCCGGGCAGAGCACGCCGCACCACAGGCGCCCGAATAACACCATCGACAGCAATACGAATGGCCACCAGACACCCCAGAACAGAAATTGTGCGAGCCGCGTCAGGTTGTCCAGCAGGCGCGCCTGGCTGTCCGGTAGCGGCAGCAGGGCGGGCACCACCAACAGCACGGCGTAGGCCAGCACCACCACCCATTGCACGGCGCGGATCAACCGGGCATGGCGGCGCATACCATCGCCCAGGGGCTGCAGCCAGTTCATGGCCGTGACCGGCGCAAGCCGTTGCCCACCGCCAACCAGTAGCCCAGCAGCACCAGCAAGGTGATCAGGCTGGGTGCGGCGCGGTAGCCGGCAAAGTCGGCGAGCAGCGCGCCCAGGCCATGGCTGTCACTGAGCAGGGCGCTGCTGTCCCAGCGGCTTTCGCCGACAGCGCTGTAGACCCAGTCGGGCATGTCCATGGCCAGCAGTTGCCCGCTGATGCGGTCCACGGCGGCGACCAGCAAGGCACCGCCCAACAGCAGCAACAGCGCTTCGCTGAGGGCAAAAAAGTGCGACCACGAGATAAAACGCCGACTGCTGCGCAACAACACCACCGTGAGACCGGCCAACACCAGGCCCAGCACGCCGCCGATGGCGAACAAGCCCAGCGCCGTATCGTGCAGCCGTGCGCCGGCACCGTACAGGAACACCACGGTTTCGCTGCCTTCGCGGCTCACCGCCAACAGCGCCAGCAGCATCAGCCCCCAACCGCCCTGATGGGCCAGGCGCTGGTCGGCTTCGCGTAGCAGGCTGTGCTTGAGCGTGGGCGCGTGGCGGTGCATCCAGAACACCATCTGCACCATCAACCCGCTGGCCAGCAGCGTCATCAGCGCTTGCAGCCATTCACCCTCGGCGCCGGTCATGGTGTCGCCGGCCCACAGCATCAACCCGGCCAGGCCCGCCGAACCCAGCAACCCCGCCAACACCCCGGCCCAAAGGAAACGGGCCAGGCGCGAATGGCCGCTCTGGCGGCTGATCCAGGCCTGCAAAATGCCGATCACCAACAGCGCTTCGACGCTTTCGCGCCACACAATAAACATCGCTTGATTCATCAACGGCTCCTAATCGGCGCGGATGCTGCCTTCGGGCAGTTGTGGGTTGAATTCATCGAAAAACGGGTACACGCCGGGTTGCAGGGGATGGATCACCACAAACGTGGTCACGCCGGGTGACAGCACTTTCTCCACGCGCAGCGGTGTGCTCTCGAATTCGGCAGGCCCAAGGCCCGTGTTCTTGAGCACGATCTTGAAGCGCTCGCCGGCCTTGACCACCAATTGCGGCGGGGTGAAATGACCGTCTTGCAGGCTCAGCTCATAGGTGGGCAGCGCTGCCGCCCACGCCGCGCCGTTCAGCAAAAAGCCGCCCAACAGCAGGGCGCGGCGCATCAGTAGCCGCCTTTTTTACCGATACCGGCATAGACGAATTCGTACTGCACCTCGCAGCGTTCGAACCAGGGCGCCACGCCGGTTTCCTTGTCGGTATGACGGCCCAGGGCGTGGTGACCGGTGGGCGGCCGCACGCTGAAGGTAAGGGTGTATTTGCCGGGGCCTTGCAGCTTGACGTTATCGCCATAGTGCGGCCCATCGTTGGCGACCATGGCGTGAAAGTCACCGCTGATTGGCGTATTGCTGCCCTGTTTTTTCAGCGAGAACGACAGGTTCAGATAGGGCACGAAACTGCCTTCCTGAAAGCCCTGGGCATTGTCCGCCGTGGCCCGCACATCGGCTTCCAGGTGCACGTCGGAGTCGGCGGTGGCGCGCATCATGCCGGCCGGGGCCATTTCAATCGGTTGCAGGTACACCGCGCCGATTTCCAGGCCGGGGCACTGTTGCGGTTCGCCGATGGGGTACTCCTTGGCGAGCGCCGCAGAGGTGGATAACAGCAGGGCGATGGGGAGCAGGGGGAGGGTACGCATAGGGGCTTCCAGACGGGTAAGTAAAGAGAGCCCGAGTCTAGGAAGGTCTGGCGTAAACAATAATGATTCTTGTCAAGTTCGCACGATATTTCATGCGTGCCAGGCTTGATATCGGTCAAGGCTGGGGGCGGGTATCAGGGCTAGGGTGGTGAGGTCGCCCTTCGGTAAGGAGCACTGCAATGGCCAAGCCTTTTCCGCTGCACCCCAAACACCCCGAACGCATCTGCTGGGGCTGTGATCGCTACTGCGGCGCCGCCGACCTGGCGTGCGGCAATGGCGCCGACCGCACCATGCACCCGGCCGAGATGCTCGGCGACGACTGGTACGAACACGGCGACTGGGGGCTGGCGCCCGACACCCCTGGCGCGGATGAGCCGTCAGCTGCCTGAGCGCGGTTTTTTCGGGGGCTCTTTTTGGCGGTCGACAGGTTTGGGCGTTTTGCTCGGCGGCTTGTCGGTGTCGTCGGTTTTTTTGTCGCTGTCGGAAGGGCTGCTCGGGTAAGTCCCAGGCGGCAGGGCGGAGCCGGCAGCACTGTCACCGGTCAAGGTGTTGGCCGCGGGCGTGGCATTGTCGCCAAACGCGGCAAGGGCGGCAGGGCCGGACAGGGCTGCCAGGCACGCAACAAGCAGGATCCTTTGCACGTGGTTCATGATTCCGTCCTCTTGATTCATTGCACAACCGGAGCCCTTCGCACAATGGGCCCCGGTGCCGGAGCGAGACGACGAACGCGCGTCAGGCTGCCATCGGCTTGGCAGTCATGGATTTTTTAAACGCGGCTTTCATGGCTTCCATTTCTGCGCCGAGCTCTTCGAGTTGCGCTTTGCCCAGCAGTTTTTTCGCTTGAGGGAACATCTCGGTTTCCTCTTCTTCGATGTGATGTTCCAGCAACTCCTTGACCACCTTGACTCGCCCGGAAAACTCGGTGGTGGAGGGCTCGGTCTGCTTCAAGTCAGGCAGCACAAGGGTGTCGACGGTGCGGTGCTCTTCCTTGGCTTCGTGGTACATGATGTCCTGTTCCTTGCCACCGGCTTTACGGAAGGCGGGGTAGAGAATCTCTTCTTCAAGCTTGGTGTGCAGGGTGATTTCCATCTCCAGCTTGGCCAGCAGCTCGGTGCGCTTTTTCACACCGCGCTCGGTGGACTCGCTCAGTTGGGTCAGCAGCGCTTTTACACGTTCGTGGTCGGCTTTGAGAAGGTCGATGGCATTCATGATGAAACCTCACAGACTGGGTTCGGGCGCGTCGAAGTGCGCGCCTCGTCTGGTAGAAGATTGCATCAGCTGTACCAACTTGAGCGATTACATAAATCGTATGTTTATCAATGGGTTAAGTAGGGTCTGCGCGGGTTGGGATCGTGCAGCTTGCATGGTCGTGGCCGCAGCGGATTGCATTACACCCTGAGCGCTTGATGCCCTCGGTGGGCAGCTACCACGCCCCTTGGTAAATCCGATGGAACCCTTGGCGCGGATGCTTGACTTAACCCATAGACCTCAGGAGGTGAATCATGCAATTGGAATATGTCTGGATCGGGTTGGCGGTGGTTCTGCTGCTGTTGGAATTGTGGGCGATCAATGTGGTACTGCGCAGTACCGGCGGCTGGGAGACCAAAGGGTTATGGTTGGTGATTCTGATTTTCGTGCCGTTGTTGGGGCTGATCGCCTGGGCGATGTTCGGGCCCAAGCGCGAGATGGCGGACTCGCGTAAAAGCTGACGTGTGAAGCGGATAGCAAACAGGCGCCCCACGGGGCGCCTGTTTACGTTCCGGGCTCAGCGATCAGGCCGCCAGCGCCTGGGCAATCGCCTCATTGAACGCCGGCAAGTCATCCGGTGTACGCGAGGTGATCAGGGTCCAGCCATTGGCATCGCATTGCTTGACCTGGGCGTCGACCCAACCGGCGGCGCCGGCGTTTTCCAGGTCGATGCGCACGCTTTTATACGAGGTCAGCGTCTTGCCCTGGACCACGCCCGCGTCGATCAATGTCCAGGGGCCGTGACAGATGGCCGCGATGGTCTTGCCGGCGTCGGCGAACTCTTTGATCAAGCGCAGCGCCGCAGCGTCCTGGCGCAGTGTGTCGGCGTTGACGGTACCGCCGGGAATGACCAGCGCGTCAAAATCGCTGCTCAGCACATCCGACAGTTGCACGTCGGATTCCACGGTCTTGTCTTTTTCGGTATCACCGACAAAGGTCTGGGTGGTACCGCCCTTGCTCGAACCGTGGGTCACGGTCGCGCCAAACTCGCGCAGTGCTTGCAGCGGCTTGACCAGCTCATCGCGCTCGATGCCGGTGTTGGAGGTGATGATGAGGATTTTCTTACCGTTGAGTTGCGAGCTCATGGTCGAGGGTCTCCTGGTCGGGGATTAATGGTCGTATTTGGCCTGCAGCTCCTTGGCCATTTTCAGATGGGCTTCAAGGGTGGGCAGGGTCTTGGTGGCGAATGCTTTCAGCTCGGCGTTATCCGAGGAAGCGGCTTCTTTCTTGAACAGCTCGACGGTTTTTTCATGAGCCGCCACCTGGTTGTTGGCGTAAGCCTTATCGAACGACTCGTCGCGCATTTCCAGGATGGCTTTCTTGGCCTTGTCGGTCAGGGCGGCATCATCCGGCACTTGGATATCGAGCTTTTTCGCCAGTGTCATCAGTTCCTGATTGGCCTTGGTGTGGTCGGTGACCATGTGTTGGGCGAAGGTCTTCACGTCGCCAGCGCTGCTTTTTTCCAGGGCCAGTTTGCCGGCCTCGATTTCGGTGATGCCACCTTCGGCCGCGTTGTCGACGAAGTCGTTGGAGGTGGCGGCCATGGCGGTGGACATTGCGCCGGCGACCAGTGCGAAGGTCAGGCCCATTTGTTTGATCAGCAGAGTAGTCATGGTGGTTCTCCTTGAACGTGGTGAGATGCCGTTACCTGACTGTTGAGCGGATGCCTAGGCAAAAGGTTTAAATTTTTTTTGCGTTGATTTCGCGGCTGCAATTTCCTTGAACTATCGAAATACCCCAGGGCTCTGCTGCACAACGGCGCATGTTTTTTTGCGCCTCATTGCCTGGAGAGACTCCGTGACCGATCACAGAACTGCCGACAAAACATCCAACCCCATCAGCTCGGAACAAGCCCAGAAAGGCGCCGGCACCCCCGACAAGGACCAGGCGCTGGAGCGTCCAGATCCGAACACGGAAAGCGTCGACAAGGTGCTGACGCCCACGTCGATCAAGGACGCTGAGCGCCAGGCCGGTGCGATCAAAGAGCAAGCCGCCAAGGCTGAGCGCAAGCTGGGCCACTGAGGGGGATCGGCGCCACCGCCACGTCTAGCTACTCGACCTCAACCCGCAGCACTTCCAGCCCCAACTGCTCATACGCCTGCACGTTCGGCACATGCCACTCGGTAATCAACGTGTGAATACGGCTGCACGGCGCCACCACAAACGGCTCTACCGCGCCGAGTTTGTCCGCCATGGTTACCGCCACCACGTGGGAGGCGCTATCGAGCAAAGCTTGCTTGACCGCCACTTCATCAAAATGCAGCGAGCTCATGCCTACCTGCGGGTGCAGCGCGCACACGCCGGTAAACAGCAGGTCGGCCTTGATGCTCTGGATCAGGCGTATGGCGTCATGGCCGCCAGTGGAGAGCGTGGCCGGGTTGAGTTGGCCGCCAGCCAGAATCACCTTCACGTCACGATGATCAGCCAGGGCGATGGCGATCATCGGCGAAGCGGTGACCACGGTCAGGCGTATGGAGTGCGGCAGTGACTGGGCGATCTGCAGCGTAGTGGAACCGGAATCGAACAGCACAATCTGGCCGTCTTCGACTCGGTTTGCCGCCAGTTGCGCGAGGTGGCGCTTGGCAGCGTTGGTCTCGCCGACGCGGGTGAAGAAGTCCTTGCCGGTATCTTTGGGCCGAGGCAAAGCGCCCCCGTGGACCCGTTGCAACAGGCCGGCGGCGGCAAGCTCGCCAAGGTCACGGCGGATGGTGTCCTGGGACACGGCAAAGTGCTCGACCAATTGTGCAGCGGTGACTTTGCCGTCGCGTTCCAGCAGCAATAGGATCTTCTGTTTGCGCAGGGAAGGCAGGTCAATGGCTTGATGGGAGTTGTGCATGTTTATGCGCTATTTTGCGGGTTTGTGCGAGGTTAGTCTGCCGTCGCTATAAACGCAATGGCTGGTTGGGCGACCGTTGGCCGGTTACTCTCTGGGCTCAGTTCAGGGAGAGGTGACCTAGATGTCGTTGATCACAACCATCGAAGACTTACGCAGGCTGGCGCAAAAACGTGTTCCAAGGATGTTCTACGATTACGCCGATTCCGGTTCCTGGACTGAGAGTACCTACCGGGCTAATGAACGCGATTTTGCCGCGATCAAATTCCGCCAGCGGGTGGCGCGCAATATTGATGAACGCTCGATCCGCGCCAGCATGCTCGGCCAGGACATGGCCATGCCGGTGGCGCTGGCGCCCACCGGCCTTGCGGGCATGCAGCATGCCGACGGCGAGATTCTCACCGCCCGCGCCGCCGCCGCGTTTGGCCTGCGCTACACCTTGTCGACCATGAGCATTTGCTCGCTTGAAGACATTGCCGAACACGTCGGCCAGCCGTTCTGGTTCCAGTTGTACGTGATGCGCGACCGCGCGTTTATCGAACAGTTGATCGAACGGGCCAAGGCCGCAGGCGTGGATGCCTTGGTGCTGACCCTGGATTTGCAGATCCTCGGGCAACGGCACAAGGACTTGATCAACGGCCTGTCGGCACCGCCCAGACTGACCCTGCCGAACATCCTCAACATGGCGACCAAACCGCGCTGGGTGATGGGCATGCTCGGTACCCGACGCCGTGGTTTCGGCAATATCGTCGGGCATGTGAAGGGCGTTGCGGACATGAGTTCGCTGTCGGCGTGGACCGCCCAGCAATTCGACCCGCGCCTGAGCTGGGACGATGTGGAATGGATCAAAAAATGCTGGGGCGGCAAGCTGATCATCAAGGGCATCCTTGATGTGGAAGACGCGCGCCTGGCCGCCAATTGCGGCGCGGATGCGTTGGTGGTGAGCAACCACGGTGGCCGTCAGCTGGATGGCGCGCCGTCGAGCATCAGCCAGTTGCCGGCGATTGTCGACGCGGTGGGCGAGCGTATTGAAGTGTGGCTTGACGGTGGCATCCGCTCCGGCCAGGACGTGCTCAAGGCGATGGCCTTGGGGGCCAAGGGCACCATGATCGGTCGGCCGCATTTGTACGGTTTGGGTGCCTTGGGCGAGGCGGGCGTGACGAAGGCCCTGGAGATCATCGCTCGGGAGTTGGACGTGTCGATGGCGCTCTGTGGGTATAACGATATACGCGATGTGAATCGCCAGATTTTGTTGCCGGGGACATATCCAGAAAGCAACGGATGAGCAAAAAAATCGTAAAAAAATAAAAAGAGTTGTCCACGAAAACCGTGGGTATCTCTGTGGATAACTTTGCGAACGCCCGGCTGGCTTGGCGATTTAACCTACGGTTAATATTTGATCAACTTTCGATTTGGGCCAGCATGGGCAGGGTTTGCGCTTGACAGCCAAGCGCGAAGCCAGTGCCGAAAAGCACTTTATGAGTCGCCTTTACGGCCTGTGGAGTGCGTGACAACCTGCGCCGGCATCCTGGCCTGCATCAGGTGGTCGAGTGCCTGGCGATAGCTGCGACCGGCCAGGCTCATGCTGTTGTTATGGCTGGCGCCGGGCACCAATAACAACCGCTTGGGTTCCTCGGCGGCTTCAAACAATTGCTGGCTGAAACGCGGCGGCACATAGCGGTCATCAAGACCGTGTACCACCAACAGCGGCATATGGATGTCGGCAATCTTGTCGATGGAGTCGAATTTCTGCGACAGCAGCCAACGGACCGGCAACGAGGTGTTGGCCACCGCCGTGGCCACATCCGCCAGGGACGTGAAGGTGGATTCGATCACCAGCCCGCGCACCGGCAGCGGCGTCTGCTGGCCCAGTTCAACGGCCAGGTCGATGGCCACCGCGCCACCCAGCGAGTGCCCGTAGATCAGGCGCTTGCTCGGGTCCGGCTGCAGCAGCTTGAAGCGTTCCCAAGCGATGCGCGCGTCTTCGTATACCGTCGTTTCCGAAGGCAGGTCACCTTGGCTTTGGCCAAAGCCGCGATAATCGATGGCCAGCACCGAATAGCCGAGTGCATGCAATTGCTCGATGCGAAACAACTGCCCGGTAAGGTTCCAACGCACGCCGTGCAGATAGAGCACTGCCGGTGCATCTTTGTTGCCCGCCGGGTACCACCAGCCGTGAATGTTCTGCCCCGACTTGAAACTGGCGGGCTTGAGTTCGAATTCCTGCACGGCCTTGGGCAAACCGCTGTACCAACTGGCGGTGCCCGGCTCGATGCGGAACACCAGCTCACGCTCCTTTTGTTGCAACACGCTGCAACCCACCGGCAGGCCGACGATCAACAACGCCATGCACAGCAAGGGCAGCCAGCGCAGGCGCAGGCGCGGCAGAAAACGAGAAGACATGAAGGTACCCAGGTGAAGGTGAAGCAGGGGTTTTACCAGATGGCCTACACCCACAGGTATAAATTCGACAGCCGTTGAGGGTGATTGCTTGCAAAGTGTTACAGCGTTGACAATGCTCCCCACTTTGAACAAAAGGCCTGACCATGGACAACAGCCCCGTTCGCATCACCGCCGAACAAACCCTCTCGGACAACTGGTACCTCCTCAAGAAATACAGCTTCGACCTGCGCCGCCGCGACGGCAGCTGGCAGGCCCAGACCCGTGAGGTCTACGACCGTGGCAATGGCGCGACCATCCTGTTGTACAACCGCGAGCAGCGTACGGTGTTGCTGATTCGCCAATTCCGCATGCCCACGTTCGTCAATGACTACCCCGGCTACCTGATCGAGACAGCGGCCGGGTTGCTGGACAATGCCAGCCCCGAGGAACGTATTCGCCTGGAGGCGGAAGAAGAAACGGGCTACCGCGTGGGGCATGTGGAAAAAATCTATGCCGCGTTCATGAGCCCGGGCTCGGTGACTGAGCGAATTCATTTTTTTATCGGCGAGTATCAGCCGGCGGATCGAGTTGGCAGCGGTGGTGGGCTGGAAGAAGAGGGCGAGGATATCGAAGTGTTGGAGCTGGGGTTTGAGCAGGCGCTGGGCATGGTGCAGAGCGGGGAGATTGTGGATGGGAAGACGATTATGTTGTTGCAGCATTTGGAGTTGCGGATGTTGAAAGAGGGGTGGTGAATCGGCAAATTCGGTTGATCGGGTTGTTGGCTTGTGGAGAGCGGGTTTGCGCTGTGTGGGGCTGCGAAGCAGCCCTTGAGTGGGTGGTTGTTGTTTGCACTGACTTGAGTGGCGTTCACATATGTGTGGGATAGAGCTGGATTCTTATTGGGCTTATCTCAACAAAACCTGCCTTTACAGCCATCATCGTGGTGCTTTTAAGCTCTGGTGTTCAGGTCTCCTCAGGGTAGTTTAAGGGGAGCGTGGGCTATAATTTTGGCGTTTTTTTAGCGCTGCATTAATTGAGATTGTGTGAGCAGAAGCTGCTTGATCAGAGCCCTAATTGATTGCGCGGTAAACTTTAAAACAGGGGAGTCCCAGTCATGGTTTTTGACGACTTTTATTTGAAAGTGTCCTTTTACATCGAATGAAGGAAACCAGCCTACGTCAAGTAATAGTCCGTCTGGGTACACCACCTGAAGCATATCCTCCTTCAAGTTGTGTACTTGATCTTCAATCGCGGAGTCTTCCAGCAAAGAAAGATCATCGTAGGTGATGTTGCCCTGTATGAAGTCTAATGAAATCACTTGGTTAATCTCCGGAATTCTTGCTCTGAAATGGGGTGGCCGTGAATCGTTTTCGAGCTTAGTTCTACCCGGATCCAGCGACTTGGAGCCCCCTCGCTTGCGCCGATGTTTTCAGCGTACTCCATGACCTTCCAAGGTTTGCCATTCGTAGTCATCCTGCCGTTTTTATAGGCTTCCCTCTCTAGGCTTTCAATATCTATCCCTGGCCTGTATTTTGCCGGACCAGATTTTGTCGTTGCCAAAATATCTTTCCAAGGTATTTTCTTTGAAGGACTGTGCTTATAGCCATGGGCCGTCCATTCAATATCTTCAGGAGAAGGGAGCGGTGGTTGACCTTCATTCGCTTTCGCGCTGCTCGAAAAACTCTCAGAGCTTTTAGCCGGATCACAGTTGCCAGGGCATTTGCTTAGCCCTAGCGGATCCACCCACCCCGTAGGGTTAGGCACGTACTGGTATGCGTTGATCCCACCCGCCAGCTTCACCGGATCCGGCGTCAGGTAACGACCAACATCCGGATTGTAGTAGCGATGGCGGTTGTAGTGCAGTCCGCTTTCCGGATCGAAGTATTGGCCTTGGAAACGCAGCGGGTTGTCGATTTTTCCTATGTCAAGGCGGCTGATTTGGCCGTAGGCGCGGTAGTGGGCGGACCAGACAATTTCGCCATCAGGAGCTGTGAGTTCCTGCGGCGTGCCGAGGTGGTCGAGTTGGTAGTGGTAGGGCTTGGTTTCTTTGGGACCAAACCCTTCCAATAAGGCCAGCGGCCGGAAGCTGTCCGGTTCATAGATAAAACTGCGATGGCGATCCGCATGGTGTTCGGCGATGAGTTTGTCGCCTTGCCAGAAAAACTCTGTGGTGATGTCATTGACGGTTTTGCTGATGCGTCGCCCGAATGGGTCGTAGCGATAGCTCGCGGTCTGGCCGTTGGGTTGTGTAATACCGATCAAGCGATGCTGGCAGTCGTAGCGGTACTCGGTAACGAGTTGATGGCCCTTGCCGCGCCGTTCACGGATCAGGTTGCCGAAGGCGTCATAGTCGTAGTGCCGGTCGCCCTGAATCATCAACCGATTGCCCGCCACAATGTCCGGGCCGGGGCGGTCGTGCATCAGTAGATTGCCGGCTGGGGTGTGGCCGAAGCGTTCGTGCAGGTCTTGCGAATGGTCGGCGCGGGTGAGGCGGGCTAGCGGGTCGTAGCGGTAGTGGTGTT
>Ga0308160_10005254_pt1 | contig 13565 bp, 15 predicted proteins | sample PhyFR1_FD_201036 | JGI IMG/M metagenome (GOLD analysis project Ga0308160, IMG submission 201036) | Phyllosphere microbial communities from UC Gill Tract Community Farm, Albany, California, United States - DLSLF.R1 | ecosystem: Host-associated > Plants > Phyllosphere > Unclassified | place: USA...
GGACCACCGGGGTACTAAGCGCTAGTTCAATCCAGCTCTGGCCAACCAGGCCCTGGGGGAAGATACGATGACCGGCCATAGCCAGGACGGTAACAATCACAGTCAAAGGCAGTGTCCACCAAAACCGCCGCCGGAAATCGACCAGTTCGGGATTTTCCTCCTCATCCAGCGATGGCATAACTGGTTCAAGCGCCATGCCACAAATGGGACAGCTTCCTGGGTCCTGTTCCCGTATTTCAGGATGCATCGGACAGGTATAAATCGTGCCTTGGGGCGCAGTGGCTGTCAGCTCAGGCCCGCCTGGGGTAATGAACGCCTGTGGGCTCGCGCGAAACTTTTCCATGCAGCGCGCGCTGCAGAAGTGGTATCTCCCGTCCCCATGCTGGATTTCTCTCTGCGGGTCTGGAGCTACTTTCATCCCACAGACGGGGTCAGTGAACGGCTTCTCCGCGTCTTGCACGGCATCGTGGTGTTCATGTCCGTCTCCATGCCGATGGGTAGTGCCATCGGCAGAGATACGGTCGTGCAATGGCGTAGGGCTATTCATATTGTTCCAATGGCAATCGATTTTACAGTGCGGTTAGCGTGTTCCGGAACCGTGGGAAAACGCCGGCGTACGACCGCGATATCGCTTGTATTCACCTCTGAACTCGGCAATTGAATCGCGCGCTTCTCCCTTTGCAAGCTGTGCGTAGACCAATACCATACAGGGAACATTGCAAGCGTAATGCGCGTTGGCCATTGCAATAGGAAGCCGGACATGATCAAAACAAATTCTGCGTAGCAATGAATCTCGCCTAGCTGAGATGAAAACGGGGCGCGCGAGATCACGCTGACCGCAGCCCTGCTGTCCCGCCGGTGCAGCACGCCCGATTTAGAACCACACGCGCAGTCCCGCGAGAACGCTCCATCGGGCGACGTCTTCCCCGCGATCCTGCGCAAATCGGGCCGCTCTGCCGTAACGTTTTTGCCACGTCAGTCCCACGTATGGCGCCAACTCGCGCTTTACCTCATAGCGTAATCGAAAGCCGAGCTCGATGTCGTTCACACCCCGCCCGACGCCCTGTTCCGTCACTTCCTGAAGCGCGAAATTACTGGCGAAGCGCGGCTGCAACACCCAGCGCTGGGTTAGCAGAAGGTCATACTCGATTTCAGCCCGCCCGGAAACCTCAGCATGTTCGCTCAGGAAGGCCGCCGCCTGGACTCCGAACCGATACGGCGCGAGTCCCTGCACTCCGACCACCGCGTACTTGCGCGAGGGAATGCCCGGCCCTTGCTTGACGTACCGCAGACCCGCCTGTAGGTCCCAGAAGGGAGCCACCAATCGACCGTAGAGGAATTGAATGTCTACATCTTCTGGCTTGCCATCATCGGGTTTGTTCGCTTCGGTGTAGATCCAGAGACGATTGTAGTCACCACCAATCCACGCTGTTGAATTGACGCGCAGTCCGTCCCGGCTTGTGCCCCCTTCGCGGGTAGTAGTGCGTTCGAGCTGGTCAATCAGAACGAAGCTGCGAACTGGACTGTCCTCAACAGGTTCCGTTTCCTGGGCTTCGGCGAAGGCACCTGACATCGTGCACGCAAGTGCGATGGCGCAACGAGGGAGGATGTACTGGACATTGGCTACATGTTTCATCCTGGCCTCCGTCCTGAGCGATCGACGACGGACACGACACGGAACATGCCAAGCTCCATGTGAAAAAGCAGGTGGCAATGGAAGGCCCACTTGCCTGCCTCGTCGGGCTCGACATCGAACGACAGCCGCTCGCCGGCTTTCACATTGATGGTGTGCTTCAGGGGCCTCTTCGCGCCCGCGCCGTTCTCCAGCATCATCCACATGCCATGCAGGTGCATCGGGTGGTCCATCATGGTGTCGTTGACGAAGGTTACGCGTAGACGTTCGCTGTAGTCGAAGGGGATGGGTTCTCGGGCCTCGGAGTATTTCTTTCCGTCGAATCCCCAGATCTGTCGCTCCATGTTGCCAGTGATATGCAGCTCAATCTGCCTTTCCGGCACGCCTTCTGGCCCGGGCGCCGACAAGCGCCGCAAGTCTCCATAAACAAGAACCCTACGACCAGCGTCCCCCAGCCCGGTCCCAGGTTCGCTGACCCGGCTGGCGGGCATCTCTGCGATCGTCGAATTACCCGGCCCGTGGTGGTCCGGACCATGAGGTTTCGACTGCGAGATTGCGGCCTGTGCCGGCATGGCATTCTGCTGCGCTGCCGCCCCATGCGTCGCATGCATGATGCCGGATGGCGACGGGGTACCGGGCGTTGCCGGTTCGGGGCCCGCTGGCATCGATATGCCCGACTTTTCAGGCTGGGGCGCCGATGGCATTTCCATGCCAGCCATTGCGTTTTCGGGGCCTGATGGCGTCGGCTCGCCAGCCATTGCAGCGCTCGGCGTGGCCGCGGCGGTGGCCATGGACATTCCCCCCATCGCCTCGCCCGACATTCCCATGTCGGCCATGGTCCGAAGCGGGCGTACGCGGCGCTCCGGAATCGGTGCACGCAACCCTGATCTGCGCGCGAGCGTGCCCGCTGCGTAACCGCTGCGATCCATCGCTTCGGCAAAGATGGTGTACGCCTCTTCCGTACGCGGTTGGACAATCATGTCATAGGTTTCGGCTGGGGCAATCCGGAACTCCTCGACCGTCACCGGTTCAACGTTTTGGCCGTCGGCCTGTACAAGTGTCATGTCGAGGCCCGGGATGCGCACATCGAAGTGCGTCATGGCCCCCGCGTTAATGAAGCGAATTCGGATGCGTTCGCCCGGTTCGAAGAGCCCGGTCCAGTTTTGGTTGGCTGATCGGCCATTGAGCAAATAGGTATAGGTGAAACCGGTTACGTCCGCGATATCGGTAGGGTCCATCCGCATTTTGCTCCATTCCAGCCGGTCGGCGAACATCGCACGCCAGCCGTCGCGAGACGCGTCCCGGAAAGCATCGCCCAGGGTGCGTCGGTTGAAGTTGTAATACGAACCCACCTTTTTCATCTTGGCCAAGACGTGCGCTGGATCCTCGAAGGTCCAGTCCGACAGCATGACGATGAATTCATTGTCGTAAGCGTAGGGATCCGGTGCGATCGGGTCGATGATCAAAGGGCCATACAGGCCTGCCTGCTCCTGGTTTCCCGAATGGCTGTGATACCAGTACGTGCCGCTCTGACGCAGCCGGTACCGATAGGTGAACGTCTCCCCGGGCCGAATGCCATTGAAACTGACGCCGGGCACACCATCCATATCCGGCGGGACGATCAGCCCGTGCCAATGGATCGAGCTTGTTTCCTGCAACTGGTTCGTTACGTGGATAGTTACACTTTCCCCCTCGCGAAACCGCAAGACCGGGCCAGGCAGCGAGCCATTGACCAGGGTTGGCATGGCGATTTTCCCGTTGATGTTGAGATTGCTCCGAGCGATCACGAGTCGGGTGACATGGCCGGCCTCCGACGGGGCCGGTGCATTGGCTGACACGCTCGGCGGCGCCCACGCGCGCCCGGCAGCCGTGGCGCCAAGCGCGGTTCCTGCCGCAGCCGCCGTGGTTTGTAGAAAACGTCGGCGCGTGCTCATGTCATCGTCCTGCAGCTCTTCGCACAGCGCTGGCATTGCTCGACACAGTCGCGCATGTCGCCCGCTTGTTCGCAGCTCTTGGCGCATGCCTCGCACGCTTCGGCACAAACCAAGCAAACCCTGCCATGTAACGGCGAATCGTTCAGCATGAAATTGGCCGACGTCTGGCATAGTTCGGCGCAGTTGAGCAGCAGTCGAAGATGCGCTTTTTTCACGTGTTGGCCACCTCGGTCCAGGCAGTAGCCCGTTGCCATCCGAAGACACATGCTATGGCAATCGAGACACGATTGAATGGCCTCCTGCATTGGCGGCATTACTCCGGAGCGGGAAGTGGATGCTTGCTCCGTGGCTGCGGACGCTGTCGAGCTGGCGGCGAGCGCCAAGGTCATTTGCAGAAGTCGACGGCGGTGCTCCCGCGGCTGGGAATGCATTTGACGCTCCTCATACGGTACACGGCTGGTCATGATGGTCCTTTCGACATTGGGAGGGGAATCACTGATGGCATGGCCTTCCGAAAATCCAGAAAGGCGCCGCACGACCGTCTTGATACATGTCTTTTTCCTCGATCCTTATTTCTCGCTGACTAACATTAATGATGGTCGAGCCGTCCCAGCCCCTTAATATCGTCCCACGATGTGGATTGGTGGCAGAGGTAGCATTGATGCACTTTCGCGTTCGGTTGGCGCGCGATTGGCGCGGACATCATTGGGAAGTGCATCATGTTGTGGCTCGGAGGGGGCGATGACATTGCGCGCATTCCGCCGACCATACTGACGCAGGGCGGAAATCAACGACCTTCCACTTATCTGTAGCGTGACACCGGATGCAATTCGACCCTAGCAGGCCATGGTGCCGGTCCTTAGTCGCGTGGCAGCTGACGCAATTGAGCATCGACTCAGTCGGGCCGGAGCGTGGATGGCTGACCGGTAGCGCACTGCAATTGGTGGGCTGGTTTGCGACTGTTGCGGGAGTACAGTCGCCAGTACTTGCGCAGCCGTTCGCCTGGACGCTTGCTCCAGGGGCGTTCGGCGCAGCAGGCCGCGAAGCAGGCAAACGGTCCAACATTTTCACGACCGTTGCCATGTCCTTTGCACTCAGGCTAGCATTAGCAGGCCCGCCGCCGAGTGAAACACGTAAATCGCGATGGGAAATTTTGGGAAGCAGCGCGTGGACGAGATGCAGTGGTGAGATGCCATGAGCTGCGCGTTGCACTTCGGTTGAATCAATTGGGGATAGTCCCATTTCATCTTTGAACCACCGCACAGCGACATTCTGAGGTGATACCCCCTCCTTGAGCAGCCTGTTTGCGGACACGCCGCTGGCAACACGTCCGAGTCGGCCCCGCATTTGCTGCATGGCGCTCGCCGCCAGACGGTGGTCGCCCCTATCGATCGCCGTAGTAAAACGCCCTTGCGCCACCACCAGAAAGGAAGTCCCTTCTTCGATACGCTCCTCGGAGAGACGCCGCACTTCTACGCGCCCCTCCGGCGTAAAATCCGGCATGCCCATCAAAAAAGGGTACAGCTCGTTGCGAAGTCCTCCGGCGCAGCAACCGCCCCCCTGACCCCCGCTACCCATCATTCCCTTCATCGCCCCCATGTTTGCAGGCATGGTTGAAGTCGATTTTGAGGCAGCGGCGGGAACCTCAGGCGTTGCAGGAACGACCCTTGGGCTGGACGGTGGGTTCGTGGGCGCAGTGGAGGCAGCTGCGCCAGGTGCCACCGGGGTTGGATGGTGGGCGTCATGCTCTGATCCGCTCGACTGAGCTACAGCGCACGTGCTACTCAACATGATCACCCACACGGACAAAATGACAGTCCGGCCGATTCGGGCGCTGGCGCTATCGATTGCACGGTTCATTAAACGAAAGAAGGCGACTAGCATTTCGATTGCCTCTCAATGCCAGAAAGTAAGTCCCAGAACGACCCTACCAACTTCGACGATTTCTTAATCTAGCGTGATCAGTCTACACTGGGTTTTCGCCACAGAATTGAATAACTTTCTAAATTCTTTCGGTTGCGTAAAGCAAATGTTGCATCGCGCCCCCTCGGGAAGGAGGATAGAAAGGAATAGCACTCGGGAAACGCGCAAACAACAACTACAGCACCGAATTAGATTTTTACCTTTTGGTGTGCCAAATGAGCGCATAATGGTCGCTCCCCCCTCCCAATCGAAACTGATTAGTCCGGACGAGCGCCAACTGATCTAATTGCTGATCTAGCGCAGCTCAGTGTTCTATAAAGAAACTTTTCAAATCCGATTTGTCGTTTGCAACGAAATGTTCACGTTTCGCAATCGGGATTGCGACGGACACTGCCAGCAAGTCAAAATATAGCGACGGCAGTCGGTGAACAAACAAATGTTGGGGAAACAATGCTATGCGACTTCAGGAAACTGGCTTTCTTTTTGAACCGATTGATAAAATTTTATTGCGCGGCCGATATTACATGACTTTTTATTTTTCTACATCTCGATTCCAACGCCGAGGGCCGGTTTTTCGCGGCATGTGTGAGATTACTAGAAAACAACGAAAGGCAGGCAACATAACAAATAAGGGGACGACAAGTCCGTTTCAAAACAAAGCCTGCTTGCATCCTCCGATCAATCTATCCGAAGGTCTTCCATGAAAACCACCTTAATGTATACCTTAGCCATCGCCGCGGCCCTGTTTGCTCAGCCAGCTTTGGCACAGGACCATCCGATGCCAACCAACTCAGCAATGCAAATGGACATGGGGAAGCCAGCCCAGGAAATGCCAATGGCGGGGAACCCCGGGACGGACATGACCAAACCGGCGTCAAAAATTCAGACAGAGATGGAAAAAATGCAGCAACAGATGGACAAGGTCATGGCGACGACGGACCCAAAAATACGCCAGAAATTGCTTCAGGAACATATGGAAACCATGCAGAGCAGCATGAAGGCGATGCGGGACATGCAGGTTGCGTCGATGAAAGGGAGCGCTCAGTCTGGTGGGAAATCCATGGGAAGCATGAAGGACAAGGATATGCAGAATCGCCAGGAAATGACGGAAACGCGGATGAACATGATGCAAATGATGATGGATCAAATGATGCAACGCGACAAGGCGATGAACTCGATGCCCCATATGTAAGCCGACGGCCAATTTCTCCTTAAGGAACTGGATCGCCAACCCTGTACATATTCCTACTTGGTGGCGACAGTTTAAAGTATTGCGATAGCCCGTAGTTTGAACACCGACACCGGCCCTGAACTCGCTTTGAAGTTGTCTTTTTAACGCATCTTGGGAGAAAATCACATGAAACGACTCACCACAAATGCCGCTATTGGTTTGGCAATCACTGCATCTACATCTTTTGCCGTGTTTGCAGCCCCTGCAGCCGAGCAGCCAAAAGTCACCGACGCGCAGGCTGACAAGGCCAGTGCGAATAAAGCACTGCCAGAGTCAGATTCGCAGGAAAAGACCGGAAAAGGCGGGAGCAAAAAATCCGCTGCTGCAAAAGGGGAAAAGAATAAAGGCGCTACTGCAGGGACAAGCGAAGAGAAATCTGGTGCCGCTGTGAAATCCAGTGCAGCTAATTCGAAAAGCCGCAAGATGAAACCCGAAAACGATCAGTCCAAGCATTTTCATCCTCGTGACGGAAAGTAATCGCTCATCACATCGAAAGCGGTTGGCTCGTGCTCGGCACTGAATATTCTTTCATGGCGAAGTGCATCCAACCTGAAGCAGAAACGTTGACGACAATACTGATGGAGAAGTAAATGGACGGACCAATAGACGATCGTGACAAACGCAGTGGTCGCACGGCCGAAAGACTGACGTATTTTGCTTTCGCGATGATTGCGCTGTACTTCTTGCTTACCCAGCACAGAGTCCACCTCATCAGCGCTCTACCGTACCTGTTGTTAGCTGCCTGTCCGCTAATGCATGTGTTCCACCACCACGGCGGGCATGGACACCGTCATGGCAACAAGGAGGGTGCCGAAGCGCCACCACCAGAAACAGAGTCGCGCCCTGAGCGCCCATGACATCACAACGATGCACCACGACTACTAAACCTTTTCAGGAGCCTCTTCGTGGAACAGCTTAACACCGCGCCCGCCTACGGCCTTTGGACCCTGGTGATCATCAACTCGCTGGTTTTCATCATTTTCGCGTTCAGCTTTGCAAAGCCGCAAAGCCGGCGCGACTGGCGTTCACTGGGCGCGTTTTCCGCTTTCCTGGTGGCGCTCTTCACTGAAATGTACGGCTTTCCATTGACAATCTATCTACTGCTGCCTTGGCTATCCGATCGTTTTCCCGGCATTGATTTCCTCTCCCATGATGCGGGCCATTTGCTTGAGACCATGTTCGGATGGAGCGTGGACCCGCATTTTGGACCGTTCCATGTCGCTAGCAATATTTTGATCCTTGCCGGTTTCTTCCTGCTGTCGAGTTCATGGAGCATTTTGCACGACGCTCAACGAAGGCGCGTTCTGGCGAGGAGTGGCCCTTATGCCCGGGTTCGACATCCGCAGTATGCGGCCTTCGTGATCATCATGTTCGGGTTCCTGCTGCAATGGCCAACGCTGGTTACGTTGTTGATGTTCCCGATACTCGTGCTGGTATATGTCCGACTCGCGCGCGCCGAAGAACAGTGGGCGCTAGCGGAGTACGGTGATGCATATCGGCTTTACTGCGAGCGTACCCCAGCGTTCCTGCCGCACATCGGAAAAAAGCCGGGAGCAGTGCGTGCCCATGAGCGCTAATTGCGGTCGGCACGCAAGCAGTGCTGTTCCCAAGGTCAGTAAGATTTGTTAGGCGCTGGGAAACCAAAATCTTTGCCAGGTGCGCCCAACTCGCAAGTGGTGCGGACCGCTTGCGCGTTTGCTGCGGACGCAGTTGCTCAGGACTGGCGACCACTTCGCTTTTCGTGAAGACAGTGCTCGATCGTCCAGTTATCGCCATTCTTTTTAAGGACTGCCGTCTCGGTTCCAAATGCATGCACAGGCTTTCCGCGGGCGGTTCCCGCTGTTTCGTTTTCCTCCCACGCGACCGCCGTCTCGCCATCGATACGTTCGGTCTGCTTCAACACCTTGCGGGTTGCGCTCTTCGCGAATTCCATGTCGCCACTGAAGTGGTGGCCGGCATATTCTTCACGCGAGCGTTCCGCATAACCAGATTCATAGATCGTGATCTCAGGTGCGAGCAGGCTGGTTGCCTTTGCCTTGTCGCCACTGGAAATGGCCGCATGGAAGGCCGCCAGGGTTTCTTTCGGCGTTGCCGCCAGGCTGCCAGCCGAGGATGCGAATAGCGCTGCTGCGAAAAGAGCTCCTACCGTGAATTGCAATCTCATTGTTATTCCTTTTAGGTTGAACGGTGTCACGACGTCATCCAGCCATAGCAAGGTATCGCTACCGGACGGATACAAGGCTGGCAGCAAATGCCGTACGTCGACGGCACCACTGGCATGTGCGGAACGCGCCGTTTCGGCGAAGCTCGTCGCCGCATGGCCGGAAGCACCCTGTAGAACGAGCATTATGGCCAGCAGGTAATAGGTGGCACGTGCCGCGGACAAGGAAGGGATTCGCTTTTTATGCATGTTTTCTGCGCCGGTGAATGATGACTGGGTTCCTGTAGTGGCGCTCGCTTGGCGCGCTTGCAGTCCCTGGCGAACGACAGGCTGCTGTGGGCCAGCAAGTCCTTGATGCAAGTCAAGCCAACGGGGCCAGAATCAACCCTATTCTCTATGCCGCACTTGATGCAGATGAAGTTATTCACGTAGTTACAGAGCGTACACTTGATCCTTTCCAAACGACCTGATGAGGTACCCACATGTACAAAACAATCCTGGTCCACGTCAACGGAACAGCCAGATCGACCGAACGCACCCGAGTCGCAGCCCGCCTGGCAGCTCGGTATGAAGCTCACCTTGTAGGGGCAGCGATGACTGGTCTTTCGCCCTACATGTTTCCGATCGGTAGTATGGAGGATGGTGTGCCAGCAGTCGTCTTTCCGATTAAGGAGCTGAGGGATGAAGCCTACCGCGCCCTAGATCAATTCGAGACGACGGCGAGCAGTGAAGGCGTCAATTCGTATGAGCGCCGGATAATTGACGATGAGCCAGGCATGGGCATGTCCCTACAGGCTCGGTACAGCGACCTAATCGTTGTCAGCCAGACGACGTTGGACGACTTTCGTCCCCGTCTGCGTACTGATTTTCTCGAGTACGTCCTGTTCAACGGCTCACGTCCCGCCCTGATTCTTCCCCAGTTCCCCGTTCAGAGCGAGGTTGGGCGAAGTGTGACGGTAGCCTGGAATGGCAGCCCGGAGGCGGTCAGGGCAATCACGACTGCGATTCCCTTGCTCAAGCGGGCGCAAAAAGTGAACCTCGTTGTACTAAACGCCGGGAAAGAAGCGGACCTGCGTGGCGAGGATCCTGGCGCGGACATTGCCCTCTACTTGGCCCGGCATGGCATCAAGGTCGAGGTCACTGCGACCAATGCCGGCCGTGACGACGGTGATGCCTTGCTCTCGTTCGCTTCGGACACAGGCGCCGACCTGATCGTCATGGGCGCGTATGGCCACTCGCGCTTTCGTGAATTCCTCGTTGGCGGAATGACGCGTACCGCCCTTGCGTCGTCGCCGCTCGCCTTGTGGATGTCGCACTAGAACAGGTGTCGGCATGAAACAAAGAATCCTACTCATACAGGGGCATCCGGACGCAGGGCGTGCCCATCTGTGCTGCGCACTGGAAGAGTCATATGCGCAGGGGGCACTATCAGGTGGGCAGGAAGTCCGGCGCACCCAGGTGACAGCTCTGACCTTACCGCTCTTGCAAAGCTAACAAGAATGGGAACATGGTGCGCTCCCGGAATCCTTGCGTCAATCGCAGGCCGACATTGGCTGGGCGCAGCACATCGTTTTCTTTTTTCCTCTGGGGCTGGGCGATATGCCGGCGCTTTTGAAGGGGTTCTCATCGCTGAGAATGATGACAAGTGTGCGGAAGCGCGCAAACAATCCTAGGCTTGACTAAGCGCAGTCTTAACTCGGCGGGCGTTAGCAGCTCTTGGCCACTGCCGCGAGCGCCACTTCTGCAGACGACCGGCAGCAATGCAGGGAAAGCCGAATGTCAAGCATACGCCTGTGGACTGCGTGTCGCCTGGCGAGCAACTTGCAGACATGGAATGAATCGCCCCGGCTTTCGTGGAGGCCGGTTGGTGTGAGTCAGGCCGCGACGGCTTGACTGCTCAGATGCTTGTAATAGTTTGCCTCAGCCTCCGCTGGCGGTATATAGCCGAGCGGTTCTTGCAGTCGGTGGTGGTTAAACCAGGATACCCATTCCAGCGTGGCCAGTTCGACGGCCTCGCGCGTTTTCCAGGGAGCGCGGCGATGGATCAGCTCAGCCTTGTAGAGCCCGTTGATCGTCTCAGCCAGGGCATTATCGTAACTGTCACTCTTGCTGCCCACAGACGGCTCAATGCCGGCTTCCGCCAGGCGCTCGCTGTACTTTATCGACACGTATTGCGAGCCCCTGTCGCTATGGTGGACCAGCTCGTTTCGTTCCGGCTGACGCGCATACAGCGCCTGTTCCAGTGCGTCGAGCACGAAGTCGGTCCGCATTGAGCTGCTGACTCGCCAGGCGACGATTCGCCTAGCGAAGACGTCGATGACGAAGGCGACGTAGACAAAACCCTGCCAAGTCGAGACGTACGTGAAGTCGGAGATCCACAGCTGGTTCGGTCGCTGGGCCTTGAACTGGCGGTTGACGCGGTCGAGCGGGCATGGCGCCTTCGCATCGGCCACAGTCGTACGCATGACCTTGCCTCGCATGACGCCACGCAGCCCGACCTTGCGCATCAGGCGCTCCACGGTGCAGCGGGCCACGTCAGTTCCCTCACGCCGCAGTTGGCGCCAAACCGTGTCGGCCCCGTAGACCTGCAGGTTTGCCTGCCAGACACGCTCGATGTCGACGCTCAGCACGTCGTCGCGCTGGACACGGGCACAGCGCAGTGACGGGTTGCGCTGCTGTGCCGCGTGGCGCCAGTAGCCCGACGGCGCAACCTGCATCACCTTGCAGATCGGCTCGACGCCATAGGCATGGCGGTACCGGTCGATGAATGCCCTCACGGCTTGAAGTGGCGGCCGAGCTCCGTCTGGGCGAAAAAAGTACTCGCCAGGCGCAGGATCTCGTTTGCCTTGCGCAGCTCGCGCACTTCACGCTCGAGCGCCTTGACGCGCTCCTCTTCGGCAGTGGTCGGTCCTGGGCGCCGGCCAGTATCGCGCTCCTGCTGGCGTACCCAGCGGCGCAGCGTCTCTGGCGTGCAGCCGATCTTGGCTGCAATTGAGGTGATCGCTGCCCACTGCGATTCGTACTGGCTGCCCGCTTCGCTGACCATGCGCACGGCGCGCTCGATGACTTCGGGGGAATAATTGTGTTGCTTTTTCATAGCTCCATTCTCTCAAACAATGGAGCCTCTACAAAACCCGGGGCGGTTCAGCATTGGTCGAACGAATGCAGGCATCGGCAGGGCGGTGGCGATGGCGGGCGATGGGATCAATCATGCACCAGCCTTGGCAAAGGCCGACGTCGGCGTCGCGATGGGGACCGGTACCGATGTCGCAATCAATTCCACCACGTCACCTTGGTCAAAAGTGATCTGCGTGCTATCGCCGGATCGCGCTCATTGTCCGTCGAAACGGTTCGCAACATGCGGCACAACCTCGGCTTTGCATTTATATGTAACGCGCTTGGGATTCTGCTGGCCGCCGGTATCCTTTAGCCATTCACCGGGCAGCTGCTGTCGCCGATGATCGCTACCCTGGCCATGAGGCTGAGCCCGGTGTCGATGTCGGTGACCGGCAATGCGCTGCGCCTGCGGGGTTCAGCTGGGAAATCGGAGGCGTCAAAGTAATCTGCCCCTTTTCGCTCAGATCCAAGGCTCAGGATGCCGTATCTCAGAATATCTGGTGTCGTGAGAGGCACTGCGTAGATATGGGAGTAATGGATGGGTTACAAATTTCCGCTGCTTAAGGTTGGCGTAATTGACAACGACATCCTCTGGCTCTAGACTGCCCCTGACCATGAGACTTTCCCGTACATCTCGACTGATTGCCGCAACAATAGTGCTGTTTAGCATATTGTTTATGCAGCTTGCTGTTTCGGCATACGCCTGCCCAGTGCTGAAGCCGGGACATGACGATCAGTCGATCTCGTCGGTGCAGGTGAAGCAAACGGAAATGGTCGCATGCGAGGACATGGATATGGAACAGCCCAGCCTGTGCCATGCTTCCCATCAGACAGACAAGCAATCGCTGGACAAGCCGACGACGCCACCCCTTGTGCCGTTCGTGGCGGTTGGGTATGGGCTTCCGGTAAGCCTGAACACATTACTGTTCCCGTCTAGCGGTTCGCCGGTTCCCTCCTTCCTTACCTACGCGACGGCACCGCCAATTGCCATTCGCAACTGCTGCTTCCGCATTTGATCCTCCAGTCTGCTTGACTCCTCATCGCTGCGTTCTTGCTGCCGGCGATGCTACTCAATGCATTCTGGAGGTTTCATGTCGTCCCCACGTTTCATTGCGCCACGCATGGCGCATCCTTCGGCTGCCCAATCCTTTCGCGCAGTCTTACTTGTTGTATCGATTGTCATGGGTAGGGGTGCGTTTGCCACCGAAACGCCTTTGACTCTGGCGGAAGCCCAGCAACGCGCCGTCGAGCGATCGCGAATGCTGGCAGCAAAAGATTATGCTGCACAGTCCTCACGGGAGATGTCAGTTGCAGCCGGCCAGCTCCCCGATCCCGTAATGAAGGTCGGTATCGATAACGTTCCGATCAATAGGCAAAGCCGCTTCAGCTTGACACAAGACTTCATGACGATGCGACGCGTCGGTGTGATGCAAGAGCTAACGCGCTCCGACAAACGTCGCCTGCGTGCTGAACGATTCGACCGCGAAGCGGAAAAATCGATTGCGGAAAAGGCGGCAGCGACGGCGACAATCGAACGCGAGACCGCACTGGCCTGGCTGGACCGTC
>Ga0308160_10005255_pt1 | contig 13565 bp, 16 predicted proteins | sample PhyFR1_FD_201036 | JGI IMG/M metagenome (GOLD analysis project Ga0308160, IMG submission 201036) | Phyllosphere microbial communities from UC Gill Tract Community Farm, Albany, California, United States - DLSLF.R1 | ecosystem: Host-associated > Plants > Phyllosphere > Unclassified | place: USA...
GTGCATTTCTTCTTGCTGCCTTCTTTCCAAATTATCACCGAGCCATCCTAATACATATATCGGAAACTCTTCTCGTTCTGCTTGTCGGTGAGATCGTCGAAAGCGTTCTCATGCTGCAACTGCTCTGCAGCGGGATTCTAGGCATGAGCAATGTCCGCGATCACCAGCTCACTCCTGTTTCGGCGACTTGCGGGTACGCTTTTCGTCGTTCGCTGTTGCGTTTCATCATGATGAAACGGAGTATAATCGTCATGACAATGAAGAAAGCTATCGTCAGAGCACACCAACGCAAAACTCACCGTAAAGCGCAATATGCACGGCAAAGGCAGTGTGGTACGACGGCGCATCTTTGGCCTGAAACACTTGAGGACCGATAATGTTGCCAATGGCAAACGTCGCGAACATCATGATGAGCGTAGTCACCTTCTTCGACTGGCCAGCTGTCGTGAGCGAGGCAGCGCAGCGATTACGTACCGACATTGCGGGTCACCAGCGACCAGAGAAGGTTACCACTAACAATGACAAAGTTGGCGAGATCTGCATCAGCATCGAGGCGTATGCCAACTTACAGAACGCAATCAGCATGCCCGGAGCGTTCTGCGGTGTGACCTTGACAGTGTCGAGGACGATGGTTCCAGCGAGTGCAACCACTATGGGTCAGCGTGGCGCCGCTCTACGAACCTACGCATAAACCCGATCAAGACAAGGCACGTCTGCTGCGTGTATCGCGCGAGCCAGGCCGACGCTATTGTCAGCCATCGCGCGATCGAGAGTCTCACCAATGTAGACCAAAACCGACCAGGCTCCCTGAGCGAGGTTGAGAAGTTGGGTTTGTCGGCTACGAATGAATACCTTGTCAAGCGTCAAGCACCCACACTGTGAAGCCAAGGCCTTGGACGATGATGTTTGCGAATACAGCCAATCCACCGACGATGATAAAGCAGGACAACTGCATGAGCAGATAACACCAGACCAGGGGGTCTTTGAATGCTGCGGTTAGTTATGCAGAGACACGCACTCACCCTCCCACATCTGAGACCTCTTGAACTCTTTTTGCTGAACTCCCATCTCGTTCACCCTGAGACGCTCTAGAACGAGCGTCTTAGTGTGGTCGTCCCACATCTGTTATCAGCGGAGACCACCGCTGTACTCACCTTAGCACGCATAGGCGAGTCCGGCAGGAACAGGAGGACCATCAGCCCCCAGATGACCGTCAAACCTGTCATCAGTCATGTCGACATCGCGACTTACCTCCAACGCAGATGAACAGAGCCTGCCATGGGAAGATAGGCGCGTTTTGCACAAACGTGAGACCGTAGGCGAGGAGACCTGAGACGCATAGCTGGACACCTTGCTGACAGTACCAGTAGCTGTCGTCAGGGTGGTATGGTGTGTGCGCACCTGATGATGGTTGGGTGTTCCTCCCGGCGATAGTACATCTGGATGTCAGGGATGCGTTTGAACCGTTTGGATCACTCACGACAGTGAGAGTCATGAGACAGGGTTGGACTCCACTACCAATCAGCGCCATTATACGCCGTACCCACCTCTCGAAGAGTCCGAGGAAGAATCGCACGACCATGAGTCCCGCCCAGCTGCGGCACGCAGCGTGACAAAGTACGAGGATACCCTTGGAATCAGCCTGTACATGAATATACTCACCCAGATGATTATCAGACCCCCGAGGAGCTTGGCGATCGGAACGCGTTGGATCAAACGGTTGATAGGTACCTGCCATTAGAGAGCCCGAGGGGTCCTCTCACCTCTCCGATGAGGATGCCGATGTAGAGGATTGTTCCCAGCAACGCGTACTGCTGGCCGACGAGATTGTTGTCCTTTCGAATGCCCATGATGGACGATGAAGCAAGAGTGCCTTGAGTCAATTATGTCAACTTTCGAAATAGGTACCTTTGTCAACTGCAAGTCAGCTCACGCTCAACGCGCGACTCACAAGTCTGGAAAAAGTAAGAAATGACCAAGAACGGCAAGATGCGTCGATCAAGCTGTCATGAGCTCTTGTTAGGTCGGCTACACACCATCCGCTTGACACGCTTGTTTGTCGCAGCGTCGATCACAACACTGCTGTCCAAATACCTCGCGGTCTCCTCATCGGCGAGGATACCTGGCAGGTTCTTGATGTCCGCCTCTCCGACGGCATCTTCGTGATGCGCTACTTCACGCTTGTCTGTCTCTACTGGGGCGATCTTCTGCATTGTGAACGGGTAAGATCATTGCCTGTCGTCGATCTCGGCTATATGTATTCATCAGATACGACTTCTGCCAAGGCGCGCCGGACGATGATTGTTGCGCTGGGATGAGTTATTTGCTGCATCAAGCTAGCTCAAAGCTTATCGATGGTCATCTGATCATAAGATGGACGGGATAGAGCGGTTAACAACGGCGCGAATCAATGGAGCGCTTACAATTCGGAGTCGCGATCGGAAGGAGTTTGTTGCGAGTCGGCTTTCGGCATCGACGTGAGAGAGGTCAGATGACAATGCACGACGCTTTCGAGCCGCCGACGGGTCTGGCCGGCGCGGTGCCGATGACGCCTCTGGATGTCACCCAAAGGTCTGCTACATTTACAGGCCATGCCAACTGACCCGGCTTCAACCATCTCTTTCCTCCGCCAGCTGATGTGGGAAGATGGAGCAATTTAGAATAAGCTTATTTTGGAGAGAAGTCCCCGCGGACATGGAGTTCGGACTTCAACTCTATATCGTCGCGAGGCACACAAGCTTAAAAGCTACTTTCGAACGCCGAGGCCTTTGCTGGGCGCCGTCCAATAAACGACGGTGGGCTACCGAATCTGCAACAACCAATGAACCGCCATACATATGATCATTTCCTTTAACCGCGCTCCAAGCCCGCACGACGTGATATACCTAAACACTACACGACACACATCCTTATCACGCAGCTAGGCGTTGCGCCGCTGCCTCGTGATCGGCGGCATCGTTGACCGCAGTCTTGGTGGTGCTGAATCGCCAGGCGGGGATCCGCCTTTCGAACAACTCGTCGAGCTCGGCAAATGTCCTGCCCTTGGCTTCTGGGAAGACGAAATAGATCGTCAAGGTTGACAAAGCGGCCAGCGGTCCGAAGAAGAGTCCTGGTATTTAGCGTGTGTTGCTTGCGACGACGGATACTCACCGATCTTTGCGCCCCATCCAGCGCCTTGAGACGACAGCATCAAAGGTACAGTGTAGCTCTGGACAATCAGCAGAGCCGCGCACGCCGCGCCGATCACGTACGAAGAGAACGTTGACGCAAGATTGGACCAACGCGGCAAGACCAGCGGTCTGAGTCCTCAGAGCAGGGGTAGAAAGCTCAACCAAAGATACCCAGCCTGCGTGTCAACTTTCTTTCAAAGGGCAGCTTACCGATCGGGGCAACAGAGATAGAGTAGGCGGCTACCCAGATGGAAACAATGGCGACCAAAGCATTTCCGGCAGCCGGTGTAAGCGTCATGAAGCCGATTCCACCGACGATGAAGACGCAAACCGACATGAATGCAGTTCCACCGAGCAGAAGCGGTCGACGACCGACCTTGTCGACAAGATAGAACGACACGAGCACGCCCGCCAGAAGAACGCAGTAGACGATCAGATTCGCGGTGAAGGTGTTCCTCAGACCGATGAGGGAGAAGAAGTAGACGGCGTTGAACATGAGCGGAACTCCGACGAAATTCTGCCGTCAGCCGCAGCCAAACATCAAACCCACCTGGATAGAGATCGGCACAGTCGAGACGAGAGTTCGTCGCAAATTCGTACCCTTGAGACACGCAAGCATACTGTATTTACTGGTCTGTGCTGCCGCCGCCTGAGAAGACTCGATCCCCTGGGCGAAAACGGCATATTCATGGTCCCAGTCGTATCCGGCGACATTGCCGATGAGCCTTCGTCGGGCACGTTGAGCTTTGGCGTGGTTGCCTCTCTTGTGGAGCCAAACCGGGGATTCGGGGAGACATATAAGGATCGGCACCCAGAGGCCGAGGAAGACGAACTGGGAGTAGAACACATCGCGGAATGCGAAGGGTGCAGTCTGTTGTCAGACAAGCCGATGGTCCCACATACCCTGTTGATGATATCGAGTGCGATCGCACAGGCCAGCTGCCCGAGCGAGAAGAAGAAAGCATACGAGGAGAGGACCGTGCCTCGCGTCTGCGGCATCACGTTCTCAGAAGCGTAAGACAGGACTGAGGTTCCGATCAATCCGGCAGCGAGGCCGTTGGTTACTTTGGCGATCAAAAAGTGCCACCAGTTCTTGCTGAAGATCTCGATAATGATGGTCTGTTATCAGAAGCAGTCCAGGGAAGATGAGCCTACTCACAATAAGCTTGAAGCCGGTGAACAGCCACATGTTGGCGCGGATACCGAATCTCTGCGCAGTGAACGGGGACCCGAATTGCGCGGCAGCCTGAGCGACATAGTTGATCGCGCCCCAGAGCCCGACATAATTCGCATCCAGCTGCAAGGCGCCCTTGGCATCGCGGACGGTACCGAACTGTGCGATGAAACCTGCCGTTAGTTGGATCGAGCGGCAAATCACCTTTGTTTCCCACGATCGAGCCTGTCACAGTGGTAGTATAACCAGAGTAGCTTGAATGAGCTTTGATCCGTGTGATCAACTTACATTCCAGCGCTTGCGACAGCTACGCCGATGACGAACAGCCTCCAAAACTTTCTGATCGCTTGGGATCTCGTCAAGTCGGCGTATTTCGACACCAAAACATTATCGACAGCAGCGCTCTCGATGGGTTGTTTGGTGGTGTCTTCGAGTTCGTGAATCTCGGCCTTGTCGTCGATAGGACTCTGCAAAGGGGGTAGAGCTGCCATGGTGTAGTGGGGCTTCTTGGGCCTCTGCGGAGCCGCTTTTATGTCGTCCTCGGGTACGATTGACGAGTCCGATCCGGACCGAAAGCCGTTAATTTTGAATGTCTTTCCGTTCTATATCCTGGGTTTCTCCGTTCGATGAGGCTCAGGAGAGCTCAAGAAAGCCAAGCTATTTTCCGATGACCCCACGGAATGCGCTGCAGAGTTGTTGAAGGAGGACGAGCAGAGGGAAGGTTGGGGCTTTCGGGGATACGGTCCGACAAATGAAGCAGGATTCCGGGCTTTAGTTTGCCCGGCTGGAAATACCATGGAAATACGGACCAACGTGTCGCGGGGCCGGTATAAAGTGAATCTGGAGCCAACTATTGACGTTAAACCATGATCAAGCCGCTAGACACCGCAACTCGAGAGATCAAATCGCTGGACGGGCTCTGGCGATTCATACCAGACTCGCCAGAACTTGAACGCCCTTGGACTTCGACGCTTTCCGGCGATACCGAATGTCCGGTCCCGGCTTCATACAATGATATCTTTGTCCCGTCGCTGCGAGACCACATCGGCAAGGTGTGGTACCAGCGACAGGTTCGGATACCCCGCGGATGGTCCAACCAGCGCATCTTCCTCCGATTCGACAGTGCGACACACGCCGCCGAGGTGTTCCTCAACGACGTCTCGATCGTCAAACACATTGGAGGCTATCTCCCGTTTGAAGCCGAACTCACCGACAAGGTCAAAGGCGGGGAGGAGGTCAGGATCACTGTCAGCGTCGACAACATCCTCACCAACGAGACGATACCACCAGGACAAATCTTGACCAACGAGTTTGGACGAAAGCAGCAAAAGTACTGGCACGATTTCTTCAACTTTGCCGGCCTCGCTCGGTCGGTACGATTGTACTCTACGCCCAAAGCTGCGATCGAGGATGTCACCGTGACCACCGACATCGACGGAACGACCGGTGTTGTCCGTTACACCATCGACGCGTCGACCCAAGGGCATGTAGAGGTCGACCTGCTCGACAAGGGCGCGGTCGTCGCCTCGTCACCTGGTGCGAAAGGCGTTTTACAAGTTCCCGACGCAAAGCTATGGCAGCCCGGCAAGGCTTATCTCTACTCCTTACGAGTACGACTCTACGATACGGAGCTCGTCGACGAGTACCTCCAGCCTGTGGGCATCCGCACGGTCAAAGTCGACGGCACGCGAATCCTCATCAACAACAAACCGTTCTACTTTACCGGCTACGGCAAGCACGAAGACACTCCGGTCAAGGGGAAGGGTCACGATGATTCGTGGATGGTACACGACTTTGAGTTGATGAAGTGGACCGGAGCAAACTCTTTCCGGACAAGCCATTACCCGTATGCGGAGGATGTGCTCGACTACGCGGATCGACACGGCTGGGTCGTCATTGATGAAACGCCTGCCGTCGGTCTCAACCTCAACATTGGCGGCGGTATCTTTGGATCGGGCATGAAGAAGACGTTCTCGGAAGACTTTGCCAACGATCGGACTCAGGCAGCACACAAGCAGGTACTGCGTGAATTGATCCAGCGGGACAAGAACCATCCCTGCGTGGTCATGTGGTGTGTCACCAACGAGCCTGGTTCGGGTGAGGAAGGCTCTCGGGAATACTTTGAGCCGCTCGTCAAACTCACTCGCGAGCTTGATCCGACACGTCTTGTGACATACACCAACCTCACCATGGTCCCGCCAGAGGCTGAGCGTATCGCCGACCTCTTCGACGTCATTGGTCTTAACCGGTACTACGGCTGGTACGAGTTTACGGGAGATCTAGAGTCCGCCGAGAAGAAACTCGAGCAGGAATTGCGGGTTTGGGAGGAGAAGTTCAAGCGTCCACTGCTCATGCTGGAGTACGGCACGGATACTGTGGCTGGACTACACTCGACTGGCGATCTCCCATGGAGCGAGGAATACCAGAGCGACTTTTACGACATGTCACATCGCGTCTTTGACCGGATCGAGGCGATCAGGGGAGAGCAGGTGTGGAACTTTGCCGACTTCTCCACCGGAAACGCGATCTACCGGGTCGACGGGAATAAGAAGGGAATCTTTACCAGAGACCGACGGCCGAAGCAAGCCGCGCACACGCTCCGGAAGAGGTGGACTGCGATGAAGGGTTGATTGGTAGTGATTATAGACCCCCGCGATGGGGCGGTGGGCAACGACGAAAGACAGCTTGTCACGTGCGATTGAAGAGGCCGTAGGATCCTTACCTCAGTTGATCCCATTGTATAAACAGAGACATCATGCACTAGGATCGCGATGAATCACAGTGCAAATCCGTCATGTGCGTCATTTCGGATGTATGCACTACGTGCGACCATATCCCCTCTCAAAGATTTGAGATCAGCGATCGATGTCAGAATGAGCACCGAGTAGTAAACGATGAGTATGCACCCTCTTGCCTTCGTCCGGGAGCCATCGCGATGCAATAACGGAAAGTACCGAGCGTGTCTCGCGCGCAGCATGCCCGTACCAGATGTAACGGTGTCGGAGTTATACCCCGAAAGGTGCCTGGGTGTTTGACCGAAGGCCGGCCGGAACGGAAGCGCGGTGCCAGTACGAAGCTCCGGCCATCGCGCGTGTACTAATCCGTGTTGTCCGTGTTTTACCCGGCTCGATGGATTTGAACGCCGGGCACCGGTGCGAGCGACTGCGGTACAATCCACTTGGATCATCACTTAGTCACGAAGCAGGGCAGAGATCGCTCAACAGCTAGGGCCGGCGCCAGACCCGTTCAGGTGATAGACTTGGATCCAGCCGCGACGCGATCATAATGTCATAAAACCCAAAATCTACACAACTCTATACCGTCTGAATGTCATGTTGATCGGACCGCCGTGATTCTATACTGTCATCTGCGTAGCGAAGTCCAGGCAGACTCGACGATCCCTATAGCAAGGTCAGCCGTACGCATCATCGCGAGCGGGATCTTCACTCACACTCGTCCCATCTGACCACTTGGTCGTTTCAAACGATTCCAACGGCTGAGTCTGATGTCAGTCCCGCGCTCGATATGGTACGTACCATATCCGGTGCCGTGAAAGCTGAATCTGCACGGAGCTTTGCGTTGAAGTTGTTTTGCCTACTCGTCAGTGAATGATGACACGGATACTCACGTCCGGAGAACCTGGATGATGGCGAACCAATACGTCAGGGATTGCAGCGAGCCCATATGTCGGAACCTGACATCAGAGGTGTTTTCGAGGTGACTCACCAAGTGCCGGCACCGATCGAGCATGTTGTGGTCCACAAAGGACACAGCCTGACGATGATGTATGCCAAGGCTGTGAGCATGGGTGGTAGCCTGTCGTCAGTACGATCGTCACGGCGACTCACATTGACTCCATGGTCAGGAGCATAATCTTATCGACCAGGCTGGAAGATGCCATAAACATCTTCATGCTGAGCAGTCGGGTAATGATGAGACCGCAGATCAGGACTAAAGGTGAGCCAAGCCCGTAACAAGAGACACACCATCGCAAGCTATTGTTAGCTCGACCTAACGAATCACTCACCCAACCCCGCAATGCCGGAAGCAAGCTGCAATCCCTGTCTAGCTTCGATGAAACGAGTGTACCACGACGCAGCCTGGAGCAGCTCGTCCCCATGCGTGTCGGACTGCAACCGGGGGCCGGTGTACGACCACACAGTGTACACAAAGCGCAGGACGAACGACGTAGCGGAGAGGAAGCCGATCGGGAGGGCGATGTACCATTTCCATCGCCAAAGTCGCCATGCGCGAATGCCAAAGTATGTCTGAGAGATCGCGGCGATGATCGAGAACAGCAGGTACGTGGAGTAGAGATAGGACTGACGTTAGCTCGCAGCCCGGCACCGATTCCCGCATCGACCCACGGTATCGCGGGTGAACAAGTCTCCGAGCGCAGATGTCGATGTTATCGCCCGCAAGTCGACTATCATGATTACAAGGGTCGCACTGGCGTCAATGGGGCTGATACAGGCACCCACATGTTCAACAAAGCCACCGCGGCCAGCATCGCTTGATGCGTGAAAATCACATGGTCGCTTCGCCGCAGAAACGTCCAGGTCTGACACTCAGCGATGTCTGCGTACGATCCCGCATTACTCACCAACGCGGTGCACACTCCCACACCTATTGCCATTGGAATAACGCCATCCTGCTGAGCTTGCAGCAATTCATGCTGGCTGTTCGCCTGCCCCGATCAGCTCCACCCGGTCCCACCTCGCCCACTCACCCGCAGCAATCGCTTTGCAAGGTCGTCGCCGTTCGACAAGCCGGGCATGTTTATGGCGTGAATGGCATGAATATTGCTATATGTAATATCGCGAGGGGCATCCTGAAAACTGTTCCCATCGCCAACAACATCTCCCTAACCCTCAATTAACGTGATATGCCAAACGACGTGTCTCGTGGGAGACCGTTTCACGTAAGACGGGGAGGACGCGGTTAATGGGTCATCCGGCCGGAGGCGTCCCCCCGCCGTGGGCAGGTGGTAGCGTAATTTTCCTCCCGACGTCGTAGCTCGCGGCTGCCTTGTAGACGGAATAACTCCGGACGCCTCGGCGTGGGTTCCCGCTCTGGGTTAGTCGCCACCCTTGGAGCATCTCACCGTGAATCAGGGTCGAAAAAGAGGCGTCTAAGGGTTCGGCGTCTGTGCACGATTGCACCGCCAGGCAGGTAACAACAGCAAGCAGATAAGCCGTAAGTTACGGAATGTCCGGCTTGACACAAGATCGAACTGAGATCTCGGCGTGTGGGTTTAGGTCACGTTCGACTTGGTTGACCGTAAGTCCGGGAGTACGTGTTGTTGTCGCCCAGCACGCCAATGCAGCTCTCGTAACGCTGGCGCCCCGGGTTGTGGGCTCTTGCGACAATTAGTCAACTAGCTTTGAAAGCGCGCTTCGATCGCCGCGTCGTTATACGGGCTCGTGCGTGGCCTAGCTGAAGCGCTTGATAAAGTCGGCAGGTACAGCGCGTGCTGGGCGTGGGATGCGATCCGATCAGGCCAACTCCAGCTGGAGGAGACCGGGATGAGCTATGGTACGATCAAAGTGCATTTTTGCCTTTTTCGCTTCGCAATTTCTCTTTCAGTCGTATGACTCGTTAGCGTCTTGTTTGACCGGTTTGGTCCGGTCGTTCCGTTGAGCAGTCCTTCCACGCCACGGGTCGATAGCACCACGGCAGATGGCTCGATCGACTGCTAGGTCACGCGGTCGTGATATATCGTGGGTAAACTGACGCGGCTGGGCTGGTCAAGACAAACGAGTTCGGTGACCTCTCGTCCGAAACACAAGTGCGATTGCATCGTAGCATCAACAATACATCTAAGCCTCGCTCCCGTAGGTACGGGGATCTTGAGTTGTGCAACGATTGCGGCAGACGAGCACGGCATTCAGGCGGTCATGCTACGGAGACGATTCTGAATCCTTTCCACGCACATTCATACAATCATCTACTGCGTCTTGCCCTCTGCCGCCATGAGCTTGCTCTGCCACATGCGTCCGGCAAGGTTTGCTCCACCGCCGCCGTTCAGCAAGTAGCACAGGGAGTGGCTGTTGCAACCTCTGCACCAACCGGAACGCCTCGGTCCGTCTGATTCAGACCACCACTTATACTTCCGCAGATCTTCTCTGGACTCGGTCTGTAAAGACCCATCAAGTAGGGGATACTTGACCGTATCCTCCACAGACGCGCTCAGGGCGGGTCCGCGGGCCTCGGGGTCCAAGTAGTGCTTGACGGGCGCTTCCGTGTCCATACTCTGATGAGCTAATAGCTGAGCGTCAATGGCAAGCCAGCCGTCATGATTGTATTTCGGACGATCGGGACCTCTGTGCGTCTTTGCGGTGGCCTCGCTAGGCAGATTGAAGTCGGTCCATTCCTTGTCAGTGGCTGACATTCCCAGGGTGCTGTTGTCTTCGTCGTCGAATTCATCGTCGTATTTTGGTTCGCAAGAGAAGAAGGTGCGCATTTTGAATCGGAGGCCCGATCGGAACGTCTCGAAGGTTTTTTCGAAAGTTGGGTAGGTGTGGGGTTTTCTGATGTCAGTCGGATCGGAACAAGACCCTGCAGGTCCTCACAAAGGGACGTCAACGGTAAAGTGGTACGCCTCTCGAGGCTCCTGATCCCGGAACGTATGCCTGATTCCGCCTCCTCGCTCGAAGCGATCTCTGGGCCCGAAATTCATACACCCTTTGCGACGGTCGTCATCGAGCCTGCGGGCACGCTCGAGCTCGTCCATGCTCGGGGTTACAACCATTCCGAGGCTGTCCGAGCATCCGCTCATCCATCCCCCGTAATACTCATCGTCGTCGATTCCTCTGGCAAGCGAGTCGTACTCCTCCTCAGAACGGACGAAATTGAACGCCCAGGTGATGTTGCGGTCGGCATCCAGGAAAAAATCGATGTCCAGGGGGTACTCTGACCCGTTCCCTGTCCTCTGCAAGGTAATGTTCAGCGTCATATTGCTTCCCATGCTCGGTTGTACGACGTCGCTGTTGATCCTGAGCGCGAATGCGGCACTGTTCCCGTGATCCTGCTCATCAGCAACGTCATGACCACTGCACATACACAATCAGGCGCTTCTCTACCGTAGCGACCACGGTTCTCCTTTGCAGCTGTTGCGTTTCGACGGTTCTTGAACTCGACCACCGCAGGCCATAATCCCGACAGGTTGGCTGGTGAAGTATTGTACCCCAAGGGCGAGCTTGCGGGGAGAAAAGCCGATCGGCCAGAGGGTACATCGAGGGTCGTACCGTTGGCCAGATGAACGAGATGGTAAAACTCGGACATGGTCTCCGTATTGAGCACCTACTGTCAGTCTCACCCGCCGAAGAGTACTCGCCTGTATGTTGGCGCCGTACGATCCACCTGTAGACACGTGCTCTTCTAAAGGCGGAAACTGCGTGTTATTCGTCTCGCTCTCGTCAACAATCGCGCACTCACATTCGTGAACGGGACATGCACCGCGAAGCGTTCCACCTCGTCAACCATTGCTGCATCTGTCATCAGCTGTATCTAACAGCAGTCTCACTTCTCTTTTCCCATGGGAGTTTCGTGGTCGCATCGAAAACAACTCTTTCTTTGCCCTGCACCTCCCACAGGCTCTCGTTGGCCAGCAAACGGTCTGTCACGGTGTCAGTTAGTTGCTCCGAGACGCATGCAACTTACTGTATTCTTGCAGCGCCAAATCGAACTCCAATTCTCCTCGCGCTGGGGACAACATGTTTGCATCCGGCGATCCAAGCACGTCGTTCCAGCCAAACGATTGATACGCTATGGACTCGTTGTACTCCGGTCGCTTTGGCCTCGCAGGGAACTGAACGTCGTGGCGCCTAATATCAGCTTCTCTGATGCAGCTCAACGCAGTACATATTCGACTGACCTGATCATGATTACCGCTCGTTCTTTGTAACGTAAGCCCGCCTCCCAGCCAATGATATCACCACAAGCGCTGCCATTGGCCGCGAGCCTGGCTTCGGCGGGCAGATTCGCTCCTGGGTACAGATCCGGCGCGCGAGTCCAAGCGCGAATGTCGCAGTCCCATGGCGGGCTATGGTCGGTGACCACAGCGGTCGCTTCGTGTGAATCGATCTGGCTAAAGAGGGATCCCGCGTAGTGCTGAATGCCTTGTATAGAGATTGCCGAAACGACGCAGATTTGTGCGATTAAGCCGGGGACGATTGAGAACGCTCTCATGGTGGATGTTGAACGTCAGAATCGCTAGAGACGGCCGCAAGGGACATGGCGCTGGGCGTTTGTGTCTCGTGCAGCAACCCCCTTGCCGACCAGATGGCGGTGCTCAGAAGAGTGGTCAGCAGGGATCATCAGGGCGGGCATGCGCAAGAGGTAAATAAGCTTCGGCAGATGAAGCGGCAAGGCGTTGGAAGCGCGAGATGCACAAGCGGGTTCCAGCGCTCAGGCACGTGCTAGCGGGGGATTTCAGCTCAACCGGGCAAAGGTTACGAGCTGGGCGGGCTTAGTCGGTTTTAGCCGAATAGATGTCATGTAGTCCGCGGGTTCGATGTAGGCGTCGCTTTAGTACAGACTGTTGTGCGAGAGTGTGTCACGAGTAATCCGTCGTGACTGCTGTCGGGATCCCTTCCCATCTTGCGCCGTCCAGGTCAGAGATCGCCATTCAGTGACCAGCGGTTCGATCCGACTGCTCAGCCGTCCGATCCTGCTTCTTTGCCGGAAGGACCATTGACTTTGATGACACAGCAACCATCCAAAAATTGAGATTGGTAGAGCTTGCCAGGAGCAAACGCTGACAGCGCAAGTGCTTTCGATGTGTGATGCATTGTTATCCTACCCTGGGGACGGGTCATCTTTTGCGAATCATACCGCAGGATCACCTGCAATGCATTGGGCGATATGACTGTTACAGAAACGAAAGGTAGAGAGCTATTCAGCTAAGATTGATGGTGTCATAAGCAAGCTCGAGAGCTTTTCCATGCTTCCGTCGACAGTCGATCATAGTTTGAGGGTCCGACGGCGATGAGAAGGCCAAAGACTTTCTGTGCTAGGTCGAGTGTACATAATGTCGGTCGTCACCGACCAAGATTGCCCCAGCTGTGTCTGTCGAAGCCGCATTGACTGTCCGTACATGGGCGATCCCACGTCACCAAGCAAGGTGAGCGATGATCGCGGGTTCAAATCTCGCCACAACCGTTGATAGATCCGGGGAACCCGCCGAACATCCTGAGGACGAGGTTGATGCCGATCCCGAC
>Ga0308160_10005256_pt1 | contig 13564 bp, 22 predicted proteins | sample PhyFR1_FD_201036 | JGI IMG/M metagenome (GOLD analysis project Ga0308160, IMG submission 201036) | Phyllosphere microbial communities from UC Gill Tract Community Farm, Albany, California, United States - DLSLF.R1 | ecosystem: Host-associated > Plants > Phyllosphere > Unclassified | place: USA...
CGTAAGGCGACATCCGTGGTCAGACATTCCCCCATCAAGAATGATCACTGTCTAGGATCGGATCGTACCGGTTCGGAATCGGTCGTAGACTGACAAGAGCCCAGCGATCAAGTGTAGGTCGTCATGAAATTGGTCGACTTAGAGCCGCGAGATGGCTCGGGTCGATCAGATGTGTCGGATCCATCGACTTTGCTGGTAGTTCCTGATTGGCGTTGGCTCGTGCCCCGGACGTTATGTATAGACGTCATAGGAATGAACGGTATACTGAACAAGCATAGAGCGACTGGTTTATCGAGAACAGTGAGGGCGGATGTGAGAGCTCCGTTGGTGTTGATATGCGTAGAGGAAGGGGATTAGGAATACCGGCCAGATGGAAGGTAGTGTGCTGGATTGAGAGTACCGGGGAGATGGAGGCAGTCGAGGTGTCGGACCAGATTCCGGCTGGGATGAGCGAGGCCGATGTTTCGAGACGTATCTGCTGACAGGTGCTGATCCCTTTCGTAGTATAGCCTTTCCTTGAGCATCCCTCCTTGTGCATCCTTCCGTTGTGTATCCTTGCCTCCATTCTGTTCTGCATCCCATCCTTCCCTTGTGTTTCCTTGCCTTCATTATGTTCTGCACGCCCAGGGAGGTCATCCCAACCGCGGTGATCAGTGGGCCCACTAGCTGGTGATCCAGATCGGTACTGGTGAGGTGTGGTGGAGATGCAAATCCTGATATCAGCATCTGCGACAAGTGCATCGGAACATCTCACTTCGGAAAAGAGCCGGCATGATGTGTTGTATGCCGTTGATGAACGTTCAAGGAGTGTATCCAGATATCGAGATGTGCAGATCAAAGGGACTACTCATGAGTGACGACCTTCAAGCCAGACTCACCTCAAGGTCCATCCACATGTTCGGATCGTCCGTTTGCACTGGTATCCCTGATCTTGACTACGGCCCGACCTGGCATGACACGCTTTATCTATCCCATGATTCCTCTCTCGATGACCGAGCACCTTGTCCTTGGTCAAGCCGAAGCTTCCTGTCCACATCTCGAAATGTCCCCTCATTCGACATCCTTATCGGGAAAGAGCTGCCTGAGGGATGAGGCGTTTATGGTGAAGCCGGAGGGATCTGACGGTCGAACCAACGTGTCGTTGCTGGGGACGAAGGCGCGAAGGGTAGCAAGAGTGACCGAGTGTTTGTTGAATGGTTCTGGTTCAATGAATAAGGAAGTCGGCGCGTAAAGTGTCTCGACAATGCATGTTGGTGGATGCTGAGAGGGTGGTGTGAGGAGAAGGAGGTAGAGTAAAGAAGAGAGATGACGCGTTGAAGGAGGGGGACGGGAGTATATGCATTTCTCACGCGCCGACTGGATCATTCAACCTTCTATGCCAATGATGACCTTCGACCGACACGCCGCAGGTACATTACGCTATGCATTCTCCGCGGCTGCAGTCGTAACCCCAAGGTTACCCAAAGTAAAGCCAAGAAAATAGTGACCCGATGGATTTCTTATTTCGGAAATTCGGAGAAATGCGCCAAGTGCGCCAGGACAACTTTCCCCGGCGGCAGCGCCTGGACGGTGGAGGCGAGCATAATACCTCACCCTGCCAAGTTTCGTCATTGTTATCTCAGCTGCAAGGGCGGGAGGTGTCCCACTTGCATGCCCGAGTGGTCATGTGGAGCCAGTCTTGGCGATGAGGAGAAGACTATAAGACCCGGGTGGTTGGATCGATCGCCCGCCAAACTTTGGTAACGAGTCACATCATGGCAGACTTAAAGAGCTCTAAGCATTTGGATCAAGTCCAGCTGGAGGGCGACCGAGCGCCGGTACCAGCACCACAAGCTGGACGAAACCTCGTTCAGAACCCTCTGAAGGTGAGTCTACCCCTCGAGCGAAGCTAAATGTAGCGCCAAGACAGAGAAAGGGTCGTTGCAGAGGCACAAGAGTTTGCCAAAACCCATGGTCTGGCCGAGCATAGCGACCTCTTTGGTCGGGCGGCTCTCGTGGCTCGAGATAGCGACTTTACCAAGATCGGGGAGTTGGACGCCGAGGAGATGACGGCACTTCAATACGAAAAGGACCACAAGTGGCATGGAACCAAGATGCTTTGGTACTCTATCGGTCTCTGTGCCGTGGGTGCAGCAACTCAAGGTGAGCAGTGCCATAGACTGAGTGAGCGATAGCTGATGACAGGATGGGATCAAACTGGATCCAACGGTGCCAACTTGTCGTTCCCGCAAGCCTTTGGCATTGATGGACCAGGTCGTGGGGAATGGATCGTCGGTCTGATCAACTCCATCATTTACCTCACCGCGTGAGTCGGCCATATTGCCTAGCCATATTGCATCTAGCTGACGTATAGGGGTCTTATCGGTGCATTCATCGTCGACCCTTTGAACCACTACCTCGGGAGACGAGGTGAAATCTTCGTCACCGGTGTTATACTCGTCGCCACGCCTATCGGATCAGGTTTTGCACAGACATGGGAGCAGCTCTTTGCTATCAGATTTGTTATGGGTATAGGAATCGGTAAATCCTCTTTGCTCACTCGGCGCACGACTACATAGACTAATGGAATAGGTGCCAAGAATGCCACAGTACCGATCTTTTCGTCTGAACTCGCTCCACATCGTACTCGTGGCGCACTAGTCATGTTTTGGCAATTATGGGTGGTCGCCGGAATCTTCCTCGGCTTCTCCGCAAACGTAATCGTCAAGGACACTGGATCGATTGCTTGGAGATTGCAGCTGGGCTCGGCCTTTATTCCCGCATTGGTCCTTGTTCTCGGAGTTTACTTTTGTCCAGAATCGCCTCGATGGCTGATGAAACACGGCAAATACGACAAAGCATTCCAGTCTTTCCTCAAGATCCGAGCTCACCCCATCATCGCTGCCCGAGATTACTACTACTCGTATGTCATTTACCAGCAAGAGAGGGAGGTCGCCGGTGGAGGCAGCTACTTTACTCGAATGCGCGACATTTTCACCATTCCTCGAATTCGACGAGCCAATTATGGTGCATCGACCGTTATGATTGCACAGCAGATGTGTGGGATCAACAGTGAGTCATGGGGGGGTCTGTATATGCTGATTGCGGCCAGTTATCAGTTTCTACTCTTCAACCATATTCCAAAACGTAGGATACAGCGCCGAACAAGCATTATACGCTTCACTTGGTTACGGAGCCATCCAAGTCGTTTTTACCATCCCGACGTTGTTCCTGATCGATCCCATCGGCCGAAGGCGCCTGTGTCTCATCGTAAGTGATCATCACAGCGAGACTGACGCTAGACTTTCCCGTTCATGTGCATCTTTTTGTTGGCGGCTGGTCTATCTCTGCTTAATGACACGGGAAGTCAGGCAGCTCAAATTGGTCCCGTCGTTCTGTTTGTCTACCTGTTCACAATCGCCTACTCGCTCGGTGAAGGCCCGGTCGCTTTCCAATATTCCGCCGAGGTGTTCCCAACCATTCAGCGAGAACAGGGTATGGCTTGGGTCGTCTGCATCAACAACACCTTTGGTACGTGACCATCAACAGGCGAAGCTGACAAACAGCTGGTATCCTAGGCTTGACATTCCCTAGAATGCAGACCGTCATGACTCCGACCGGTGCTTGTAAGTCCCTTCCGCTCGATGCCCGCTGATGGCTAGTCGGATTCTATGCTGGACTGAACTTGATCGCCTGGTTCATGATTTTCGCGTTTGTCCGAGAGGTGAGTAACGACACTCACATCTCCTTTGACCTCGCTGACGTACTAGACCAAACAACTTACACTGGAAGAGCTAGACCGTACGTGATCGATTACTCCACCGTACTGACAATCAGAGGTTTTCGAGGTCCCCACGGCTCAGTTCCTCTCGTGAGTGGCCTGTCATCGACTCGACTTCCTTTGCTGATTTTCCAGGTACGAGGCAAAGGTCCGAACTCCCTGGTTCTTCAAGCGATATTTCCTGTTCCAGAAGCATCTTGCCGCTCCGCCTCCAATCATCGCGGCAGAGGACGAGCATGACGAACGAGAAGCACTCGAAATGGCTAGCAGGCGATAAGGACGGCTTCAATGCTCCCTTGACGTTTTAATATGGTCCCGGGGTGACAGGTACCGCGTTGGTTTTAACCGTTCTTAGTATGTCATCAATACAATACGTATGCATACGTCTACAACCCAACGTGCACATAACAACATACTCTGATTGGTCACAGAGGAATCGTCATTCCCGATACACCCGCATTCTCGAGACTAAACGCCCGCAGCCAATCCTCGGGAAGGACGCCAAACATAGCCTCAAAATCGATTTCGGGCATAATCCCGTCATCCCTATTTTGCTCATCTGCCATCTCCAGCATACGTGCCGGAAGTCCTCCGACCTGTGAACGGATTCGTTCGGCAGCTTTGTCGACACTCGGCACCATCGTGTGGTGCCAATCATGTCCCTGCTTCCGCGCATATGCAATCGAGCGTTGTTGCACGGAAAGACTGACAACAGTCTGAAAGTGAAGGTAGGCGGGTAAGGTGTGCAGATCGTTCTCGGCTAGATCGTTGAAGATCTCCAGGAGACCGACGCTGTAGCGCAACAGATTGGTACCGGTAAAGGTCTGACCAGCTACCCGTGATGCAAGGGCTACGGGAGACGGTATCCGTTGGACGGAGCAAGACATTCGAAAGGCGAGAGAGAATTGCAACGCATGAGCCTCGTATTGGCGTAATTCTGCGATTCAGCCAGGTTGCAAGGGCTTACTCACTGCTGGGAACATGCTCTTCCGACTGCCACCGCTCAAATTCCGGTATTAGCGAGGACCAGGCATTAATCAAGGGCGTGGTATCCCATGCACTTGTCTGAGATTCCACTTCTGCAAGACAGAGACGGGCAACGATGGGAGCGAAGACGGCGACAAGTCTGGCGTCTGATTGGATGGATGCGATGGATTGACTATAGCGATCCGACGCAACGACGGGAAGTTGATCTGCTAGAGATATGGCCAAGGTGGACGACATGCCTTGCATGAGGGAAAGACTGACGATCAGGTATGCTCGGCGTTGGGACCTACATGTTGTACCGATTCTTGACAGTCTCCCACAGCAGAACTTGGTCGAGTCGTGAGGACCACTCGGGTAGTGTAAGACATCGAGATTGGTGCCATATTTCAGACATGGCGTCCCAGCCCATCATCTGGCCTACGGAATGCGCCAAAGCGATCGTTCGGACAGCTGTCACCGGAGCGCGTGTCGCATCACAGGGGCTAGGGGCTAAAGATAGAATGAGGAGAGCCAGAGGTATGTCCGGTCCCACTGCACCTGAAATGACGGCCAGTATTGATTCTTCAATCAGTGACCATAATTCCGACGTTGGTGCCGCGTGAGCCAAGATTGCGAGTCGGGTGAAAGGGTGGTTTGGGGTCGAGGCAGAGGACAGCAAGAATGGAGCGAGGGGTAGAATGCTGGAGAAGCGATATTTGAAGCTAGATCAATTCAGCGGGAGTCTTGTAAAGTTGCCCGGGACTTACAGGTGAAACGCCATTTCCATCTGCTCTGCCGATACGAGCCCTCGAGCCACTGGATCGGGATATCCAAGATCCGAAGCGACAGTGAAGATGCGTTCGGTCATTGGAATCGAGTGCCAATTCAGAGTGGTGAATATCTTGTGGATATCGACCGGTCGTGGAGTGGCTGCTGGGGTGACGATGTTGCTGGCAGAGGTCGTGGCTGGTAAAGGTGGACGCGAATACATGTTTTGTTCTAGGCGATCCAGACGTTGGTGAAGTAGATTCCATCCCTCCTCCATCGCGGCAATGCGGCTGTATTCCTCTTCATCGGGAGCGCGGGATCGACTGGCAGAACGCATCACCTCGGCCTGGACGAGTGAGCAGGTCTTGTTTTTAGTCCGACACCTCAGACATCCGTCCCGGACTTCGACGTCTTCACAGCGGGTTTTAGAGTTGACACAAGCTAGGCATGCTCGATAGACTTTCTGTTTCTTCGAGGGACCCGCTCCGTCATGTGATGCACTGGACCGGCGTGACATGTTGAGTGGTATAGTGATGATAATGATAAGAGAGACAAGATACCTTTGACGGGAAAGCCCCGAAGGCGGTGCTATCCGCCTCGGATTTCCCGACGCGTCTCTCGCTTCGGTTCATGCACCCACCCTTGTAACTGTTTCTCGATTTATGGCGCGAACCATATCGAGGACGGCTAGCCAAAAACGGGAGTCAGTCCTAAAACCGTTTCACTTACGGACGGCGGATGCATGTTGAGGGGTCGTACCTGTGCTTGGCTTGTCAGAGACCAAACACCCCACATCAATTGGGCGAGGGGAAGCTCCAGCTCATGCGGTTCTATGCAGCATATGACATAGAGACCTGGTCGTGCTTCGACTACGCTCAGGCCATCAGCGCCGACATTGCCGACACTGACCGTCTTGCAACAGTGCCGTTTGAAAGACAGCGCCACGTGACATCATCGTTTGTGGAACAATCCAAATATTCACGGCAATGCCAAGATCCGGACTAAGGCACGATTCCTGCTCTTGACATCAGCATGACTCTTCATGACCTCCATGCGTGTCAGAATACGTGCGATCGCTTCCAGTGCCCCGGACGTCAGCAATTTAACATTCACTATGATGCAACGTTCAAGACAGGCCATCGAGCTACAAGTAAGCGTGCTTTGCCTACAACGATATAGTACACATTGCACTCTTTCGAATCCTTCCAATCAGAATGATCAATGTACACAACGCAGCTGCCATATGGCCCTTGTTGGTGGTCCTCACTATCGTGATCGCTCGACGTTTCCGAGATTCCAGGCGACTCGTCGGAGTACCACCCAAAGGAAATATAGAAGTCGATAAGTCTACTCCGGTCAAAGTCTCCGAGCTCGATGGCTACATTGACGCTTTTCCTAGCCCAGGCAAGTTGGACAATCCGAAAGATGTAGAGGAAAGGGAGCAGATGATCAAAGACAAGAATCTGTATTGGAAGCTGCAGAATATCGAGGACCACCCTGGTGAGTAACCCTGGGTTTACAGGGCCGGCTGACTCTTCACAGAGGCTTCTACATCCGCTCGAGACCGATTGATCGAATTGTTTGACGACACACTGTCAGCCGCCTCCCAGTCGGACCCTACATCCATCCTCTCTATTCCCGAATACTCTACATCCGCCCTTCAAAAACTGCTCAGTTCCGCTCACCTCACCGGTGCCGACAAGTATCAACAATATTTGGAAAGAAGGAAATCTGGGGGTCCACGGGAGCTGTTTCCAACAATAGCTCACGCGCATGAATGGCTGCGTCTTGCAGCTTGCGTGAAATACGTCGACGGAAGTTGGGTATCTGGAACCCTGCTACGACCCAGTATCAAAGAACGCAGAAGTGCGAAAATCGCCTGGCAAGTGATTTCCGAAGAATTCGGCGATGGCGATATCGACAAAAATCACGTTTATATCTATCACCAACTGATCGACTCGCTAGGTTTAGGAGGTAGGGATGAGCAGGGACGAGCGATGTCGGGGGATCAGCCAGGCTTCGACGGCTCGCCAATCGATGGGGGTATTCCTCGGTGCTGGGCGGCCGCTCTCGCCCAACAATGCATCGGGTTGCTGTCACCCGAGTTTTTCCCAGAATCGTTGGGTTTCAACATGGCCTACGAGACCCTACCATATCACCTGTTGGTCACTTCCCACGAGCTAAGAGAACTGGGCATCGACGACTCTTATTTCGCTCTGCACATCACGATCGACAACCCGCATTCTGGACATGCCGCAATGGCACGTCTGGCGGTCGAAAGCTATCTGAATGAACTCGATGGAGAATCGCAAAGAGTGGCGTGGAGGAGGGTTCAGGCAGGAATGGTGTTGGCCGAAGGACTCCCCACTACTCCCTGGTCACCTATCGAATTCGAAAGGATGGGGTCCCGATACAAGCCGAAAGCTGTGGCACACCCGCCGACTCGAGCCGAACGAGATATCGCCGAACTATTTCTCGCAAAGTCGCTAGCTGCGCGGCGAATGCATTGCCCATCCCGATTGCGTATTGCCGGCCAGACGCTGGAAGAATGGCTCGACCCCACTACAATGACTGCGTCCAAATCAGTAGAATTTACCCGAGCACTCTCGACATTCCGGCCATTAGTAAAGGCAGGAGACATTGAAGGAAGTAGATTGATGACAGAGATGCTGTGGGGCGGCAGGATGTTTGGAGCATTCTCTAAATCCGAAGTGACTATCGTCAAGAGCTGGGTTGCTGGGCTAGCACCCCAGCCTGTTCAGCGCGGGCTATACTACTCCTTTACCGAGAGGAGACATGGCAGTCGTGCTCACGACCTCGACAGTCAAGATCACCAGCCACCCGTCCTTCCACCCGTCCTTAGCTGCGCCGACAGCACCGCCAGGATGGCACCCGTATGGTTTGCCTCACTTCTATTGCTCGATCGTTTCCCTTTGTCCCCGCCTCGACTGGCTTCACCCCTGGGCATGTCACTTCTTCGTGTCATTCGAGCTCGATTGGGATTCCCGGCTCTGCACCAATCGGACGACATTTGCGCAGGACTGGACGATTTCGGAGGTGGGCAAGACATTTCCGGTCTCTGGGAGATTGGAGAAATCATATTTGGTCACCCCATCGGCGTTGATGACGCAATTGAGCTGATGCCCGAGCACGTCCGAGATCTCATGAGCCTACGAGATCAACCTTACAAGAAGCAAGCCTTACTCGTCGGTCTCAGCTTGGGGTTCCTAGGTCTACACCGTCATCCTTCGATCTCGGCCGTGGTACCCCCTCGCCATCTTCCAACATTGGACAGAATCGAAAGAGAACAACGGGAGGCGTTAGTAGAGTGTGTTGAGCTGTTTAGAGAGTATGAAAAATGGGAGAAAGGGAAAGAGAGAGGTCTTGCACTGGCGCAAGACATAATTGACGGGACTTTAGTTGGTAGTCTGTGATGAGAAGTGAATGGCGCAATGAAAGTTCTTTAAATATAGGAATGAGACAAATCAGACTCTTGAACAGGAGCATCAAGCAGATCTCCCCGGAAGACATTGACGATATTGAATGCGTACATACATGTAAATTGGTACTTAATCCAAGCGTACAGCACCATCCTTCGATCTCCATATCATCCAAACACCCGCCATACAAAGCTTGATTGCGGCTACAGTCCAGATGGTAGGTCCAATATCCCCACCTTTGGTCATGAAGCCACCGGTAATAGCTCCCGTGACCATCATCACCATACTGAGTATCCGCCTGTTCCGTTTTGCATTCTCTGTGACTCCCGCAAATGCCTTTTCATCCATGGCTAGATCGCAGTAAGCCGAAGTGAGAACGATCGAGGGTAGTTCATTGTACCCCAAGAATCGAGAGACTACACATTGTCCGCCGGCCTGGATCGAGAGGAGCACGAGAGGTATTAGCACGATGAAGTTGTCGGGAATTGCCTCGCCGGCGTCGCGTGGGACGATTGGTAAAGTCGAGAGGAGCGCGGCAATCGCGGTCAAGAGACTCTGCAGGAGTAAAGATAGGAACATGGTGGATCGTCGAAGAGGGTTGAGGGACCGCATGAGTTTCGAAAACAGGAAGGAACCCAGGATGAAGCTGAAGATCGAAGTTCCCGATTTACTCCATCTCCACGGCTGGGATGCGGGCTGCCCAGACACACCCAGGCCGACGTAGATGGTATTTCCTGACGGCATAAGCTACGAATGATACACATGAAGGCCTGCTTACCTGTCTGCATCGATACGAAACAGCTCCAGACATTGAAGACGGCGGAATCGAGCAGTCCGGTCGCAAAGCATCCCACAATCAACACCGCGTCACCCCATACCGCCGTCACTTCCTCTTGCAGATATGCCTTCCAGGAATCGTCCCTCTCCCGTGTTGATACTCTTCGTTGTGATTCGCTCATCTTGAGCGTTCGATGCCGGTGTCAGAGATGAAAACTTGAAGTATTGTTAGTAGCGAGACATAATCTTTCCTTTGACCCTGATCCAGTGACGGGTTGTCGGCTATCTCCGGCTACTTATGCCTATTTGAGAAGTCGCCATGCCGGACTCTCCTTTCCTCTCTTACACATACAACATGAGCTTTCAATCACTTTCAATCGAAGATCAGATCTCTCTGTTGGAGAGTGTACTGGACGAGAGGAAAGCGGCGACACAATCTCACTCCGTCATCAAGAATGGAGTGTAGGTTTTATCAGCCCTCTATCGGTCTAGTCGCTCATGCAGTAGGCCAGTACCAAAGAGAGGTACCTGGGGAAATGATATTCTCGGACCCCAGAATCCAGATCGAGCTCGACAGGAACCCGATATAGTGCTTCCGCCAGTGACTGACGCTGGTAAAATGCCAAACATGAAATGGTAAGCTCGTGATTCGACACGTGTACGAAAGCTGACATCAGGTCATTCACCGACTCGCACATGAGACTGGAGGAGGGCGGATGGGCGAGAGAGACAACTGTTCGAGAGCTACCTACTAGCAAAGAGCTGGCTGGTGTCAACATGCGTCTTGGCCCCGGAGTATACCGAGAACTGCACTGGCATAACGAGAGCGAGTGGGCCTATATAATCAAGGTAAGTGCCATGACTATGCTCGGCTGACGTCAGGGCGAATGTCGAGTGACTGTACTCGATACCGAGGGGGGCAGCTTCATCGACGATCTCAAGGAGGGGGATCTGTGGTACTTTCCCACCGGATGCCCACATGGAATTCAAGGTATGCATGACTCCATCGCTACGCTGATACCAGGCCTCGGAGACCGTGGAGTAGAATTCCTGCTCATCTTTGACGATGGAAACTTTTCCGAAGACTCGACATTCCTATTGACCGACTACCTCGCTCGTACCCCGAAATCTATCCTCGCCAAGAATTTCCGAGTTTCCGCCTCGGTGTTTGACAACCTATCTCAACGAGAAAAGTACATTTTCCAAGGAACCAACCCTGGACCTCTGGACGAAGCCAAGAAGTCGGTCAAGCCATCTCGTCACCGCTTTACGCATCGTATGCTAGAGCAGAAACCGCTCGAGTTCCCTGGTGGAACCGTTAGGATCACTGATTCGACCAACTTCCCCATCTCCAAGACGACAGCCGCAGCTCATGTGACCATCAAGGAGGGAGGTATGCGAGAAATGCATTGGCACCCCAACGCCGACGAGTGGAGTTTCTTCCTCAAGGGTCATGCTCGAGTAACGATTTTTGCTTCATCTGGGAAAGCCCGAACCTTCAACTACATGGCTGGGGATGTCGGTATCGTACCCAAGAACAATGCGCACTATGTCGAGAATATCGGTCATGGCGAACTCGAGATGCTGGAGATGTTCAGAGCACCCAAGTTCGAAGACTTTTCCACCGAGCAATGGCTCGCCCAGGTGCCTCAGCAAGAAGTAGCAGAACATCTCAACCTTCACGGCAATAAGAGGGAAGAGTTCTTTAAGCAGCTCAATCGGGACAAGGTTCCGGTAAAGCCAGCCAGGCGTGCCTCGTTCTAATTGCAGGGGTAAAGGGATGTGTCCGTAGTTGTACCTTTTGTACCGATGAAAAGGAGTGCTATGTAGTCGCCGCGCACCAGTCTTGGCAGTCGCGACAACGTTATTATGCATGTCCAGATCGATTCAAGCGTAAATTACCGATCTTGACCCTCAGCTTACAAGAAGCATCCGAGATCGTCTCCAAGCCCCGCTCGCTGGAGGCGCTGTCGGCCAATGAACATGCTTGGGAATTGGCTGGGCGACGAAGAGTTTCAGGTACAAATGACGTCGCTCCTTTGTGCCTTCCTTTACCGGACTTTCCCCTTTCCCCCTTTCAAACATTACCCCGTCTTGGTGTCTTGGTCCTTTGTGTCTTGGCGTCAGAAGTTTGACCGTCATTCAACGTTGATAAGAACATGCATGAATCCTTTACTCTTTGTCCTCTATCTGGACACCATCTCCCGACATGAACCACTCTGCATCCTCGCGGTCGCTCACGTCCGTCCAGTCCCACGCCGAATCGGTGCGAGACGCGATAGTCGACGAGGACGCTACACCACTCACCGACGAAGAGATCAAAGAGTTTCTCGACGATCTCGACCACAATAACGACGGAAAGATCTCGTATAAGGAAATCGAGGCCAAGCTGGATCAGGTCCACGAGGAGATAGCGCCCAACCCACTCCCACATCACCTACACCACGATTCCAAAGAGGACACAGCAAGGCACGAATTCTTGAGGTCGCTCATCGGTGTCGACTCGGGTAGTATCTCTCGAGCAGAGATGGAAACAAGGATCAAAGGATGGGGCATTCCCAGTACAAAGCAAGAGACGGATGGGGAGGAAGCTGAAGCCGAGTACCTTCGCCGGTTTACATGGGTCAGAAGATTCAGGAGCTACTGGTCGGTGCGGGGGCCTGAGATCATGTTTATCGCACTGGTCGTGATCATGATTCTCGCTTTTTGTCTCTGGCGTGAGTTCATCACGATTACGATGCATATGAGCTAATTGGCAGAGTTGATCAAATACATCACGCAACTTCAATACCGGGCCGCGTTCGGATGGGGAGTCGTATTGGCAAAAGCTAGCGCAGGCGCAATATATCCTACCTTCTTCTTCGTCATCCTGTCAATGTCTCGATACTTTTCAACCTTCTTACGGCGGTGGTACCATATATCGAGATTCATCAATTGGGATCTGTCACAGAGGTTCCATATCGCGATCTCATGTCTCGCTATTGTTCTCGCTACACTCCACGCCATCGGTCATCTTTCCGGCACATTCGTCTATGGATCGAGATCAAATCGAGAACCAGCTGTAAACAATGTTGTCAACGGCGCCCTTGGGCCGCAACCGCAATATATCGATTACATTCGGAGTCTACCTGGAATCACGGGACTCGTCGCCCTGGGTCTGCTTTACACTCTGGCCATTCTATCCATGCCTCAAGTCCGAAAATGGAACTACGAAGTATTTCAACTCGGCCACTTGCTTATGTACCCGATCATCGGTCTACTTTGCGCTCATGGCAGTGCAGCTCTCCTCCAGCAGCCGATGCTAGGTTACTTTATGGCTTTCCCGACTCTCCTCGTAGTCATCGAACGTATCGTCCGAGTCCTAGTCGGGTTCAGGCCACTCCCCGCTACGATTCGCATTCTGGACTCGGAAACCGTCGAGATCAAGGTCGACATTCCTGGGGAAATCATCTGGAAGTACCGACCCGGTCAATGGGTGTTCCTTCAAGTCCCCGAGCTGAGTCTATTTCAATGGCACCCATTCACCATCTCGGTCTGTCTAGAGCGACAAGTCCAACTACATATCAAAACGGATGGAAACTGGACGAAGCGTCTTCGAGATTTGGTGCCCAAAGGTCAATCGGAAGGGACTATCAATATCGGACTGAATGGGCCTTTTGGCGCCCCTGCGGAACGATTCTATGACTTCTCACATACGCTACTGGTACGTAATATCTTGATGGTCAGCACCGCATACTGATTCTAGATCGGAGCTGGAATCGGTGTCACACCCTTTTCTGGTATCCTTGCCGATCTTCAAGCGAAGGATAACCGAATCCATGGCGGACCACGAGATTTCGAAGTTGGCAGGGTC
>Ga0308160_10005257_pt1 | contig 13562 bp, 19 predicted proteins | sample PhyFR1_FD_201036 | JGI IMG/M metagenome (GOLD analysis project Ga0308160, IMG submission 201036) | Phyllosphere microbial communities from UC Gill Tract Community Farm, Albany, California, United States - DLSLF.R1 | ecosystem: Host-associated > Plants > Phyllosphere > Unclassified | place: USA...
GACTCTGAGGGAACTCGTACCCAAAAGTAGACGAGGGGGTGGTTAGGTCAAAGAGGATCGAACAAGCCAGAGCAAAGAGAGAGGCGGATGCGTGTATGGAGCAGTAGATTTGTTGTCTGGTAGTATTTTGTCGTAGTTCATATTCATACATTCATGTACAACTTTCTTGATATACAATTACGATCTAGATTTAAGGATGTCTAGTACGATTTTCGAACTTGCTTTGACTGATTCTCTCCGACTGAATTCTAGTGCTGCGCGAGTTTCTAGCCATGTTGTTAGGTCTTGGGTAGTGATTTCGGTAGGGATGGGGTTGGCATCAGCTTGAGCGTTGGAGTTGGAGTTGGCATTGGCGTTGGCGTTGGAGTTGGAGGACAGGGGAGAAAGGGGAAGTGAGCCGAACAAGGTTGATAGGGAGAGTTCGTAGATTGTTTTAATGATTTGATCATCTGTCCATTAGCCTTGTATTCCACATCAAGATCCAGTTCCACATCCACGTCCACGCCCATGACCTTGTCTATACGATCCGTTCAATACCATCTCTCAGCTTCTGAAAAAAGGGGATCGAAAGGATGTTAACGAGGATAGGTAAAAGAGGGGAGGGGGTTCATTGCGTTCTCGTAGACAAGTTTAAACACATACATTCAAGTTGGAGTACTACCTATCAGCTCTCAGACCACGAGAACATAGATAGAGCATGAAAAGACATACATTCAAGTCTCCCCTCCTCCCCAACCTCTCCTCCACCAAGCCGACCAAAAACCCCAACCCGTATCCGCTCAATATCCCCAACCACCCCCTTTGCGCGCTCTACCAACCTCCCACCCTCCTCCAGACCCCTTAGGCAATCATCTAAATTGATTTCTTCCCTCCTACCTCCCACCGACCTTGTTGATCCCCCTCCTTGCGATTGAGGTGGAAGGAGGGAATTGGAATTAGAAGTAGAGTTGGGCTGGAAAGCTAGGAAGGGGTTTGAACCTGGTGTTAAGCCTAGTCCGGAGGTTTGTTGGGTTATTGATGGAAGGAGTGATGAGAGGGGGGATGGGATTGAAGGGGATGGGTAGGTGTAGTTGTATGGCGATGTCATCGTGTATATTGATAGGTAAAGACTAAGTACAATTGATAGACAGAGCAGTTGATTCATGAATGTACGTGTATATCCGATCCGGTACAGCTATTTCCATTCATTAATTATCTGCACTGGACTAGCAAATACGCATCAAACGCCTAAAGCAGACCGTCGCCTCGAGTTGCAATATGAAGTATCTACGGCCTAGCAGTCTATGCCTTCCCCTTGCCAATACCCGGGATCAACACTCCCACATTATCCCTATACTTGCCCCACGCCTCATCCTCTCCCCATTTCTTCTCGGCACTCTTTTCAAGCGGCGGAACGCCAGATGCGTACCTGAGCAGCAGGTAGGTGAAGATGGGAGAGATGAAACCGATGTATCGCCATTGAGGGGGTGCGACCGTGGTGGAGAGGAGAGGGGGACCGAATTGGAGTAGGACTTCTCCTAGGTAACTGGTTGTTAGCGCATGCGAAGGCGAAGCCTGAGCACAAATGATGAGCGTATGGAATGACTAAAAGGGCGTGAGAGCAAGTGGGAGCAAGGGCCGGCATCTCAACAGACAGAGTCCAGAGCTCGCCGCAGATCGGTTTGGGGAAGCAGAGCAAACGACTCACTTGGGATGCCTCGAGACGCCCCACAATCCAGAAGTGATGAATTTCTCATCATGCTTCTTGGCATCCTTATCAGCTCGCCATTGTGATTTTTCTACCAATCAGCAAGAGGATCTCTTCACAAAGTGCGCATGAAGTGTGATGAGATCGAAATGAATCAGAGAGGAGGAAAGGAGGAAAGGAAATAGACATACGAGAATCAGCTAGGATCTCTAACCCCAATCCTCCAGCCCAGATTCCTACTCCGACCAAATCCCTGATACCTAGTGCGGGGTGTGCAGCTCTCGGGATAGTGTTTACGAGGATTGCAGGTAGGGAAACTAAGGTTATCCAAGTTGCTTGGCCCAGCCTATGCGTCAGCTTTAAGCCTAGAGGCTGAACGAGGCTTTTGCCGAGTTCGAGATGATGGATGAAGGAGGGGTTATGATCTCGTAGAACGAGTGGAGCCGTAATGATTAAAAGGAGAAGAGGGGACATACCATGCAACGCTGAATTGACCTGGGTTCTTTTTGATTTCATCAAATCGGGAATCTTTGCCATGTTTCAATACTCGCTATATATCAGCACAAGCCCGCCAGGCCGCCAGGCCGCTAGGCCGACAGGTATCCAAGGGCGACGATGTGATCAGAGATCAGGAAATGATGAGGAGAATATGGATGAAATGAAAGAGACTGAAAAAAGGGACATACACCAAAGAGATAATATCCCAATCTCCCCGCCCACAAGGCAATCATACCACTAATGATCAATTGTCTAGGGTGGTGCGTTGCAAGTGTCGGGAAAGAGAATGGGATATTCCGTCCAGTTTGGAATCGAGAGATGATAGCGGGAGACATCTGGTATTAGCTCCTCTCTTCTCTTTTTCCTTTTTTTTCCTGATTATCCTTTGACCCCGACTCCGATCATACACCCACAATCGGTTTCTGTTCCATACTCATACGTATACTCTCCAATATATGAACCGAAAAGAGTGAAGAGACGCACCAGAGAAACTAGAGTTGTAGACAAGAAACCCAAAGATCCAGCGAGGTCGTAAAACTTGTCACTCTGGGCCGGGACCGAGTACGCAGCAAAAGCAGCTTGGACCGCAAATCTAGTAATCAGCGGCCGTTTCCATCATGTCCTATAGTGTCTTTATATGACTAGCATCGCCTCATTCAAGGTCTACCTATATCATATTTGACTTCTGGCCTATGAGGACACAGGAAGAGGATAGAAAGAGGACTGGAATGGACTGGACTGAAAAGACTCACGTGAACCCAACTACCCCAGCTACTCTCCCACCTTGCGTCTGTCCCAATGTCGATGTCTGTCCTCCCATCTTGTGTGCTTGTTGTGGGTAGTTGAATAGATTATAGATACTCTAGGTATATATACAATAGAGTAGACCAACGTCTCCCATAAATCACACGATCCGCGGTCCTCGGTCTTCGGTCATTGCGGTCATCGATCACCGTTCCTGGTGACAGGTACGTCATCCCACGTGCAGATCGATCGTGGTAGTCACCCAGCATGCACTTAGGGGTGGAAAGGAGAAGCACTAGATACATGGGACGGTACAAGCAACAGAAGGATACAACGTAGACCACGAGAGGCCAATGACAAGATACAAAGGGCCAGGATTGTGAGAGACGATCATAATACGACGTCGTCGAAACCGAAATCAAGTGATAATTCCGGTATGGGCAGATCTTCCATTAAGTGAGATAGATCCTCATGAGCCGGGCCTGGGGCTGGAGGTCTAATAGGGCGGGCAGAGGGGGCTGGTACTTTAGCGATAAACGTAGGTCGCGCTTGAGTAGACATTGGTTTCGATACCGTAGGCGGTGGTCGGGTTGGGATAGTTCGTGTTCGTAATGTAGAACCAAGACGTGATTGGACCGATTTCGACCGTAGATCCGAGGAAGATGGTACAGGGCGTAAAGCAGTGCGTGAAGAAGTGGGAGGTGCGGGACGTGATTGGCCTGCTGGACGGGTAGTTGGTAGAGGTGCCGCGGATGGGACAGTCCTAAACATCGGTTCCTCCAGATCGACATCATCTATCATTAGCCCTTTACCTGGGGTAGACAAGAGGTGGACATACCAATCATATCCTCCCCTAGCTCAAACCTAATCTCCTCCGATTCAGGCGGAGGCATCACTTCTTTCCTATGTAGTGGATAAAGCACAGGTATTCTCCTAAGCACCTCCAGATCATCCGCAATACAGTCGATTGCGCCAATGGGGATATGAGGTAACGCTATCATCAGCCCACCATCTCACCTCACAAGGAAAGCTTTTCTTCGAACATTGCAAGCCCCTCGAGCTTTTCGAACAAAAGTTACAAGAACAAAACTCACGTATAGACCTAGGAGGAGCATATTCCACATCCCCATCATCTTCTTCCAATTCTCCAATCTGCCCCAGCGCCAATCCCGAAACAGCCAACTCATTCAATCCCTCGATAATACTATCCAGCGATTCCCCTTCTTCCCATTCTTTACCCTTTGGTGCGGGTGTCGAAAATCGCGGAACGGGCGGGACGAGAGGGGTGGAAGATTGTCTCGATCGTCTTGGTTTAGATGCTGATGGGAGTGGGGTTGTGAATTGCTTTACAGTCACTTGTGCTGGGCGAGTAACTTTTGCTGGGGTCTTTGTCGATCGTATAGTTTGGAGGTTCCCGAATGATTTAGAGGGTATGATCGAGTGGGATGTACTTGCGAATAATCTCTTTGGACCTGTTTGCGTCAGCTCGAACATCTCCCAGGTATTAGCCTATCTTGTCCACTTGACGACCCAGAGTCAGATATGTACGGACTTACCAATATCATCAACATCCTTCCCTTTTCCCTTCCCCTCCTTCCCCTCGACCTTGCCCAAAGGCCTGGTAGTATTAGGAACCAACAAACCCCCCTTCCCAACCCTACTCGGCGTCTTGCCCACAACTCCCCCAGCATTCAAATTCTCTTTATCCCTATTCTGAGTCTTTTTAACAGTATTCAGCGAAGAATAATGGCGTGGGACATGGGTCGTTTGCGGTCTAGAGACAAACATCATGTACGGTTAAGTATATAGTATATAGTTAATTAATCAACATGGTCATCAGCATGACCATCCATACCTAAAAGCAGTCGCGTCAGAAATGCCACATTCAAATCCACGTGTAATTCCGCGAAATTACCGCTGGCTGTGGTATTGTACCATGTACCTGAGATTTGATTCCGGGGCCGCCCTTAGCTGTTTAGAGGTAGGTGTTCTATACAATACATACCTATATACTATATACTACAGTCCACATGTACGTCTATGCATATGCAGACGACGATAGCTGACATCCAGTCAATCAAGATGGACAAGGAAAAGATCGCAAAGCTACAAGCTCAGATTCGAATCGGTACGTGATAGATACTCTGTCTGGATGAGGGGATGAAGCTTACCTATTCTTTCTCGACTTTCCTTTCCTTCACTATACGTTATGTGATAATATGATATATATCTATAATCGATCTTGCTCCGCTCGATCGAAACATCCCTCGCGAATCGACCTCACTCGCTTCGCTCGTTCGGTCGATTCACTCGGACAGGCGGAAAAGGAACACCCCGACGTAAAGTCGTCAAGAAATCCCAAGCCGCTTCTCAAGGAGACGACCGAAAACTCCAAGCTGCACTCAAGAAACTAAATGTTACTTCTGTAGCAGGTGTCGAGGAGGTCAACATGTTTAAAGATGATGGGAATGTATTGCATTTCGCTTCTCCAAGGGGTGCGTCTTTTCTTCTTCCTTCCTTCCTTCCCTTCCTTTCCTCGCCCTTTTCGTGACTCTTGCTTGATCTTCTCATTTGGAACGTGGTGGACTATCTGGAAGGGATGGGATGTGTTGGATGGAGTGGATAATGGATACGGTGAATGGAAGAAGGATGGATCATCGGATTGGAAGGATTGGATTGGGAGGGGTCCTTTGGCGGTCGGCATTTGGCCTTCGTCCGGACCCGACTGGAGGTCGCCATGCCAGCGAGATGGACATGCGATGGGGATCATGAAGCGGTGCCGGACTAGCATCAATAGTCCGACCCATTGATCTCTCTATCCACCTTTCAATCTCCTCCTCTCTCCTCCTTGACCCTTCAGTCTCAGCCCCATTTCCGTACATAATCCTCGATGCGCTCGTCGTATACCCTGCTTGCCCCCACCCTCCTCGCTTCGCTTGTCGTATACCCCTGCCACCCCAACTCCTCCTCGCTGCGCTCGTCGCCTGCCCGCGCCTCCCTCGCTTCGCTCGGTTCGGCGCTCATGTCTAGTCCAAGTCCAATCCGCCCCCGGATCCAACACCCTAGCAATCTACGGTCCCGGTCAAACAAAAGAACTCACCGAACTCGTCCCTGGAATCCTCAACCAACTCGGACCAGATTCACTCGCAAACCTACGAAGACTCGCCGAATCCTACCAATCCATGACGGCCCGTCAGGCAGCTATGGCCGGTGGAGCGGGTGGAGCTGGTGCCGGTGCTGGAGACAAGGAGGGAGAAGTAGGTGATGATGATGAGATTCCTGATTTGGTCGAAAACTTTGACGAGGCTGGAGAGGGAGAGGGAGAGGGAAAGGGAAAGGCGAGCGACCTTGAGGAGCTCGAGTAGGTTGTAGCCGAAGCCGAAGGCTGAGGATGCGATAAATGAAGTGTGCGGATACTATTGCTAGACTGGATTGTAGGCTTTAGCTATGCCGTGGATGCTGGTGTTGGTGCTAGAATTGTGTATATACAAATGCACTGCCAAAGTGAAATTGATTCCGTTGCGTGTTAGGCTGTGGTCATACTCTAGACGAATCAACTTCTGGCCATACCACACTTGATACTATACACCACCACCACCAAAATGTCATTCGCAAAGAGTTTACCGAGGGCTGTCAAGGAGATTAGAGTACATCTATGTCAGACGAGTCAGGCTAGTCAGGGTGTGAGGTGAGTTTGCTTCTGGGTCAGGTCGGATGTGGGTTTGGGTTCAGCGACTGGATTGGGGTCGGGCAGGCGGCTGAAAAGCTGGCTTTGGTGCTGGGTATGGGTATGGGCATTGGCATGGGCATGGGCAGAAGAGCGGGGTAGAATCAGCTATATGGACACAGCTACAAAGATGAGTAAGAGAGTAGACCATCCTGGAGATATGTGGGAAACATAATCGGACCCAAGGATACCCCAGGCTCAACCCAGTGTTTCGATTAACCCCATACTTCGTTTTGACCAAAGCTAACGGAGTCTAAGACAATTCATCCAAGCTTCTTACCCTGGTATCAAGACCGCACAACCAGATTTGAAATTCATGATTAGAGAAGCGCAGGGTGTGGAACCAAGGGCGTTTGTCAGGTTTGGTACGTTAAGTCTTTTCTTCCTTGATCCTATCACATTATATGCGAGAGGTCCGAGGAGATGAATTAGGAGGTATTGTACTGAGAGAGTGGATCTGCGTATTTAGTCTAGGGATTGAAGTCTGGTGATGGAATTGATGATGGAGATCATGATGGACAGGGAAATATCGTATCGAATCCACCAAACGAACCTTTCCTCCCCTCGATCTACATACGCCACAATCCCACCCCTTCATATTTTATAGACACGGCTAACTCCCCAGAACGAGGAATCGAATCCCAAACTTCATTGGATGGATTATCAAAAGATCAAGTCGACAAGGCATTGAGCGACTTAGTCAAATCTCAAACGGTGGCCTAGGCGTTTTGAACGGGTGGTAATGCATGTATGAATGATTATAAATTTACACAAAATGGACAAGATTGGTATTGATACAAATTGACAACAAACTAGGTTATATTTTCATTCGACCCATTATCCCTTTTAGGCCATACGTTGATGTCGACGTGCCAGATGTGGACGGCCTAGAATTGGGGGCGGATGAAGGTATTGAATTAGGAGGTTTGACATCGGTAGTTGACTCGTTCGTGCTGTTCACCATCCGACCCCTGACTCGGCCACGCTCATCTCCCTCCCCATCCTCGTCTTCTGCAGTCACGTATCCATCTTCTTCACTCTCATCCCCGTAGCGCTGCTCCGTTGTCGACGGTATTGTATTCGCATTCGTATTCGACAAGCTTGATTTCCTGGACCCTTCTCCATGTTGGTTTGGTCCGGGCGTAGTGAAAGTGGTCGAAGACGCGGCGGGTACAATTGACGAAGTAGGTGATGTAGGTGATGTAGGTGAAGGGACAGAGGTAGAGGTAGTATCGGTCGATCCGGATCTGGAAGGAGCTAAGGATCTGATCCGATTACTCGCATTAACAGCCTGACTCGTCAACTCTTTGCTTTGCGACCGAATCTATCTATAGGTCCAAGGTGGAGTGACGCGAATAAGAATGATTCGACGTACATGCACAGCAGCCTGGAACTTTAATTTAGCATTAAATTCCGGATTCTTCAAATTGGAGGTAGTGCTCAAATCATGTGTCGTAGCTTGTCCATTCGTCATCCACTAGAGCGTCAGCGAGTCAAAAGGCACCGAAAAATGAAGAGCGGTGGACTTGGGTAGTGATCACTAGCGAGTGTGTGAGGTGAGAGGGTGTTTGGGCGACTTGGAGAAACGTACAGGATGATCAAGAGCTTCTTGGGCCGACATTCGCGCTTTTGGATCGACTACCAACATCCCCCTGATGAAATCTTTTGCTACATCATTAGCTGTTTTCACTCTTCCAGTCCAGTCCAGCCCTCGCTTGATCCCCCCTTCCACGGTCCTCGCCTGCCCCACGCCCTCGACTCGACACCTCGTCCTGGACTCGGGACTTACCAGTACCCGAAACTTTCCTCCAGTACCTCTCATGAAACGTTATCTTCCCCCTTTGCGTCTCTTTGATCAATTCCATCTTGTCATCAGAGCGGAATGGTGAATATCCACAGAGGAGCGTGTAGGCAATTACCCTAGACCGTCAGCTCCATTCCAGAAAGTCCATTGGACGGCCTACAGGCCTAATAAACTCACCCTATACTCCAACAATCAACCTTCAAACCATGCCTCAGTCCAGCCAATACTTCCGGTGCGGCATATCCAAAACTCCCAGCGAATGAATCTACTCCTCCTTCCCTCTTTTCTTCCGTAGGTCCACCTGGACTTTCTTCTTCTCTATCTCTATCCCCATGTCCATCCCCGAAAGTAGGTGAAGACTTTTCGATGGGCGGATCATATTCTAGATGTTTTGCGATTCCGAAATCGGCAATGACTATTGGGGAATGATGGGAGTTGGTTTTGTAGAGTACATTTTCTGGTTTGAGGTCCCGGTGGACTGTGGGATTAGCGAGCGATAGCGAGCGATATACGGTTGGGATCTCGAGTCGATGAGGGATAGAGGGTGAAGAATAGTGACGTACCGATCTCACGTGAATGCAGATACACGGTAGCTTCCAATACTTGTCTACCTCATCAGCTCATTGTTCATTTCACTCCATTCACTTCTTTTTCTTTCTCAGGCTTCTCGTTGACAGCCGAGCCAATAAGGGGATGAGAATGATGATTAGGAGAGGAGGAGAGAATCAAGACTCACCGAATACATTCCACAGCGTCCTTTTCTGTAAACCTCCCTCTGGACGTTATCCGATCAAATAATTCCCCTCCAATAGCAAGTTCAAACGTAATATAATACCTACCATCAGCTTTTTGTACTTCCTTCCTTCGTTCCCTTCGACCATGAGTAGGTGGTGATTGATGCCTTGCGGCATCCACTTACTTGTCCCTAGACTCGAAATGATCCCATACATGAACTATATTCGGGTGATCTAGACTTTTGAGAACGTTTACTTCATCCATGACGACGTTGAGATCATGTTTGACGAGTTTTTTGGGTATGATCCTTTCCATCAGCTCAGTGTCATCTTCCCTCACTATTTCATTTCATCGAAAGTCGAAAGGATGAAATGAAAAGGAGGATATCTGAGAATAGAAGGAAGCGTACTTGAGAGCGACTTCCTTCCCACCCCCTTCCCCGGCCCACTTGGCTCTTACGACCTTGCCAAACCCTCCTTGACCGATCGTCTCTAGGAGTGTATAATCTTTCTTCTTCTTGAATGAGGGAGGTTGGGATAGGAGGTGATCTCGAAGGTTTGATTGGATTCCCATCGTTCCCCTTCTTCCTACTTCGGTCTCCGTCAGGTTTGGGTCCTAGTAGGAATTTGACTGGGAGGTGGATGGACGTTGATAGTCGATGTCGATGATGTGGTGAATTGTTGACCGGATGACCGATTGTATATGCCGGTCCCGTTCCCGCCGTCACTCTTATCCCAATCCACAAATTAGCCCTGGGAGCAAAGTGTCCCTTGCCGTTTCTATCGCTATTGAGCAAGCTGGTGCCAGTCAGCCTATGCTTATACGTATGATATAGATGTGATGTATGTAGAAATAAATCAAAGGAGTAGAGTAGTACTCGAGTGAGTTGATCCGGAAATAGTCAGATGACCGCACCTCCACAAAGACTACCTCCTTCACGACACCAGTCCATGTGTGCAAGTATCAGTAACTATGCATAACCAAGAGCTAAGCTACATCCCTCACTCCATCCTTCACTGCTAAACCCTCAAAGGTAGCTTCAGTGCCCTTTCCAAGCGGACTACATCCCATCACCCCCACAAACACTTTAGCATTACTAGTATTCGTACTCGAACTGCCAGAACCAGAACCATCGGTTGAGAGGGGGAAACCGTGGACTTCTCGTATCATAATATCGTCCAGGAAAATACGGATGTGTAGTGTAGATGGGTTGTATGCGATTGTATATTCCACACCCTCTTTAGCGGGGGTTATAGCCCTGTTTGTTTATTAGCCCTTTTCTTCTTTTTCCCTCTTCCACCCCCATTCGACGTGTGAGCTCGAGTCCAAGTCCGTCCCGAGTAATGGACTGGACAGGAAGACGTTGAAGAACATACCAATCGGAATAAGAATTACAGCAAACAGCTCCGTCCCATAGTTGCCCCATATCAAATTCCACCCCTGCTTTGATCCACGAATGAGGTCCAAAGTAAAGAAAGAGGCATGCTTGGTCGCTTCACATCAGTTAATGGTTCACCTCAGACCATCTGCAAATCTCCAAAGATGGAGGTACGACGTACTACTACCAAAAGTCAGCCCCAACCTCTGAGAGGTATAATGACAATGACTTACTCGTTCAGTGACCTCGACCTTGGCTTTCACCTTCACCTCAAACCCTTCATCACCCACCTCGATCCATTTCCCCCATGCTAATCCATCCTGTGAATCCCTTCCGGTCGTATGCCACCAATCCGTCCCTGGGACTGTCTTTAGCACACATTTATCGCCGGTGATGGCAGGTGAGGGTGATTGGGTGGGATTGAGGTATTGTAGTGATTCGAATGGGATTGGTGTGAATGACATTATATATGTCTTGCTAGATGGTCAAGAGAGGAAGGACTATGGAATCGGGAGGATGTTGCGCTATATACGCAACTATAGGTGGACAAGGCGGCAGGGCGGTTAACCGGTCCATCACTATCCGCTATTCCGCCGCCGAGACCGGTGCACTAGTACTGATTTTCAACCGACAAGCCAAGGAGAAGTGCACAAGGGAAGCAGAATGATTGCATACGATAATCCAGGGTGGGTACCAGTACCATCGGAAAAGTGTGAGTCGGAGCCAGACCTTGGTTGTCAGCTTGATGATCTCTAGGCTAGACGCTCGATAAGCTCACAGAGTTGATTAGATATCGTCAATCTCGGCTTCACCGAATTCGACTCCTCCTTCATCGTCGCTTCCTGATCCTTCTCCTGGTTGTTAGCGAAGCTCGACAGAGCGATTGACAAGGTTTGAGAAACGTGAGGGTTGAAGAGTGAGCGGTGTGGTATGTGGGGTGTGGGGGTTATAGACTGGAGAACCAGGAGGATAGACGAGATCTGTATTGGAATGTAATAGGGAGGAGGAGGAGGAGGAAAGAATAAAACAGCTCGCATGCTTCGCATGCTCGCCTTTGCCACGTACCATCACCAGCATTCTCATTAATACTGAAATCAGACTTCAATTCCCCATAAGTCTTTAAATTCCTAGCTTCATCCGCTGTATATTTATGAATAACATCCGCTCTGTCATCTTGGAAATCACGTAGGGAGAGTAGGATGATGTCTCCTGGGACTATCCAGATCTATACATGAGCGAACGAACGAGGGCCGGAGGTCCGAGTGAGTGAGCGGGCATGGCATTGAGTGAAGAGCGCGGAGGTCCGAGGCGCGAGCGGGCAGACTGGACCGGTAGGTCCAGTAATCCCAAACGGACCGACAGGTCCATAAAGGGACTATACCGGTAGGTCCAGAGGGATAAACCTAGGTAGTAGGTCCCCAGACCAGGTCCTGAGGATAGATATCCCCACGACCCCCTCCCGTCCCATCCCACCAATTTCACACACGACCACTTCAAGCAAGGCTGGAGTGTATTCACAGCCTACCGGCTTTGAGGAGTGTGACGGCCTAACGGCCTAAACAACACGGCCTATCGGCCTGGCCTACTCACCTTTTTCCTCATCTGCCCCCTAATCTGCCCTAGACGAGTTTCCCCATCTTGACATTTAGCTTCCAAACGTCCATTTCCAAGCATCTTGACACATTGTGCGTATTCTACCTGTTAGCACTATATTGCTGGGCATGACCTGGTTCTAGTCCCAGTCCATCATCTCGCGTCTTCCAATGTAATATCTCCCACTTCCGCAATTCAGACTACTCGACTACTCCACTCCTGCAATACACCCACCCACCCACCCACCCAGTATCAAAAACAGAAACCTAGACTAGACTTACCTTGACCATCCTCCTTGAAGATCAACTCCCTTTTAGCCATATCTTCATCATTCTTTCCTCTTCTACGGTTTTTTCCTCCCTACATATCCGAACGAGGCGCGAGCGATAGCGAGCGTTTGATCAGAGGACAGTGATCGAAGACGAGCGTATTCGTAAGATAATACCATGAAGTCGTATGGATGGTCAATTGATGAGGAAGAGAAGGCGCGTTAGGCAAATGTGAAAAGTGATTTTGGTGGTGGCGAAGAATTCTCGTCAGCTTCATCCTTGCTCTCGGTGAATCAGACCAACCTTTCCTTTAGCCTACATATTAGCTCTTCTCCCAAATACTTGATAGGTAAGTACGTACTTTGGGCATTATGTATACTTGTTAAATGTAGTAATGTATAGTTAAACAATGATAGACTCAATTTCCTTTCTCCATTCTCTTCTCTTCCTTTCCTCTTGTTCAGGGTAACCTCTAAAGTTGCGTCAGACAATCTCGGTTCTGATTAGGCGCGTCATAAACAAAAGTGGAGGTGTTACGCTTTGACCCCCTTCATTATATCTTATTCAACTACTCTATTCTGCACCCAACAACAAGGATGGCAATCCCACGACCTACTCTTGCTGATATAGATCTCCCACCTCGTCGTCGATTACGTGACGGTTCTCGCTCAACCACTACCAGTTCTCGATCAAGTTCTGTTAGTAGTTCACTCTCGTCCATCCCGATCAGGCCTGCAGGAACGAGAGCAAGAGGCGGAAGGGGTCGATCTGTATCTACCTTATCTACTCTATCGACTAGTTCTGGATCAGTAATATCGAGGAGGAGCGGATTACGAAATCGAACCACCCAACTCGAGCCAGAGGACGGATACGAATACGAAATGAACGCGAACGGAAATGATCATGAAAACGGGGATCACGAGACGAATGTAGATCACGGATCAACATTGATTGATATGTTCGACACCGATCCCCCAGCGGCTGATGTGGAAAATGAAGCAGATCGACGATATACAGCAGCAGAGAAAGGAAAAGGGCGTGCTGGCCGTACTGGTAGAGGCAGGGAGAGAGAGAAGGAGACAATCACGATTGATGATGAAGACGAAGAAGAAGATAGTATACAGATT
>Ga0308160_10005258_pt1 | contig 13562 bp, 18 predicted proteins | sample PhyFR1_FD_201036 | JGI IMG/M metagenome (GOLD analysis project Ga0308160, IMG submission 201036) | Phyllosphere microbial communities from UC Gill Tract Community Farm, Albany, California, United States - DLSLF.R1 | ecosystem: Host-associated > Plants > Phyllosphere > Unclassified | place: USA...
TCCGTCGACGATATCGACGTTTCGCTTCTCGAAAGTGCGAGGGATCGATCCAGCGACGCCGTCATTCTCGATGGTGTAGGAAGAAAGCATGTACCCCATCTCGTTGAGGAACTGCTCAGCACTTTGCTTGTTCGAGTCGAAGGTTGAGAAGTCGATTGACCTTCCGGGGACGTTTGGGGTAGAGGGAACATTGGGAGGAGACGAAGGGTATCCAGTCGGAGAAGGAGAGGAGGAAGTGCTGGTCTCATCGTCGCAACGCTTGGGGTGGTTGCGGGCATTGACTGAGACGGTAGCAAGGAAGAGAGAGACGAGGGCGGGAGAGAAGTGCATATTTACTTGGTCGGATAGAGAGGGTGAAAAGGAGGAGAGTGATTTGAAAGTGATGGAAAGGAAAGAAAGAGTTGGCGGCAAGAGACGGCATTACTTATACACGTCTCGGTATCGACCCCACGATGTACGTACCCAACGCCCAGCTGCTGAGGGTGTTCCCTCGAAGACGTACACGAGCATTTCTGTTTGCTCCGCGGAGACCGGTAACAGACAGAGCTAGTTTTTGACGCCAAAGCCGACATCTGAGCTGTACTTGATCGAGTTATACGTACTTGTAGTGTCAAAGGGTGTTACGGCTGCCATGCTTGAACAGGAGAGAGGTCGAAAAGCTGAGTTGCGAAGGCGCTCAATCCTCCTAAAGTCGGAAGACCTCTCTCGCTCGGAGGTTTTGCTGATGTTCTCTTCGCCTCTTCCGTCGTTCGTCGCTGGGCTTTGACGGTGCGAAGCGAGAACGCGCGAGGAAGCTGTCGAAGGAGCTTCTGTAAAGCTCGAGGGACTTTCGGCTGTGTGTCAAGAATAGGGAGTCCAATTACGAGAGGATGTACTATTGTTAGCTGAACGCCCGAGATGAATCCACGAAGTCCCGAAAGTGCTCCGAATTTCGATTTATGAAGTGAGATCGGTCAGGACGAAAATGACGGAAACCTCTCCAGATCTTGCACTAAAGTCTTCTCTTTCTCTATCTCTTGTCCCTCCACATCAAAGCCAAGTAAACCATATTCGAAATGGCAGTAACGATACAAGAACCTGAATACCCTGCTTCTCAATCATACCCAACTTCTTCACCTCACGACAAACGAGTTGAAAGAGCACACTCTCGCTTCCTCTCTCACTTATCGGATACCGAGAATTGGAACTTCCAAGGTGATCGGGGAGATGTTAAGCTATGGAAGAAACCAGATGCAGATGAACCAGGTGAGTTGCAAAAGGGAAAGGGGTTGGATCAAAATTCCATCGTTACTGATATTATCGCTCTCTTATGCTAGGTGGATTACCCTTTGTCAAAGGAGAATGTTTAGTGAAGGATTGTACACCGGAAGCGTTTGGATTAGGTGTCGTTCAGTCACCAGGAATGAGGAAATTATGGGATCCTCGAACCGAGATGGGATTTATGTTGGAGCGGTATTCGGCAACTACAGTCATGTTCTACGCGTTGACAAAGGGCAAGAAGTACATTGCGAGTCCGAGGGATATCGTCGGCGTTCAGAGGAATTATACGGACCCTGAGGATGGAACTTTGAGAATGGTACAAACATCGGTGACAGATGAGGAGAAAGGACCAGAACAGTCGGGAACAACGAGGGCAGATTTAGTACTCAGTGGTTGGCAGTTCAAGTGAGTTCATGTCCGCATTATCTTAGGGAAGCAAAGCAGGTTTGACCTTTTCCTTCGCTTCTTTTCGCAGACCTCAAGGAAATGATCTTCTAGTGACCTACATTTTCAAGATTCGCCTAGCTGGGCGACTACCGAACTCTGTCGTATCTTATGCAACTACCGAGACACCGCTATGTACTGGTCGAGCGAGAGATGCTTTCTACGAGCGTGAGTTTTCTCTTCCTTCGTTATCCTTTATCGTTCAAGTAGCTGACTCGTTCTCCCGACTTCAGATGGTCACGCACCTTATGTCAAGAACACTGCTCGAGACTCTTCCATCATCTTCCAGAACGAACACTTCGACGCCGCAACTCGACGATATCAATGCGTTTTGACGACTGGAGCGACAGCTGGAGAAAGGTTCAAGATCCTTTACGATCAACGCAGGATGTACAAGAACGGAATCCTCGTAGTGATCAATGGCGATAGCGTTGACGCGCAAGACGATGGAAATGGCTCGGTGGGAGTGATTACGATGAAGGAACGAACGAACGCTTCAGTCGAGATCCATCCCAAGTAGAGGCAGATCTACACGGACATTAGACTAGGTGGTCTTTTATTCTGACTGCAGCTCGACTGAATCCATGTTACTCTCTCCCTTCTCTCTCGATTAGACTTTTTGATGTAGCTTTTTACCTTATATTCTCTTTCCTTTTCTGTTTGTTGTTGCATGTAACTATCATCGTTCATAACCCATTGAGATCTCTCGTCAAAGTTGCGAAAAGCGAGAGCCACTTCCACCGGTTGCGAAATCGCTCGTTTTACCGAGCCCCACTCACTGAACTTTCTCCGCTTCCGATTCTTCACTCTTCCTCTCTTGTTCTACCTTCGAACACGCCCATCGACCACACTAGTCAAACGAACTTCATATTATGCAACACCCTTCAACTGGAGACCACCTCGTTGTCACTTTCCCTCTTCCGAAAGTGCTTCAACTTCGACTCAATCGACCTGAAGCACTCAATGCCATGACAGATGCAATGGAAGAAGATATCCGAAAGATGTTGGATTGGTACGAGGAGGAGAACTCGCTTTGGGCCGTCGTGATCACTGGAACTGGGAGAGCGTTCTGTGCTGGACAGGATTTGAAGGACTGGCAAAAGACGGCGGCGACTCGTCAATCTCCTAACGAGAAGATGAAGGCGAACCCTCATGGATTCGGGAGTTTAGCGAGGAGGAAGAGCAAGAAACCCATCATTATCGCTGTCAAGTACGCTCTCGTTTTCTTCGCTACTCGTTGGAACAACCGAGCTGACAGTCGACAACCTGTAGCGGTACATGTATGGGAGGAGGAGCAGAGGCGAGTGTCAACGGAGATATCGTTATTGGTTGCGAAGGAGCAAAGTTTGGATTTCCTGAGGTCTTGAGAGGTGAGCTTGAACGTCGCTGGGATCCCTTCGTGCAGCAGACATCCGTTAATTGATGAGCTGTCGCAGGCGTTGTGGCGAGTGTCGGGGGCATCCCAAACGCCTTCCTACGATCGCCCATGTTCACGCCTTACCTTTTGACCGGTGTTCCCATCCCTCAAGACTTACTCAAAGGTCACCTCTTCACCGATGTGGTACCTGCCGACAAGGTCGTATCTACTGCTTTGGAATGGGCGAAACGAGTGACGACGGCAGCACCTGAAGCTGTTTGGGCAACGAAACAACAAATCGTTTCAACGAAAGATGGAAAAGGAGTCTGGAATGCAGTGAACGAGAGTCTCAACGGACCTGATATGGCAACCGTATTCGACAGCTTCAATCACAGAGAAGGCTTGAACAGCTTTGTCGAGGTGAGCTCTTCGCAATCTCGAATCCGGATCTTCTCTCTCTGCCAATCTCGCTGACTTGCTTGACGACTGCTCTACCTTCCATAGAAACGAGCTACTGTATTCCAAGATCCTGTCAAGAGATCTAGCAAGTTGTAGTTGAGCATTTCGATTCTAACCTTCTCACTGCGAACAAACGAAGAGAGAGCTTGAATTTTCGTGGCGCCACGATGATCCTGCAGGAATTTCCACCTCTTGATCTTAGCCGGCTGTCTACTCGAGACGCGGCAGCCTTCCTTCCTTCCCCCAAGATTTGGAGAGATATCGCGATTCCGACTGGCTGAATTCTTCAAGCTGTCTGAAAAGCACGTCTACTGCTTCTCTCGACTGAACAGGAATGGCGTTGTCAGACTGTCGTAATAAAGATCACCTCTCTTGTACTCTCACCATCCACCCGACCTCGAATGAACAAGAGATGAACGACAGCAGATTCCCCATCTTTGCGAAGAGCAAAACCAATCGTGCTTCTGCCTCATCTTCCCTTCTACCGCAGATGCAGGAACGTCGCGTGTTTCAACCTCCATCGACGTCGAGTAAAGTGACGAGATCTTCTCAAGGTGTCAATGCAAAGGTGAGTTTACCTCTACATTTCTACTCGATCCGCAAAGAGGAGAGCTGAATGCGAATCTACGTTGCAGTCATCTAGTCGGCTACCCAAACCTTCTTCTTCCCGACCCTCTTCATCTCGACCGACTATTTCGAGACCGATCAGTCAACCTCGACCTCACATCTCTTCCAACACTTCCTCGTCATCTCTCCCAGCTTCATTCTCGAGTACTGCTGCCAAAGAGTCGTTCCTTCCTTCGACTTCTCTACCCTACCTCGATCATACTCCTCGTACTTCGAGTCTCACAGCTCTTCCCACCCTCGCCTCCCGTCGTAACTTGAGCGTCTCGAACCTAGCGACCCCTCAGTCCCGTCCCAATTCCTCCACTCTCGAACCTCGACCTCACTCGTTCCCTCCCCAAAAGAAGCGTCAAACTCCTCAACCGAGTCGACTCCCTCCTCGAGTCAGTCAAGACCCCTCGAATCCGACTCTCGATCCGTTCAAAATCCACGCATCTCGAGTCCTTCGACCTTCTGCCTCTTCCCAACGAGATTCCTTCGCTTCGTCCATCTCGACCTCCTCTTTACCTCCCCCTCCTCGTTCTTCATCCCTGACGAGTCCCCTCAGTCCACCACTCCCTTCTCCTCCCCTCAAGCGTTACTCGACGAACCCCACCTCACCTCTCCCATCCCTTCGACGTACAGCAACAGTTCGATCAGCAACCCGGCATTCCACCTCGACTCGAGTAGTTCGAGGTCCTTCATCCCGTCGCAAACCTTCGATATCAGGAACCGAAAGTTTCTTGATGGCACGAACTGGGTCGTCCTCGTCCTCCTCCTCTGCAATGGGATCGATCTACTCTCAAGACAGTCGTCGAGGCGGTGGAGTCTTGCTTGAAGAAGTCGAATCATCTTCACCTCAGTCGAAAGAATTGATCAATCACTGGAAAGCTTTCGTCCAACTCGGTTCTTCCCCTCTAATCGATCAAGTCCCGCCCACTTCCCCTCCCTCCCTCAAGCCCTCTCAGCATCGCCGCCGTCGTCGTTCCTCAGTCTCGACCCCATCGAAACCCCTCTTCTCTCCTTCGTCGTTCCTACCCTCTCCTGCTCTCGAACGCGCTCCTTCTATCTTATCCATCTCTTCAACTCCACGAGAACTCTCGAGAACCCTTCCTCAAACAAACCATCACCTCCACACCCGAATCCCATCTTATCCTCCTTCCTCCGTTTCCCTCGACTCGCAAGGAATGACCAGAGTCGATTCGGAAGTCCTCTTGACTAGATTAACGCTCAAGCGATTAGGAAGTACTGGGTTCGAAGGTGACGCATTAGATAAGCTGGGTCGAGGGGAAAGGGACGGAGGAGAATGGGAAGATTTGAGGGAAGTCGAAAGAGGAATCTTAGAGGAGGAGGAAGAGGTCGAGAGTGTGGAGGATTGGGCAGATAGGTATAGGGATAGTTTCGATGGATCGTGGGATCAAAAGGAGGAGGAGATTAAGCAAGTTGTACCGGTTTCACCACCTTCCCCTACATATTCCTGTGCTTCTTCTTCATCGTCGAATTCGTCTGGACGATCGGGAGATTCTTCAAGAGCTTGGAAATGGAACCCTTCGAAAGTTACTTCTTCGGCACTCCTCCCCTCATCTACTAGTACCTCGACCATGTCGTCTTCGACTTCGATTGGAACTCTTTCGAGGAATTGGTCCAAATCAACTTTGATGGAGGAGTTGGAGAAGGAAGTTGGGAGGTTATCGAGGGATTTCGACGCTGTCGATAGGGATTACACCGAGTACGATGAAGGAGGAGAGCAGGAAGGGGAGAATTACGTTTGCGCGTTGGATTTGATCTTTGAAGATTCGACGGACGAAGAGGAGGAGGAGGAGGCGGAGGTCGAAGTACCGGTTCGAAGAGGTGGTGCACCGTTGAGACCACTTCAAGCCTCTCAATCGACTGGAGTTTCGAGATTACCAAGGTTGAAACCTTCGACTTCGACAACCTCGTTGAGACAACCTGTAGCTATGAGGGGCGATACTCCTCCAGTTCCGAGTGTACCGAGTGGGTTCGTGAGTAGAATGGTGAAGCCTGGGAGTGTAGTCAAGAAGTTTGAAGGAGTCGGAGTCGGCAGAGGAGCGAGGGCGGGTTGGGTTTAGCTGGTCTAGATAGAGTGTTCAGTTGTTGTACTTCGCGTTTCTAGTCTATTGTTATTCATTCCGAGTTGATCCGAAGCTAGCTAGTGAAGAGTGAGAGAGAAAAAGCGAACTCGCTCGTTTGGTTCCGACTCTTCACCTTCACGACAGCTACGATGTCTTTAGACTTGTCAGATCAAAGAATAAAGCAGTTGTATCATACCATCTTATCTAGAGATTCTCCCATAGACTGGTAGGCTCTTCTCTCTTGATCAGTAAACATCCGAACCTCGTGCACCTGACCCTCTCTGATCGAACTAGGTGCTCGTTCGGATATGAGGGAACACCTCACAAACTACACTGCTATGCTTCGGGATCAGGAGGGTCCGATCAACTGAGGGAGAACATCGTTAGGGTCCCTTTCTCTCCTCATTTAGCGAACCTGTCCTCACTTTGTCGGAGAATTCGATTCACGAACAGGCGGAAAATGAAGTACAGTACGGCCTGGTGAAAATAGAGGGGAGGGTGTTGTTCTGGACAATGATCCCGGAAGAGGTCAAAGGCGTCAAAAGAGGTTTGTTCCTTTCACTTCCCTTCTGCCTGATCACGAGACTGATGGGGATTTCGGGTACACGCAGCGAGAGCTCTGGTACACTCGAGATTCCTTACCAACGTCTTCAAGGTATGTACTCGCTCAACGTCGGCGTGCGAGAAGCCAAACTCATCTTCATGCTCTTCTTCTCTAGTCGCATCACGGGTTATACCTCGCCAACTCACCCTCGGACTTCCAGCTCTCCTACCTTCGCTCTTCTCTCCGTCTCCCTTCTCTCCCGTCCTCAACTCCCCGCTCATCCCAACAACAACGTTCGCGATCCGTTTCCCAAAGCCATTCCCACCATTCCTCCTCTCACAGTCCACCAGCCTCGACACTCGATCAATCATTCGTATCTGCTGGCTCGACGATCCAACAACTAGCGCCGAAAGATTCGTTGAGTAAAGGGAAAGGGAAAGCGTTGGAAAAGGACTCACCTCAATTCGATTTGTATCACGAGTACGAGGCTCCCTCTGACTCTCGATCGAGGGAGTTCAACAGAGATTCCTCACCACCTCCTGCTTTACCTGAGAAACCACCATCCCCTTACCTTTTGCAACCTTCTCCAGCTCTCGATCGCACTTCGAATCCTCTCGACAATCATGACGACACACCACGCTCATCCCTCTCCCCTCCTCCCTCCTCAGTAACCCCACGTCAAACCCGTCTCTCAACAGGAACGACCCATTCCACCGACTCGACCGATCATTCAGAACCCGCACCTCGACGACCCCAAAACGACAGAACCCAAACTACTACACAACAAGGTCCACCTCTCTCCTTGGCTCCCATCGCTCGATCCCCTTCAAACTCTCCTCAACCCGATCAGATCAGTCAGTTCAATGAACTCGTCCCTCCTCCTTCATCAACATCTCGAGTCCGACCTGTTAGCGAATCTCCAGCGGCACTCTCAATGCTGAACCCCTCGAATCGTGACACCATCTATCATTCGACCGAAGGATCATTACCCGAAGAATCAGAGGATGAGGGAACTGAAGAGGATGCGATTCTGGATAGTTATGGATCTGACGAGAACGAAGGAGAGGTCGAGGATGAGGAGATCAGGAGGGAACGGGTTAGGTTGGAAGAGATTCGATTGGAGAAGGAACAGGAGAGTAGGAGGAAAGAATATGAGGAGAGAGAACGAGAAAGAATCGAGCAGGAAGAAGAGGAGCGATTGAGATCGGAGAAGCTAGCTGAAGAGGAGCGATTGAGATCGGAGAAGGAAGAGGAAGAGCGGGTGAGGTTTGAGGAGGAAGAGAGGATTCGGATTGAGAGGGAGAGACAGGAGACGTTGAGAGCGAAAGAAGAAATGAGATTGATGGTTGAGCGGGAGAAGCTCGAACGTAAACTGCGGGCAGAAGAGGAGGTTAGGAGGGTTGAGGCGGAGAGGATCAGGGTGAGGGAAGAGAGGAAAAGGGAGTTGGGAGTCAAGAGGGAAGGTGGACAGGTTATGCTGCAAGGTGAGGTGAGTGTTCAGGGCGCAGGGAGTATGGTGAGTCTCTTACTTCCATCAGTCAATAACGCGCAGAGACTGATAGGGCTCGGTGGGAGCTCACAGCTTTGGAGGAGAAGATATTACGAACTACGAGGGACTGCCCTATCTTTGTCAAAGTCCTCAGCTGTAGGTCGTCTCTTATCACTGTGGCTATTCAGAACGAGGAGTAGCTGAGGTGTTCGAGATCGCTCACAGGATTCCTCTAAACCGATCGATGTTCTACTGTCTTCCTCAATCGGATCCATCATTCCTCGTCCCTCCGAACCTCTTCCTCCACACTCTTTCAAGGTTATACTCAACGAGGACGAGGAAGAGTGGCTGTTCTATACGGATAATGAGGAGGATAAAGAAATGTTGATCGAGGGATTGAGGGTCGCTGCGAGATTATAGACGAATCTTGCGCTCACTGAAAATGAACGAAACTATCGTTATCCGTAAATAAACTGTCCGTGAGCTCGTAGCGCGAGAATTGGGAGTTCAGAGCGAGACGATCTGCTTCTGCGAACTTGGGAAATGTTTGCGAAAGTTTCTTTGCTTCAACTTTGCATCACTTGCCTCTCAACTCGCTCTCTTGTCCCCGCTGAATGGACGAAGATTCACCTTGGGGAGCGCCATCATTCCCTTCGTCCTCATCGTCACCGCCTAAACCTTCCACCTCTAATTACTCGCCTCCTTCAACCGAACTTCCTCGTTTCAATTCATCCTGGGGAACAGACGATACAAGTGGTGGATGGGGAACTAGTGTCGATCAAGAAGAGGAGTATGGATCATTCGGTGGTGGGAATGGAGGGAGGGCTGATTTAAGAGATGAGGAGGGAACAATAGAGAGGAAAGAATCAATTGGTGATGCTTGGGGAGCAGGGAGGGATTCACCTGAACTACCTAGAGCAGCACTGCCGTCGATTGAGCCAGAAGAAGCGCATTTCGAATCATCAACTTCGGAACCTCTCGACCTCGAAGACGACTCTCGAATACAATCGAATGGAAGAGCAGAGGCTGTACAGAACGCGGATGAAGATGTAGAGGATGATCGAGGATGGGCACCTTCAACTCCACCTCTACCACCGATCGCGAATCTCTCCATTTCATCTACCTCTCCCTCTTCTCCCACCGCACCAAAACCTTCTCACACGACATGGGATCCAGGCTCTCTTGACGAACCTGACCTCTCACCCCCACCGCCCCTACCTTCAGTCAACGATTTATTCGCAGGATCTCAGAACAATGAGAGGAAAGATTCAGTTGGAGATGGAGAGGAAGCCTGGGGAGCTGCTACGAGCTGGGAGGAACGACAAGAGAAAGAAAGGATGTGGGAACAAGGTGAGAGGGAAGAGATTGAAAAGGAAATCGAGAGGAAAGTTAGGGAAGCTGAGGAGGCTGCAGAGAGGGGTGAAGAAAGTTGGACGAATGGAGGATCAGCCGGTGGGAAATCTATCGTCAGTCACTCAAATTCCCTTTTCAGCGTGACCGGTAGTTCCACTGACGGTATTCGGTGTCGACAGTCAGCGGCGCATGTGAATGGTTTGAAAGACGATTCTCGAAATTTCGCCAAACAGAATTGGAATCCTTCTACAAACCAATTCGAACCCGACTTGACACCTCCAGAACCTGATGTGTAAGCTCACAAAATCTCGCTCTCAAATGCTGTCAAAAGCACAACTCACCTAACGCTCACTTCCAAGTCCTTCTCTCCTCTTTAGATTATCCGAATCCGTTGAACCTCCCGCTTCAGAACCTCCCATCACAAACGATACACCTTTACCATCACTCTTCAAGTTGACTCCGACCTTGTTCCCGAACTTCCGAAGTGGATTAGACAAGACCGCTGCTAAATCAAATGAAACTTTGAAAGGGACTACTAGCTCTCTCAGGAATGCAAAGTTTGGGTATACGGGACGGGAGAAGGAGAAGGATGGGATGACTTCGATTGAGGAGGCTGGGAAGGGTCATCAAGGGGATGAATACGATCTGGACGCACCGGGGAGAAACGCACCTGCGAAAAGCTCTTGGTGGGGTCGAAGCGGTGGAGGTGATGCTCAGAAGAAGGAAGAAGGTCATGAAGCGAATACTGTTGGAGCACAGGAAGTTGGAGGAGATGCAGAATCGGGAAAGACGGAAGATCAACAGGTTGGAACGATTGGAAGGTTGTTTAGTCGATTCAAGAAGAACGCACCTGCTGCTGCTTCCTCTGATGCTGGTTCAGCAAGATCTAGTGGTGAAGCGTCCAGACCGGCGAAACAAGAGCAACCGACCTGGAAAGACGAAGATTTCGATGCACTCGGATCTGGACGATTAGGTTCTTCGAGTGCGAATCAAAGTCAGCAAGAGGAACAGGATATGGACGATGCACTGGGTGGATTCTTTGGGGACAAGTCGAAGGGGAAAGGGAGTCTCAAGAGTAGATCGAGAGTACCGACTGCTCCACCTGAGGACGACTTTGGAGGGTTGTTAGGAGCTTTCTCGACTGCACCCGTCAAACCGCAAACCACCAAATCGAGAAGCAGCAAGCCTTTCGATCCTTTCGATCCACTCTCAGAGCCATCCCCGCCACGAAATCCTCCACAAGCTTCATCATCGTCCAGTTTGAAACGACCCACTTCGAATATCTCTTTCCCAGCTTTATCCGCTACATCGCAACCCTCAAAGACGGATACAGAAGACGATTCTTTCGACGCTTTCTTCGATTCTGTCACGTCCTCAATCCCGAAACCTCCCTTGTCATCGATCCCGACTCCTCCTCTCCCCGCCTCTTCTTCACAACGTGCCCCTTCGATTCTCCTCCCCAAAACAACAGCAGCTTCTAAACGCACATCTCTCGCCTCTCCGGTTCCTCGGATCTCATCCGCTTCACCGACTCGAATCCGATCCCCCGTTTCGCTCGTCGCTTCTCCCTCGACCTCTTCGAATCCATCTCGTTCCACCACCCCAATTCTGCCCCTCGCCCCTCCACCGCCTCCCTCTCAGCCTCTCTCGCAGAGGAACAATCTCTTGGGACCACCACCTCCCTCGTCTCAACCGATTTCGAGACCTGTCTCAACTTCGCCTCCTCCCCAATTTCTCGCTCCTTCTGCTCCTTCATTGACGGCGAGAGCTACTCCCTTCAATAGAGTCAAGACACCTCCACCACCTCCACCAGGTAGAGGTAACTCTGGACCTCTATCGCAGGATGATTTGTCGTTTTTTGAGAATTTGTAGTTTTTCGTATCTCGCTTTCTTTTTCGCATAGTTTTTTTTGCCTTATTGGATTCAGTTCATTGTTATACGATCTAGGTTGCTATCCGATCACTCAGCGCGTCTGGTAGAGAGATGTTGACTTTCCCCCCTCTTTCGCTTGGGTCGAGCGAGTTTCGTTCTCTGCTCTCTCACTTGTTCGACTTGCACCTCACACCACTGAATATGGCAGATCCAACATCAAAGTCTGAGGATACGGCGACATCTACTACTACAGCAGCGGTTCCCTCATCGTCTACCAACACTGGTCCGTCTCTTTCTCTCTCTGTCTCCCTCTCTCTCTTCACACTACTGACGATGGGGGAAGGCATGATAGATCAATCGGATGATAGACCTAGACATCAGAAGAGGACGAGAGCAGCTATGGATCCTGGTACTCCCAAAGTGAGTGAACAAACCCTCTCCATCTCCCTCTCTCTCAGGCTAGACTGCTAGAGCGAGTACTAATGAGAATCTGTGAGCAATGTATCAGGGTGAAGAAGGTGAACCGAAAGGATTGACTAGTTCAACTCCACTCGCTAAGAAAGGGTGAGCACAATCGCAACTCTCTCTATCGCTTCTTATAGCTGATAGATCGTTGAGAGGTCTCACAGACGAGTTCAAGATGACGACACTCCTCGCGAAGGGGAAGGTTCACCACAATCTGATCAAGAGAATGGGAAATCAACTACACCACCTCCCTCATCCTCTGCTCTTCCTCCTTCGACTCCAGCGACCACTATCAAACAAGACAAGGTCCCATCGACAGAAGGGAAAGAGACGAAACACATTCGAGAGCGAGTCGCAGCTATGAAAGCATCCGGATCTGGACAAGGTGAATCGCAAGATGTTGATATTGCTGAAGTTTCGGGAGAAGAGGAATCAAAGTTGACTACACGGGAAGGGAAGGAAGAACAAGATAAGGAGATGAAAGCTGCAGAGGTGGCGAGCGAGGTATCGGTCACTGCGGCGAGGTTGGGAGATCAAGAAGAGAAGAAAGAGGATCAGGATACCGAGATTGCTGAAGTCGCGGCAGAGGTCAGCAAGTCTGCAGAGGAGGTCAATGAGAAGGAACAGGCTGAGCTGACTGGTAGACCGAAAGTCGCGGCGGAGGTCAACGAGGTTGCGAAGGAGATTCAGAAGGAGGATACCGAGATCGCTGATACGGCGGCTGAGACTGCGCAAGTCGCTCAAGAGGTACCTGAAACGAAAGCTGCCAAATCTGTGAGTTGCTGAGCTGAGAACCTGCGACACGAGCAATCTGCTGATTTCCAGAAATCGTGCCATCTCACAGACATCTTTCGTTCCTTACACTGGGAGTGGAGGATCTTCGTTCTCTTCGTTCTCCTCGACCTCTTCTCCCTTCGCATCTGTCTCTACACCAGCAAAAGCTCAACCTCTTCCCCCAGCTCCCGCTCCCATCGGATCCCAAAAACCCAAAACGAAAACCGCCTTTTCCGCATCCCCTTTCCTGTCGAGCTCGATTCCCTTAGCGAAGAAAACCGAAACTATCTCCAACTCTACCACATCATCTACTCCTTCTTCTTCAACTCTCGCCCCTTCGACTCCCGCTGCTAAACCCCTCTCGTCAAACTCTCCATTCTCTGCTTTCGCCTCTACATCCGGATTCGCTTCATCTACAGCAAAGAAGTCTGCACCACTCGGAGGAGGAGGAGGAGGATTCGGAACCCCCTCATCTGCATTCTCTTCTTACTCTGCCGCTCCCTCTGCATTCGCCAGTGTCCCTTCCACCCCATCCTCCAAATCCCCCTTACCACCCTCGACCTCCTCAACCGCAGCAACAAACGAAGACGAACCTTCCTCAACCGAGGAATCAGGATCGACAGGGAGGAAAATGGGAGAACCTGAGCAACCAGACGAGAACAAACGGATCTATACCGAACGAGAGACGCATACTGGAGAGGAAGAAGACAAGGTCGTTCACAACGTCAGGGCGAAGTTGTATGCTATGCAGGATGGGAATTGGGTCGAGAGGGGAATGGGTCCTTTGAAAGTCAATTTGACGAAACGAGAGGGAGAGAAAGAAGGTGCTAGGATTGGTGCGTCGTCCTT